>ENA-OYXZ01000142-OYXZ01000142.1-human-gut-metagenome-genome-assembly--contig:-NODE-142-length-31630-cov-8.350340_pt1 | contig 31630 bp, 32 predicted proteins | sample MGYA00243975_ERZ653432 | MGnify/ENA primary metagenome ERZ653432 (study PRJEB26926, sample SAMN06164954) | human gut metagenome | biome: ENVO:00009003; feature: ENVO:2100002; material: ENVO:00002003...
AAATAGTATCTGCCGCCGGGAGTGAGGGAAAACTGTTCTGATAAAGCAAACTGCGCCGTGAGATTGGTAACGTCCGCCGGAACGTTGTCGCCGGGGGCGTAGAGCTTGCCATCGCTGCCAAGCCACATGAAGTAGCTGCCTGTATTTCCGTCCGGGCGGGTCATGCCGTCGGACGCGGGCGCGGTAAAGGTGCTGCCGGTTTTCACGATGATGTGAATAGCATCGGAGCTGCCGCCCAGCGTGCCGCCGTTCAGGTCAAGGGTAACGGCCTTCAGTCCGTCAGAACCCAGTGTGTCAGCGTTCAGGACTTCAAGGACAGGGCGGAAACCGACGTACGGGAAGGATTTCGCAGCAAGTTTGTCGCTCCAGAAGCGGGCCGAAGAGTACCCGCGAACCGCACGGTACGACGCGCCGCCAGAAGAAACATCCTGTCCCCACGAAAACATTCTATTCCAGTTTTGGATATATCCGCTGTCCTTATTCAGCATCGTGTCCCATTCGTTGCTTTGGGGCACGCCGCGTTGGGAATCGTCTAAACCCGTACAGTCACTTCCCGCAGACGGTGTGCGCAGGGTATAGTCCACGCCGCCGCTGGCATAATCTTTTCCGAAAATCAGATTTGCGGTATTCAGGGTATCCCAGCTTACATTATTCGTTACGGCATAGTCCGCCACAAACAGGCTGTGGGCGTATTTGTTCTGCTGTGCATATTCCTCGGTGGTCGCCATCGCAGACGTGAGCTTGTAGGCTTCTATTGTTCCCGCATAGGTAAAGGGAACATAGTGCAGCGACGTATCCGGCAAAGAAGCCGCACCATATGAGTTTCCGCTGTTTGCTGTGCCTGGAATATTCATCGCCGAAAGGTCAAAGTAATAGGTGCCGCCGGGAGCGAGGGTGAACTGCTCGTCAACTCTCTTTTTCACCGTCAGAGAAATGTCTGTGAAATCGCTTGCATAGTCGGTTTTATAATTGTCGTTATACTGTTCGTTGAAGACCTTCAACATATAGTTGCCCTCGGCAAAACCGGCAGGAACGCTAAGCTGTGCCGTGCCGTCTGTTTCAGTGAGGGGGGCGTTGCTGCGGCCGTAATAGGTCGGGTTGCCGTTATCATCAACGAGCAAAGCGGAAATATATTCGTTTGCACCGGTTTTCGCGCCTGTGTAGGATATCTCTACGGTGCTGCCATTGGTGTAGGCGGTAACCGCCGCAGAGGTAACAGCAAAGTTGCTTCGGCTGCTGTCCTTCAGCGTCAGCTTCCACTCGTTTCCGCTGTATTCGGAAATCGTGGTCAAGCCTCCGTCCGGCTTTCCGCCTACGGCGGCAGATGTGAAGAGGACAGAGTTCAGATTTAAGTTAAAAGCGGGACGCGCCGCCCAGCCAAGGCCCACGCCGCCGTCGTACACACGCCCGTAGCCGTCGACTAAGCCCGTGCTGCTAGTGAAGTCCGCGTAAGGGGAACGGAGCCACCACGTACTGGCGCTATTGCCATAATTGGCAATACGCGCCGCGTCATCGGTAAAGCCATATTCGCTATTTACCGCTTCTTCTGCGGACAGGAAAAACACTTGGTCGCTGTTTAGAATATTGGTAGAAGCAGCAAAGGAAACGTTATGTGTGCTGCTCGTAAATGCGTCGTCGCTTTTCGTTGTTGCAAGGATTGCAGCGAGTTCCAGGCTATCGAGATTGCTGCTTTCAAATGTATTGCACCACGCCTGCGCGTCGCTGCCCTGCCATGCGTTGCTATACGGGCTTGTGCCATCGAAATATACATCTCCGCGATCCCCGCTTCCCAACAAATCTTCGGACAAGAGGAATAGTCCGGTTTCATTTGTTCCGTCGCCGTTGCTGTCAAAATTGGTCTGGTCGTCCAACACGTGCCATTTTACAGGGCTGCTATTGTAGCTTCCCATGTAGATGTAGTCGTAGCCGGTGCCGCCTTTTGCGGTGTCATAGCCCGAAATCCCGCTTGTGCCAAGCTGTATCGCCTTGCCTGTCCCCGCCGCAAATGCCGTTGTGGGCATAAGTCCCAGCAGCATCACACAGCAGAGCATAAGACTTAAAATTCGTTTTTTCATCTTGTTTCCTCCATTTCTCCGTTCATTGACAATTTAAAATCGTACTTCATTTCCAGCATGGCAAAGAGCTTATACATAACCTCTGTAGCGATTGCCTTGATATCCAGTGATTGAATAAAGGCAAGCACCTTTTCCTGCTCCTCCTCCGGCACCTTATACACCCGAAGTGCCGCCGTGAGAAAGCGGCTGAGCTTTCGTTCCAATGGAAAATGTATGTCGCATTTGCGTGCCATATAGCTGCGCATCAATCCCGCCGTGCCGATTTCCATCTCGTAAAAGTCGCTCTCGGTATCATCGGGGAAATTTTCACCAAAAATCTGCTTCAGCTCTGCTGTGGTATGCAGGTAAATATATTCCGATGTGTCGGGCAGGGAATAGGCTTCAATGTAGATTTCTCGCAGATTCTCATTCAGTTCAGTCAGGGTCAGTTGGATCGCCGTTTCCACCGCATAGGCGTAAACCGGCGGCAGCTTGGTGTCTGCAATGCTTCTTGCCACACCGAACTGTCCGCCGAACATCGTCTCAGTCAAATCCAGCAAAATTTTGTCCTTGGTGGGAAAAAGATTCAAATAGCTTCCCCTTGCCACGCCCGCTTCGTCAACGATCTGGCTGACAGAGGTGTTTTTATACCCCTGCTCCAAAAAGAGGCGGACGCACACGGTCAGGATTTTCTTCTTTGTTTCGCTGCTGCTTCTGCGCAAATAATTCACCCCTCATAAAAATGTTAGTATACGTACTGATAATATCATCTCGAGAATGAAAAGGCAAGTGGTATTTGAGGCTTAACCTACGTAAACTGTGACTTTTCCGCAAACGCCGGCTGCTTCCATTACCCGCGAAGCGTATGACCTTGTGCATACTGCCAGAAAAGGAAAAGCCGCCGTCTGTTGACAGCGACTTTTCTTACTTAGTATTAATATTCTCGAAACGATTTCCATGTGGCCGGATTATTTTCTGCGCTTCTACATATTACTCTGTCCTGCAAGTACGCCTGCACCGCATACTTTCCATTTTCGCGTCAGTTATCCAACTCCGCCTCGTGCTTGAGGATCGTGCCGGTGGCGGCGTTGATCTCGTAGCTGTATTCCATATTGCCGGACTTGAACTCGACCTCATAGATGAGCGTGCCGTCCTCGTCGTCCAGCTCGATCTCCATGTCATACGCCTTGTTCTCGCTCACGCCCGCGTGGTGCAGGGCGATGGACTTCGCCTTGGCGTGGCCGATGTCGCCGGTGGGCGCAATAGGCTTTGCCGTCTCATCCCCTACAGGGGCCGTGGCCGGCAAGTCCTTCTGCCCGCTGAGCACCTTCCCCGTGTAGGCGTCCACCAGATACTCAAACTCACCCCATGCCGTGTGCAGCTCCACCTCGTAGTGCGCGGGGAATTCGTCCAGCTCGGAATCGACCTCCGCCGTGACGGAGTCCAACGCCGTTGTCCCGGCATACTGCTCCGCGGCGTAAGCGGCGGCATCCTTGCCGATGGGCATGGCGGGCGCGCCCGCCTCCGCAAGGTCCTTCAGCTCCTCCACCGAGAGCTTTGCCAGCGCGTCAAACTTCAGCGACGGGTTGATGGCGAGGACGCGGTTCACCAGCGCCGCCTTGCCGGAGGAAATGTTATTTTCCCGGGCCTGCTGCTCCCGCGCCGCGTCCTGCGTCAGCGTCTGCGTCAGGACGGCGGCCTTTGCTTCGCTGGTCTGCAGCACGCCGTCCACGGCGCTGGTCAGCTCCCGCTGGAGCTTTTCCGCACGGGCGGTATCCTTGTCCTCCACCGAGATCATGATGGCGGAGGAAATGCTGTCGAGATAGCCGTTTCGCACGAGGCTGCCCACGATGGCGTTTACCGCCACATCCAGCTTTGCGCCCTTGAGGTCAGCACCGTTACTCATATCCGCCAGGATGGCTTTTGCGTCCTCGTTGAGCGGGGTACAGGCGAGCACCTTTTCGTTCCTGCTGACCTTCAGCTCAATGCTGGGGTTCACATCCAGCGACACTACGGACGCCACCGCATGGGCCTGCTGATAGAACACGCCTCCGCCGCACAGCAGCATCACCGCAAGGCAGGCAGCCATCAGCGTTGTCCATTTTCGATTTGCCGTTTTCTTTGTTGTCATGGGAATGACCGTTCCTTTCCGCGCTTCACAGCGGGAGAGAACGCCGCTCATATCGTCCGGCGCGGTCTTTTCAAGGGCTGCAGCCAGCCTCTGCTCCATTTTTTCATTGGTCATCGGGCGTCATCTCCTTCCAGAAGGCTGCGCATCTTTTTCAATGCTCTGTGATATTTCGACAGGACGGTGGGAAGCGGCAGCTCCAGCAGCGCCGCGATCTCCCGGTGCTTCATGCCCGTGACCGCGTGGAGCAGCACAACGCGCCGCTCCTCGTCAGCGAGGTTTGCCAATGCACCTTGCAGCAGCGCGCGCTCGTCGGCGTCCAGTCCGCACTCCTGCGCGGGAATGGCGTCCCATTCCTCCTCGCTGAGGGCGGCATGGCGTTCCTCCCGCCGCAGACGCATCAGGCACAGGCTGCGGCACACGGTCAGCAGCCAGCCCATGGGCGAGCCGGTGGGTCGGTACTGCGCCGCGCAGTCCCACACCTGCACATAGACGTCCTGCGTGAGATCCTGCGCGTCCTGCGCGTTTTTGAGATAGGAAAGCGCAAGACCGTACACCGCTGTGCGTGTGCGCTGATACAGCTCCGCCAGCGCGTCACGCTCCCCGCCGGCAATGTGGAGCAACAACTGCTGCAGCTCGTGTCGATCCTCTGCCGGCGCATATTCGGTTGTCATCAGCATACTGAGCATGGGCTTTTTTCTCCTGTCATCCGTGTAATGCACGGAAAGGACGATTTATTGCATTTGGAATTAAAAATTTTTTTGATCAAGCGCCGCAGCTGCTTACTGCATCCCGTCAGTCCGGAAAACCGGAAGTTGACGAACTGTTCATTATGCCGCGATGCGCAATTAGAATGCGACTCCAAGTTCTTTGCATTTCTCGATTGCCAAATCATCGTTTTGCAATGCAGCAAGTCGATACCAATGCTTAGCCTGTTCAATATCTCGTTCTACTCCGATTGCATCTTCATAAAACTCCGCCAAATTGTATTGACCATCTCTATCACCATGCTCTGCGGCACGGCGAGTCCAATATAGTGCCTTTTCCAAGTCCTTTTCCACGCCAAGTCCCTCGTAATAGAAATAGCCTATTTGACATTCAGCAAGGGGATAGCCCTGCTCCGCCAATACCAAATGACCTTCAAAGCATTTGTCATATTGTTTTGATTCCCAGTATTTTTCAATCAGCTCATTGCAAATGTCAAATTCCTTGCAAGGTTTGTAATACGCACTTGCCATGTATTCATACCTCCAACTTCCGATTTGGTAAACACAACACATCATTATAGCGCATATCGGCAGATTCGCGTATCCGTTTCACACTTGTCATCCGATGTTCTCATTCTATCAAAAAACACAGAATAATCAAGTTCCCCGGCGAGCGTGGACAACTCATCCGCCCGGATGCCTTCACCAAGCGGCTGCGGAAGATCTATGGCGCCCTCCACCACGCGGCTTGCAGGGGATGCCGGAGATTTGACGCGAGTATTCCTATAACGCAGAGGACTCTCTCTGCGGGGTACATTTCCCGCAGAGAGAGTCCTTTTTCGCCATCGGGCATCTTTATCCGTGGTAGTCACCGGTTGCAGAATCCACCGCAACATAGGGAACAACCTTTCCATCAATTTCTACGTAGACCTGATATACGCCGTTTTCCAGTTCCTCATAATGATCCGGTTTGACGCCGTAGTTTTCCAGCAGACTTTTTTCAAACGCAGCTTTCCATGCGTCATCAGCGGCGCCGTCCTCGTTCGCTGTGGTATCTTTTGCTTTCATCTCATATTTCCCTCTATGCGGTCATCTGCTGTGTTCAGTTCGAGGTTCATCAGGTCAAAATCAATATATTCTCCATTGATTTTGAAAAAATGGGGAAACGTACACAGCTTCCGAAAGCCATACTTCTCATACAGATGGATGGCGCGGGCGTTGCTGCTGCGCACCTCCAGATTCAACTGCTCAAAACCGTTCTCCTTGGCAAAGGCAAGAATTGCTTCCATCAGAGCAGATGCCGCGCCGCAGCCCCACCACGCTTTTTTCAGACTGATGCCGAACTCTCCGCGATGGCTCATGCGCCGAGGCTTGCGGTTCAGGCTTGCCGTGCCGATGATCTCGCCATATACCTTGGCGAGATACTGCATATTGTCCGTTGATTCGCACTGCGAACGCAGATAGTCTTGCTCTGCTTCAAGGCTGAGCGGCACTCCCTCCGCACCGAAGCTGAGATTTTCAGTTTCGCCGCCCACGATTTTCAGATAATCCAAGAGGGCCGCCGCATCCTCTGCCCGTGCGCGCTCTATGACAAACAAGCTGTTATTCATCTTCAGGACTTCCTTTCTTCGTATTGGCTGCCCGCATCATCCGCGAAGCCCCGCCGCCTGCATGATGGCCTCCACCGGCTCTACCGGGTCGCTGCCCCAAGTGATCTCCACATCTTCACACCCGGCACTGTCCAGCAGCTCCCGTGCTTCGCCGGTCAGAAGTTTCCGGTAGGCTCCGTCCACCAGCTCCAGCTTTTTCAGGCAATCGGTCAAATCGTTGTTCTTTGCGGCCAGCCATGTGGAGGCGGCGTCGCTGACTTCATCCGCGCCAAGGCCGGTGTTCTCGCCCCAGTCCAGCAGCTTGGCCGCCGCCTGCACAGCCAGCAGCGAAGAACCTGCGGTTCCGATGGTCACATTCCGGTCGATCTCATCCAGAATGGGCAGTGTCAGCACCGGCGGCACATCTGCCGGGGCATCGGCTGCGTCAGAGGTGGAGCAGGTCACACCGTCCTCAGAAATGGTGACATACAGCTTTTCCTGCGTCACATCGTAGAGGAAGGTGCCTTCTCCCAGCAGCGTATCGTCGGCATCATGCGCGCTAACGGTAAAGAGGACGGAGCAGTTGTCCTTCTTGGATAGCTGCGCAATATCGTCCCCGGTGAAAAGCCATTCACCGGCCTTTAGCAGCGAACCATCCGCATTTTCACATACCTTTGTAAAGCTGCTGCCGCCGTGCAGGGCGATAGAGCTGGCATCATCGCGCTCCAGCTTGACATATACGCCAAAGCCGTCGGATTCGGCGGGCGCGTCTGTCCCGGATGGAGTATTGTTCTTCGGCTCTGTCGGACTGGTACACCCTGTCATAAAGACAGATACCAGCAATACCGCTGCGGTCAGCAACATCGTCATTGTTTTCTTGTAGTGTTTCATAGTTCCTCCTATAAGTTCATTGTTGGGATAAAGACTGCCGGTAGACAGGCAGTACCCGCTTCCAGAATACCAACCCATTTACAAAGAGCAGCACACCGAAAAGGCTTCTTGCCGCCTGCGCCCTCGTGAACGAGGTAGTAGGCGGCAAGCGCAGCCGGAATACCGATGTATTGTCGTGTTCGTTTTGACATGATTAATCCAGTGCCCCCCAGAATCACTTCGCCTCGCGGAGCGCCTTCAGGTTTTCCAGCACAAACGGGCTGTTTACGGCGATTTGCCCAAACGTTGGACATCCGTCCATCTGCGCGCAGTCGGCGCAGGTATCCAGTCCCTTTTCCCGAACGCAGTTATGTACGGGGCAGAGCTTGTCGCAGAAGGACGTTTTTGTGCCCTCTATGCGGCAGCCAGTGCAGCTTATCATTTCCGGTGTGATCGTTACCCCGTTGAGCTTTGTCCACAGGGCGGCAGTTTTTTCGCGCAGGGCGTTGTCGTTTGTTATCGTTGCGATTCTGGCGTCGCAGGTTTCACAGTCCAGCCCGCAGCAGCCGATCAGTTGGTTTGTGTTTTTCATAATCCCCTCCGTAAATAGTAATTTATTTGGATGATTTTATTATCCATTCATCAAGAAATTTCATTTGTTCATCCGTATGAAACCAATGCTCTCCATTTTTCATAATAGAAAGTGTTGAATTCGTTCTCTGTGCAAATTCAAATATCGTTCCATAAGCGGTATGATTATCTTTTTCACCATACAAAATGTGCGTCGGGATTTTCCATATAATAGGATTTTCTCTTACATAGCAAAGATAATCCCATGAAAGGGTCTCTCCAAAGGTTGTCTGAATTTCTTTTTTCTCTTTGAGTTCATCTTCTGTAACATTTGCCCAAATCATCATATCAGCAATAAGCCTTTCCATATCTACAACGGGCGAAATAAAATATGCTTTCTCTATTTGCTGATTTGATAAGGCATTGATAGCAAAATACGCTCCAATGCTATTGGCAATTACTTCAACAGTCTTGTAGTTTCTATAAATCGAATTAAAAAGTAATGGAAATTCTTCTTTTGCTTCCCATGGAAACTGTGCAGTATAGTCAAGACCAATCACATCACAATCACTAAAGAGCGGCTTGTAATGAATAGCTTCTTCAGCATTTCCACCTTTTCCGTGTATATAAATAACTGCTTTATCCACAATAGTTATCCTCCACAAATTCATGGTTGTCAGATAAAATGTCTAATGGCCTCTGTGCTTTTCTTTCCGCTTTTGCTGTTTCAAATCGAACTGACGCTGTTTCTCTGCCTCACGCTGCTGCCTGCTGATTTGTTTTCGTTCCATTTTGATTTCCTCCCGCTGCATCTGCAACGCTTGTTGGGACTTCGTTCCGATGCCGGAAACGCGCATCTGCTTCTTCACTTCACGCTGCCTTCTTTTGGGGTTATCTGCGGTCTTTTTCATTTCAGATGCAATCGCAGCGCTGAACACCAACCTGTCATAGTGCTTGAGAACGAACTCCCAGACTTCATAATCTTTTGGCTCTGCGCCAAAGGTAACCTTACATACAGACAGCTTGCCGTTTTCCATCCGCTCAAAAACGCCGACCCAGAACGGCTCTTCAAAATACACCGTCAGTTTACTGACTGTGTCCATAAGAATCCCTCCTAAAATAATTGTTAAACAAAGAATGGACAACCCGGAGGGGCAGGTTACTTACCCTATTTACATAGGACGGCCGGGCTACCTACCGGCTCTGGTACACCTCGTTGGTGTACGTTGCGTTTTTATCTTTGTCAGTAACATGATAAAGTTCTGCGGTAGAATACACAGATTGATAGACCCCGATCCGTGCCTCGCCTCCATAGAATTTAATTTTTCCTGACCGCAAGGCAGTAATTGACATGCTCAAAGGCTTTCATATCTGCCCCGGCCTTGTCGATGATGTCCCCTTGAATATCATCCGGTGTCAGCAGCTCGCAGATCAGAAACCCATGCTTCTCCAGCAGCGTTTCAGAGGGATGGTCAGTGCTTTTCGTTTCATTTATCTCCATTCTCAACTTTCTTCGGAGTGGCGTCCACAAGACCCTGATTTTCGATTTTGACAATGCGTGTACAGTATCGAAAAGCGTTTGTGTCATGGCTTACCATGATAACGGTGCGGCCTTGCCGGTTTAATGCCCACAGCAAGTCAATGATTTTGTCGGCGTTTTCTTTATCCAATTTCGTGTTCCGCTGGACGGCAGTTTTTACATCAGGGAATCAGAATCTTCCGCGCCTTGTTGCTTATGACAGCAGCTTGAACGCCTGCTCCAGCAGCCAGTCTCGGCCTTCCAGAAAATCGTATCCCAGCAGCGCCTCTATCTCCGTCGGTTGACCGTATAGCTTGTCGCAAATATCGACATTCTGCAAATAAATCGTCTGATTTTGAAACCGAAGCTGCATCACCCACACATAGGGAAGCCGTTTATATTGCGAAGCACCGACACCGGCAAATTCAGCTTCGTGATATGCAATGTCAGGGAGCCGGGAATACCAAGAGGCACTGAGGATGGAGCCGGTATGCAAAAAGACGCAGAGCAAACCGATTTTCTCGATCTGCACTGCGTCTAAGCGTCTGGCATTTTGATTTCTTCAATTTTTCCGTGCTTGAAACGAATTACGCAGGTGTATTTGCACTTCGGGCAGAATAGCGGAAAATCCTCCAACACCGTATGTGGCCGGATCTGCGTTCTTGTTTTGCCGCCGCATCTTGGGCAGCAAAGCCAACGCAATTTCAGGGTTTCATCCATCCGTGGCACCTCGCTTCGCTTGTCAGCCAATGTACCGACAGCTCCTGCACATTCTTTCATGCCATTTCCTCCTGCGCTGCCAATATTGCGCCTCTGTATGCCCGCTCCAAATGGGAATTGATCGTGTCTTCATCGTATTTCAGCTCATTGTTGGCGATCATGCTTGCATACCCGTGGGCAAACAGAAACACCGTGATAAAAACCGTTTTCGTCTGCTCCATGCCGATTCCCAAGGATCCCTGCATCGCTGAAAGAACGGGGATAAGCTCCTCGGCATCGATCAGTTCAAGCAAAGTCTTTCCGTTAAAATAATCCGACTGAAAAAGGAAACGGAACAAGTGGGGTTCTTCAATGGCAAAGCGGATATAATTCATTCCGATCCCAAGGGCAGCGCCCTTGGGCGGTTTCTTCATGGTCATAAGGTATTCCGAATGATAAAGGTCTGCCTTCGCATAGACTGTTCTTTTCAGTTCTTCCATCGTCGCGAAATGATACATGACGGGCTGTGTGGAGCAATGCAGCCTCTCCGATACTGTCCTTGCGTTAATGTTTTCCACTCCCGCCTCGCGGGCAATCGCAAAGGCCGCATCTACGATCATTTCTTTTGTGACTTTTGCTTTGGCGGGCATTTTCGAACCTCCGCATTTATAACTTACATTATGTATAACGTGAATTATACATCAGCAAGTAGCGCTTGTCAATCCGTCCGAAGCAAAATTTGCGGACAATCTATCCTTTCAGACGCTTTCATCTCTTTTGCATGGCCGGCACCTACTCGTTCGTCGGGGCGGAAATGAGCGTGATTCTCCGCGGTTTGCTGCTTTCCGAGCCTGCCTGCTTCATGTACTTGACCGTAACCTGATTGATCTCCGAAAGGTACTTCGAAAATTCCTCGTCTGTCAGCAGCAGCGTACAGTTCGTGAACAGCAGCATATCCTTTTGCGGATCGGCATTGCCGGTGGAAAAATATTTTGCAAAGGAAGCGCAGATACTCAGCAGCGACATCTGTACCGCATTTCCGGTTTCATCTTCTGTAGCCATAGCATCCTTATTGAGTTGATAAACGCTTTCCACTGTACCGCGAATTCGATTTTCGCCAACCACCATGAGGATGGAACAATCCGCAAGAATCTTTATGTGCCGATATAAGCTTGCACTCGGAATATGAAGATGCCGCCCCGTTGGAACGATTCGGAAACATCTTGGCGAAATAACCGCGTTGCCGTGCGATTCAAATAACACACGTCGAACTCCGCTTTAGGCGGCGGAGCAGCTTCGGCAGAATTGATGGGGACAAACCCCGAAGCCAATGGCGCACAGCAAAAAACCTGCCTCACGGCAGGTTTTTGGTACGCCCGACTGGATTCGAACCAGCGGCCTACAGAGTCGGAGTTATCAGGCCGTCAAGCCGGAAAACCCTGCGGCGCAAGGGCTTGGTTGAGATTGCACAAATTTCCGCCATTTTGAAGAAAAGCCACAGAATCCTTGTGGGGCAGGGCTCCGGGGGTTTTCGTGATAGTAGTCAAATAGTAGTCTGGATAAAATGCGGGTTCAGCAGCCCAGTTCAGCTGAATATCTTTACCCTCTATCCCTGGATCAGATCAGCGGCATCGCATCCAAGTACTTTGGCAAGGTCAAGCACAATACCGGCCTGCGCTTTTGCAAGTTCGTACTGCTTCTGTTCGTAGAGCTGGATCATTCGCAAGGAGACTCCGGATGCTTCACTGAGCTGCTGCTGTGTCAGCCCTCTCGCCTTCCGTGTAAGCTGTAGCTTAGACTTACGGCTACCCTTGTTCCTTTGAATGATCTCATCTGCACTCTCCACGAATTTGCTTACATCCGCTTCGTGCAGGATATATAGAGACATCACTACCGATAGTGTCAATCCGTATTCTACCATATCGCTGAAGCGTCGGTTTGTTTCCCACTGGTAATAGGCAAGGATCCATCCGGCCCAGTACTCTCTCCCCTTTGAGGATAGATGGGGCTGATGATGACGCTCACTCTGCATATTCACGGCAGCAAGCACAGCGTCTGCCAGTTCGACCCCCGACATTCCTGCAACATACTTCGGATTTCCATTCTCGAATTTTGAGGCAATTCCGGAGGAAATGAACCAGCCAAAGAAGTCATCCGGTGCATAGCCGAGTGTACACACGGCGTACTCGACCATATCTCCGAGATTGGCCATTGCATCATCCAAGTATAATTCGTTGTAGGCGTTCATCTTCATTCCCCCATTCTTCCCGAATGATGTCCAGCACATATTTTTCAGACAAAACCGTTTCACGATCCTTCTCTTTTGCAAAATCCTCGCGCGCTTTACTGTCTCGTGCCAGCTTCTTCGGATAATACATATCACACGGTGCAGGAATGGCTTCCTCAAATGTAAATCGAGCAAACGCTTTTCCCGATATCGCAACGATCTGTTCGCCCAGTTTCCCAAGTAACATCGCTTTTTCAAGCTGTTGGAGAGAAATCGTATTATTCAGAAACGCACTTGCGAATGAGAAATAAGAATCGTCCGCCCGATATCCTTTGATGACATCATACTGCTTATACTCTACCGCAAAATGCTCGTCAATATACTGCTTGGCTTGCCTTGCGACTGCCCCGCCAATACGGAACTTCCGATTATTCAGCAGTACATAAAGCCAATTGAGAATATGATAATTACCTCCTGTAAGCGAGAGGATAGACAGGCCGTTTAAATCAAAGGCATATCGATTTGCAAAGCCATCCGCTTCAGCGGAACAAGCCCACTCCTTTGCAAGCTCCACACTCTCAGTACAGTAGAACCCCAGTCCGTAATCGTTGTTTGGGTTTCCTTTGCCAATAACAGGCTGTTGGATAATTTGACTGGAACCATGATAAACGCAGATTATTTTATTCATAGCTGTGCCTCTTTCACGAGCCTATCGCTCCACTGATAGTTTTAACCCGAATTGATTATATCGCTATGGCGATAGTTTGTCAACAAGAAAGCTTGTGGTGTTTCTCTGTCTGCAACGATATCTGTTGTTTCGACGTAACCGCCACAGCAAATGACGCATAGACACACATGAGACAATTAGTAAGGTCTCTCATACCAAGTATATTTTTCGTTTCCTGACCGATACTTTAACTATAAAAACGAAAGATAAGGATGGTCAGCATATGAATAATATGGATTTAGGATACGAAATGTTTTGCTATCAATGTGAGCAAACAGCGAACGGAAAGGGCTGCACAAAGATTGGGGTTTGCGGAAAGACACCGGAAATCGCCAATCTGCAGGATTTGCTGATCTTTCAAATCAAAGGGATCAGCTGTTACGGAAAAGTTCTGCAAAATGAGGGACATCATATCGATAAAAATATCATACGGTTTATCGAAAATGTTCTTTTCACAACGCTGACGAATGTTAATTTTGATTCGAAAGTACACGTGGAATTATTGAACGAATCACAACGGATAAAAGAAAATTTGAGAACAATCACAGGAGAGATTCACAATCAGACATCATACGCCACTTATGATCTTCCCGAAACAAAAACACAAATGCTAAAGGATGCTCAATTCGCGGGAATTATGTATGATAAATCCCTTGACCCGGATATTCGCTCATTGAGGCAAACCATTTTATACGGACTGAAAGGTATCAGCGCCTATGGGCATCAGGCAAGAGAACTGGGCTATTACAGTGATGAGGTAGATGAATTTTATATTCAGGCATTGGAAGCTCTCACAGACGATAAGCTTACAGTGGAAGAACTGATCCGAATGACCATGCGCACCGGAGAAGCGGCAATTGAGGTTATGAAAAAATTGGATGAAGCCAATACTGCAGTTTACGGAAATCCGGCACCCCATAGGGTCAATATCCATATGAGGAAAGGACCCTTTATCGTTGTTTCGGGACATGATTTGAAGGATTTGGAAATGCTGCTGGAACAAACAAAGGGAACGGGGGTCAATGTGTATACACACGGTGAAATGCTGCCGTGCCACGGATATGAGGGATTAAAAAAATACCCCCACCTTGTCGGGAATTTCGGTGGTGCGTGGCAAGATCAACAAAAACAATTTGATGATCTTCCGGGATGTATTCTAATGACGACGAATTGCCTTATGCGGCCGAGAGAGAGCTATAAAGGCCGAATCTACAGCACGAATGTAGTGGGCTGGGAAGGGGTAAAACACATTGGGAAAAGAGAAAACGGTGAAAAGGATTTCAGTGAAATCATTCAGCAGGCAATAGAATTGGGCGGCTATCCGGAGGATCAGGAGCCCCACGAGATACTTGTCGGATTCGGGCATCATTCGGTATTAAGCGATTCTGACAAAATCGTAGCGGCAGTAAAGGCAGGAAAAATCAGACATTTCTTTCTTATTGGCGGCTGTGACGGAGCAAGACCCGGTCGAAACTATTATACAGAGTTTGCTAAGATGGTCCCGAAAGACTGCGTGATATTAACGCTCGCATGCGGAAAATACAGATTTAACAAACTGGATTTCGGTGAAGTAGCGGGTCTGCCGAGACTTTTGGATGTCGGGCAATGCAATGATGTATATTCTGCCATACGGATCGCAACAGGTTTAGCAGATGCTTTTGGTACCGATGTAAACGGATTGCCTTTGTCGTTGATCGTATCATGGTACGAACAAAAGGCTGTTGCTGATTTGCTGGCATTATTGAGTCTGGGAATTAAAGGCATATATTTAGGCCCTACCCTGCCGGCATTTTTGAGCCCGAATGTGCTTCAGTATTTAGTGGACACATTCGACTTGCGGCTTATTACCAATGCTGAGGATGACATTAAGACCTGCCTGAAACAGAATATTTGAGAAATCAGGAACCGTCAATGCCCTTTGATAGTAACCGTAGAACCTGACAGCGCACAGTATAAGAGAGCTGGCACGAGCCAGCTCTCTTTAATCTTTTGACATCCCGCATATCTCATGAACACGGATCAGTGAAACGACCTCGCAGATAAACCGCGCCATCAGCTCTTTTTCGCCCCACCATGTTCTCTGCGGCGTTGCGCCATGCCCCGCGGCCTGTTCCGCCTCCGCTTTGGCGGCGCGGATGGCCTTCTGAGCGGAGAGCCACCGGCCATAGGCCCCACCGTACAAGTCCTTTTTCAACTTCCGCAGCGCGGCCTTGTATGCCTTCTCCGCTCCGCTGGGGCCGTTGTAGTTGAGGTAGATCGCCAGCTCCTGAAAGGTCATGCCAACCTCGTCCGGCTGACCGATGCCGAGGTAGCTTCGCACCAGATTCAGCTCTCTGGGCGTCAGCACCTCCTCCATCCGTTGGAGCAGAAGTGTATGACGCATAAGGCGGTCATAGGCCACGGCGGGATCGCCGCCGCAGCTGACGGAGAACACAGCATCCCCCAACTGCCGCACGCAAAACAGCGTCCGGTATTCTTTTATCAATGCCCCAGCTACCTTGGCAGATACATTCAGTTCTCCGCACACCACCTTGACCAACTCAGCATCAGATTGGTCTCGTCCCTCGGCGCAGAGGTATGCCACCCTGCGCAATTGATTGTACCGGCTGATGGGAATGGACAGAGAGGAAGAATACCGCGCGGCATAGTCGGACAGTGCCGCTTCTATCGCGGGTGTCGCATAGGTCAGCAGCTTTGTTCCATAGGCGGGATCAAAGCGCCCTGCCGCGTCCAGCAGCGCCAGCGCCGCCTCCTGCTTCAAGTCCTCCAGCTCACACCACGGCGTGTACGCCCGCGCCAGGTCGGTGAGGTAACCCTCGTTCTGTGAGACGAGCCGCTCCGCGGCGTTTTTGTCTCCGGCTTGTATTCGTAAAGCCAGCTCTTCATTACAGGGGCCGTCCCCGGCAACGGTGTACATATTTTTCGTCACAGGAACGCCCCCCTTCCTCATTTCAGCCGCTTTTCTGCCTCCGCGTAAATGTGTTCCAACTCCATATCCCGCGCATATCCGTCAGCGGCATAGTCGTTGTCCATCAGTGCCTTGTCCCGGTAGCTCCCCGCCAGATACAGTGCCTCCCGCCGCAGGTCATCGGAGATCTTCCCTCTCTGGTGATGCTTGCGGATGGTGTCGGTGCGGGTGGCGAACAAGCGGTAGACCGGGTGCTGCTTGTTCTGCTCCTTCTGGTGCATCATCGCGCCGTACTGCCGGCAGGTATAGCGATCGTCCTGTGGGGCGATGCCGTCGCAGTATTTGGGAATGTGGCCGTTGGTGGTCAGAAAGTATCTTCCGCAGCCTTGGCACTGGCTGGGCGCGTGACCGTGGTGCAATCCGTTCATCAGGTCATAGGTGTAGAAATCGGTCAGGCGCGGAAAAATCACCCGTTCTACAAACACCATTTCTTTTTCGTTTTTCGGACTGCGGGCAAACACATAGGTGGAGGACAGCTCCGGGTAGACCGTGAACGGCTCCATATCCAATCTCTGCAAACTCCGCATCTCATCCCAAAACTGCTTGCTGTTGAAGCAGTCATGCGCGGCCACGGCGAAATGTGTTTCGTTCCGTTTTTTCAGACGCCGCAGATAATCCAGTTCAAAGAACCGCCCCGCCGCATAGAAGTGATACATGGCGATAGGGATGCGTATGATCCCGACGCAGAATCTCAGGAACTCTGTCTGGAACTCCGAATTGGGCGTCCGTATTTGAGGAAGTGCGCTCTCGTCAAACAGGATATTGATCCGGCGCATTTCCTTCTCATAGTCATTATAGCAAAAGGGTGGATACTTCCAAAGAAACTCAGTTAGGTATAAGATCCGTTCCTGCAGCTGCGGGAATACCGCCGCAGCTTCCTCATCGCTGCCCTGTACCACCACAGGGAACAGGAAGGTTGGTGCGCCGCCGGCCTGTATCAGCTCCGGAAGTTCTTCTTCGGGAATGTTCAGAATGGACATCGCCATGAATCCCGCCGGAAACTCCTGCTCCTGATAAAAGATCTTGTCATTCCAGACATCCATTGTGAACTGCGTGAAATCGTTGTTCTGCTGTACTCCCAGCGGCATAGCATCGCCCCCCCTGTCCCATATCTGTTTTGCATCTGTCCCGCGATATTCTCATTCTATCAAAAAATACAGAATAATCAAGTGAAAGGGTTAGAGCCTCGACTGCAGCGAGGTCTCTGCCCTTATCCTTTTATCCGGAGGTTTTTTATGTCTCAAATCAACCGACTGCAAACCATTGACGCGGACACGCTGCAAAGCACCGCTTACGAGCCGGTCTCCTTCGTGGTCGACGATCTGCTCCCCCAGGGACTGCACCTGCTGGCAGGCGCGCCGAAAATCGGCAAATCGTGGCTGGCGCTGTGGCTGTGTCTCTGCGCCGCGCAAGGCAAGCCACTCTGGACGTTCGCCACATGCCCGTGCGAGGTGCTGTACCTCTGTCTGGAGGACAGCTTCCAGCGTATCCAAAGCCGCCTCTTCGATCTCACGGAGGACGCGCCGCCCACGCTGCACTTCGCCGTCATGTCCCAGCAGCTCCACAACGGGCTGGTGGAACAGATCGAGCAATTTTTGAAGGAGCATCCGCAGACCAGGCTCATCGTCATCGACACGCTCCAGCGCATCCGCACAGCAGGCAATGACGCGAACCCCTACGCCAGCGATTATCGGGACATCGGCGTTCTGAAAGCGCTGGCGGACAAGCACCGCATCGCCATTCTGCTGGTGCATCACCTGCGGAAGATGAATGACGATGATCCCATGAACATGATCTCCGGCACCACCGGACTCAGCGGTGCCACCGACAGCAACTTTGTCCTTCGCAAGAGTCAGCGCAGAGAGAACACCGCTACGCTCTACTGCACCGGGCGAGACATCCCCTACCGGGAGCTGGCGCTGGAGTTCGATGGTGAGGATCATGTCTGGAAGCTGCTGTCAGATGACTGCGAACAGAACAATCAGCCCAACGAGAGAATTCTTTTTCTTCTCTCTGAACTGCTGCGCCGGCAGCCGGAGATCAGCGCCCCTGCCAAGGCGCTGTTGGAAAAGATCGACCCTGCCGGTGCGGAGGAGCTGACACCAAACAGCTTCTCCCACCGAATCCGCAAAAGCGTTGACGCTCTAAGGCGAAACGGCATTACGGTGTCCTTCCGCAAGAGCAACGGCGACCGTCTTATCTGCCTGAAAAGGGTCGATGGTGTCGATGATCCCGCTGCCGAAAACATCGTCACCACCGACCCTGAGAACCCGCCGTGTTTCGGCGTGTGAGCCGCTGTGTGCGCGGTTCGGGGCTGGGGTGGTGTGTGTACCCGACAAGAGCTGTTTACCGCACACGGCGCGGGACGAGGGATTTGTCGTCCGCTCGGACGACGGCCAGCATCGCATTTGTCTGGTCTGCGGCGAAGCCGCTGCCCTGCCAAATGCACTGGGCGGTCAAAGCCCTGCACCCAAATTCCGGGCAGAAGCCCGAACCCACTTTTAGCTACGATTGGAGAAAAGCATGAAAAAAGATATCAAATTCAGCACGCGCATGGCGTCCGCTGACCGTGAGAAGATTAGGGCGTTGGCGGCGAAGGCCCACATGTCCATGAGCGATTACATCACCGCCTGCTGTCTCGGCAAGCGGATCGTCGTCATCGACGAGCAGAAAGAGTTGCTCCGCCAGCTCAAGGGCATCGGCAGCAACATCAACCGCCTCACCGTCCTCGCCAACATGGGCAAGGTGCAGGTCATCGGTCTCGACAAGGCCGCGCAGGAGCTGTCCGAGGTCAGCGTTGCGCTACGGTCAGTCATGGAAGGTCGGTGAGCCGTATGGCCATCGTACATTTCGTAAACTACAAAAAAGGAACACAGTCCCGCGCCGCCATGCGCGGCGTGATGCTCTACGTCATGCAGGAAAAGAAAACCGCATGGGAGGGCGGGCCGCTCGTCAGCGGCATCAACTGCCAGCCGCAAAGCGTTTACGATGATTTCCTGAACACGAAGCTGCTCTACCACAAGGATGACGGCACGATGTTCTATCACATGGTGCAAAGCTTTCCGAAGGGCGCGGCGGTCGATCCACGGCAGGCCCACGAAGCCGCGCGGCGGCTGGCGGAATACTTCGACGGCTGCGAGGTGCTGGTCTGCACCCATGTAGACCGGGAGCACATCCACTCCCACTGTGTCATCAACTCCGTCAACTTTGAGACAGGCAAAAAGCTGCACATGGCGAAAGAGCAGCTGCAAGAGTTGATGCGGCGCAACGATGCGATCTGTCAGGAGATGGGCCTGCCGGTCTTTGACGCACCAACGCAGCAGGCCCGCGGCATGAGCGGTGCGGAATACCACACGGCGCTGAAAGGCCAAAGCTGGAAGCTGCGGCTCATGAACACCATCGACGAGTGCATGAAATACGCTGCCGACAAGGACGCCTTCGTTTCCCTGATGGAATCCGAGGGCTACGCCGTCCGCTGGGAGAGCACCCGCAAGTACATCACCTACACCACGCCGGAGGGCATGAGATGCCGCGACAGCAAACTACACGAAGAAAAGTATTGCAAGGAGGTCATGGAGCATGAATTCAGAATACGAACAGAGCTCGTTAAGAGAAAACTCCGTCGAGCAACGGAAACCGATGGAGGAATTGAAGCGGATGAATCAGCCGAACAGCGCATCGGCAAATACACTGCCGCAGATGATGCAGCCCATCGTGATCCAGTGCGATCTGCCGCAGACAATGAACAAGCTGGCAAAGCAGGTGGGCGAAATAAACTGGGAGCTGGAGGAAATTCGGAATACGTTGCCGAAATTGAAAACGCGCATCGACCTGACGCCGGTGCAGAAGTCGCTCACAGAGATGCAGAAATCGCTGACGGAAATGAACAAACTGCTGGAACGGGTTGGGAATTTGAGCGAGAAGCATTCCTCCAAGTGGATCGGCTGGCTCCCGGATTTCAGCCTGCTGGTGGCCCTCAAGTGGATCGCGCTGCTTTTGGTGATCGGCGCAGCGGCGATGGCCGGGTGGTATGGCGTGGTAGCGATCCGCGGCCTGTTCCTCTGATGTCTGCCGTGACCGGACTGACCGCCGCGGGGACAGTGTTGGACGAGGATGAGGATGCCGAGGAAAAGCGACGGCGCATGGAGGCGAAGATCGCCGCCGAAAACTTCGGCGCAGTGGTCGGACTCGCGGCAGGCGCGGCTCTGGCGATGAAAGAAAAATTGGATGAACAGGCCGCGCGGGAAGAACAGAAAAAGCAACAGCAAGAGCAAACCATGGGAGGATTCTAAAAATGGCAAGCATCAAGCAACTGGACGAGCGGCGATATAAGATCACCGTCAGCAACGGCTACCGGCCCAACGGCAAAAAAATCAGCAAGGCAAAGACCATCCAAGTCCCGCCCGGTGTCCCCAAGCGCGGCATTGGGCAGTATGTCGCCCACGCCGCCGAGGAGCTGGAGCGTAGCTTCAAGACCGGCTACGCCGAGGACGGCGAGATGACCTTTGAGGAATTCGCCTCCCGCTGGCTGAAGCGGCAGACGAAATACGCCCCCAGCACCATCGCTGCATACCGGCGGATGCTGGAGGTGGTGTATCCCATAATCGGCGGCATCCGCCTCAATAAGCTCCGACCGATGGCACTGGAAAATATGCTCTCCGAGCTGCGCAAGCGCAAGCACCACGGAAAGCGCATCAACGAATCCACCGCGCAGCGATACCTCTCTGTGGTCTCCGCCGTACTCAGCGACGCCAAGCGCAATGAGATCATCGAAAAGAATCCCGCGCGGATGTTAGACCTGCCCACACCGCAGCGCACGGTGCAGCGCATCCCCACGCGAGGCGAGGTGGAAAAGCTGCTGGACGCGCTGGCAAAGGAGCCGCGGCACTACCGTCTGTTTTTTCTGCTCTCCATGTACACCGGCTGCCGCCGGGGCGAGCTGTGCGCTCTGCAATGGTCGGACTTCACCGGCACGCAGAACGGTCTGCTGCTCACCGTCAGCCGCTCCCGCAGCAGCGTTCCCGGCAAGGGCATCGTGGAGGGCTCTACCAAAAACGGCAAGACCGTGAAGTCTACCTCTCCTCTGACCTGCGGGGCATCCTCCTCGCCTACAAGCGCCGCAAGCAGATGGAGGCGGACAAGCAGCGCCGTGGGCTCAGTCCCTACCTCTTCACCGACGAGCAGGGGCAGCTCATCCACCCGGACACCTTCACCAAGCGGCTGCGGAAGATCTATGACGCCATCGGTTTTCCGCGGGAGTACCACCTGCACACCCTGCGGCACTACTTCGTGACCTCGCTTCTGCACTGCGGCGTGGACAAACAGACGGTGGCAGACCTCGTGGGTCATGCGGATACCGGCTTTCTGGAGCGCACCTACTGCCACCCCCAGCAGGCGCAGAAGGAGCAGGCAGCAGGCTCCATGCGCACCATGCTCCGTCCGGACGGTGAGCAGATTTTCAATCTCGCCGCCGCCTGTTCTCCGAAGCGGCACAGCGCATGATTGTTGCTTTCGTAGAAATACATTTTTCCTAAAATTACAGATAGCTTTACCGCCGCGCTTGCGGTATGTTGTGCTTGCAAGATAAGCCGCAACTGTACTGAGAACAAATGAAAGAGAGGTCATTTTTATGGCAAGCATCCGCAAGCGCGGCAGCAGCTATCTCATCGTGGTCTCCATGGGCTATGACTACAACGGCAAGCGCATCAACCCCCAGCAGAAAACCGTCCATCCTCCCGCAGAGCTGACGCCCAGGCAGGTAGAAAAGTGGCTCAACGAGCAGGCCGTCCTCTTCGAGCGGGAATGCCGCCACACGCCGCAGCCCGTCCAGCAGCTCACGCTGGCAAAATACATCGACCTGTGGCTGACGAACATCGCGCCCGGCAAGCTGGCGAAGTCCACCATCCGCCGCGACCGGCAGGACATCGAACGCATCCTCCCGGCGCTGGGTCACTACAAGCTCACCGAGCTGCGGCCGGAGCACTTCCGAAGTTTCTACGCAGAGCTGCGAAAAGTTATCAGCATTGACACGAAAAAGCCACTCTCCGAGTACACCATTGAGGGCGTGCACGCTACGCTGTGCAGCATCCTCTCTGATGCCGTGGAGGGTGGCTTTCTTTCGCATAATCCGGCGTGGCGCACCTATCGCTACGCCGGGCGCAAATGTGAGAAAAAGATCGCGGACGAAGAAACGGCGCAGAGGATTATCGCCGCGCTGGAGGGCGAGAGCATCAAGTACGAAACCTACTTCAAGCTCATCATCGCCACGGGGATGCGGCGGGGCGAGTGCTGCGGATTGAAGTGGTGCGACATTGATTGGGAGCAGCGTTCCATCCACATCTGCCGCAACGCGGTCAAGGTGACGGACGAGGAAATCTTCGTTAAGGAACCCAAGACCCGCGCAGGTGATCGCTATGTGTACTTCTCAGCCGAGATGGAAAGTCTCCTGCGGGAGTACCAAAAAGAATGCCGGTATATCACCGAAACCTATGACCAGCGGCAGCTGACCGCCGATGACTTTCTGTTCCGCCGTCAGGGAGCGCAGCTCCCCATGACGCCCACCACCTTCACCTACCGCTTCAAGCTGATCCTCAAGAAGAACGGCCTGCCGCAGGAGCTGAACGTCCATTCTCTCCGGCACACCGCCGCCAGTCTGATGATCGCGGGCGGCACGGATGTGGCCACGGTGGCGGGCATCCTCGGCCACAGCCAGCCCTCCACCACGCTGGACATCTACACCCACGCCTTCGATAAGAACAAAAAGGCCGCCAGCGCAAAGCTGCAAGAAGGACTGGATATTTGATTTTAACGAAAAGTGAGAGTACATATTAAGTACCCTCACCTTTTGTTTTCATGATTTATTTCCAGTCATTCGAAAATGATTACTGCCGAAATATTCCGCAGATTTTCAGCAGTCAGTCCCGCAAGGCCGCGATCAACTCTGCACTGCCCGCTCCCTGTACAGTCTCTGATAGACTTGCAAGTGACGACAGCAGAATCGGAATTACGACTACCGTAGAAAATAACTCAAAAAATCTTGCACACGAATCTTCACTACCAAGATACACAAATAGAACCATGTCCAACAAGAGGAGCTCTATTACCATCCACGGCAGAAAGGTAGAAGTTAAGCTGCCCTGCGTATTCCGGCTTGAACTCGCCGGTCTTCAACTCAATCACCACATAGCAGCGGAGGTTCAAGTTATAGAACAGCAGGTCGATGTAGAAGTCATCGCCGCCTACGTTGAGGTGGTACTGGTTGCCGAGGAACGCAAAGCCGGTTCCCAGCTCCAGCAGGAGCTTTGTCACATCCTTGACCAGAGCCTGCTCAATGTCACGCTCTACCATATCTTCTTTGAACGGAATAAAATCAAAGATATACGGGTCTTTCATCGTCTGGGCCGCGAGTTCACTCTGCGGAGACGGTAGACGGCTTTCAAAGTTAGATACCTTCTCCGCCAGCACCTGCCGCTGATACAGCCCGCTTTCGATCTGGTGGACCAGCACATTGCGGGACTAGCCGTTCTCTGCGATTTTCTCTGCGTACCAAAGGCGTTCTTTGTTATCAGAGAGCTTGTCCAGCAGAGTAATATTGTGTCCCCACGGAATTTGTGCAACAGGCTGTTGCACAAATTCATCGTTTTCATCGTTCGGATAGGCCGCCGCGAACTTTGCCATATATTTCAGGTTTCTCACGGAGTAGCCAGTGGTGTCCGGGAAAGAAATTTTAATGTCAGCGGCAAGGTTTTCAACAAATTTGTTGCCCCATGTCTTGTGCTCGTTGATGGCCTCGCCGATGGAGTGGTAGAGAACCAGCAGCTCACGATTGACGCTGACCGTTGCACGGTATTGCGCCGTGCGGATATCCTGCTTGATCGACTCGACGATATTGAGGTATTCGTTGGAATTCATCAGCATTTTTCGTTTCCCTCCATGAGTTCATGCAGCAGTCCCTGGCAGCCCGCCAGCACATCCTGCCAGGTTGCCTCGAAATCGCCGGTGTACCACGGGTCGGCAACATCGCCGGGGCGGTCGGTGTAGTCCATTAGAAGACGGAGCTTGCCGTCCGGGTCGTCACCGCAGATGCGGTGCATATTCCGCAGATTCGCGCTGTCCATGCCGATCAGCAGATCGTATTCGTCGTAGTCCTGCTTCGTAAGCTGCCGCGCCGCGTGACCGCCGCAGGCGATTCCGTGCTCGGATAGCTTGCGCCGCGCCGGGGGATAGACCGGATTGCCAATCTCCTCCCGGCTGGTGGCCGCCGACTCGATACGGAATTGTGACGCCAGCCCCGCTTTCTTCACCAAGTCCTTCATCACGAACTCCGCCATCGGGCTGCGGCAGATATTGCCCAAGCAAACAAAGAGTATTTTTGTCATCGCACTCGCTCTCCTGAGATATTTCTTTTTTCTCAGTATAGCAGGAAACTGCCTGCGCGTCGAGAGAAGAATGCAGCCACGGCTTTCGCCGCGCATGGCACCGCCATCTGCCGTGTGGGTGCCCCCCCCAATGGCGGCGTCCCTGCCGAAGTTGTGATCTGTCGTGTGACGATGCTGTAGAGCAGTTCTCAAAAGTGAGAACTGCTCTACATACACTTCACTCCGTATAATACTGCGCCTGTGCGTTCCAGAGCGCGTAGTATTTGCCGCCCCGATCGGCGAGCAATTCGGCGTGGCTGCCCTGCTGGATGACCGCGCCCTCGTGGAACACGGCGATCTCGTCACAGAATTTGCAGGAGGACAGGCGGTGGGAGATATAGATGGCGGTCTTATTGCCTGCGATCTCATCGAACTTACTGTAGATCTCCGCCTCGGCGATGGGGTCCAGCGCCGCCGTTGGCTCGTCGAGGATGATGAAGGGCGCGTCCTTATAGAGTGCGCGGGCAATGGCGATCTTCTGCGCCTCGCCGCCGGAAACTTCGACACCGTCCTCGGAGAGATTTTTGTAAAGCATGGTGTCCAGACCCTTTTCCATCGCTGCAAGACGGTCTGCGAAGCCTGCATCGATCAGAGCCTTCTTTGCCCGGTCACGGTCATATTCCATGCTGCCCGCCACATTCGCACCCAAAGGCTGGCAGATGAGCTGGAAATCCTGAAATACCACGGAAAATATTCCCATGTAATCGTCATAGCGGTACTTGCGGATGTCGATGCCGTTGAGCAAAATCTGCCCCTCCTGCGGGTCGTACAGGCGACACAGGAGCTTTATGAAGGTGGTCTTGCCGCTGCCGTTTTCGCCCACGATGGCAAGCCTTTTTCCGACCTTGAACCTCATATTCACATGGCGCAGCGCCCAGATGTCCGAGCCGGGATAACGGAAGGATACATCCCGAAACTCCACATCATACTGACGATCCGACCTCTTTTCGGTGGTGAGACTCCCCTGATACATGGAATTTGGAATGTCGAGAAACGTATAGATGGCCTTGAGGAACTCAGCATTGGCCCGCATATGACTGACGGTGCTCAGTAGCAGGGCGGCGTTGCCGGAAAATGTGGTCACGGCGCTGACATACTGGGTCACGCTGCCGATGCCGAAGGCACCGCCCAGCGCCTTCAAGCATACGAACACATACACAACGCCGGAGAGAACAGCGGATAGAGAGGCGGCCAGCGCCTTGCTCAGTCCCACAGTGGTCTGGGACGCCTTTGCCACGGGAGAGCCGACGCCGAAGATATTCACTGTGCGGACATAGTGCTCCGCAAGCTCATTTTGGCGGTACATTCTGCGATCCATGTCTTTTTCCTTGTCCCCCGGCTGCATGAAAACGAAGTGGCTGAACACGCGATTGCCGAAGCATACCTGCTCTGCCAGCGTGTTCCAGGCAGAATAGGCTCTGCCGACCAGCGCCGGACCAAGGCAGGTAACGGCGGCAATCAGCAGAAGGATGCCCACAAGGAAAAGCGGGTGATTGAGAGCGGTCAATTTTCCCGCCGAGGTCGGGACTTGCCGGGTGAACAGGCTCACCGTCAAGGCGGCAGCCCCTAAAATGCCGGTGATGCCTTGGACTGCCTGCGTATAGTACAGCTTGAGATGGGCAAAGCCCCAACCGGACCAGTCGGCATTCTGCCGGATCTGAGAGAACAGATCACGTGTTTCCTGCCTGTCACAGTCGGCATAATCCATCCGCAGAAATTTCTCGGTATACAAAACTTCTTTCTGTCTGTCAAGCAGTTCGCTCCGGACATTTTTCCACCTCTCCAGCACGGCCTTGAGCAGCTCTGCCGCAGCACTGACCGCTACGATCCAAAGGACCCATTTGGCCAGAATCTCCGGTCTGCGAAGGGTGGATAGTTCATCGACAAGCCGGGCGGAGAGCCAGATGACCGCATAGGGCGATGCTGCCTCCACAACAGCACAGAGGATAAACGGCATAAAGCAGCCCGGTGCGATCCGGCGCATATCTCGTGCCGCCCGGCGGTGGATGGCAAAGGTCTCCCGCAGGCTCATGCCCTCAGCTTTCTTCTTCATCCTGCACACCTCCTTCCTGATAATAGCGGCTCTGCACGGCAAATAGCTCCGCATAAGCACCGCCCTTTGCCAGTAACTCCTTGTGGGTACCCTCCTCGGCGATGCCGCCGTCTGCTATAAAGAGGATGCGGTCACAAAAGCGGGTGGACGCCAGCCGGTGAGAGATGAACACGGAGGTCTTACCCGCCGTCATATCGCTGTACTTTTGGTAAATATCGTTTTCCGCAATGGGGTCCAGCGCCGCCGTAGGCTCGTCCAGAACGAGGATGGGCCCGTCCTTATAAAGCGCTCTCGCCAGCATCAGCCGCTGGGTCTGGCCACCGGAGAGCTGTACGCCGTCCAGATACACCTCCCGGCCAAAGTGGGTATCCACCCCTTGGGGGAATTTGGCAATAGCCTCTGTCAAGCCGGCCTGTGCAAGGCAGTGATCGACTTTTACTCTGTCGATATGCTCGGTGGTCTGGGCAACACATTCCGCAATGGTGGTATCCAAAATGGAAAACCCCTGAAATACAGCGGAAAACAGGCGGTAATACGCGCTGCGGTCAAATTCACGAATATCCTGCCCGTTTAGCAGCACGCGCCCCTCGGTGGGGTCGTAGAAGCCGCAAAGCAGCATAACCATGGTGGTCTTGCCCGCACCGTTCAAGCCCACCACCGCCAGCTTTTCGCCGGGATGGATGGTCAGGTCTATGTGCCTGAGAATATCCCTCTCCGTGCCCGGATAGTGGAAGGACACGTTCTCCAGCCGCAGCTCATATCCGTCGGCTGCGGGCGGCTGCGCTCCGCCCTCAAACTGAAACGGCTCCGGAATGTTCAGATATTCCTGTATTTTGGACAGGTCGATGCTCTCCTTATGCAGTTGGCTGCACTGGGTCAGGATGCCGGTCACCCACGATGCAGCGCCGCTGACGGCGGTAAAGTAGAGCAAAAATGTCGATGCAGGCCAGCCATGTACCAGAGTTTGCCGAATCAGATACGCATACGCGATGCCGTTGCGAAGAAGCGTCAGCGCCATGTCAGCCACATTAGCCCAGAGATAAGTCCTTTCCCGGCGGGCGATGAAGGCGGAGAGTGCCTTCATGGATTTTTCCCGCAATTCCCGCAGCCAAGGGGCTAAACCAAATACGCGGATGTCCTTGGCAAGCTGTATCTGCCGAGGCTGCGTCAGAAAATAGTGCAGTTCCTTGTCATACTGTTCCCGTTCATCCCGGTGGCGGTACTCCCACTCACTGATGTAGTGGGAAACGAAGAAGTCTGCTGCGGCGGTCAGCACCACCAGCAGGATCAAAAAGCGGCTCAAGCGGGAGAACAGCAGCAGATATACGGCAAAGCCGCCGAGATTTGCCAGCAGCTCCGTCAGCGTTCGCCAAATATGCTCCGCCGCATCGTCGTTGCCGCTGGTGGCCCGCTGCGCCTGCTCCTCCAGCTTCAGAATTTTGGAGTCGTGGACATTTGGGTAGGAGGTCTCGCCGCTTTTCCGGGAGATCATGCGGATGATGGCACAGCGAACATCGATCTCACCGGGCATCCGGATGGCATCGCAATACGCCGCAGCCCCCTGTAAGAGAAGAAGTGCCGCTGTGAAAAATCCGATAGTTGTCAGCAACTCCCCCACGGGAACGCCCTGCTCCACCCTCGTAAGAATTTCCGGTGTGACATAGAGCTGCGCCAAATCCAACGCCACTTTGATGGCCGCGACCACAACGCAAAGGAGCAGCACTCTCCTGCGCTTCTCCCAAGCGGTCCGCACCATAAAGCAGACATTTTGCCGGACGCTGTACTTCGGTTTTTCTCTGTGTTTCATGTCGTTTCACCTCACGCACATAGCATAGCAGAAAAAATCGCCCCCGGTTGATTCCGGGGACGAATCGCTTTTTCCGGGGGATGAATTGCAGCTCTCACTCCTGCGGAAGCAGTATTTCAGTGGTGAATGCACCGTCCTCGCTGTTGCGGCTGATGTATCCGTCCAGCCGCTCCACGATGGCGTCGATGCGAACAAGGCCAAAGCCATGCCCCTCGCCCTTGGTGCTGCGGAACAGCCCTCCCTCCTTCTGCATTTTCTTCCCGGCGGTAAAATTGGTGAAGGAGATGTAGAGCTGGGTGTTTTTCATATCCATATAGACCCGGATGAGGCGCTTATCCTCCGGCAGCTTCATGCTGGCCTCAATGGCGTTGTCGAAGAGATTGCCGAGGATGCAGCAGAGATCGATCTCCGAGGACTTCAGCCGGACGGGGATGTGGGCATCCGCCACTACCTCGATGCTCTTTGCCTTTGCAAGGGAGATTTTGGAGTTCAAGATGGCGTCGGTCATGGGATTGCCGGTCTTGATGACCGTGTCCACGGTTTGCAGATCGGTGTCCAGCAGGTCGAGGTAGTTTTGGATGGCGTCCCAATCTCCCGCGGCAGCGTAAGCCTTCATGGTCTGAATATGGTTGCGGTAGTCATGCCGCCAGCCGCGGATCTGGCGGTACATATTGTCTACCTCCCGGTAATGCGTTTCGATCAGCTCCTGCTGATAGGAGGCGAGCTGCTTTTCGATTTTCTTTGCAAACAATTCCATACGCCTTACCTCATGTTGATAATGGCACGGTTGACGCCCTCATACGCGCCCCGCGGCAGCGGGATGGCGGTTCCGTCGCTCAGCCGGATCTCCGTCTTGGTGACGCGGCTGATCTGCGTCAGATTCACGAGCGCAGAGCGCCCCACGCGGTAGAAGCACTCGTCGAGCTGCTTTTCAAGCTCGCCCAATGTCATTTTCACCGTCACATCCGTTCGCGCGTGAACGGTCACATAGTTGCCGAGCACATCTGCATATCGAATCTGATAAATCGGCACACGCACCATTTCTCCGCCGGCCTCGAAATGCAAGACCCGTTCGTTTTTTGTTAGCTTTTCCACGGCGCGGTCCAGCACCGACCGGAGCTTTTCTTCCTTCACGGGCTTCATCAGATAGTGGAGCGCCGCCACCTCGTAGCCCTCTGAAATGTAATCGGAGTAGCCGGTGATGAAAATGATCTGCACCGTGTCGTTGCTCTTGCGAAGCTCTTTTGCCATCGTGACGCCGTCCATCGCGCCCATTTCGATATCCAGCAGAAGAATGTCGTAGTCGCTTTCTTCTGCGTAGCGGAACAGGAAGCTCTCGGCGGAGGGAAAATCGTCGATATGCACCGTGTGACCGGCGGACGAAGCCCAGGCGCGCACCATATTCAAAACAAACTGTCTGTCCGCACCGGAGTCATCGCAAATCGCAATTTTGTACTTCATACCCTCACCAACCCCATCTAAGCGATAATCTGTAATAAGCATATTGTGACGCGGCACGGCATGGTGTCCGTCACCATCCCACCCACGTCCCATATCCGCTTGGCATCTGTCCTGTGATATTCTTATTCTATCAAAAAAGCCGGAATAATCAAGTGGCGCGTCAAAGCCTCGACTGTATTGATCTTAATCGATGCAGTCATTTCTTACCATTTTCAAGGATAGGCAGCAGTATCCGTAAATAACCCTACCTGTGTTCTGAAGCAAAGCATACGCAAAATAGCAGGGCTATGATCGCTGCGTATCATTTATAAAACGCGATCATCTCAGCAACACTCACTTCGAAATTTCCAATACAAAATACGCTGCCAGCCCCAAATGTGTTAGAGCATAAGAGATAAATACGATAGCTATAAGTAACATCACCGTTGCAATGGCTCTGCATATTCGCTACCATGTTACATGCGCAGGAAACCGTCAAGGACAACCTCCTGCACTTCGTCCAGCGCCGACAGAAGCGCGGCGAGGTCATTGAGCTCGTTGAGACTGATCTCTAACCCGTCCAAATGGGGAGCGAGATACTCAAAGGCATAGTAGTCTTCGATCTCCATGTACAGGATATCGTCTGTCTGAAGGCGTACCTTGTCCAGCGCGTCCCACAACTCCCATGAAGAGACGGGCAAGTTCAGCTTGGCATATCTTTTCACAGCGTCGAGGTATTCCTCGTCAGCGGGGAGGACGAGGGTGTAGTCCGGCTTTCCATCGACACGCAGCGTCATGCGGAGCATTTCATCCCTGCTCTCATCCCGCCAAGGCTCTACCGGCGAAAGGTAGCTGCGGTCGATCCCCATATCCGGCGTCAGCAAACTGCGGGCGTTGGGAACAAAGGCACTGTACCGAGCATAGTTGTACCCCTGTGGGTCAACAAGGAAACCGTCCTTTCCCTCAGCGTCAAGGATGAGCAGGCAGTGCCTGGCGTCATCATCGTGTCGGATGGAATTTTTGTTCTCTGCGATGAAATCATAGTCAGCCAGCAGTGCGCGGCTGAACTGTTGGAACCGCTGGCTTGGCAGCTCAATGACCTTATCCACGGCACAGGGGTCTGCCTCACACCCGGTCTGCTTACACTTCAGTTCCGCCTGAATGATCATCGTGAAAGCCCTCCCAGCATCATACGGCTGCTCTGACCACCGTTCATCACTTCCTCCATGCTGATATAGCCCTTATAGGCGATGTAACCCCGGTCAGTGAACATTCCGTCCTCCTCATTCATCCGCTCCGTGCCGTACTTTTCATAGTCATAAAAAGCGTCGAGGTTTTCGTCATAGTCGAAATGACCGGACTGGCGGATCATGTACTTGCCGTAGTCCTGCGGCGTATGCACGCCGGGGGCAAAGTCAAAGAGGTCAAGGCTTCCCGCAAGGTTTTTGATCTGTGCCGCGGACTTTGGCTCTGCCAGCATGACCACGGCGCCCAGCTTTTCCATATCCGCTTTTGATAACCCATCCGTCGCCGCTGCCAGTTCGTTGAGGTCGGAGAGGATTTCGTACTCCATATCCAGAAGGACATCCACCTCGTTGGGAAGCTGGCTGTCCTCCAGCCGCAGGCGGACATCGGCGGGATCTGTGATGCCCCCGCGAAGGAGGGCACGGTCGATCTCCTCCTGCACCATGGGGAGGAACAGCCATGTGATATGCTCCGTGTCCTCCGGCTCGGTTTTGGATGTCACCGCAACGGTGATGGCGTTCGGCTCATAGTAATAGCAGGGGAAGAACCGTCCGTCATAGACCGGCTCTAACTTCATGCCGTTGTCGTAGACCTGTCTCTTATACACATC
>ENA-OYXZ01000152-OYXZ01000152.1-human-gut-metagenome-genome-assembly--contig:-NODE-152-length-31181-cov-7.133136_pt1 | contig 31181 bp, 24 predicted proteins | sample MGYA00243975_ERZ653432 | MGnify/ENA primary metagenome ERZ653432 (study PRJEB26926, sample SAMN06164954) | human gut metagenome | biome: ENVO:00009003; feature: ENVO:2100002; material: ENVO:00002003...
TATCTCGGTTGGTTTTTCTCTTTTTTTATTGGTTCATATCATTTTAGCACATACACTTTTTGAATTTTTCCTCATTGATAGCACTTTTTGATATGATATGCAAAAGTGTTTTTTCACCACGGTTTTGATTTTTGACAGCATGGCAGATATAGTTTGTAAGATCATCACTCAGCGTGGTTTCGGTTGGATCAAAGCTGTTGTAAAGCTCAGATTCATCTTCTACACGAATTTTTATCTCAAATTGATTTGCGGTCATTTTATACTCTCCTTTGCTATTGAATAACTGCGCTTTAATACTATTGAATTTCAAGAGTGTTTCGTGAATATCTTTAGGGAATGTCTCTTTTACATAATCAGATGTCAGATATCCTCGATGCCCTATCATACACAAGAATTTGCCTCGTATGTTTATGTTTTCGTCTATTTCTTTTGCGATTTTCTCATGCTTATCGTCAAGGTTCTCGAGACGTTTCAGCAAAGAGGTGATTTCCGGATCATACCCATTATCTTCATTCATAAGGGAGGAGATTGGAGTACCAGAATAAATTGGATTTGTTGGCATAGACTTAGGCAACTCCGTTTTCGCTTGCATCGGATTCAGGAGCAACGCATTTATTGTTGGTTTGACAGAAGTGCCTTTTTCAATTTTTTTCTTTCGTTCACGTTTTGCTATGAGCTGATTGGATTTTTCGTCAAGTTTATCACGGATTTGGTTGATCTCTTTGCGAATATTATTGAGGGCCTTACACTTTTCAAGATACTGTTCCTGTAAGTAATCTATTCCGACAAAAAAACGTTCCGTCCAGGCTTTATAGCACTCTTCAAAACGTTTGACCGCTTCCTCTTTCATTCGTTGCGGTAATAGTCCGAGAAGTGAATCAAAGGCTTGTCTGCTTGGGACGTCCGCATGATCCCGACCTTCGGCGGCAAGGTTACTTGTAATAACACGTTCTCCTTCATCGCCATCTCTTTCAAGCGGAGCGATATCTTTGTTCCTGTAATGCAGAACATATTCTACACTTGCAACAAGATCTTCTTCATATTGGCAATCCCATACATCAATATCGAAAAATGTGTCAATAAGCCCAAAATCTCTCGGAAGCAAATTGAAAAGTTCATCTTCATCTATATCCAACTCCGAGAGTCTGTCAAGTATCCATATCGATGCTGCCGTTAAGATATGACCTTCATTCTGTAGTGGTGCATAACTTTCACTGAAAATATTAAATGTTATCCAATCCCCAGCATGCATCTTTTGATGTTTACTTAATTTATCCAGTGAAGTTATAAGAGCTGAAGTGCGACGTTTCTCCATTGCTCGTTCAAAATCAAGGGAGCCATTATTCAAATATTTTTTTTGCTTCATAGCTTTTGAGTGTGCTTGTCGAACATGCTGAATTGTTGTTCGTATCTTTTTTTGCCAGTCTTTTGGCTCTGTATACATTATATCTTCCAGCATTGGGAGCCTTTCCGATTTTAACGGTTTCATTTTACACCTCCGATTATATTTTTATATAACTTCTTCATATTGTTTCTGCTCACGTTCTTGTGTCCAAGGGGTGAATCCTTCTTCCTTCAGGAATGCATTTATCTGGAATACATTGGCGTCAGGCAGAAGGTCAAGGATAGTAAGATACATATTGTGAACAGGATTGTGCGGATCGAACTGTACACCTGCTTTTTGCATAAGATCGACGATAAAAGGCATTTCAAGCTCCAGAGCTACACTGAATGCAAGAATTGTCTCAATCTTGAATTTTCCACCTTTTCTCATTCTTCCTATGGTTGTCAGTCCAAGTCCGGAGCGTTCTGCCAGTGTCTCCACGGTAACCTTACATCTCTTCATATGAAATTTGACAGCTTCGGCAAAGGGGTTACTTCCCGAATTGCTTTGCAGTTTTATATCTTCCTTGCTGTGTTCCTTCAGAGCTTTCCTGAGCTTCTTCTTTTGCTCATTATCCAAAGTGTGCTCGACTATGAGTTGAAGGTCCTCTTTATTAAGTTCCCCGTAAGTGTACGAATACTCTTGTTTCCCATAAATACGCTTAAAACTGAGACAGCACTCCGCCATATGGTGCTTAGCATATTCAGTCAAAGCGAAGGCAACTCCGTACTCCTTGATGACGTATTTCTCATCGTTGCAGCACAGATGTCCGTCGATATATATGTATTTCCGTGAGCTCACAAGAGCTGCGAAATCAGATGAACTGCCATAAATTTCTGCAATACACTTTAAGGGGAGGGTATATGTATAGTCCAAAGGGAAACCATCTTCGATCTCATGATCCTCCACATATCCTGTGGTGCAGTAAACATATACGCCTCGTACTTCCGTCCAGCCAAGCTCAATAATACGCTTCTTGGCTGCATATCTTGATACCCCGAACTTATTCTTGACATGGTCTATAAGCTCACGGCAGTCATCGAAAGACATTTCGTCATGATGATCCAGAAACTCAAGTATGACATCAGTAGTATCGCCTTTAGGCATTTGGATACGCCTTGCTATGCTGTTTGCCTGTGTTTCCATCCACCTGATACAGTCCTTCTGAGTTTCAGAGTAGAAATAGTCAAGGAATTCAGGCATTTCCTTTCCGTTCCATCTGCGATAAAGGCTCTGTATATAGTAAAACAGGTAGTGCAGGCGGACATGGACACACTCGTGAATGACCACATAGTCAAGCTCAGGACTGTCTATAAGTGACTTATCTACAAGAATGGTATTAGCAGGTATATGCATAATAACCTTGTGACCGTCTTTATCATAAACGGCTACCTCCTTCTTGTCGAATATGAGCTTCGACTTTATCTTTCCGCTGAGAGACAGCCTTAAATACTGAATATCATATCCCATAGCCTTGGCTAAAGCTATTCCGTCGATCTTGTATATATAGTCTCGTTCTTTGTTGTAGTATTGATTCAGTATTTCATCAGCGACTACATCGAATGCATGCTTTGACATAATCGGCACAAGGAACTGATCAAGAGGGTTACGACATCGGATACGCTCACCATTATACAGCTTCACATCGTTCAGAAAGTCCGAGCTTCCATAAGTCCTGAAATATCCACTTACACAGTATTGCTGGTGGCACTCATATCCTGCACAGGAGAAACCGACATCACAGATAACGTACATTATAAACGAGAAGCTGTCTATACGGTCGTATTTGCCGCCTACAATTGTTACGTTTGTTACTTTTGATTTAGCAGAGATGTTATAAGAGAGAGGTAGTTCATTTCTTTCGTGTAGCTTTCGTATAAATGATCCGTAATCAATGGTATAATTCCAGCGGAGATAGTCGGTAAAGGATATTATTTCCGGCATACCCTGCCAGTTAAGATCCCTATACTGTACATATCTTCCGGGACGAAGCGGATCCTGAACAGTAATAATTGGTCCACGATTATTAATGTAATTCACACTAATATCCCCCTAATTTACCATTATTACTTGTCTCTTTCCTATTCCACACATTGGAAGTTACACTTTTTCTTGGCTATATTTTATCATTCAAACATCACATTGTCAAGGGGATATTTCATCTTTGGTGATGTTGTCGGAAAATGCGACATTCAATTGTTATGATTGATGGTTTTTGAAGAAATCAATAAATTCCTATTGACAAAACGAATGTTCTGTGATATATTAAAGTCACATACAAATGAGACATTAGTGTGTATCATTTCAAGAAAGGGGCGATTTTATGGAGTTTGGTGAGAAACTCAAGCAAATTCGCATTGCCAGCCATATGTCACAGGAACAGTTGGCAGATATAACCGGTCTCGAACGAAAAACAATAGCCAGATATGAAATGGGTGAAACTGTTCCCAGGTATAACAAAGTCTATGAGAAGTTATCCGAGTTTTTCAAGACATCCATTGATTTCTGGAAAAATGACAATCCTGATGACTTTCAGCAGACTGCTGCTATTGCTTATGGCGCTGACGCTAAAATGCAGGCACAAAAGCTGCTCGATGATGCTGCAGGTCTGTTTGCCGGAGGAGCTTTATCTGATGAAGACAAAGACGCAGTTTTCAATGCACTACAAAAGGTATATTGGGAGATAAAGGTAGAGAAGGCAAAGAAGTCCGAATAGTTTTTTTGGGGGTGTTCTTATGACTATTTATGAAATAGTTGAAGAGCTTAAAACAAAATATCGTTCTTCTGATCCATTTGAGTTGTGTGACTATCTTGGCGTCAAGGTCGCTGTGACCTATCTCGGCTCTCTTAAAGGACTATACACGTTCATTGATGACGTACCGGTCATTCTTATTTCTTCTGCTATAAAGCGTATCCCTCAGCTCCTGGTCTGTGCTCACGAGCTTGGACATCATGTTCTTCACTCAGATATAGCCAAGCAGGGTGCTCTTCGAGAGTTCACTTTTTTCAATATGCGTGATAAGACAGAAGCTGAAGCTAACAGGTTTATGGCAAATCTGAACATTGAGGATGATGAGCTGGATGAGTTATTCAGAGAAGGCAGAAGTGTTTCTGAGGCTGCTCAGATACTGTGTTTTCCTGAAGAGTTACTCAATATAAAGATCAGCGACATGGTCCGCAGAGGCTATAAATATACCAACTACAGCGGCAATATACGATTATTCTAATTAATACAGAATGGAGGAATAGCATTAAATATTGTTTGTATAAACTGTTTGCTAAATATTAGCTGCAAAAAAAGCGGTTGAATTAGTTCAGCCTCTTTTTAATATAGCTTATTATTAGAGCCATCATATGGTTTACTATATATACAGACGAGGATGAATGCACCGCTCCGTTATTGTTGATCCGCAGGATAGTGAACATGCAAAGCTCAGGATGCTGGATTGTAGGTATACGGAATATGAAACGGATAACCGTCTGATGAGGACAGTTATCCGTGTTTGGCAAATTTAAGATTTCATATCATTTATTTTTTCTTCTATTATTGCTACCAAATCAAAATACATTTCAACTTCTCTATGAAGCCATAACGATATAAAAATACAAATCCCCCAAGCGATAATGGCTGCCCCAATTACAAGCCAAAACCGATCTGATTCAACGAAGCATTGTATCACTTCTATATCATTAAATTTTGCGGATATAACGACACCCAAAATAAAACCAATAAGAGCATTCGGCATATCATGAGCACAATCAATATTTGTAGCTCTTAACTTATAGAAGTGATGTAAATTGCTATAATATGCTTTTATATTTTTGCTACTAATCTTGAATTTATCAATGTTTTCTTCTAACTCTTGAAGTACAAGAGTTTCCCACTCATTAAAATTTGAGATTTTTATGTTATTCTTTTCGTATTTTTTATACTGACATAGTTTCCTATATATTTTGAGATGTTTTTTTATATCGAGAGCATCACCTATAAAAGATTTCGCATTTCTTTTTGCCTTTTTATTTTTTATCCAACCACGAAAATAATTTACCATGTTGCATTTCTCCATTTCAAGCAAGGTAATTTTTTATATTATACCAAACCTCCCCGAAAAAGTCAATCTGTAAACCTTTGGCACACCCAAAAATATTTCCAAACCTATTGCATTTTTTAAAGATTTGTGGTATACTAATTACAAAAAAACTGAAGACCTTAGCAAAAAAAGGAAAATCTTTGCTAATTATATTAACTTTGAGATAAAAGGGGTGGAAATATGACTCCAGAAGAGGCTACTCAGCTTTATAATATTGAGCAACGCAAATATTATGAGTATTGCGGATATGTTGTGTCTTATCAGAATAAAATAGGCGAGTATCAGTCTGAACGTCAGAATAAATGCGTTCAAGCAGAGAATAAGCAAACTGAAATTCAAAAGAATAGAGAGCTTTTAGAAGCTATAAGTGGTACAACTGGTGTTCATGATGACCTTTTCTCTCACCTTACCAAAATAAACAGTAAAGTCGAAGATGCTGCCTTGAATTTTAAGACAATGGTAAGCTCAAGCACTGTCAGTTCCTTTGATTTATGTAATGCATTTGGTGAAAAAGCGACAAGTGCTAACTCTCAATTGACAGCGGTGTTTGATGCTATATCAAAGGTGGCATCGACTGTGACCGGAGTTATAGAAGTACTCAACCAAGAATTACAAGCATTGAATGCTCGTATACAAGAGCTTGATTCAGAAATAAGCAGAGCACAGGCTATGATTGACCAGTATGAAGCTAGCAAACGTAGTTGCTTAACAAATATGGCTTACTATAAAAAGATTATGGATGCGGCAGTAACGTAATAATATTGAGGAATAGGAGGTGTGTACATGGCAACGATTGAGTTATATAAAAGTAAGATAAACAATATGTCTAACTATATTAACCAAGCTAAGTCTGCTGTCGGAGACTTCTGCGTGGATTTGTCTGCCCTAAAATCGAAAGTTCTCGGAATCAACAGCAGTGTATGCGATAGTGTTGTCACGAGCATCTCGACCTCATCTCAGACACAAGAGCAGCAGATTGCAGGTCTTGAAGCAACTCAAAGAGAAGTCGATGAGTTTATTAACTTAACGGTAAATCGTGATAACTCTGCTTCTTCCGAAATCTCTCGTGCCAAGAAGGACTTTTACAAACAATACTCCTATCTTAAGCCTGACTGCGAGAAGACCGACTGGGAAAAATTCTGCGAAGGCTTAAAGAAGGTTGGTCAGTGGTGTAAAGATCACTGGAAAGAGATCGTTCTGGTAATTGAAATTGTAGTGGCTGTTGTCTGCATTTGTGTTCCTGGATTACAGGGTATAGGCACGGGGATTCTTATCGGAGCCTTAAAAGGTGCTTTGACCGGCGGCTTGATCGGCGGAATTACCAGTATGCTAACCGGAGGCTCATTCCTAGAAGGATTTGCCCAAGGTGCATTAGATGGTGCTATAATGGGTGGTGCCTTGGGCGGCGTTGGTGGAATCGCTGGCAAATTCATAACCTGCGGTTCTAAATTTGCAGATGCAATCCAAACGACTTCTAAAATCAGCGGAGCCATTTCTAATAGTATGGATGGCTTCGACATGGTTTCATTGGGACTTGGGATGATTAATCCGAATAACCCAATAACGGAGCTGAACAACAAAATGCATCAAAGTGATGTATACAACAAGTTCCAAATGGGAGTTAGCTTGGTATCTTCGTTCTCAGGTGCTGCTTCTCAGAATATGGCTTGTTTTGTTGCTGGTACATTAGTACTCACAACTGCCGGTCTGCTTGCAATTGAAAAGCTTAGAGCTGGTGATAAGGTTATTTCAACCAATCCTGATACGCTTGAAACAAGTGAAAAAACTGTCCTTGAAACATACATCCGCAAAGTGGACAGACTTGTTCATCTTGTAATCAACGGTGAAGAAGTTGTTACGACAGACAATCATCCGTTCTATGTACAAGGAAGAGGCTTTATTCAAGCTGAAAGGCTTCTTGTTGGTGATAAACTTGTCAGCGTTAATGGCGAAGATCTATTTATCGAAAAGTATCATATTGAAAACTGCGAGGCATCGGCAGATGTTTACAATTTTCAGGTTGCGGATTCACATACATACTTTGTTGGTAAGTTATGTGTATGGGTTCATAATGATCAATGCCCTGTTCCAGAACCTAGAAAATCAGAAAAGAATGGGTTAACTTACAAATCAAATACAAAACATACCCGCGGTCAACCAGGTAACCGCCCTAATGCTGGTATAGAACCTAAGAATTCATTTGAATTATTTGAAAATTCAAGAGCTTCAACTATTAAGCCAAATCAAAGGTATACTTACGAAAAATCGACAGATACTCTTCATAGATTCTTTCCAAGTAATGCAGAAGGAACAGAATGGCACTGGTGCGGTTCCACTAATCAAGGCGCTAATTCTTTGCGTTCAAAAGATGTTCCTAAAGATATACTTAAGGCATTTGGCATGAAGCCGAAAGGATGGTAATATGTTAATAGGAGACCCGTATAAATTTGCAATTATTTTTGACAGAGTTGCAGCATGGAATGCGTCTCTATCGGATAATAATGGTTATTTTTCGTTTTGTATTGATGGAAAATTGTTCCCAGAAATCGCAATAAATGCTATATTATCAGTAAGTGTTAATGATATTCGGACTTCATTAATTGGCATTCCGGTTAATGAAACGATATACAAAATGGATAAAAGTACTGCGATTAAAGCACTGTATCAACTTGTGTATCCAGATTTCGAGAGCGATGATGAAAATGACTACCGATATCTCCTTTCCACAACTGATTTTACTGATAATGACAATTTTATTTTTGCAGTTGAAGGAGAATGTATGGTACGAATTCTCGCGGCTAAATTAGTATATGATTTTGCAGAATCTACTCATATTTTTGATGACATAGAAATTACTGATATAGCTATTGAAAAAAGTGAAATTAAGAGTATTATTAATCAAATTGATGAAGTTAAACAGTTTTTTAATAATTCGACAAACATATAAATGCTAGAGGCAATATAAAGAACGAGGTGATAGAATGTCAGTCACAAATAATGAACAATTACTTGAGCTTGTTTCAACCGCACAAATGGCTTTTGTGAATGGACAATACCACGAAGCTTTTAATCTTGCAAAAGAAGCAATTAAGCTTGATGAGAATTGTGCAGATGCATATCAGTGTGCTGCAAATGTGTGTATGTCATTCAGCAGGTACGAGGATGCAATTGAGTATTACCAAAAAGCTGTAAACTGCGATTCGAACAATGGGAACCGTTATTTCAGCCTCGGCTATGCACAGGCAAGCGTGAATAAGATCGCAGATGCAATGCAGAATTTTGCTAAGGCAGATGAGCTTGGGCTGAATGAAGATGCTGCAGGACAGATGTATCATATCCTCGGAATTGTAAATCAGGAGTTCGGAAAACTTGATGATGCCCTCATCAATCTGAAAAAGTCGGAGCTTATCATCCCGGCAGACATGGATATCTTGAAACGTAAGGCGGTTATCTATGGGCTTCTTGATGAGATCACAAATGGCTTGCAGACTGCTAATCAGATGAAACTACTTGCGCCATCTGACTATTCTGGCTATCAAGCTGCTTACATTTTGCTCAAACAGGCTGGACGTATAGACGATGCGTTTAAGGAATTGCGTTATGCTCGAATGAACCTCCCCTCCTTCCCTTTCGCTCTTTGCGGGGATATGGTGAATTACGAACTTGTTAAGCATGAACAAGATGGCGACACGATTCATTTTGAAAAAGCGTTAGCTTATATTAAGCATTTCCTGAAAAAAGAGAAACCGAGTATTTCTGATGTTGTCGAGTGCTATTTAACTGCTGCCGATCTCTATCTTCAGCTTGAAGATGCTGATAAAGTCATAGAGTGCTTGGGTGCAGCGGAAAAGCCGGTGTTTTCTTATAACAACGGCGTTCTGTTTGGAGAGTATACACCTCAACAGTTAGATCCAAACTCGATTTTAAATGAGATGAATGCCAATCTTTATCGCTATGAACAATTGAGTGTTGAACAACTGGAAGCAATGAGGAAAAGCGGTACATATATCACTCCGACTGAGGAATCTAAAGCAGACAACGGCGAATACAAGCTCACTGACGAGGCGTTTGATATTTCTGCTGAGGATAGAGACAGAATCAATCGTATGTACATTGGTGCGTATACGTTACTTGAAGACAATCGTAAGATAATGTACTATGCTTTAGAGTTACAAAAGAGTCAAGAGCCTTCAATGATTGAACTCGGCTGGTACACGGAAGCGAGGGCAATGCGAGCTCTTAACTTGGATGGTTGGCAGGATCAGTATGGTTCAGTCATTAAAAAGCTGAGAAATAATATACTGAAAGATCCTACAGACATCAATGCAATGATGCTTCGAGTGAGATGTTTAATCGATACTAAGCAGTTTGATGAAGCAGAAGAAAAGTGCAAGTATCTCAAGGAAGAATTACAGAAACCTCTTATGGAAGAGCTGAACGAAGCTAAGAACGGAGGTAAGTAATATGGCATTTCTTTTTCATGACATTGTACTTGATGATACAGCATTTAAAACGGCGTCCGATGATATGGTATCGCTGAAACAGCAAGCTGCTGATCTTAAAACCAAGCTTGAAAAAATGTACGAAGATGTAACAAGCGCATTGGATACTTCGGCAGGAGATGAAATTCAGTTTACAGCTAAAAATGTTCTTCTGCAGCCGATTGAGGATATGAGTGCAGTTATTCAGCATATTTCTGATACGCTAAATACTATCATAGGCACAGGATACTATAAGGATATATTCGTTAAGTTCGAGGAACTGAACGAATGAATAAAACGATATTTAGGAGGAATTAACTATGGCAGGCATGGGCAAAACAGGAACAGTGAATATCACACCTGAGATGATGGATGAAGCAATCAAGGCCATTCAGGCATACCGTACCACCGCTTTTGGTGCTGCTGACGGTAATGGTTCTGATGGTCTCTATGGTACTGTAAAGAAAGAGGTTGAAACCCTTACAGCGAGTGATTTCACTGGTTCAGCATCGAAAGGCTTCGTTAACTTTTACACAAACAATATTGAACCCGCAACAGGTTCAAGTCTCAAAGGTGCACTTGAGATGCTTGAATCAATTTGCAAGAGTATCAAATCTGCTATACCAGATACTGAAGGCGTTGATGAGCAGCTCGGAACGGAAAACAATAAGTAATTTATAGGAGGATACTAACATGGCAGGTTGTAAAGTGGTAAAAGCGTCAATGGATACGAGCGTAACAAATCTTTTGAACTATTCAACTCAGTATGAAGAAGCAGCAACAACATTTGTTGCCGCCTTTAAAGCTGCTATCGAGGCAATGGAAGGCGACGCTAAGGATGCTTTAGTTGAATTTTTTGAGACTAATATTGAAGGTCTTGTAACTAAGGATATTCCTGGTGCAGTGAAGGGGCTTTCAGAACTTCTCAAGGCGAATGCGCAGAATTTTGATGATGTTGATGCTCAGCTTGCGAATAGCATCAGAGGAAATGGTGGCAATTAACCCACCTATATAAGTGTATATATGGTGCCTTCGCACTATAAAAAATAGTTGGTTGGATTGCGTACAGCCTCGGTGCTATTATTTGGCTGAGGCTGTACTTTTTATTAGGAGGTGGCAATAAATGTTTAGAGAGTTAACAGATGCAGAACTTGCTTTACTAAGTGATTCTGAAAAAGAAGTATATAACAAAGAATTACTACTATATAAAGAGAGAATGGCTTTTGTCGGACAGCTTGAGAGAATCGAGGGTGCTGATTTTCAGTATAGAAAGCCAAAGTTCAGTGGTATTAACCCAATTCCCAAAATTGATGTCCCACAATGTGATATTGCCGCTCCAAAGAAAGTTGCTTTTCCACAGGGGCTATTAGATAAGATGCGTAAGGTGGTCGTTTCTTATTCGAGTTTTACTCCGCCTAGTAAGATTCACATTAAAGGAATGCCAGATCAGCGAGGCGGTGCCGTAAGGATAATGCCAACAGTCATGCCCATAGGGAAAATACGTCTTGCAGGTATTCCTAAAAAGCCAGGTAGTGCTATTGCAAAACTTCCTCAGATCCAGCCTATTGGCTCGGTAAAGGTTAATGGTATACCGGAAAAGCCGGATAATGCTATCACAAAACTTCCACAGATTCAGCTTGTGAGTTCAGCAAAGGTTACTGGTATGCCGAAAAAGCCGGATAGTGCTATCGCAAAACTTCCACAGATTCAGCCTGTGAGTTCAGCAAAGGTTACTGGTATGCCAAAAAAGCCAGATGGTGCTATCATAAAACTTTCTCAGATTCAGCCTGTTGGCTCGGTGAAGATTTCTGGTATACCGAAAAAGCCAGGTAGTGCTATTGCAAAACTTCCTCAGATCCAGCCTATTGGCTCGGTAAAGGTTAATGGTATACCGGAAAAGCCGGATAATGCTATCACAAAACTTCCACAGATTCAGCTTGTGAGTTCAGCAAAGGTTACTGGTATGCCGAAAAAGCCAGATAGTTCTATTGCAAAACTTCCTCAAATTCAGCCTGTGGTATCAGTTAAGATCACTGGTATGCCTGAAAAGCTGGATAGTGCTATTGTAAAACTTCCACAGATTCAGTCTGTAGGTTCAGTTAGGATCACTGGTATGCCTGAAAAGCCGGATAGTACTGTCGCAAAGCTTCCTACGATTCACCCCGTAGGTTCAGTTAAGGTCACAGGTATGCCTGAAAAGTCTGATAGTGCCATCGCAAAACTTCCACAGATTCAGCCTGTTGATTCGGTAAAGGTTACCGGTATGCCAGAGATAATCATACCTGCAACTCAATCGATAGCTAAAGAAACGGTTACAGATGTTATTCAAAGAATTATTACTATTATGCAAGGAGCGTAGCAAATGAAAAATAATGAAATCATGATTTCAGTTCAATTTGATTTTCCTAATGATTCGAATAAATATGGTGAAAAATTCTCTGGAATCACTGATAGTCTCGCTTTCCTTGTTAAGGATGATATAACACTAAAAGCTTTTATTGAAGGTCTGTATTATGGACTTCATAATAATTTTCCAGAGCATTTTATTCTTTTTAAGGATTATCTAAAACACCGTAAGCAGTTTGTTGTCGATTATTCTCGAAAAGGCAAATTCAAGGTTATCAATTTTGAAAAAGAATTGTTGTCTAAAAAGGTAACACTAATTGAATTAGGCTTTGTTACATCAAGCGTTTTATTGATAACTATGAAGCGGAAATTGGAGAGTCAACTGCTCTTTGATAAAATTCCAAGTAGCTATATTCTTGATTCCGATGATAATCCCCTTGAATACAATATAAGTAGTCGTACTCTTGAAGCAGTCGATTCATCGGATATTGAAATTCTCCCTCCAGGTGATATACCTGAAAAAGACGAAAGAACGTTAGGCGACATTTTGATACCTACCGTTCTTTCTACAGGAGGAATGATAGGCGTTAGAGCTGTGATGTCTAAATCCGCCAGTTCGAGTGGTATGGGTGGTATGATGTGGATGATGACGGCTGCTACCGGTGTAATGACTTTGGTTACATCCACCTACAACTATTTTAAACAAGGAGCAACGAACACTAAGAAGAAAACCGAATGGAAAGAAAACTACGAAAAATATATTAAACGTCTGATTGACGAAAAGATAGGTATTTGGCAAAAAGCTGACCTCACCTATCTTCAGTCATTGTATCCGGATATGTTAAAACTGTTCACACAGTTATCCACACTAGATTCTGCTATTTTTTCAAGATCACAAAATGATAACGATTTTATGCGTATTACTTTAGGTGTATCAGAGCATGTGAAACCTCTATTCGATATTAAATATGAGAAAAAAGATGAGATTTTTTCTGATGTTTATTATTATTTACGGTACGAAACATGCACTAATAGCAAAGACGAGAGAACAACTGATAAGAGAATCGCAGGAATCTATATTCTTACACCTGAAAGTGAATTACCGTGGTATGCATTTATAAAGAAACATACACGGAAGGATGAGGAAGCAAAACTCAAGAAGTCTCAAAGGGAAGGGCTGATCTCAGAAGAAAAAGTATTGCTTTCTGATTTGCCATACAGGTTTTCCACAGAATATTTCCGATATATTGACGGTAAAACATGGGGTAAGAGCGGTATTAAGGCACCATATATGCTTGATATAAGAAATGCCGGTGCCTTGGGTATAGTTTCTCCTGACAATTCCTTTGCACATGATACTATTAAGCACATTGTATTAGAACTCGCTTATTATCATTCTCCGGAAGATATTCAATTTGTATTTTTCTTTGAAGAGGGATTGAGTATAGAGGAGCAAAAACAAAGGATTGATATATATAAATTTCTTCCTCACTGCAACGAATTACTAGAAAATACATCTCAGTTCGTTTTCGACAAAGAGAGCGCCGGTCTTGTTTATGGTCAATTATTGAACATAATGACTCAAAGAGCCAAGGAAATACAATCCGATGAAGAAAACGAAGTTGAATCTGAACATAACACCCAGATAGTGTGTGTAGTATTTGAAGATTATAATATCAAGTCTACTGGTTTTTCAAAATATCTTCCCGAAGCTCCCAAAGAGGGTGAAGACTACCAGAATAAACTCGGTTTAACATTTATTTTTTGCCGCGATGATAAGGATAAGCTTCCTCGTTATTGTGGAGATGTAATTTACATGAATGTAGACGCTAAAAAAGTGGGATATGGCTACGTTGTACCACGCTATAGCGTTATGACACGAGAGAACATCTTAGCTAATATGACGGAGACAAATAAGTATCCCAATTTCTGGAATGACTATATTTTCTCTTCTAAAGAATACAAAGAACAATATGAGCTTGCATACCGAAGACTTGCAGCCATTTATTATACTCGTATTGCTGAGAACGGTCAGGTGCCGAGCATGGTTACCTTATTTAAATTGCATGACATTTCTAGTGAGGATATCATTCCTGAAAATGGTGTGGATAATCCATTATCTACCTCACCTTTTGCAAAACGCATACTTGAGTGCTGGGAATCAAATAAAGAAGAATATGACGTCACCAGAAACTTACGTGTTAAGATTGGTGCAAATGAACATGGACCGATGTCACTTGACTTATATGAGAAAGCAGACGGCCCTCACATGCTTGTTGCAGGTACTACTGGTTCTGGAAAATCCGAAACTATTATCACCTATCTAATCGGGTTGTGTATGAAGTTTTCTCCCATGGATTTAAACTTAATGTTAGTTGATATGAAAGGTGGAGGTTTTTCAGATCGTTTAGGAGATTTGCCACACTGTGTCGGCGTAGTTACCGATACGGCCGGTGAAAGTGAAGGAATATCATCCGCATATATGCTGAAACGATTTCTTGAGACTCTTAATGCTGAAATAAAAAAGAGAAAACTACTTCTTCAGGAATTTGGAATAGATACAGCGGATGCATATATTCGTGCAAGACGAATAATGGAAGAAATTTCAAGAATGATTGAAGCTGATGGAACGAAGTCTTTGAAAGAACTCTATGAAATTTCAATTCAGCTCAAACAGAAAAAAATAGCCATAGACGATGCTAATTATTCTGAAACAGTCAAGAAGATTCTTGAGAAAATGAGTAAACTTAACGCTAAACAAATGGTCACATTTGTTAATAAAGGGCTGGATAAAATCAAAAGTCTTTCTCATCTTGTACTTGTAGTTGACGAGTTTACTGAATTAAAGCGTTTTTCAAGCGAAAGCAATGACGTTGACTTTATTGCGGAAATAACAACGATTGCCCGTGTTGGCAGAACGCTTGGATTTCATATCATTCTTGTATCACAGAATATCGAGGGTGCTATCACTGACGATATAAGAGTAAACTCTAAAGCAAGAATCTGCCTAAAGGTTGCCACGAAGCAAGCTTCCAAAGAAATGATTGATAGTCCTGTGGCGGCTGCTCCGAAAATGCCACTGAACGGACGAGCCTATTTACTTGTAGGAACTGGTTCCCGCTTTGAATATTTTCAATCTGCCTACACAGGTTCTAATCAAAATACAAGTATTGAAGATCCTGTTAATATAACCTTTGTTCCTGATAGCGGAAGTTTTAATGAAAAGTTCTATCGTTCAGATAAGGATAATACTGTATTGCAGGCACAACAAAAAAATGTTGATCCTAATGCTACTCAATTGAAGTTTGTTGTGGACACCATTATTGCAGTTAATACAGGAAGACAAATTCCAGAGACGATATTCCTTCCCCCATTAAAAACTAAAATAAAACAACCTAAGCTTACAAACGCAACAGAATGGAGTTGATACAGCAATGGACAAGAGAAACTTGATTTGTACGTTAGGTCAGTACGATATTCCTATTGTACAGAAGCAACCTCTTTTTAAAGTTGACTTACTCGACAAAAATATAGCTCTGTTCGGTGCAGCAATGAGTGGAAAAACAAACTTCCTTAAATTACTGATTCAAACGCTACATATTATCACTAATCCTTATGATGAGGAAATTTTTATATTAGATTTTGGTGGAGCTCTTGCTTCATATAAAACTATGCCTCTCGTTGCAGCATACTTTGATAATTCCAATGAAGAATATGTTAAGCGTGTTTTCAGGATACTTGAAGAAAGAATCAAGAAGAATACTGAGATTCTGGAGGGAAACGGTTTTTCTTCATATTGCGGGAAAAAAAAGATTGTTCACACAACATTTATAATTGATAATCTTAATTCGTTCCAAGATGAGCCGAGGTATTCAGCATATCAAGAAAAATTCGCCAAAATGTGCAGAGATGGTTTGTCAAAAGGCATTTCAATTGTATTTACTGCATCAGATACTAAGGGGTTATCATCATATCTTAACAATTTTGGGCAGAAAATTGCATTTGAAATGCCCTCTGATAAATATATCGAGATATTCAATTCAAAAGTATCAGAAATCGGAGCGATTCCTGGGCGCGGCTTTGCGAATGTAACCATAAAGCCTGATAATATTGAAGGTACATTTAGAATGAATGCGCCATATGAGGTTCAATGCTATATTTCTGATCAGATGGAACCTGACAGTAGCTTTTTGATCTGCTTAAAGAGTAAGTATCACTACAACGAAGAAAGTGGTAGAGAAGAAAATGGCAAGTTTGACAGGTGTGTGAAGAAGCATCTGACATTCAATGGCGATTTGACTCGTGACGAGTATCAACGTTTAAAACAAGAACCTATAACAACGGAAAAAAATGTTCCTTGGATTCCTTGTCCTGTTTCTGTTGGTTTGGATTACATTGACTTTTATCCGGTGACAATCGACTTCTCAGAATCAAGGGTACTCGGAATTTATGGAAAAAAAGGATATGGAAAAACAAACCTGCTTAGAGTCATTCTTGGGGATTTGTTTGAAAAGAAATCATCTTCAAGATTTGTATTTTTTGATGACGGAAGAAAGCAGCTTGAAGAATTCTATAATAGATGTGAATCACTTGGTTTGGACTGTATAAAGTTTTATGAAACAAAGAGAAACTCACCGCTCCCTCCAAATAACGATAGCGGATTGAATCAAACGGTCCCAACTGATTTTATGGACATTATAGATAAACCGACTACTGCATCTGGGTTCAAGAAGACTTTATCACCGTTTCAGCAGTTTTACCATTTCATTAATGATTATTACATGGATCTCACATGGAATGGGATTTCTAATAATCAACTTAAATCTCCTGTAGCAACTTATATATACGGTGAGGAGATGGCGGGACTTATGCCATCTTACAATGAAGAACAAAATCCGATTAAACCAACGGTATTTATTCTTCAGAGTAAAATGTTATATTTAAGTGCTAATGGTGAGAAACAGTTCATAAACAGCATTCTTCCGAAACTCGCAGCCATCGCTGAAGAAAAAGATCTGATTTTTATTTTCACTGATGTGCAAAAAATTACAGATCAAGAAAGCAATAACTTTTTTAATAATTCATTAAATGCTATTTTCTTACTTGATAGTATAGCAGAATTTGCTGCTGAACGAGGTCAAAAGACAGTATTTGGCAGTATGGATATAAAAGGATTAAAGGAAGAATATGCTCGATGTGAAACTGGGGATGGTTATTTTTATGATATAGAAGCTGACAAGCTCATGAAGATGAAGTTTATCAGGCAAGACAAATGGAGGTAATAGTTATGGCTGATGGTAATCATATCAGATGTGCTGATATCGAAAAACTTGTACAATTTGAGAAGGATAGTCAGGAAGCTAAGACGGATTTTGATAACATTATAAAGGAATTCAAACGGATCAACGAAGCACTACTCGGAAAATGGCAAGGTGCTGGCGCTAATCAATATCGAAAAGAGGTTGAACACATTCTTGAAAAAATCGGAAGTGTTGGAGAGGTTCTCGATGCGATAAATGAAGGAGCTGTAAAAAGTGCAAGAGATGCATATTTGCAGCTTGATGCCGATTTAGCTGCGTTCAATGAAAATCCAACTTCTGAGGAAGGTGGAAATTAATGAACAAAACGGTTAATAATTCAGACGATCTCGGAAATATTGAACTTTTTGATGAAACCAACGATGACATTAAGACTGAGAGCGTTCTTTTTGAATGCAACGATACCGAGGTAGACCAATCTATTTTGGGTATTTTAGCTTTACCAGAGAACTTGGATTAGAAAGAGATGTGATTCGGTGAGTACCCAGATAAAGGGCAGTAAATTCATTTATGAGATAGATGAAAAGGATTTCCCACATGGCTTTATTGCCCAGGGAACTGAAAGCTTTGTATTTAAAGGCAGAAATATCTCTGTAAACGGTCAAGATGAAGAAGAGTTATCATTCTCTTGTGTTTTGAAGTTCAAGCCCTACTCTCGTTCTCGCTTTGAGCGATTTACGAATAATGAACTTAGAATATTTGAGGAACTTCAAGAGTGTCGTAGTGTGGCTCGGATATATGATGTTATAGAAGATCTTGGCGAAAGTTTTGATTTGAAAACGCCAGAATTATCAAAGCACATCCGAAGTAAAAGCATTGAATTAAATGATGCAATGATTCCTTGCTTCTGTGTTGTTGAAGAATATATCGATGGTTGGTCTTTGGAACAATACTGTATCAGGCAGTTTTGGGGACTTGAAAAGTTTAAAAATAATCGTTGGATTAAATTCCACGAGTTTAAGGACTTTGAAAAGGAAGAAGTTCTAAAAAAATACAAAGATGAAAAAACATTTTTCAGATATCAAGATAAAATGTTGCATTATATGCTGAGTCTGTGCGGCATATTACAATTTATAAGCATGACATCCAAAAAGAAAGTGTTGCACCTTGATATAAAACCCGAAAACATCATGGTCACAAGCCAAAGCGAAGAATTGGTTTTAATTGATTTTGGACGATCAGAATTTTTAGATGAGCGTGATCGGTATATATATCATAAGCTCTCACCATTTAAGTACATAAATGATAATGGTGTCAGAGTCAAAGAAGACATCAACCATCCATTTTGTCATGGAACGATTGGTTATGCAGCCCCGGAAGCTTTTAGGGCTGCAATAGATGACAGTTTCCCATTAACTCTACTCAATGATAAAAGTGAAGACAAAACAAATGGCGTTGAAATTGGAAGAATGTCAATTGAAAGCGATATTTTTTCATTTGGAGCAACCTTCTGGGAATGCCTGAATATTGTTGAATTAGTAACTAACAGCGAAGAATTCTCGACTTTAACCCGTAAATCACGATTTTATGAATCACATATGCTAAATTACGATTCTTATTATGAGCGAGATTTATCTCTTGAATGTACTGGACCATTAGGCGGAAGATATAATCTTGCCTTACAGAATATTATAAAGAAATGCACTCGCGGACGGTCAGATGGGTATATGAATGATCCAGCATTCTATCATGGATATGACGAGATAATTCGTGATTTGGAAGATGCAAGAGACTCTATTCCAACTGTTAAAAAGGGGGAAAACAAACAAGTAAAAAATGCCTCTATAACATTTGGAATTTGCATTGGTTGTTTCCTTTCGTTGCTACTTATATCGGGTGTTTATCGAGCAATTGGTGCTCGAATTGCAAAAAATAACTGGAATAACTTGATTAGTGAGATAAATAATCACATGGAACAAGGAGATTCTGCATATCAAACCACAAAGCAGGGGGAGCTGTCTAAAATCGCACTTGAACGAATGGAATTGGCAACTGGAGCGCAGGAACTTGAAGTTTGCGATGAAACGTTCGTGTTCTTATGTAATGATAATGTGATTAATTTCTCAGAGGCGACACTTATGATTACATTGCTTAATCAGCTTGATGATAACAATGATAAAATCCAATATGCTGATAAGATTATTGAGTATGCTAATCCAGTTGAGTTGCCTTCAATTGCGGCGAGTGTCAATTCGCTAGGCCTTTCTACAGACGATATTGGGTACAAGCTGGCAATAGCTCTCTACTGCGTTGACCGAGAAAATGATTATGATTATGTAGATGCATATGATTTGATTGTACAAAATGCTAACCTAAACGAGTACCGTACAATTATCAAGATGCTTGCTGTTACCTTAAACAACAAGGGCGACTATGTCATAAATCAGATAGCTGAGAAAAAAGGCGTGAAACGGTCAGAGGTTATTGAAACGCTTAATAATCTTGAAAAAATGTGAGGTGGCAAATGTGGAATTCATAAAAAGAATCAAGATGACTTTTGACAGAAGATTCGAGAAAAAACCTGTTATAGGCAACATTGTTTACGGCATTTTCACCGGATTTGCTGCTTGCACTTGCTTGCTGGGTGTTTTTATTTTATTTGCAGTCTTAACGGGTCTTCATAGCACGCTTGGAATTAACTACAAATCTTGGCACCTTTTCATGATGATTTCGCTGTTTGTTGCGTTGATCGCCTTTGTTTTAGGGGCGTTTGCATACTTTCCTTACCGAAGGAAAGGAAATAGCTTATTCAAAAAAGAATATGTTAATGGGACTTCATATAAAGCTTTACATACTCTATTAAAGCCTACAAAAAGTGATAGCACTCACGAAGAAAACGGTGATGATAAACATGAGTAAGAACAAATACTACAGAATTTTGCTGTATAGTGTGATATCATTTCTCGTATCATCTTTGTCGTTTGTTCTAATTCCTTTGTCAAGTTTTGAAGGAAGTAAGCTGCAGAAGGCATTAGCATATATGGTCGGTTTCATATTCTGGATAGGACTAATTGTAGGTTTAATACTAACGCATTATCTGAGTAAGATTCGTCAGAAACATGATTATAGAAAATATTTCCTTCCAGGAATCCTTTGTTTCTTTAGAAATAAGAAAAGCAGATTTGTCGATATTCTTATGATCATTTTGGCAATTGCTTTTATTATTGTAAAGACTTCGTTTTCTAGTGAGATATTGGTATTGAGCATAACGCTATCACTGCTAGTATTCTCTGTTTATATTCATTCGGTATTAAATGGAAATAATTATGCATTTGCAGTTAAGAAAGGAGTACATAGATGAAAAACGCAAAAAGAATGTTTGCTTTTATCTCAGCACTTGCTCTTGCTTTCAGTTATAATGCCACAAGTTTTGTGGCTATTGCTGAAGATACTGTAGAACTCAAAGATAGTGTTGGGCAGCAAAACGAGGATGTATCTGAACCCACAACTGAAGGAAATGACTTGGAGTTAAATGTTGTCATTCCCGATAACTGGACAAACAATTTTGATGAGTGGACTGTAGATGTTAGTACGGATGCAACGTTATATTACAAGACAAGTGAAACGCCTCTTGCTAATCATATGTGGGGATCTTATTCTGATTCTGATGCCAAACTTTGGAATGATGGCACGGCATTTGAAGATGGCGAGGGATATATTAAGTTCTGGGCTGTTAGAAAACAAGATGCTCAGGATGAAGTCGTTGATTGTCAGGCTTTACCTTATAAGTATGATACAACAATACCTGACGCTTTCAGTGTAGAAAAAATCAGAATCGATGACAAGAATTTTGATATAAAAAGTTCATCCTCAATAAAAGATAATCTGTCTTCTAATCTTGAAGTATACTATGTACTTGATAACAGCGAGGTGACAGAAAAGTCCGAAATCGAAGCTGTAGGCAATAGAATCTCACTTAATGATAATAACGGCGAGTACGGATTTATTCTTCATGGCGAGTCATCAATGATAGATCGCGAAGTGGTTTTTTATGTAATAGATGAGGCAGGCAATATTCAGCACACATCTATTGTTATAAAAGATACTTCTAAGCCGTATCTGAGTGTATCAGGAATTGAAACGGATGAAAACAAGTGGAGTAATACCTTAAACTGGCTTGTAACATCAATTCCGACTGATGATGTATCAATCTATTTCAAAACATCGGACAGAAATGAACATGACTGGGGTACATATGTATCGGCAAGCGAGTGGGATTCTGAATGGGACTCTGAAGCATTAGCAGATGTTATTCCTGAAAATCACCATTATGTTCATTTTTGGGCAGCATATGATAGCGACTCGAATCATGAAGTAGCAGAAGAGACTTTTCATTATAATTTCGATAATACAAAGCCTACTGAGTTCATTGTTAATATGTCTGACCCAATTTGGCCACAACCAGGAAATATATGGTGGTCTCAGCGAATCTTTAAAACAGAAGCACCATTTTTTGAGAACGGATCTGGAATCGAATCTGTCACATATAAAATTGGCGGAGAGGGAGAACAGTATGTAGAGTTCAATGAATCAAATGGTGGGTACGTATTTACTACTAACATAAATAATGATGACCGTCTTGCTAATAATACAATTACATTTATTGTTAGGGATAGAGCGAAAAACGAACAAACCTTTGTAATTAATGCCATCAAGAGTTCAAAGCCAGTTATAAAAAAAGCTTCTGTTGTCTATTCTGATAAAACAGAAGATCTTGAAAAGGCAACAACCAAACCTTCACTTATATTTGGAGATGAAAACTCAAAGACGAATCCTTACTCCAATGCAGTATATGCCAATGATAGTGACTATATTAAGCTTGAAATTGATGATGCATTTCTCAACAGTATTGTTATATGTGTAAACGGGAAAGACCAAAGTTTTAGCGTGAGAGACCAACATGAAGCCGAGCAAAATGGAATAATCGTCTATTCCGACAAGTCAAATTACAGTCTGAAAACTTGCTATATACCGTTAAATAAGCTCAACGGTCTTAATGATAATCAAGCAAACACCATCAGCTTCTCGGTAAAGAATCACGGTAATACTGTAAGCGAAAAGACCTATCTGCTCGATTCAGAAGAAAATCATTGTGACATATTCTATGATGCTAAGGATCAGAACGATGCTACTGTAGCCTTCTCTGCCACACCACTGTATGTTGATGCAGATGGTAATAAATTTTATGGCGGCTCTTCTTTTTCGGAGAAGATTGCAATTACCATAAAAGATGATAAAGGACTGAAGAACTATACATACGCTGTAATCGATCCAAATGGAAAAACTGTTGATACGTTTACATCTTCGGACTTTTCGTCTGGAGTTACTACTTCTGAAACCATAGAGACAGAAGTCGATGAGATTGTTGATGGTGAGACGATAACAACCACAAAATCCGAGAAAATCTCCTATCGAATGCCTATTACAACTGATGAACCAACAATTACAATTGACAGAAGCAGATATGAGACAAACGGACGTTACACAATAAAAGTTGAAGTAACAGATCTCGCTGGGAATCCCAATGATGAACATGATGGTATTTTTGAGTTTTACATCGATAACGAGTCTCCTACAGTAAAGGAAGACAAATATAATTATAATCCATCCATTTTGAAGTACCTCACTTTTGGAATTTTTGGCAATGATTCCGTTAGCCTTTCTGTTAAAGTTGAAGATAATGAATCTGGGTGTGGCTTTTCTGATGGAACTGACGAGAAAGTAAAAATTAAGTGGGGCGAAGAAGAGTATAAAGTTAGTTCAACTTCTTCAAATGGAAAAACGAGAGAATTCGTGTTTGATACTCTCCCTGTAAATGCTTCTGGTACTGCTTATTTTATAATTGAAGACGCACTCGGAAATACATCCAATTATTATCTTACTATAATAGATGGTGTGGTTTCAACAAAAGAATCAAGTACGACATTGTTGCAACTGGAAAATGTAAAACCGAATGTTGAAATCATACTGCCTGGGAATAACCAGTACAATGTTAATGGCGAAATTTGGTATCCTTCTGCGTTTAATTACGAAGTAATTGCATCTGATAAGGGGGCAGGATTGAATAATGTTTCCTTGGAGGTAAAGGATTCCAATAATAATGCTGTTTATGATCAGTACTCACATACTGAAGACGGAGTAGTTGTTGAGGGCCAAACAATTAAGTTTGCTTCTTCTGAAACCAAAACCAAATATACGGATGAAGTTCGATATACCTATAACATAGACTCCGAGGGCCATTATCTCCTTATTGCTGATTCACAAGATAATGCTGGCAATTATGCTTCTGAAGATACTGAGTTGTCCTTGAAAAACAAACGCGAAAAAATTGTTCATATCGATACAAAGAATCCAGAGATAACTGAATTTAGATTTGAATCTAAAGGTGAAAATGGCAGCGATATTGAATATTCAACTTACGGCTACTACTTCAAGGAAGATACAATTGTGCGTGTCTATGTAAAGGACGAGGATGTTTCGTCTGGCATAAATTATGTTACATTATACCGCCGTGAAGCCGGTCAAGAAACCCCGATTTCAGCGACTGTATATGCTAGTGGTACGGAAAATTGGAATTCTCGGGAGGGATATGCCGAGTTTAAGATTGAGAAAGGCTTCAAGGGACAAATATGGGCGATTGTCGTTGATAATGTGGCTTCCTCTAATTATTCAAACGATAATTATAGACATACATCAGGATTGAGATATGCAAATGGAACTATAGTTGAGGATGCGGAACTTCACGCGAATGTTTCGTCTATTAAAATTGAAGAATCAAGCACAGTATCTCCATCAAATGTGTACCAGGAAAATGACACGAATATTGTATTCTACAATCAAGATGTTCCGGTTATTATTACCGTTGAAGATTCTTTTTCAGGCATCTCTGAAATAGAATGGTCGATTGCAAATGATAACAAACAAGGCGTTATAACGGTAAACGAGAACGGGGATATTCAAACCGCAGGTGATGAGGCTATTATCGTCAATGAATCTATAGGAAAGGACTCTAATCTTGTTACGAGTTTACAATTCATGGTGACTGTAACCAGTGATACAAATGATAATCTTGTTTCTGTTAATTTGACAGATAATGCAAATAACAAAGCCGAAGCTGCCACTACAAAGAGCTATAATGTAGATAAGACTGCTCCTGCTATTTCATCATCTCTAACTTCAAATGCAGCTTATTACAACGGAGATCAAGTTGTTACGATTACTATAGATGAAAGAAATTTCAGATCTAAAGATGTGCATTTTACGTTGAATGGTGATGAAGTTGAAGTTACATCGTGGGAGAATGATCAAAATAACACCAATGTACATATAGGAAAATATACAATCTCGAAAGACGGAGTTTATAGCTATAATATTTCCTATACCGATATGGCTGGAAATCACAATCAAAATGGTTCAACCACTTCCTTCGTTGTAGACCAGACGCCTCCGATTCTTAAGACTAATTTCAATGAGTTTAAAACATCAAATAAGGAGCACTATTTTGGTGTTAGTCAAATTGACAAAAACATTGTAATAACAATCACTGAACATAATTTTGATCCTTCACTGGCACACATTGAAATAAAGAGAAAAGATCCCGGAGAAGCACATGATAAGGTTGGAATGGAAACTGTTTTAAGAGGAACATGGAGCATTGATGAGGATAATGAGGATACACATATTTTCACAATACCATTCTCTAATAAGAATGATAAAGGAGAATATGATACTTATGATGGTATTTATGTCGTAAGTGTTGCACCTTTAGACAAAGCATCCAATTCAGCTATATCGCAGGAGTCTGTAGTATTTGAAATTGACTTCACAAAGCCAATCATTTCGCAGAGAAATGGAAATTCTGTAAGTGATGCTGATAAGTCCTATACAAACTTGGAAATTTTCACCGATAATACTGGTATTGATGAGGGTTTTATTCCTTCTGTAGCAATGAGTGATAAAAATCTTGAGCGTGTAGAATATGTACTAACTGTTTACACACCAGAATACACAAACGGAAAAGAAATCGGTACAATTACTCCTTCAATGTATAAGGATGACGCAGTTAAGCAGATTGTTGAGATAGGTAATGAGAATGCTAAGACAAAAGAAGCGATATTCACACTCCCTGAATTCAAGAAAGATGGTATTTATTCTTTTGATTTAACTGCTGTTGATAAAGCGGGAAATAAGAGTGTACTGTGTCGAAACACATCAGTCTTAATGATGAACTCCGACGTACTCGCTTATATCACAGAAAGCAAAAAAGCCGATAACATCAAGGATTCTACAGGTTGGTACTCGTTACAGAAAGACGAGAAAACACCGATAAGCAAACGCCCTGACGATTTTAAGGATTTAAAAATCACAGTGTTCGCTCCTACAGATTCCAAAACCAATATCGTATTACGAGACCAAAATGGCAAAACAGATGATACCGGTTTAACAGCAGATAACAGCGAAGATATGTATGCGGTAGGTGTTTATAACTACACATTACCAGGTCAGTTCTTCATAGATAATTATCCTGAAGGAACGAACAAAGACATTTATTTAAGAGCTGAGAACACGTATAAAGGAGAAACTTCAAATATATCTCTTGCATGGATAAGGATTGATGCACTTGCACCAACATGTAAAGTGCCAAGTGATCTAAAAAAAGGAAAGGCATTTATCAAAAATTCTAAGACCTATACTATTACCGATATCAGTGAATCACTTAATCCCGAAGAGTGTAAAGTATATGACAACGGAGTGCTAATGACCAATTTCACTTATTCTGAAGCGGATAAATCTTTGTCATACACATTGGATAAGGGAAGGCACGATCTCAGTTTTGTTTTGGTAGATGAAGCGGGAAATTCTTATACTGTGCAGGAAGTATCCTTTATTCAGGTAGGACTTTTCTATTGCCTATGGTTTAGAATCCTATTGGGCTTCATTATTGCTATACTCGTAGGAGGCAGCATATGGCTGTTCAAAAAGAAAAAATCGCAGACTTAATTGTCGCACACCCCACTAAACACTAAAATCAAACACCACACCCTTTTGTAAATAAGCAAGAGGGTGTGAATATGAAATGGAGGAAATAAAATGTACACACCCAATCCTATAAAAACAGATGATATCACACTCTCGGAAGACTTATTAGCTCTTACAGAGCAGATTGCAGCAAATGTCCACGATGTGTGGGCGGCTGGACGCATTAAAGAGGGCTGGACTTATGGAGAGATTAAGAATACTGAAGAGAAAACCACTCCTTGCCTTGTACCGTATGATGAACTACCAGAATCTGAAAAAGAGTACGATCGTAATACTGCGATAGAAACGCTTAAGCTGATCACCAAGTTGGGCTATAAGATTACTCGAAAAGATATAGAAGCTTGATTTTTGTATGGTCATAGGCATACCTCCACTTCCTAGAAGTCCGGATTATGTGAAGTTATACCTTTATTTATTGTGCAACAACTTGCACAATAAGTTATTATATTTTGGCAATAATTATACAAAAAGAGGCTTAGATTAATATTTGGTGGATTTTAGCTAAAGGAGCGACTCAAGTAGGGAAAAAACAGAGGTTGGGCTGATACAGTCCAACCTCTGTTAATATTCATAGTGCATATCCATACCGTATGACTTGATACCAAGATCTTGTTTCTTCTTCTGAATCATGGTAAGTGCCAACCAGACCAGCGGGCAAAAAAATGAGCCGAGATCAACCTCGGCTCAAATCCCGTATTCGGTTCATCACAATGAATTGCAGTGAGTTACTGTGAATTACTGTGCGGTGAAATACTGTCAGTTACTATGAAATACTGTGGATGAGAAGCTGTCACTAACCTCAGCCTCGTTTTCAACAATCTGATGATATGTTCTGTAGCAGGTTTCAGGCAGTGTTTCACTCCACGGCATGATGCTGTCAAGCTGTTCTTCCGAAGGTGTTTTGCCCACTCCCTGTGACGAAGCTCGGTTTTTACTTCTCTGATTGTTGGCATGTTCTCAGCGCCTTTCGGGGTAAATCCCTTTGGAACTATTTTATCGCATTTTTAGTGCCGAATCAACGTTAGGGTGTGGTTGGCGGTTACAACCAAACCAAGCCACATATGAAGGAGATAACTTAGTAGCAAGCGGTGTTCTTATGGAGGCGTCTTCACTAGAGGACAGAGGTGCTGGGCTTGAATTCTGCGTTTACTGTTATAATGTACAACCTGGAATAGGAATAGATTATTCAAATGGCGATAATTGGCTTAATCAGATTTCTACTACGGAAGGCTTACAGGAAGAACCAGACAGAGAGTCATCGCAAGGCAATGATACGCAAACATATATCCTTAACACTAACACGAAGAAGTTCCATTATCCTTCATGCTCAAGCGTTGAACAAATGAAAGATAAAAACAAACAGGAATATACTGGAACAAGGGAAGACGTCATTACTATGTGGTATGAGCCCTGTAAAAACTGTAACCCATAGGAATACCATTAGATATTGTTTGTATAAACTGTTTTTTAATAGCATATTAGCTACAAAAGAGGTTGAATTAATTCAACCTCTTTTTAATTTCGCTTTATTATTAGATTCTACATATGTTTTACTATATATAAGCGAGAATTATGGAACTTATCTCGTTGATCTGATAAGAAAAATTAATTGAAGAAAAAAATCAGAAATGAAATGGTGTATAAAAGAAATATAGAACAATGAGAAGGAGGTGAACACTAAATGTTCTATAAAGAAAAACTTCCCCATTTTGCACGGCTTTCCACAGTTATTGCAAATCGTTTCCAGCGAGGCAATTACGATACAGCAGTGCAATATATCAACCCTATGCTCTTCAGAGAGCTTTACAAGCTGTCTAAAACTAACACTCTCACTCGCATTTATGCTGATACTTGTACGCTCCTTCACGATTCAGGAATGGAGCTACTGGATGCAGCAGAAAAAGTATTCTCATCCACCCCGGATCAGCATTTGCTGATTCTGACATCAGTGCTTTACGAGCTCAAGAATGTCGCCAGAAAAGATCCAACCAAAACTACTCGCTGCAAGATGATTATTGACAAGTTAAATAGAATGCCCCAGCAGATGGAACGCCTTGTTCGCATCGCAAATCGCCTGCGTTCTTCTGTCACTATCCTGTGTATTATCGCTTAAATATTCGTCCTCGGGTACAAGAGCCCATGATTCATCGTCCGACCAGAAGCTGATATTGATCTCTCCGCACTCTGTTCTCATGTATTTTTGCTCCAGTGATTCGCCCCACGCATCACTGAGCTGACCAACGCAGTAGTCTGTGAATCTCTCCATTGACTCATCAGACAGCTCACCAATGATCTTTGCAATTATGACTCCTGTGAGTTCCTGACATAATTATTCCATAGACAGCAGGCGTGATCTGCTTTCTATGTATCTGGCGGAGAGCCTCCGCTGGTTTTTTCACGGCATAATTGTTCTGTAATCGTTACTTTTATTCCGCGCAGGAGAATTATACTGTTTGACCGCTCCACACACCGCACAAATCGCTCACAGCGGCTTTAGTTCCTCTCGGTGGTGCAGTTTCCCGACCTACCACCGATGCCGTCAAAAAAGGCTCACAAATCGCTGATAGTTTTTCTATCCCCTGGTTTTCGGAGAAACAAAAAAGGACTCGATTCCAGTGTTTTCACATTTCGTGAAAACCACTAAAACCGAGTCCGAAACTTTGTATACTATTTTTTGCTGACAAAATCGAGATTTGCCTGTATTTCGACCTTTGGAGGGGACTGAATCTGCTCTTTTGAGAGTTCAAATCCTTACACATGGCTAAAACAGTCCAATGTCATCTATGAAAATCAAAGTAAAATTTTCGAGATTTGGGTAGCAAAAAAGCCCGATATTTCGGGCTTTTTTGGGCATGTCATCAATTTTGTTATGCCATCATGGTTGTGTATAACTAAATTGATGACAAATGTAAAATGGCTATTTTACGCAAAAATTGCTTTCATCTGCGACCTTATTTATCTCCTGCATCATAGCACGGCGATTGCAATACAATTCTCGCCACCTGTCTATAATCATATCTGCTGTTTCAATTCCGCCTTTTATTGTTTTCATATGTCTTAGTTTATCCGCCCAACGTTTGTAAGTCGGACGGCCAGCGGTATTTTCTGCGGCTTTATTAAGCTCGTTTGCATATGCCTCAAGAACAAGCTCAGAATAGCTTTCTATCAGGAGAGATTCATATTTTTCTATAAGATAGGTATTGTTATTTGAAAATACATAGTTTGCAAGTCTGTCTGTCAGGTTTTCTTCGATAAAGTATTCGGGAAGCATTGCCTGATATTTCATTGAGGAATAAAGCTGTTCTCTTGTTTCTTCCCATTCATCACCATCGAAAAGTGATTTTAATTCAAGATAAACAGACTTTTCAGTAATATTAGTCTCTGTAAGTATAGTCCAGAGTTCCTTTATATAATTCTTTTTATCCGGCTGTTCCTTATAAATATCTTTCAGCTTCAGATGAATGCCTTCGGAAATGTACATATTGTCTTTTTCAAGCTCAAGCGATTCTTTAAGGAAGGCTATTGCTTTATCGGTATCACCGCTTTTCAAGTACCTGTCTGTCAGGAACTGGCGAACCTCGATGATATTTCGGTATTTTTTGCAGAACAGTTCAATAGCCTCATCGGAATATCCAAGCTTATCCATAAGCTCCATGTGATACAATATCCATTTTTTACGTTCGTAATTACTGATATTATTTTTTGAAATCAGCTTATCAGAGCATTCAAGCATTTTTTCGAGAAATTCTTCTTCATCAAAGCATCTCCTAATGAAATCAAAATAAAGCTCGTTGAAGAAGCTAAAACTTGTGTCCATTTTTCTGAAAGCAGCATTAAAAAGCCTGCGTCTTGTTTTTATGTCCGACTCATCAGCGATAGTCGAGAGCATTTCAAGACAGCAGTTTTGAAAATAACTAATATCTCCGTCATCATCAAGATCGGTAATAAGTATCTCATCGTAATAATAGCTTACGATCTCAAAGGCTTCAAAATAGCGTTTCCATTCAATAAGACTATCTGTACACTCCTCAAGAAGTTTAACCGCTTCGTTAATAAACGTAGAAACGTTTTTCCAGTTTATAAATCCGCTGTTATAGGAGTATTGCTCGATCAATGATTTGAGCTGAGACTTATACTCAGCTATGTTTATGCTACCGTTTTCACCGTCAATAAAGCGGATAAAGCGCTCTTCAAGTCCGGTGTCATATCTCATCGCATTTATGAGAAATTTCTTTAACTGCTCAGGAGATATACCGTCAATAAGACTTTCAATATCGTTATAATGCAGCTTTGAATGATTTTGTAAGTCCTCGAACATATATAATACAGCAGCCATATGCTTACAATTATTACCGTCAGAAGCATATGGACAATTGCAGTACATATCCTCAATTTCTCCGTCAGAGAAGTAAATGTTTACCTCATAGTCGTCTGAACCTGAAACCACTGCATTTACTTCATCAGCCAATAAGTTAAGTATCTCAGCTTTCTTATTTCGGTGATAGTCAAATCCTCGTTCAAG
>ENA-OYXZ01000153-OYXZ01000153.1-human-gut-metagenome-genome-assembly--contig:-NODE-153-length-31040-cov-9.438535_pt1 | contig 31040 bp, 22 predicted proteins | sample MGYA00243975_ERZ653432 | MGnify/ENA primary metagenome ERZ653432 (study PRJEB26926, sample SAMN06164954) | human gut metagenome | biome: ENVO:00009003; feature: ENVO:2100002; material: ENVO:00002003...
AGCAGATCAGGATGGTGGGCAGCAGCCACGGGAACAGCAGGCAGTACTCCAGCACGATGCCGGACTTCTTATTGCGGTTCTTGAAAATGTAGTTGCAGGCCACCACCACGATAAGGCAGGCCAGCGCCGCCGCCAGTATGGACAGGATGAAGCTCATCTTGATGCCGCCCAGCGTGGCCTCATTGGCGAACAGGCCGGAGATGGAGCCCTTGCGCAGCTTGTAGGTGCCGCGGTTGGTCAGGTACTCATAGTCCTGCGTGCCGAAGTAGTTGATCAGCGTCCAATTGCGCAGATCCAGTTTTTTCATGCGGATGGCGCCGTATGTCTGGAAGGAGAAGACGATGATCATCACCACAGGGATCATGTAGATGATGAACAGCACATAGGCGTAGATGTGCGCCAGCACGTTCCACACGGGGTTGGTGATCTTCTGCTTCACCAGCTTGGCTTTGGTCTTGGACACCGACAGATAGTGTCCCTTGCGCTCGTAGGCGGACAGCACCGTCAGCAGGACGATGGTGAACATGGCCAGAATGATGGACAGCAGGGCGGCCCGCGCCTGGGGGAAGGACTCATCCGCCACGGAGGAGCCCGCCAGACGGACAATCTCCGGGTTGATGGAGTCATAGCCCAGCAGGGTGGGGGCGGACATGGCGCACAGACCGGTGATGAAGGTCATGACTGTCAGGGAGAACATGGTGGGTACCAGCGTGGGGAAGACCACCTTCCACAGCACCTTGAAGGGCTTGGCACCCATGTTCCGGGCGGCCTCCACGGTGTTGTAGTCGATGCCGCGGATGGCATTGCGCAGGAACAGCGCGTGGTTGGACGTGCAGGCGAAAGTCATGGTGAACAGCACCGCATTGAAGCCGGAGAACCAGCTGCGGTTAAAGCCGGGGATGGCGTTGGCCAGCGCCGTGGTCAGGATGCCGTTGGGGTCGTACAGGAACAGGTAGCCGGTGACCAGCGCCACGCCGGAGTAGATCATGGTGGTCATATAGCCGAGGCGCAGGATGTTGGCGCCCTTGATGTCGAAATACTCCGTCAGCAGGACGATGGACACGCCCACCACATTGACGGTGACCACCAGGCACAGCGCCAGCTTCAGGGAGTTCCAGACGTAGCGGCTCATGTTTCCGGCGAAGAAGAAGCGGATGACCGCCCAGGGATCCGTCTCCCCAGCGGTATTCTTCGTGGTGAAGATGCTGGTCAGCGTGTTCAGGCACGGCAGCAGCATAAACCCGAAAAAGAAGTAGGCGAACAGCACGATGCCGATGATCCGCACCACGAAGGCGGCATCGGGGCGCTGGCGCGTCAGGGAGGCGTTACGCATGGGCGGCCTCCTCACCGGCCTCGTAGGCCATGACGTGGGCGGGGTTGATGACCACGGACACCTGCTGGGCAGGCTCGTAGATGTTGACGCCGTCGTTCTTCTCAATGACCTTCAGCGTCTGCCCCTCCACGGTGATGTAATACTTGATGTACAGGCCGTAATACTCCCGGCTCTCCACCACGCCGGACAGCGCCAGCTCTCCGTCACGGGGCTCCACGTTGACATGGAGCCGCTCCAGCCGGATGTAGTTGTGCTTGGCGGGGTCCAGACCGGCGCCGCGGTCGTTGAGATGCTGCACCAGCGGCGTCTCCAGACGGTTGATGTCGCCGATGAAGTTGCACACGAACTCGGTGGCGGAGTGGTTATAGACCTCGTTGGGGGTGCCGATCTGCTCGATGACGCCCTTGTTGAACACGGCGATGCGGTCGGACAGGGTCAGCGCCTCCTCCTGATCGTGGGTGACGTAGATGGTGGTGATGCCGAAGTCCTTCTGCATCTTTTTCAGTTCGTTGCGCAGCTGCACACGGAGCTTGGCGTCCAGATTGGACAGGGGCTCGTCCATGCAGATGATGGCGGGGTTGGTGACAAGAGCGCGGGCGATGGCCACACGCTGCTGCTGACCGCCGGACAGCTGGGACACGGCCTTTTGCAGCTGCTCATCGCTGAGATCCACCTTGCGGGCGATGTCCCGCACGCGCTGGTCGATCTCTGCGCGCTTCACCTTCTTGACCTTCAGGCCGAAGGCGATGTTGTCGTAGACGGTCATGGTGGGGAACAGGGCATAGCTCTGGAACACGATGCCGATGTTGCGATCCTCGATGGGGACATGGGTGATGTCCCGGTCCTTCACCACCACGGCGCCCTCTACCGGTTCGATAAAGCCGGTGATGGTCCGCAGCGTGGTGGTCTTTCCGCAGCCGGAGGGGCCGAGGAACGTGAAGAATTCACCCTCCTTCACATGGACGTTGATGCCGTGCAGGGCGGTGAAGTCGCCGAACTTCACCACGATATCATTCAAACGGATCATAACACACAAAACTCCTTTGCTCGGTTTCTTTGGCGCTGACAGGGACATTGTACACGTCTGCTTCACAGCTGTAAGGGCGGAAAGGCTTTTCCGCCCTTACAGCTGTGGCGAGCCGGGAGCCGGCTCGCCACAGGGGTTGATGGGAATTACTTACTCGGCCTTCTGGGTCAGAGTCGCCCAATCCAGGTTGTCCCAGTCGGGCTCGTTCACAGCGGCGCTGCTGTCAGCCCAGTAGAAGCCCAGGTTGGTCAGGATGTTGGTCCACTCGGCGGAGTGGGCGGCCACATACTCAGCGTAGGTGGTGTCGCCGTCGACCTTGGTCAGAGCGAAGTTCTTCAGGGTGTAGATGGCAGGCACGCCGTCGGGGTACAGGATGTCAGCGGCAGCGGTGTTGCAGGGATAGGTGTCAAACTCCTCGCCCCAAGCAGCCTGCGTCTCGGCGGAGCCGAACCACTCGGCAAAGGCCTTGACAGCCTCGGTCTCCTCGTCGGTACGGCCTTCCTTGTTCAGGATGCCCAGGTACTCGGCAATGTAGTAGGTGCCGTCATCGATCTCCACCAGATTCCAGTTCTCGGGAGTCATGGTGCCCTTCAGCGGGGTCTCGGAGCTCTCGGCAGCGGCATCGATCTTGCCGTACAGGGAGGAGGAGTAGAAGGTGGAGACAGCCACATCGCCCTTGTTCAGAGGATCGAAGCCGTACTTGTAAGTATCATCGGAGGAATACACGCCGTTGGCGCAGTAGTTCCACAGCATCTTCCAGCCATCGATGGACACACCGCCGGCGGGGGAGGAGGGATCGATGAAGGAGTACAGCAGAGCGGAGTTGATGTTGGCGTTGGTGGTGCCGCCGACCTTGTTCTGACGATACCACTTGTAGCCGCAGTCCACGATGTCGGACCAGTGAGCAAAGTGCAGAGCCTCGCCATTGGTACCAAGCTCATCGTTGCGGTACAGCATCAGCACGTTCTGGATGACCAGACCGTAGGCAGCGCCGGGATAGGCATACTCGCCCACCTGATCGGCCCAAGTGGGCGTCCAGTCCACCAGGGACAGGTTCTCATAGGTGCCGTTGACCACCTGGCTCCAGCGGGTCTCGTTCAGACCGAACAGGATGTCGCCGTCCTTGTTCTCGTTGGCAGCCTGAATGGCGGCGGTATCACCGGAGATGACGCTGTTATCGTCGATGGAGATGGTGAAGCCGGCGTCCTTGGCGGCGTTGATGAGCCAAGTGGTGCGCTCGGTGGAGTTGGAGTTGGAGTAGATGCGGATGGTATAGCCGGAATAATCCTTGGCGTCGGGGGTATCATTGCCGCCATTTTCGTCGGGGGTCTTCTCGCCGCACGCCACCAGGCTCAGAGCCATGACCAGCGCCAGCAAAAGAGCAATAAACTTTTTCATTCCTGAATCTCCTTTTCAAAAAGTCGGACAGTGCGGGATGCACCATCACACCATTATTATACCAGCGCGGCAACGACCGAAAAAACGGGTCATCTCTGCGATTATCCAGACGATTCTGACAAAAGGGACAGCGCGTGTCAAAACGCGCTGTCCCTTTTTGTGCAGTTTTCCTAATGACACCGATCCTGATATTCCGACGGTGACATACCGGTGAGCTTTTTGAACGTGCTGCCGAAATAGGCCACGTCGCGGTAGCCCACCATCTCCGCCACCTCGTACACCTTGTACCGGCAGTCCCGCAGCAGCGTGCGGGCCATGTGGATGCGGTACTGGGTGAGATAGCCCAGCGCCGTGTAGTTCGTCTCCTTCTTGAACACATGGCTCAGATGCCCCTCACTGATGCCGATGTGCCGGGCGATGGCGGCGATATTGATATCGGCGTCGGCATAGTGCTCGGCGATGTAGTTCAGGGTCTGGAGTACATACTTGCTCTTGTCGCCCTTGGGCAGCAGCGGGGTGTCCTCCGCAGGCTGGGCAGCGCCCTCCTTTTCCCGCACGCGGGCGATGGCGGCCATCAGATCCTGATCCCGGAAGGGCTTGAGCAGGTAGTCCGCCGCGCCGTAGCGCAGGGCGGAGCGGGCGTAGTCGAACTCGTCGTAGGCGGTGAGGACGATGAAGTGGGCGGTGCAGTCCCGCTCACGGAGGCGGCGCATCATCTCGATGCCGTCCATGCGGGGCATCCGCACATCGGTGATGATGAGGCTGGGGTTGTAGCGCTCTGCGGCGGCGAGGCCCTCCTCGCCGTTGGCGGCCTCTCCCACCACCACACAGTCCATGGAGGCCCAGTTCATGCCCAGCACGATGCCGCGGCGCACCACCGTCTCGTCGTCAACGATCAATACCTTCAGCATGGTCTTCTCCTTTCGTCATGGGCAGGCGCAGTGTGATACAGCTGCCGTTTCCGCCGTCGGATGCGGCGGTGAGGCCGTAGCCCTCGCCGTAGTACAGGCGGATGATGCGATCCACGTTGTTCAGCCCCAGATGGCCGCCGGGGATGTCCTCGTGGCGGGCGAGGCGCGCCAGCACCTCCGGTTCGATGCCCCGGCCGTTGTCGGACACCCGCAGCAGCAGGTCGTCCCCGTCGGACTCCGCCCACAGCTTGATATACCCCTCCTCCAGATCCGCCACGCCGTGGATGATGGCGTTTTCCACCAGCGGCTGAAGCACCATCTTAGGCACGATGCAGTGCTGGAAGCGCTCGTCCACGTCGATCTCGCAGACGAACCGATCCTCAAAGCGGATCTCCTGAATATTCAGGTACTGCCGGACCAGCTCCAGCTCGTCCTCCAGCGGGATCAGCTCGCTGCCGGAGATACCGGCTCGCAGCAGCGCCGCCAGATCGGTGGACATGGCGGCGATCTGGGGAACATGGTTGGCCACGCCCAGCCATTTCATGCAGTCCAGCGTGTTGTAGAGGAAGTGGGGGTTCAGCTGTGCCTGCAGCATCCGCAGCTGCGTCTCGTTCAGCTCCTTCTGCCGCTGGACGGAGCGTTCCAGATTCTGCCGGTACTCCTCGGTCATGCGGTTGAAGCTGGCGGCCAGACGTCCCAGCTCATCGGGGCTGTCCAGATGGAGCTGGGCGTCATAGTCACCCCGCTCCACCTGCCGCATGGCGTCGTCCAGCGCATTGACGGGCCGGGACAGGTAGCGGCTGAGCCACCACGCGGCCACGGCGCACAGCGCCAGACACAAAAAGCCCAGCGCCGCGCCTACCAGATACAGGGAGCGCAGCACCTGCCCCGTGTAGATGCGGGACTGCTGGAGCAGCAGGGTGAAGCCTCCGGCGCCGGAGGCGGTATAGAACGTGCAGTTGTCACCGGCAGCACCGGTGAGGCTCTGCCCCGCCAGCAGCTGACCACGCAGGGCGGCTACAGTGCGGTCCGCCTGCACGGTACGGGTGTAGTAGACGGTGCGCCATGTGCCGTCCAGCACCAGCAGATCGTCGGCGGGCGCCATCAGGCCGTCAAAGAGCTGGGCAAAGCCGTCGCTGTCCATGCGGACGGTGACATAGCCCAGCAGCTGCCCACCGTAGGCGGTGATGGTGCGGGCCGCCAGCAGCCCCTTGCCGGAGCTGAGGAAGACCGTACCGCTGCCGCTTCGTGCGGCGTACAGCGCACCCCAGTCCGTGTCCAGCGGGGCGGCGGGCAGGGAGGTGTCCGTCGTATAGAGACAGACACCCTGCGCGTTGTAGATGTCCAGTGCGGCGTAGGGCCGCAGCGGGGCGGCGCGGCGGTAGAGAAACTGGTACAGAAGACGGGAGTCCTGCTCCGTCCGGCGCAGGACGCTGCGTGTGATGGTGCTGGTGGCCAGCGCGTCCAGCGTATCGCTGCACAGGGCGGCGGCGTTGTCAAAGCAGGCGCACAGGGCGTGCAGGGTTTCCTGTCCCTGCTGCGCCTGGGTATGCTCGGTACGCGCCACGATGACCCGCATCATCACCACGTCGCACAGCAGCAGCGGCATCAGGGTCACCACCAGAATGGTGGCAAAGATCCGGTTGCGGAAGGAGCGGCGGATCCAGTTTTTCAGCTTCATGATGCCGCCTCCGCCGTCAGGCTCTGCCAGATGGCCAGCAGCTCCGCTTGACGGGCGCCGGCGGCATAGGCATCGTAGGCCATGGCACGGGGCAGCGCGGCGCTTGCGGCCGCCTGACCGCGCACGGCGCGGCGGGACTGGCGGGTCAGGCGCGTCTGCACCTCGTCACTGAGCAGGAAGTCGATGAAGGCGCGGGCGTTGTCCTCGTGGAGGCAGCCCTGCACCACGGCGGCGCAGTCCGGTTGGATCACCGTACCCTCCGCCGGGTAGACCACGGTGACGCTGAAGCCGTTGTCCGCGGCCTGCAGCGCCAGATCCTCCGTGGCGACGCCCACATAGCAGCTGCCGTCCGCCACGGCGTCCACCGCGTCGGCGGCGGAGGGCAGTACGCCGCTGAGATTGTGGGAAAAGGCGGCCAGCACCGTCTCATCCTCGCCGGGCAGCGCTTGGGTCAGCGCCTGCAAAACGGTGCAGCCCGTGGCGGAAACGGTAGGGTCGGGACAGGCGATGCGTCCCCGCCACGCGGTATCCAGCAGACCGCTCCAGCTGTCCGGCACGTTGCGCTGCACCAGTTGGTCGTTGTAGAGCAGCACCATGGGCAGCAGGGAAAAGGCCGTCCAGCGATCCTCGCTGTCCCGGTAGGCATCGGGGATATCCGCCGCCAGCGGCGCGGCGTAGGGCGCGAAGCAGTCCCCGTAGGCGGAGAGGCAGTCCGGCGCCGCACCCAGCAGCAGGTCACAGCCGGAGTCTCCGGCGGCGATCTGCGCCAGCAGGGGCAGGGTGCCGTCGGCGGTGCGTACCTCCACCCAGATGCCGGTGCGGCGCTCGAACTCCCGCACCGTATCGTCGTAAGCGGCGGCGCTGCGGGCGGTGAAGATCACAAGGCGCGCCGCCTCGTCCGGCGCGGAGACGGACTGTCCGCCGCCGCAGCCGCACAGCAGGAGCAATATGCACAGTAGGGGGATCACGCGCCGCATGGCAGGCCCTCCTTATCGGTCAGATGTGGTTCAGCGGCAGTTCTTCAGCACCTCGCATACCAGTGCGTACATCCGCTTGACGGAGTCCACGCCCAGCCGCTCCCGGGGGGAGTGGATGTCGTGCAGCTCCGGCCCGAGGGAGACGGCGTCCAGTCCGGGCATCTTGTTGATGAGCAGACCGCACTCCAGACCGCCGTGGGTGGCCATGATAACGCCGTCCTGTCCGGTGATCTGCTTGTAGGAGGCCATCACCGTGTCCCGCAGCGGGGACTGGCGGGCATACTGCCACGCCGGGTAGTCGCCCCGGGTGGACACGGTGCCGCCGCCGGTATACTCCACGATGGCGCGCACCCGCTGGAGCAGCAGCTCCTTCTGGGTAGCCACGGAGGAGCGGATGGAGAAGGAGAAGTGCAGGCCGTCGCCGCAGGCGGTCATGACGCCCAGATTCAGGGAGGTCTGGACGAGGCCGGGGAAGTCGGCGCTCATGACCTCCACACCCTGGGGCAGCGTCAGCAGCACATGGAGGAGCCGGCTGGAGTCCTCGGCGGAGTAGGCGGCGTCGGCGTCGGCGGCCGCGCAGGTGAGGGCCACATCGCCGTCGGTGGCGGCGTATTCGTTTTTCAGGATGCCGTCAAACTCCCGGATGAAGGCGGCGAAGTCCTCGGCCTTTCCGGCGGGAACAGCCACCACCGCGTCGCAGCGGGTGCAGATCACGTTGTCGAACTGACCGCCCCGGAGGTCGGCGATCCGCAGCGTACCCAGCCGCTCCATGGCGCTGTACAGCACGCGGCTGATGAGGTCGTTGCCGCTGCCGCGGCCCTTGTCGATCTCCGCGCCGGAGTGACCGCCCTTCAGGCCGCCGATGGACACGGCGAAGCACACCTCATCGGTCAGAGGCGCCTTCACGGCGGGTACGAAGCAGTCGGCCCGCAGACCGCCGGCGCAGGAGACGGTGAACACACCCTCCTCCTCGGAGTCCAGATTCAGCAGGCGGCGGCCCTTCAGGTCGGAGCAGTCCAGCGCCACAGCGCCGTCCATGCCCGTCTCCTCGTCCACGGTGATGACCACCTCCAGCGGGGGATGGGACAGGGAGTCGTCCGCCAGAATGGCAAAGGCGGCGGCAACGGCGATGCAGTCATCGCCGCCCAGCGAGGTCTTTTCCGCCCAGACATACCGGCCGTCGGTGGCCAGATTCAGACCCTCACGGGTCATGTCCTTGGGGCAGTCCTCCGTCTGGGCGCAGACCATGTCCATGTGGCCCTGCAAAATAACGGGGGCGGCATTTTCATAGCCGGGAGAGGCATCCTTCCAGATAATAACGTTGTTGCAGTCCTCCTGCCGGTACCGCAGGCCAAGCTCCTTGGCCATGGTCACGCACAGGTCACTGATGATCTTGGTGTTGCCGCTGCCGTGAGGCACCGCGCACAGCCGTTCAAAATAGTCGAAAACAGACTTCGGCTCCAGATGAGAGAGAATTCCCATGTATCAAAACTCCTTTCAGAAATCGCGGCGGTCAGCGGTGCAGCGGCGCGGTGGCCTGCGCCAGCCACGCCTGCTCCTCCGCACCCAACAGGGGGGAGACGGTATCGTACACCAGCTTGTGGTAGTCGTTGAGCAGCGCCAACTCCGGCTCCGTCAGCAGGGAGACGTCGATGGCGTCCCGGTCGAAGGGTACCATGGTCAGCGGCTCCAGATACATGAACTGGCCAAACTCCGTCTTATCGCCGGTACGCACCAGCACCAGATTCTCATGGCGGATGCCGAATTTACCGGCGGCGTAGTAGCCCGGCTCGTTGGAGATGACCATGCCCTCCTCCAGCGTGATGCGGCGTCCGTCGGCGCTGCGCAGGCGGAAGCTCTGGGGTCCCTCGTGGACGCTGAGGATGTAGCCCACGCCGTGACCGGTGCCGTGGTTGTAGTCCATGCCCAGCTCCCACAGGGGCAGACGGGCCAGCACGTCCAGATTCTCGCCGGAGGCGCCGTGGGGGAAGCGGGCGGCGCCCAGCGCCAGATGGCCCTTGAGCACCAGTGTGAACATCCGCTTTTCCTCCTCGCCCACGGGGCCGAGGGCGATGGTGCGGGTCACGTCGGTGGTACCCTGCCGGTAGTGAGCGCCGGAGTCCAGCAGCAGCAGTCCCTCCGGGTGCAGCGGCACGTCCGTCTCCGGCGTGGGGTCGTAGTGGACGATGGCGCCGTGGGGGCCGTAGCCGGCGATGGTGTCAAAGCTCAGATCCAAAAAGTCCGGCTGCTCGGCGCGGAAGGCGGCCAGCTTGGCGGCGGCGGACAGCTCCGTAATGGGCTCCTTACCGATGCGGTGCTTGAGCCAGTACAGGAAGCGGCACATGGCCGCGCCGTCCTTGATGTGGACGGTGCGGAAATTCGCCATCTCCTCCGGCGTCTTGCAGGCTTTCATCAAAATGGCGGGGCTGGGCTGATCCAGCACCTCGGCGTGGGACAGGCTCTCCATGATGCGGTAGTTGGCGGTGGCGCTGTCGGCCATGATCCGCGTGCCGGCGGGCAGACCGCGCAGCATATCATACACGTCGCCGTAAGGGCGCAGGGTCACGCCGCAGGCGGCCAGCTTCTCTGCGATCTCCGCCGGGACGGCCTGCGGCTGGATGCACAGCTGTGCGTCCTCCCGCCCGATGAGCAGGAAGGACAGAAAGACCGGTGTGCAGGCCACGTCGCCGCCGCGCAGGTTCAGCGCCCATGCGATCTCCGTCAGGCTGGTGAGCAGCAGGTAGGCGGCGTTTTCCTCTGTCATCTTCTCCCGCAGCTTGGACAGCTTCTCCTCGCGGGTCAGACCGCAGCCGGTCAGCTCCCATACGGGGCGGTCGGACAGGGCGGGGCGGTCGGGCCATACGGCGTCCACCAGATCCTTGTCGCCGGCAAAGCGGATGTTCTTATCCTTCAGCGCATCCCGCAGAGTACCGGCGAAGCCGTTGGAGACGGTGCGGCCGTCAAAGCCCAGCACGCCGCCCTCCGGCAGCTGCTCGGCCAGAAACGCGCCGATGGTGGGGACGTCGGGCTGTCCCATGCGCATCAGCTCGATGCCGCTGCCGGCCAGCTGATCCGCCGCCTGCAAAAAGTAGCGGCCGTCCGTCCACAGAGCCGCACGCTCCGGCAGGATCACCAGCGTACCGGCGGAGCCGGTAAAGCCGGACAGGTAGGCGCGGGCCTTGAAAAAGTCGCCCACATACTCCGAGCCGTGGAAGTCGTCCGTGACCACCACATAGCCGTTCATGCCGTGCTGTGCCATCTCCCGGCGCAGCGTTGCCAGACGTTCTGTTATGACCATAGTAGGTATACCGCCTTTCCCAGCGGCAGACGCCGCCGTGTCGTATGTCGTTGTACCATTGACGTACAATGGTGTCACCACCGATTATAGCACAGGAAAAATAAAAAGTGTACCTTTATTTCTGTGGTGTATAAGGCGCGCGGCAGCGGCGTATAATGAGGCGATCCGGGAAAGGGGGACGATGCCGTGAAGCGGAGAGACCGGAAATGGCGCACCTGGGAGACGGCGGGATTGTTCGTTGTCATCCTGCTGGGCAACACGCTGCATTTTGTATATGATTGGACGGGACAGGCGCGGTGGGCGGCGTATGTGTCCGCCGTCAACGAGTCCACATGGGAGCATATGAAGCTGCTGTTCGTGCCGTGGCTTCTGTGGACGGCGGCCCAATGCATCGGCCTTCGCAGCCTGCGCCCCGCGGCGCCGCGGGCAGTCGGCTTGCTGGCGGGCATGGCCGCCATCCCGCTGCTGTTTTACGGCTACACGGGCGTCACAGGCGTCAATGTGGGCGTGGTGAACGTCCTCATCTTTCAGGCGGCGGTGCTGCTGGCCTTCTGGGTCAGCACGGCGCTGCAAAAGCGGGGTGCGCTGACCGCACCGGTGTGGCAGGCGGTGGGAGTACTGGTCATGGCGGCGCTGTGCGCGGCGTTTGTGCTCTGGACGGTGTCGCCGCCTGCGCTGCCCATCTTTACCGATCCCGTCGACGGGACGCGGGGCGTGACAATTTAAGCAGTCGGAGAGCCGCCCTTGGCGGCTCTTTTTCTTGACCCCGTGGATGGGATGGTTTATAATGGACGCATCGTATGTATATCTATTCGGTTCTGACCGAGGACTGGAGGCGACAGGATTGAAAACAAAGACCATCGTCCACAGATCAGCCGTGCCGCTCTATGCGGCGGCAGCCGTGTGGCTGGTGTACGCGCTGCTGTTCCCCCTGTATCAGGTGGGGCATTTCCTGTTGGCGGCGGCGGTGTCCGCAGCGGCGGCGCTGATCGCCCGGCTGTTCTGCAAGGACGTGACAGAGGTGGTGGAGCTCCCGGAGGAGCCGATGACCACCGGCAACCCGGCGCTGGATAAGATGATCGCCGACGGAGACGGCGCCATCAAGACCATGCGGGCGCTGAACGACAGCATTCAGGACGAGACCATCTCCCGCCAGATCGACCGGCTGGAGGAGGTCAGCAGCCGTATCTTCCGGTATGTGAAGGACAACCCCGCCAAGCTGCCCCAGATCCGGAAGTTCATGTCCTACTACCTGCCTACCACCATCAAGCTGCTGACGGCCTACGACCAGATGAGCCGGCAGGGTGTCAGCGGGGAGAATATCACCGGCACCATGAAGAAGGTGGAGGGCATGATGTCCACCATCGTGCGGGCCTTTGAAAAACAGCTGGACAGCCTGTTCGGCGACGAGGCTATGGATATCTCCACTGACATCACCGTGCTGGAGAACATGATGGTGCGGGAGGGTCTGGCGGCGGACGATCTGCACAAGACCGCCCAGAGCGCTCCGCAGACCCAGCCGCCGCAGGATACGGACGGCGGTATTACGCTGGAGCTGTAAGCGAGAGAACACACAATTTATCATAAGAAAGGAAACAGAGACATGACCGATAACATGATGCCTGAGCTGACCCTGACACCCGATACCGATACCGCCGCGGCGGTGGCCGTACCTGAGCTGACCCTGACGCCCGACGCGCCGGAGGTGCCGCAGGAGGAGGAAAAGAAGATCGAGCCGGTGGCCATGGACGAGAGTCTGCTGACCGAGGAGGAGCGTCAGGCCGTGAACGCTTTCTCCAAGAAGATCGATATCCGAGACACCAATCAGGTGCTGCAATACGGCGCCGCCGCCCAGAAGAGCGTGGCGTCCTTCTCCGAGAATGCCCTGAACAACGTGCGCAACAAGGACATGGGCGAGATCGGCGAGGATCTGAGCCGTCTGGTGGTGGAGTTGAAGGGCTTCGGCGAGGACGAGGAGAAGAAGGGCCTGAAGGGGCTGTTCAAGAAGGCCGGCAACAAGCTGGAGATCATGAAGTCCCAGTACAGCAAGGTCGAGGCCAACGTGGACAAGATCGCCCAGAATCTGGAAAACCATCAGATCACCCTGCTCAAGGATGTGGCCATGTTCGACCAGATGTATGAGCTGAACCTGAAGTACTACAAGGAACTGACCATGTACATTCTGGCGGGCAAGAAGCGTCTGGCGGAGGTGCGCGCCACCGAGGTGGAGGCGCTGCACCAGAAGGCGGAGCAGTCCGGTCTTGCCGAGGACGCCCAGGCCTACAACGATCTGGTCAGCCTGTGCGACCGGTTTGAGAAGAAGCTCCACGATCTGGAGCTGACCCGTATGGTGTCCATCCAGATGGGCCCCCAGACCCGCCTGCTGCAAAATAACGACACCCAGATGATCGAGAAGATCCAGTCCTCTCTGGTGAACACCATCCCCCTGTGGAAGAGCCAGATGGTGCTGGCGCTGGGCATGGAGCACAGCCGTCAGGCCACCGCCGCCCAGAACGCGGTGACGGAGATGACCAACGAGCTGCTGAAGAAGAATGCCGACACCCTGAAGATGGGGACCATCGCCACCGCCAAGGAGGCGGAGCGCTCCATCGTGGACATCGAAACGCTGCAGCACACCAACCAGCAGCTGATCTCCACACTGGATGAGGTGGCACGCATCCAGAAGGAGGGCGCCGCCAAGCGTAAGGAGGCGGAAGCCGAGCTGGGCCGCATTGAGGGCGAGCTGAAGCAGAAGCTGCTGGAGCTGCGGAGCTGAGAAATAATCATCTCCTTCGGGAAGGGGAGTTTGTATGAAGTTTTTCAAAAAGCGGGGCGTTGCACTGGCGGTGCTGGTGCTGTCCATCGCCGCCGCCGTGTGCATCGGCCAGAGCCGTAAGGCCGGCTACATCGCCAAGCAGCCGGTGACGCTGCCGGAGGTGAAATACCACCAGTGGATCTGCGATGAGGCGGGGATGCTGTCCGAAAAGACAAAGGATGAGATCCGGCAGTACAACAGCGATTGGGACAGCCGGTATTACGCAGCGGTCGCGGTAGCCACGGTGGACAGTATTACCGGCTGGACACCGGAGAAGGCCGCAGAAAAGCTGGGCGCCGATTGGGGCTTGGGCGAGAACGATATGCTGCTGCTGTTGGTGCGCAACGGCGACTACTATGTGAACTGCGGCGGCAAGGTGCGCGCCGCTATGACCGATACCCAGCAGATGAAGCTGAAGCAGGCCATCGAGACGCCCTATTACAACGGGGACTTCGACGGCGCGGCACTGGCGTTTTACCGGCAGGCCGACGTGTTCTACGGACAGACCCCGTTGGGCGGCAGCAAGCGCTGAGCGCGGTGTATAGTGAAACAAAAACAGGGTCTCCGGCATTGCCGGAGACCCTGTTTTCAGCTTTCCATGCTTTTTCCCAGAAACGCAGCCACGGTCTGGGCCAGCTTGCACTCCGTGTCACCGGGCAGGCGGCCCGTGTCGGTGACGAACAGCACCGCGCCCAGCACGTCTCCCTCACACAGCACGGGGGCGGCCACGGCGGCGGTGAACGTCTCGTTGTCCTCGCAGACACGGGGCATGGCGCCCAGTCCGGAGAAGTGATAGATGCTGCGCTCGGCCATGAGCTTCTCCAGCTGATCGGAGACAGGCTTCCCCAGCAGCTCCCGTTTACCGGGGCCTGCCACGGCGATGACGGCGTCCCGGTCGGTGACAGCGGCGGTAAAATCGGTGCTGCGGCTCAGCGTGTCGCAGAACTGGACGGCGAAGTCCTCCAGCCCGCCGATCAGGGAGTACTTCTTGAAGATGACCTCGCCATCCCTTGTGGTGTAGATCTCCAACGGGTCGCCCTCGCGGATACGCATGGTGCGGCGGATCTCCTTGGGGATGACGACACGTCCCAGATCGTCGATCCGGCGCACGATCCCGGTTGCTTTCATATATGAAATTCCTCCAGTCAAAGCAAATTTTACAAGTGTAGTATCCGCGCCGCGGGAAATGAATATGCACGAAGTGCCATTGACCATTTTTTGCCGTCAAAGCACCGCTCGCAGGATAGCGGTCATAAAAAAGACCTCCGGTCGGACGACCGGAGGTCTTGCGCATTTCGTGGACTGTGCGGCGGTGTACTCGTTCAGTAAACGGGCTCCTTACGATAGTCCGAAAATGCCAAAAATTGACAGAATATAAAATCATTTCCACACTTTTTACGGTAAGACGATTACATTCGGTCGGATGATATGTTATAATGCAGAAAAATGAGGTTTTGTCAGCCTGCTGAAATGACAAATCTTACAAAAACGCTGCGTTCATATTGGCAAATCATTCAACTATCGAAGATGATTTGCTTTTTTTGTTGACCCGGACGGAGATTTAAATTATCTGAACGATAATTTAAAATATAGGAAGGAGAGAAAGGAAATGGCGAAAAAAACGATGAAACGGTATTTGTCGATATGCCTCGCTGTCGTTATGATGCTGACAACGATACTGCCGGTTGGCGCGTATGCAGTTGACGACACGGCAATGGACGATACCACGGTGGACTACGAGGCGGCTGCGGCCCCCGAACCGACGGGTGATCCCGCCGATGCGGGTGAGCAGACGGGCCGGAACGAGCAGAGCATGGAACCGGGAGCCGAAGAGGGGGGCAACGTTCCGGCAGCTGCTGCGGTCGCGGATTACGCGGCGTTCCTGTCCGCGCTGAAGGTGCTGGAGGGCTACGCACAGTCCTATGCGGCGGAAAATGCCGGTGAGGACGCCCAAGCGCTGCTCATCAACTACATCCGCACGGGCGTGGAGCAGTATACCTCCGACGCTTGGGTGAACCTCTGCGGTCAGGAGAACACTGCCTTCACCGCGTATGTTTCTGCGCAGGATGCCGCGAACGGCACTGCGGCATCGGCGCTGAAGGAGCTGGCGTGCTTCGACCTGCCTAATAACAACTATGCGGACATGGGCCGCGTGTTTGCCGCAATGGATGCCGCCAGCTATGCCAAGGCGCAGGAAATGACGGCTGCCGAGGCACAGGCTCATGCGGACAGAGGCGGCTGGGCCGGCGATATCGCTGACCTGATGTTCTGCGCCGTGAATGCGGATATCGTCGAGAAGGTGGACCTCGCGGAGACGGACGTGGACGTTCTGGCTGCCAATATCCGCGCAAGATATCTGGGTGCGAGCGTCAATACGCTCAACGGCGTCGACCACGCCTTCACCGACGCGGAGCTCTGCGGCGATCTGGACGCATTTTATCTCACGACGGAGATGACCCGGGGCGACAAGGCGCTGAGCGAGATCATCGAGGCGTATTTCACCGCGGAGCTTACGGAGGCTGACCGCGCCGCCTATTTCCTGGCCAACCGTCTGGACGGCGTCACCGCCAAGGACGATATCCGGGGCGAGGTGCTGCGCGCCTACACCGACAACGCCCTGATCGGCGGGCTGGAGAGCGCCTATGCGCTGGCCGACCTGCCCAACTGTGAGACGCTGCGCAAGGCGTGCTGCTGCGCCTTTGCGGACTATCTGTTCGAGCTGGCGGGCGAGTCCGACACCGCACCTGTCGATGCGGAGCCTGCGCCCGATGCAGAGCCTGCCGCGGCGGATGACCTCGCGGATAAGGGAGCAGATGCCGGCGAGCACTACTTCAACACCATCTCCAAGAGGAAGTATGCCGTAGCGCCCGGTGCAGTGGAGTCGAACCTTGTGCTCAACGATGCAACGGGTCAGAACCAGAACAAGGCCTACGTCATGGAAGTGGATATGTCCAATCCAGGCATAACCGTTGTCCCCTCTTACAGAAATATGGATCCGACCAGCTATGGCACCCAGATCATGAGCGAGCAGGCGGCTGCCGCTGTGAAGAAGGGCTATAACGTGGTGGGCGCCATCAACGTCAACCTGTCTTGGGACTCGCTCGAGCCTCTGGGTATGCTGGTCATCGACGGTCATGTGTACCATGAGAGCAACGAAGGCGGCGGCTATCTGGTGGTCTATAAGGACAACACCGCAGAGCTGCGCCCCGGCTCCCAGCCGCTGGACGGCTCGGAGTGGCAGGCGATCACCGCCAACTTCGGCTGGCTGGTGAAGGACGGCAAGAGCCAGTTCAGCGATCAGACCCACACCAGCCCCAGCCGTGCGCCTCGCACCTGCATCGGCATCAAGGCGGACGGCAGCATCGTGCTGCTGGTGGTGGATGGCCGTCAGGACCCTGTTTCTGTGGGTATGAGCATGAGCGAGCTGGCGGAAACGCTGATTGATCTGGGCTGCGTTGACGCGGTCAACTGCGACGGCGGCGGCTCCTCCACCTTCCTTTCCCAGCGCGAGGGCGGCGATCTGACGGTGAAGAACGTTCCCTCCGACGGCACGGAGCGTGCCACGCTGGGCGGTCTTCTGGTGGTTTCCAACTCCGTTAGCGACGGTGTGTTCGACCATGCGTCCGTAACGGCGGACGCCGACTACTATACGCCTAAGTCCGAGATTTCCTTCCATGCTGTGGGCGTGGATAAGGCAGGCGGTCCGGCGGAGCTTCCGACAGAGGGTCTGACATGGAAGCTGGCGGACGACGCCATGGGTAGCATCTCTCAGGAGGGCGTGTTTACCTCCAACGGTACGGTGGGTGAGGTGACGGCGCAGCTTCTGTATCAGGGCGAGGTGTGCGGCGTGTGCACCGTGTCCATTCTGGAGCCGGACAGCCTGTTCTTCTTCGAGACATCCCGGTCTCTGGGCTTCGACGTGTCCGTGGATATGTCCATGCTGATGCAGAGTCAGGGCCGCACGCTGGTCTATAAGGGCAGCGACTTTACATGGGATGTGGAGCTGCTCTCTGCCAACGATCCCAGTGTGACCGACCCCGCAAAGATTGGCTGGATCGAGCCCGGCACGACCACCCTTGTCACCAACCATAACCTCAGCGGCGACCTGAAGGTGACGGCGAAGTACACCCGTCAGGACGGCAAGGTACTGGAGACCACGGCTGTGGTGGCCGTGGGCAAGCTGCCCTCCGTGTTCTGGGACTATGAGGACGGAATGCAGATGGTGGAGGTCTGGGAAGAGGTGACCGAAACCGATGAGGCGACCGGAGAGACCACGACCTTCTGGAAGATCAAGACGGACGCGGACGGCAACATCGTCTACGAGACCAAGTACCTTACCGCGGAGGAGTATTACAGCTCCCTGATGGTGAAGAACCCCGGCAATGTGACCGTCGAGGAGCAGCGGGCCTCCCACTTTGGCCTGCGCAGTGACCGCGGTGCCAAGGGCCACACGGAGATCGTGGATATCAACAGCGGCGAGCCGGTGCGCTTCGGCGATAAATCGCTGAAGATGTGCTACGACTTTACCCAGGCCACCGGCTCCCCCGCTGTGCTGGGCTACGGCTATATGCAGAACACCAACTATGCCCCCGGCTCCCCCTCTGCGCTGGGTATGTGGATCTATGTACCCGAGGGAACGCCCGGCTACAGCCTCAAGAGCATTATCCAGTCGGCGGGCAAGGCCATTTACCTGACCTACGGCTATACCTATACGGATGAAAACGGCGAAGAAGTGACCGTCACCTCTCTGGACGAGATGGCGGGCAGGGGCTGGGTCTATGTGACCGCCAGTCTGGTGGGAAAGGGCGACGGCACCTTCAAGATGCTGCGCAACTACACCATCCGCCTGATCGCTGAGGGCTTCGTGGCCCATCCCGATCGCTATGCTGCCGGCTGCATCTATGTGGATAACATCGAGTTTATCTACGGCTATGACAACAAGGATACGGCGAATCCCATCGTCACCTCCGTGTATGACTACAACACGGACGCGGAGCTTGCCAAGGACGGCACCACGGTGCTGACCAACAACACCGTGTCCTTTGCCTCCACCTTTACGGATGACGACGGCGAGTATGCCACCGGCATGGACCTCAACTCCGTTCGCGTATATATCGACGGCGTCAACATGGTGGATCACCTTGGCTTTGTGGTCACACCGGATAACCTGATGGTTCTGCCCAATGTCCATCTGGCAAACGGCCTGCACTCTCTGCGGGTGCGTATCCGCGACAAGTACGGCAACGAGACCAACGAGACCCGCTACTTCACGGTGAACGGCTCCGAGTCCTGCGACACCACCATGACGCTGCAGCCGGTGGAGCAGGTTCCCTATCTGGGCGCGGCGTATACGCTGGCGCTGACGGCGGAGAACAGCGCCAATATCCAGACGGCAGCACTGTCCGCCCGGTTCGACACCGTCTTCGGCGCACCGGAGGTGACCTTTGCTGAGGGCTTTACCGGTACGCATACCTATAGCGCCGGTACCGGCGAGCTGACGCTGCACGTCACGCGGGAGAGCGACGGTGCCGCGGCGGACGGCCAGCTTGCGTGGCTGACCTTCCGGATCCCCGAGACGCTGACGGCGGGCGCGTCCTTTGCCTACGGCGTCACCTCCGGCAGCTTCACCACGGTGGCGGAGAGCAGCTTTACCAACAGCTTCAGCTTCCCCACGGTAAACGTACCTGTGCAGGCGCATTACCTCCTGCAGGCGGAGGATGCCGTGGCGGGCTATCCCTTCTATGTCACGGTGACGGATGAGGCGGGCGCTCCGGCGGCCAATGTGTCCGTCCATGTGGACGGGCAGGCGGAGGATGCCGTTACCGGCGACGACGGCCGTGCGGCGATCACGCTCAGCGAGGCCGGCACGGTGACGGCGTATGCCTACCGCACACAGGACGGCAATACGCTGCGTTCCTGGAACCAGCGCGTGATCGTTCATACCCTTGTCGGTGACGGTACGGCGGCCCCCTGGTTCATTCAGAACAATGCATCGGCCAGCGGCAAGAGCATCACGTGGCTGTCCCATATTGCGGCGGCCAAGGATGCGGCTGTGCTGCGCCTGTATACCGAGGATCCCGCCCAGAATGCGGATGTTGCCTACACGGAGCATACGGGCCGGACGGAGCTGGTCCACTTTGCGGCGGAATCCGCCCGTGTCTGCACGGTGGAGCTGGCCGGTCTGACGCAGGGCGCGACCTACTACTACACGGTGGGCGACGGCGAGACTTGGAGCGATGTACTGCAATTCACCATGGGCGCCGACCCCGGCAAGACCAACTTCTTCATCATCGGCGACACGCAGACCACCGATACCACCAATGTGGAGAAGATCCTCAGGGCGCTGGGCAGTGACGGCAAGGCGTATGACTTCGCCATCCAGACCGGCGACGCCGTGGACGACAGTTCCCGGTATGCCTACTGGAATGCGCTGTCCAACGTGTTCAATGCACAGATGATGAACGGCGTGGATATGATTCATGTTCTGGGCAACCACGAGTTCTACGGCGATGTGGATGCGAAGATCCCCCAGACCATGTACAATCTGCCTGCATCCGGAAACGGCAGTTACTACTCCGTTGAATACGGCAACGTCTATGTGGCGGTGATCAACTACTCCACCACCGGACAGTATCAGGAGGCATTTGATTGGCTGGTGAAGGATGCACAGGCATCCACCTGCCGCTGGAAGGTGCTGACCATGCACGTACCGGCCTACGGCACGAATGCCGAGGCACGGAATGCGTTCGTGCATGACAATCTGCCCGAGGCAGCGCAGAAGGCGGGGCTTGATTTCGTGTTCTCCGGACACGATCACTCCTATGCCCGCACCAAGCCCATGACGGACGGCGTAGTGGATGAAAATGGCGTTGTGTACTTCATCTGCGGCTCCACCGGCGAAAAGGGCTATCACGTCACCGTTGACCCGACCTACAACTTCGATTGCGTCGAGGCCAACTACGATGCGGTATATCTGACCGTGGAGGCGACGGACGACAGCATGACCATTATGGCCAAGGGCGCCAATGGCGAGCTGCTGGACAGCTACACCAAGAAATTCACGGCCTGCGAGGACGGGCGGCACGCCTACCGCTGCGATCTGGAGCATGGAACAGCGATCTGTGCGCGGTGCGGCGATAAGCCTACCGGGATCATTCAGGTGAACGGCAAGCTCTACTATGCCATGGATGGCAAGCTGTACACCGGCTGGCGCTCCTCTCTGGAGAACGCGGATCTGTACTACTTCTCTCCGGCGGATTATGCCGCCGTTACGGGAAAGGTCACGGTGGACGGAAAGCAGTTCGTGTTCAACGACGAGTGCGTGCTGGTCAGAGGCGCCTTCGTACAGGAGGGACAGGGAACTCGTTACTACTTCGGCAAGCGGTTCCTGGCGAGCAAGTGGATCATTCTTGATGAGGGAACCTATTGGGTGGACGGCGAAGGCTATCTCGTCTACGGCAACTTCCCCCATCAGGAGTACAACCATGCCGATTGCTATTGGTATCACTTCGATGAGGAGACCGGCCTGCTGACCGGCAAGTGCAGCGGCTTTGTGACCTACCAGGGCGCAACATACTGGTGCGGTGAGAACGGCGAGGTGTACTACGGAGCGGTCAAGGTAAAGAATGGCATCATCTTTACCGGGACCATAGGCAAGGTGTTCAAGAACACCAGCTGCTATGTCGATGGCAATACCGTGGGATGCCAGCTGGAGAGAGGTAAATACTGGTGCGACGCGAACGGCTACATCCTCAAGGACGGCTTTGCGGACATTGACGGGAGCACCTACTACTTCACCGACTACATCCACACTAAGGGCTTCACGAAGATCGGTAACGACTACTACATTTTCAATGCCGGAAACGGCAAGATGTATAAGGATGCCACCATGTGGGTCGGTGCCAATAACTACGGTGTGGAGCCGGGTATGCATTACTTCGATGCAGACGGCAAGATGTTCGTTCCGGATCTGGAGCATGGCGTCAAGAAGATCACCGAGGAAAATGGTAAGCTGTACTTTACTGTTGACGGCGTGAAAATGAAGAACGGCCTGTATGAGCTGGACGGTGAATACTATTTTGCGCAGTACAGCGGCGAGCTGGCAGTGAATGAATCCGCCTATGCGGAGACAACGCTGCTGAGCGGAAACGGCTGGTATGGTTTCGGCGCAGATGGAAAGCTGATCAAGACAGGCTTTATCAGCGGTGGCGACGGGAACTATTATTATACGAACGGTGTCCGTGCCAAGGGGTTCACGAAGATCGGCGACGACTATTACCTTTTCAATGCCGGCAGCGGCAAGATGTACAAGGATGCCACCATGTGGGTGCCCGCCAACAACTACGGTGTGGAGCCGGGTATGCACTACTTCGATGCAGACGGCAAGATGTTCGTCCCGGACTTGGAGCATGGCGTCAAGCAGATCACCGAGGAAAATGGTAAGCTGTACTTTACCATTGACGGCGTGAAAATGACGAACGGCCTGTATGAGCTGGACGGCGATTACTACTTCGCACGCTACGATGGTACGCTTGTGACCAATGGCTCTGCATATGTGGAGACCACGGAGTTGAGCGGCAACGGCTGGTATGGTTTCGGCGCAGATGGAAAGCTGATCAAGACAGGCTTTATCAGCGGTGGCGACGGGAACTATTATTATACGAACGGTGTCCGTGCCAAGGGGTTCACGAAGATCGGCGACGACTATTACCTTTTCAATGCCGGCAGCGGCAAGATGTACAAGGATGCCACCATGTGGGTGCCCGCCAACAACTACGGTGTGGAGCCGGGTATGCACTACTTCGATGCAGACGGCAAGATGTTCGTCCCGGACTTGGAGCATGGCGTCAAGCAGATCACCGAGGAAAATGGTAAGCTGTACTTTACCATTGACGGCGTGAAAATGACGAACGGCCTGTATGAGCTGGACGGCGATTACTACTTCGCACGCTACGATGGTACGCTTGTGACCAATGGCTCTGCATATGTGGAGACCAATCTGTTCAGCGGCAAGGGCTGGTATGGCTTTGATGCAGACGGCAGGCTCATTAAGACGGGCTTTGTGACCGGCGACGGAAAGAGCTTCTACTACGCTGACGGCGTGCGCGCCAAGGGATTCACGAAGATCGAAAACAGCTACTACATTTTCAACGCGCACAGCGGCATGATGTACAAGGACGCCAACATGTGGGTCGGTGCCAATAACTACGGTGTGGAGCCGGGGATGCACCACTTCAATGACGACGGCAAGATGGCAGTCTGAGCAAACGCCGTATAGCGGCATAAGCAACACCTAAAAAGCGGAGGCTTCACGATATCCGTGAAGCCTCCGCAGTGCCAATGCATATGCCTCCAACGCCGCCGATCGGTTTTCCTGCCAAAGCGCGGCAAAGCGGCGCGCCTGAGATAGCGCCATACGCAGCAAGACCTCCGATCGTCCGACCGGAGGTCTTGCGCATTTTCACGTTTTTACAGTTTGCGTGTTTACGGCGCGCCCAGCGTATCCTCCGGCGATGCGTTCTCCTGCGTCCGGGCGGAGGCGTCCTCCGTGATAGTGGGGATGAACGCCTTGGCCAGCCGCCCCTTGCCACGCTGCTTGATATAGAAGTACCCGATGGTGCTGAACACCACCGCGCCGATGAAATTGACGAACAGATCCGCCATGGTGTCGTACAGACCGATATCCAGATACCCGTCGAAGCCCAGGTCCTGCCCGTTGACGGCGACAGAGTGGATGCCGTCGATGGTGACGGGAATGTTGCGGTTGGTGGGATCCAGCATGACGGAGGTGATGGACTGCACCACCGTGTCCTTCTGCATATCCATGTGGAACAGACGGTCCATGCCGAACTCGAAGAACTCCCACAGCACGCCGACGGTCATGGAGAAGCAGAACGCCGCCAGCGCCACATAGATGGGGGACAGCTCAAATTTGATGCGGCTGTTGCGGTTGAGAATGTCGATGAGGGCGAAGCCCGTGGCGGCGCAGAGAAAGCCAGTGGTGGTGTGGAGCATGGAGTCCCAATGGGGATAGGTGATGAAATAGCACTCCAGCTCGCCTAAGATCTCCGCCGCGAAGATGAACAGCAGGATGATGATCTCCAGCGTGGACGGCAGCTCAATGCCAAAGTTCTGCTGGATGAAAAAGGGCAGTATGAACAGTGCCAGCACCAGCAAGCAGATGAACGCGCTCTCGTACTCGCCCCGGATGACGGAGGACACCAGCGTGGCCAGTACGATAAGACGCAATACCAGATAGACGGTGAACACCGCCGGCTGACGGCGGATGGTACCTCGCAGGTCACGAGGGCGGGGGAAGGGCTTACGGTGTTTCTTCATGGTGTTCCTCCTTCTTTTCAGAATGGCGCGCCGGACACGAGCCGCCGCATTTCTCGCAGCCGCGGCAGTTACCGCAGCAGTTCTTTCGGTTCCGAACGGCGGTGCGGAGGGCGAAGAACAGCGCGATCCCGATCGCCGCGAGGATGAGGATATCCCAGATATTCATAGCAGCAGCCCGATGCCGTGGGTCACAAAGGCCGCCACCCACGCGATGAGGCACTGCCACAGGGCGAGACCCACCGCCCATTTGCCGCCCAGCTCACGCCGGACGGAGGCCACCGCCGCGATGCACGGCGTGTACAGCAGGCTGAACACCAGCAGGGACGCCGCCGCCAGCGGCGACAGCAGGGTGGCGATGCTGCCGCCGAACAGCACCTCCAGCGTGGCCACTACGCTCTCCTTGGCCATGAAGCCGCTGAGGAGCGCGGTGCAGATGCGCCAGTCGCCAAGGCCCAGCGGCGCGAACAGCGGCACCAGCACACCGGCCACCATGGCCAGCATACTGTCCGCCGAGTCGGACACCATGTTCAGGTGCAGGTCAAAGCTCTGGAGGAACCACACCACCACCGTGGCGATGAGAATGACGGAGAAGGCGCGCTGCAAAAAGTCCTTGGCCTTTTCCCACAGAAGCTGCGCCACGTTCTTGATGCTGGGCAGGCGGTAGTTGGGCAGCTCCATCACAAAGGGGATGGGCTCGCCCCGGAACAGCGTGTCCTTATAGAGAAGCGCCGCCAGAATACCCACCAGAATACCCAGCAGGTACAGGCCCGCCATAATGAGGCCGCCCTTGCCGGGGAAGAACACGCTGACGAAGAAGGAGTAGATGGGCAGCTTGGCAGTGCAGCTCATGAACGGCGTCAGCAGGATGGTCATTTTCCGGTCCCGCTCACTGGTCAGGGTGCGTGTGGCCATCACTGCCGGCACGGTGCAGCCGAAGCCGATGAGCATGGGAACGATGCTTTTGCCGGACAGACCGATCTTGCGCAGCAGCTTGTCCATGACGAAGGCCACGCGGGCGATGTAGCCGCTGTCCTCCATAAGGGACAGGAAGAAAAACAGCGTCACGATAACGGGCAGGAAGCTCAGCACGCTGCCTACGCCGGTGAAGATACCGTCGATGACCAGACTGTGGATGACGGGGTTCACCCCCATGCCCGTCAGGGCGCTGTCCGTCAGGGCGGACAGCTTGTCGATGCCCATCGCCAGCAGAGTCTGGAGCCACTTGCCGATGACGTTGAATGTCAGATAGAACACCAGCACCATGATGCCGATGAAGCAGGGGATGGCGGTGTGCCGCCCGGTGAGGATGCGGTCGATCTTCTCGCTGCGGATGCGCTCCCGGCTCTCCCGGGGCTTGATGACCGTCTGCTCGCACAGCCGCTCGATGAAGTCAAAGCGCATATCCGCGATGGCGGCGCTGCGATCCAGACCACGCTCCGTCTCCATCTGCCGGACGATATGCTCCAGCATCTCCTGCTCATTCTCGTCCAGCGCCAGCTGCTCCAGAATAAGGGGATCCCCCTCAATGGCCTTGGTGGCGGCGAAGCGCACCGGCAGACCCGCCTGCTCGGCGTGATCCTCAATGAGGTGCACCACCGCGTGGATGCAGCGGTGGACGGCGCCGCCGTGGTCGTCCCGGTCGCAGAAATCCTGCTTCAGCGGCGGCTCCTGATACTTGGCAACGTGGATGGCGTGGCGGATCAGCTCGTCCACGCCCTCGTTCTTGGCGGCAGAGATGGGGATCACCGGCACGCCCAGCATGGACTCCATGGCGTTGATGTCGATGGAGCCCTGATTGCCCACCAGCTCGTCCATCATGTTCAGCGCCACCACCATGGGGATGCCCATCTCCAGAAGCTGCATGGTCAGGTACAGGTTCCGCTCGATGTTGGTGGCGTCCACGATATTGATGATGGCCTTGGGCTTGTCCTGTAAAACGAAGTTCCGGGACACGATCTCCTCGCTGCTGAAGGGGGACATGGAGTAGATGCCCGGCAGGTCGGTGACCTCCGTGTCGGGATACCCCCGGATAACACCGGATTTCCGATCCACCGTGACGCCGGGGAAATTGCCCACGTGCTGCTTGGAGCCGGTGAGCTGGTTGAACAGGGTGGTCTTGCCGCAGTTCTGGTTGCCCACCAGCGCGTAGGTCAGGACGGTGCCATCCGGCAGGGGATGCTCCCCCGCCTTGCTGTGGTACTTGCCGCTTTCGCCCAGTCCGGGGTGATCCGGGTCGCGGGCGCGGTCTACGCCGACATGGCTGCGGCTGCGCTGTCCGATGGGCTCGATCTCGATCTGATCGGCCTCCGCCAGACGCAGGGTCAGCTCGTAGCCGTGTACCTGCACCTCCATAGGGTCACCCATGGGGGCCAGCTTCACCACCGTCACCTCCGCGCCGGGGATCATGCCCATGTCCAGAAAATGTTGGCGCAGCGCACCCTCGCCGCCCACCTGGCGGATCACGGCGCTTTTTCCGATCTCTAATTCTTTCAGTGTCATGAGTTTTCGCATCCTCTCACAGATCTTGCTGGTGCATCCACACATCCATGACCAGGCGGTGGGGCAGGAGCTTGGCAAGCCCGGTCTGGAACCGGGCGACGAACCCGTATTTGCACACGTCCCGCTTTCGCTTGGCGTCCCGCCATGTGCGGCGGACGATATCGGCGGGGTCGTACATGGCCACATACTTTTTCACCACCGGCGTCTCCCCGTCGGCCACGGCGCGGTCGAAAAAGGCGGTCTTTGTCCAGAAAGGGCATACCGCCATCACGGCGATGCCGCGGCTGCGCAGCTCCCGGTTCAGCGCACGGCTGAAGCTGAGGACGAACGCCTTGGTAGCGCCGTAAATGTTGATGTAGGGGATGGGCTGGAACGCAGCGACGGAGGCAATATTGATGATCTGTCCGCCCTGCGGCATATAGGGGACGGTAAGCTGGCACATGGCTACCACCGCCTGACAGTTCAGGTCGGTCATGTTCAAGTTCACGTCCAGCGGTGTATCCATCACGGCGCGGAACTTACCGAAGCCGCTGGCGTTCAGCAGCAGCCCCACCTCCACCGGCTCTGCGGCCAGCGCCTCGGCATAGGCGGCGAAGCTGCGGCGGTCCGTCAGATCCAGCGCCAGCGGGCGGATGGGGAAGGGGACGGTCTTTCGCAGGGCCTCCAGCTCCGGGGCGCGGCGTGCGATGACCCATACCTCATCGAACGTGCCGTATTGCGCTATGGTTTCGGCAAAGCGCCGACCCATGCCGCTGGATGCGCCGGTGATGACAGCGATCTTCTTCATATCTACCTCCGCAAATCCGATTTATCACGCCCATTATAGCATTTGACAGGGAATAGGACAAGAAATAGTATAAAAAAAGTCCACCGTAATTCCATAAAAATTACGGTGGACTTTTGGCGGGGCGTGTCATTTGAAATCCGAACACCGGAAAAGCCTTGCGGATCGTCCGCGAAGGGCGGTTCTTCGGTGCTGTCGAGCATTTCCATATAGCTAACCTGCTTCCCGCCTTCGATGTTGTAATAAATAACCGTCTTATCGTCGTACAGATAGACGGAGTTTATAAAAACGTCAATAATGCGTTCTCTGAATTCCATATCGTCGAGATCGCCTTTACAAAACTGTTTGAGCCACACTTTTATTTGTTCTTCGGTAAGCTGGACGCGGGCGGCAACACGCAGTTTTGCAATATCAATTTCAAGATCGGTTTTCTGAACGTCGAGCAATTCCATCTTGTCGAATATCGGTTGACGCGCGGAGGGCGGGCAAACGGCGAGCGTATCGACAAGGGCACGTATTTCACCGTTGATCCGCTCTAACTGCTTTTCGTAGTCTTTTATACGGTTGTCCCCGAAGTCCTTTTCATATTGGGCGACAAGGGCGGCGGCGATATAGTCCATACGATCCGGCGTTAGCACATATTCAACCGTTTGTTCGACTACATACCATTCAATAAAATCTTTCTTTTCGTTCTTCTTCGCGCAGGTGTGTTCCTTCTTCCGTTTGCCGCAAGCGTAATAATGGTACGTGTTCCCCATTTTCCCGCGCCCGCTTTCGCCTACCATACGCGAACCGCAGTAGCCGCAAAAGGCCTTTCCCTGCAAAAGATAATCTATCTTTGCTTTTGCGGCGGCGGGGGCGTGTTTTACCTTGTCGAGCCGTTCTTGAACCTTGCGGAATGTCGCTTCATCTATGAGCGTTTCACAACCGCCCGTTACTTCCTGCCCGCTATAACGGTAAATCCCGATATATTTTTCATTCCTCAAAGCCGCTTGCATACTTGTTAATGTGAGCGGCTTTCCCTTTTTGTTGCGAATGCCGCGCGCGTTCAATTCGGCTATGATTTCCCGCTTTGGAACGCCTTTCGCGTACTGTTCAAACATATAGCGGATCGTGGGTGCGGTGCGTTCGTCAATTACAAGCCGCTTATTCTCCACCTTGTAGCCGATCGGAGGAACGCCGCCTAAATACGTTCCGTTGATAATGCTTTCCCGCTGACCGCGCCGGACGTGCTTTGAAAGGTTCGCGGAATAGTATTCCGCCATACTTTCGAGCAGCCCTTCAAGGATAATTCCTTCCGGTTCGTCGGAAATGTTTTCCGTAGCGGAAACAACCTTCACGCCGTATTTTTTCAGCTTCGCTTTATAATGGGCGCTGTCGTAGCGGTTGCGGGCGAAGCGATCCAGCTTCCAGACAATAACCCGTTGAAACTGCTTTTTGCTTGCGTCGGCGATCATTCTTTGAAAGTCGGGGCGTTCGTCTGTCTTACCGCTGATTGCGCGGTCAATATATTCTCCTACAACGTGCAGCCCTTCCCGCTGGGCGTAGGCGTAACAATCGCGGAGTTGTCCTTCTATGCTTTGTTCCTGCTGGCTATGGGAAGAATAGCGGGCGTATATGACCGCGTTTAACGCTTGCGGCATCATTCTTCCCCCTTCCCGTCCTGTCGTTTCGATTGAACAAATTTAATATAGTTGATTACTTCGGCTAATTCTTCTTCGGACAAGTCTTGACACAATTCTAAAAGCGGAAGGCGCTTTCGCGCTTGGTATGGTGTCCACCTCCCAACAATGCCGAATACTTCATTTTTAATTTCTATTGCGGGTTGCAAGGATTGCTTATCATATCCGGTAAGCTCTTCCAAAGAAACGCCGAGTTTTTGCGCATATTCATAAACGGTAGTAATTTTAGGCGTTCTTTGCGCTGTTTCATATCGGCTAATAACTTGTTTAGATGTTCCGAGAAGGTTTGCAAATTCATCTTGGGACATATTCCGCCCTTCTCTGATATGCTTTAACCTTTTTCCAAATTCGTTGTTCATATGCAATCCCCCGGCGTTATTGGTTGATCTTATAGTATCATATTTTGTCACCAAAGTAAAGACAAATTCAAAATAATATCGCCAAACGGTTGACAACAAAGACAAGGGGTGTTATACTGAAACTGTCACCAAACAGGCAACGAAGGAGGGTTATACAATGGCCGGAAAGGTAAAAGCGTTTCGAGGGCTGATTTATTCCACATTTGATAGCGAATCAGAGTTTGCGCGGGCGCTTGGCTGGCCGCGACAGGCCGTAAACAAACTATCGAACGGAATTAGGCAACCCAATTTGGAAGAGATCGACGCAATGGCGAAAGTGCTTAAAGTTTCAGAATTAGAGCTTATGCATATTTTTTTAGCCAATTCGTCACCAAACAGGCAACAAGCAAAGGAGGCGTAACAATGGCGCGAATACTTGCAGAGGGTGAAGCCCTTGTAGAAGTGGGCGTTATGGGCTTGCGAGCGCCGGACGGAAGCTATACGGAAAATGTGAAGCTATACCGGATTGTATCGGCGCGGGAGGTAAGCCCGAAAAGCGGAATGACGAAGGGCGAGGAAACAGCCTGCACAGATATTGCGGCGGTTCTTGCGGAGAAATTCGGGCAGTACATAGCGGGCAGCAGAAAGGCGGCGGCAAGATGAAGCGAAAGAAGAGAAACAGGCAATCCGGCTGGATTCTGCCATACCTGCACATTATCGGGGAAACATTCGGCGCAGTAGAAGAGCCGGAAACGCGGGCAGTTTTTGAATTGGGAAGGCTTGCGCGGAAGGCGTTTAACCGGATCAAGGATCGGAATTATGAAGCCTTGTACGAGGGCGAAGGGTTCGACGTTCAAAACCTGTATGCGGAAGCCTATTGCGAAGGATTTGAAGCGGGATTGAAGGCCGCAGGCGTGATTATCCGGGAAGCGGAGGGCGGCGACGATGAGAAGTAAAAAATATAACTTCCGTTTCCAGAGCTACCCGAACCGAATAGAGGCGGAACGGACGCGGCGCGGCTGGACGCAAGGGACACTTGCAGAGCGGGCAGGCGTTAGCCGAAACGCGATCGGGAAATTAGAAATATGGGCGGCTGGCGGTATCCCGTCCAAAGCGGAAATGAAAAGCATATCAGACACAACGGCGCAGCTTATCGCGGACGCGCTGGAAATACGGCTGGAAGACCTCTTCGAGCATTACGCGGCAGCGGCGGCGGAATATGTGCCGCGCGTGAAACCCTTTTCAACCAAAGCGGAGCGGGACGCGGCAATCTTGGCGGCAATGGAACCCGTAAAATATACGGCGCTGAAAATGTCGGGCGCTCTTCGCGGTAAAGACGTGTGGTACGAAATGGAAGATATTATATCGGAAGCATACAGCGTACTTGTCATAGTTGCGGAGGAAGCCTATACAAGAGGGATTGCAGCGGGCGCACGCTTTGAGGCGATCGCGTGCGGAGCGGTAAAAAAGGATTTTTTGCGGTTGAGGAAATATCACGGTTGCCAATGCCGGAAAGCGGAGCTTGTAAGCTATGAAGCGTATTTCCCTTTGTGTGATCCGGCCTCTTCCTTCAATCTTGAAGAATGGGTATGCGATCGGGAGGAATGCCGGGAGGCAGTCAAGGCACTTTCGCCGGAACGCCGCCGCGATCCGTACATAGCGGGCTTGCTGGAGGTAGTCGGGATATGAAAATAGACAAAAAAATAACGCCCATCGGCGGCAACCGATGAACGTTAAGGCTGTACATATGCAACACATATGCCCTTTAATCGACAATTAAAGTATAGCATATGTGCGGCGGTTTTGCAAGGTTTTTTTGCGTCCGGGCGGGCGTTTTTGACCTTGTAAAAAACGTTATCTTCTGAACCATTCTCTATTATTTCTTCTGTATATTCTCTCTTGCGCCTCCAAAGGGGGTTAGGGGTATCGGGGGCTGTCTCTTATACACATCTGACGCTG
>ENA-OYXZ01000154-OYXZ01000154.1-human-gut-metagenome-genome-assembly--contig:-NODE-154-length-30867-cov-9.946709_pt1 | contig 30867 bp, 28 predicted proteins | sample MGYA00243975_ERZ653432 | MGnify/ENA primary metagenome ERZ653432 (study PRJEB26926, sample SAMN06164954) | human gut metagenome | biome: ENVO:00009003; feature: ENVO:2100002; material: ENVO:00002003...
GTCGCCCTCTTGATTACCGAACAGCAAAGACGGGCGGGGCTGTCAACGGCGGCGCATTTGCGCCGTTCATCTTGACCGTTGACAGGCTCGGCTGGGTTTGCTATCTGCTCACGGCAATTCACTCTCATTGATAGGAATTGCTTCAAGTTCCGTATTCAAATTGTTCCAATAAGAGCCAATATCCGCACTTGTGAAATACTTAAAACCGCCTGCTTCTGACTTCAATTCGCCGTTTTTAACTCCATAGCAGGCGTAAATCAAATCGTAGCTTGTTCCATCTGAGAGGTTAAATCTAAAGCTGGTCACATCTGCTCCGGCAGTTTCCTCAGTTGTTTTGTCTTTTAAGGATAAGCCCTTGAACTTATCATACAGGGTCTTTATATCATTTTCAGCAACAACTACTTTCTTTTCTGCTGATGCAGGCACTCCGTCATAGTGGTACATTTCAACGCTTTCGACATCTTCAACCTCAAATGGGAAGTCGATTTTGACAGGCTCATAAGCAATGTTTATAGGTAACAGAAAGAGAGCTGTAAAAATTGCAATGATACAAAGAGCGATGGAAACGAGAACAGCAATCGTTATCTTTTTTCTGCCTCTCTGCTTTTCTTTTGCCTCATGGCGCATAATAACGCTTTCGCTTTCTTCGTGAAGAACATCTTCGTTCGTGTGAGAAAGCAATTTCTGATAAATTGCGTTACAGTCAGCACAGGCGTTCAAATGCTCTTTTACCATCTCTGCGCTTGCTTCGCTGCAAGCACCGTCAACATACAGCGGAAGAATATCTCGAACAATATCGCATTGTTTACTCATAGCTGACGCTATCCGCGCCCAACGCGCAGGACTCACGGCTGTAATAGGGGAAGTTCCCATGATCATGAATACCCGCATGGACGATCTCACGGCTCAAGGCGCGAAACGCCGCGCTGTCCGAAATATACCCGCTGACAAAGATCTGCTGTTGGCTGGGGTCATACAGTGCGTCCTGCCCACGGGCGTCACCGGTCACAACGGGGACGGGCGACACCGTCAGAAGCTGGTACAGTGCCTTGCTCATGGCGTCGCTGTTGTCCGTAAGCTGATTTTTCACCATCTGACCGCGGCCTGCGGTCTGGGAGATGTCAAACACTCGCCCCACCTTATAGCCGCGATACTGCCGTCCGTCCCTGACGTAGGTATCGCCCACACGGATCTTCATACCCACCTCCTCTCGCATGACATTGCGGTTCAGACCGTTCCAGCCCTTCACACTGTTGAACACCGTCACCTCCGGGTTCTGCTCCATCGCCAGCAGCACATTGGACGCGCTGAAACGAGGGTTGTCCGCCTGTACATCCAAATAGTGCAGGAATGCGCCGGTACTCTCCGTCACACGCAGTGCGGCGGCGTCATTCATCTCGTTAAGGCTATCGCGCTCATCTGCCTTCCGCTGCTTCCACTCCTCGGTCTGCTGCTCCTTCTGCCGAATCAATTCACTCAAATTTGCCATAATAATCTCCTATCTCTGTTCATGCTCCGGCGCGGCAATGGTTCTTGCCTGCCGCGCCATCTGTTCGGATACCTTCTTCAGCTCCAGCATTTTCGCCCGCACGGATGGCTTATCCATCTCGGTAGACGTTCTGGCACCATTCCCGCGCTCTCTGAAGCTGCTCTCTGACCGAGCGCGGGGATTCGCTTTTTTTGCGGTGTCATCCTCCCGTACCGGCGCAGGATAGCCCATCCGCTCAAAGATGCGGTTGATCTGTCGGGCGTCCTTGGCTTTCGCCATGATCTCCACTGTGCCGGTTTTCTCCACCCGATTGATAATGGGATAGAACAAAACACCGTACCGCTTGCTCTCCATTTGGAAGCCCCGCAGATCCTCCTGCTTGACGGAGAATATGGCCAACTCCTCGCCGTCCTGGATCAGCCGCTTTAGTCCCGTCTTACCGGACAACTTAGGGTTGTCCTTGGCTACTGCCACCAGCAGAGCCGCCAGGTTCTTTGCGCCCAACCCCGCCAGCTTAACAGCACTCTCCGTGATCTGGATGCTCTCCCGCACCACCATATCGGCGGTTTCACCGTTGGTACTCACGCTTTTGCGCCTCCTTTCTCACTTCTTCCCGCCGTTCCGCCTCGGCTTGCTGCACCTGCCGGGATACCAAAGGCACATCCTTCAGTATCCTGCAGCACAGGGCAAGCTCCCTTCGCTTTTCCCGCAGGGCGGCGGTCTGGCGGTCGATCTCTGCACTGCACTGTGTTTTGTACGCCTCATCTTCTGCATCTCTCCTTTCCCGATATAGTGGTTTTCTCTGCTGCTCACCGTCGTATATCTCCCGCTCAAGGGCGACGATCCGCTGCTCCAAATCCTCCGCCGTGGTCATGCCGTTCGCCCACAGATACCGAAACTGCCGGTCATAGCGTTCCAGTCGGACGACCTCCTGCCGCATGGAAAAAGGGACACGTCGGAAGTGCTTCTTCCGGTGTGTCCCTCGCAGCAGGTACAGGTATCTGAGATAGAGTGCCTGAAACCCTTTTATCTTCCTTTGTGTCCCTATGGGACGCCTGCCTTTGATGCGATACCGTCTGCCCGTATGCGTAAAGGTATGTGTCGCCAGCGTGCTGCCCTCCCGCTGGGCAGCCAGCCGCCCGCGGATGTCCCGCTCCGTGTACCCGTCGCCCAGGCTATCCAGCCGTATCGCCCGCTTGCCGCCCGGCGGCAGCACGGTCACATATTTACGGCTGGGGGCGTTCCGCACCACATACCCGCGTCGCCGCAGCAGCATCAGAAACGTCTCGTATGTATACGCCTCTCCGATGATGCTGTCAATATCACCGCGAATGATACCGCGGATGGTGGGCTTGCCGGTGTTCTCCGCTTTCCATTCGGCGTAGTGTTTCCCCTTGCCCTGCGGCGCGATTACAGACAGGTCGTTTTCCCGGCACAGGGTGTCGGATGTGCTTCGCACCTCAAAATAATAGCTGCCGGGGCTGCTGTGATATTTTTTGCCGTCCACGAAGGACACAGAGTTCACCACCACATGATTGTGCAGATGGGCCCTATCCAGATGTGTCCCGACGACCACTTCGTAGCGCTCGCCAAACAGGCGCTGGGCAAACGCCACGCCGATGGCGTGAGCCTGCTCCGGCGTCACCTCGCCGGGCGCAAAGGATTGGATGAAATGATACCCCACTACGCCGCCCTTTTTACCGAAACGGCTCTTTGTCGCCTGCATCTCTGTATAAGCGGTCTCACAACTATCGCAGTTGATGGCGGACGTAAAGAAATACTGTTCCGTTTTCTCTGGATTTGCGGCATAAGTAATACCCGTATCCAGCGCAGTCTTTTCTCCGTTGACAGCATAGTTTACCCGCTTATCCAGTCGGTCGCGGATGGCGATGATCTTCGTGATGGCCATATCAGAGTTCTTTCACCGCCCGCCAAAGCATTCCCTGCATCATCTTGATATGTGCTATATCCTCCATGCGGACAAAGCCGCTGGCATTGGCCACCTTGGCGATCTGGTTGATGTTTACGGCCACACCGGACATCTGGCGCAGCAGCTCCGTCAGCTCACCGGGTGGACGGGGACGTAGTTCCGCGCCCACAATAAGCCTGCGGATCACCGGCTCCATTTTCAGGCCGGTATCCATGGAGAGTTGCTTCAAATGTGCGTACTCTGTGCGGTCCAGTCGCAGTGAGACGCGCTTTGCAATTTCTCTCATGTGTTCTACTCCTTCCGTTTTTTTATGGGGGTTTTAGGGGGCTTTGCCCCTTAACAAGCGCGTTTTGCTGTCAAAATGCTATGCTTGCCAGGACAGCGGCGCTCTGCGCCGCGTCCTGCAATACCTGCCGAAGAAAGAAATCAGCGGGCTTCGCCGCGCTGTGCGTCACGCCGATACAATAGCAGCTCATTGTAGTCCTTGCCCCGCGCCGGGGGCTTGTCGATGACCTCGCATCCTCTCAGCAGCTCTCGCAGCAATGCCGCCGCCATCCGTCCCGGCGCATCATTGTCCAGACACAGCACAACGCGGGTAATATGGGGTGCATCCTCCAAATACCGCGAAAGCGCCGGTGGCAGCTGCCGATCCTCCTTCCCGACACCTCCCAGCGACAGTGTGTTTGCCTTGCGCCAGTCCCTTCCTCGCTGCTTCAGCAGCGTCAGGTAGGAAAGAGCATCAATGGCGCTTTCAAAAACGCACAGGGTAGGGCTGTCCCCCGGTGTCATCGGCACTGCGAAGGAATACCGCTTGTCGCTGCCGACCACCTCGCCCACAAAACGCTTGTCTTGCAGCGTCCCCCGCTGCATGGCGTAGGCCGGTCTGTCACCGGCAAAGCCTACGAACACACAGTTGTGATGCTGTGCCGATTCATAGAGCAGGCCGTGCTTGATGCAGTGGTTGATGATCTCCGGGTCGATACCGCGCCCACGCAAGTATGAAAAAACACGCCGGTTGTCGGCGTGTCTGGGCGGCAGGGAAAATGATTTTGTTGGGCGTTCTTTCCGGTGCGGCGGTTCTGCCAAAGGTACGCCGCCAGCGCTCAGGATGCGCTGCCCAGCATCCGGCAGCGACAGCTTCCGCACAGTGGTCAGGTAGTCCAGCGCACTGCTGCCGCCAACACCCCGTGACCACCAGTACCATTCCCCGTTGGAGATTTTCAGGCTGTCATGGCTTTTGGTTGCATAAGCATTGCCGCCCACGCTGACCAGTTCATCCGGTTCACAGCACCGCAGATAGGTCAGCAGATCCATCTCACGGGCGCGGGCTAACTGCTCTGGCGGGATAAACGGCATAGGACATCACCTCCTTCCGGGCAAGCAAAAAGCGCAGGCACTATGCCTACGCTTTTTGCGTCATCTTGCAGCTATTCAGTTGTTACGCATTGGCGCGCTGAAGATAAAACTCACTCTCCGCGACGCGGATTACAAAATCATACTCCAGCCTGTTCGCCTTGGACATATTGATATTGTAACGCTTGCAGACCTGCCGCAGATAAGCAAAATATGCTTTATCCTCCTGTGTAAGCGGCGCGACCCACCCTGTCTGGGCGGCGTGATCTTCTATGCGCCGGAGATATTCAAGCTCTTTCTGATCCATTGTCACGCACCTCCATAGTAAAAGTTGACAAAATACTCTCTGCTGCGTCTTCCCATATCACCAAACGATACGGATCGTATGACGCAACCTGCCGTGCGCCAAATTTCTCCATATAGTAACTCAGGAGCTCACTGGTTTTTGCCTTGAATATCAAAACTCCGTCAAATCCTGCGTCCAGCGAAATTTGTATAGCGTAAGCAAACAGCGCCTTTGCAATTCCGACGTATTTTTTCAATCCGCCCTCTGAATGGAGAAGATTAGCGTTGCTATGGCGGGCATTTTCAAGGTAGAGGATTTCAACCGCTAAGCCATCCTCGTCCAGCTCATACGACATCAGTCCCAGCAGTTCGTCATTGTCCTTACGGTGTAAAGCGACCTTATTGGGTAATTGTTTCGCATAAGGCGTCGTCCATACGGTTTGCCAATCCCTTGTTGCGATCAAATCTTGCTCTGTCGCAGTCTTTACAACCGTTGGGATTTTCGCGTTGGACGCATACTCTAAAACAAATAGATTTAACATCTCCATTCCCCATTTCATAAGTAGTTTATCACATTTGAGGTCAAAAAACAAGTAGCCTCTGCATTCTCAATGTGCACAAGTCCATACCTTACCTGTACATGGTTTTCCTTGTATCATGCGCTTTTTTAGGAGATTCCACTTTACCAAATAGGGAACTTTTTGCATCAGTAAACACCCATTTTGTTCCCTATTTTTATTTCGTGAAAAAGGGAGCTTCCGTGCGGAAGTTCCCTTTCCCGGCTGTGCGCCCCGCAAGCATACGCAGCACGATCACCATGCGCACCATATCAAAGTCTACGGCTGCTGTCAAACTATTACCTCGCCAGCCCCGCCCGCATACGGTGTGCGTAGTTCTCCACACTGTACCGCCGCATATAGGCGTTCTCACTGGGCGCGGCACTGTCCAGATCAATGCCCTCCAGCCGGTAATCATCGGGCCGCAGCACCTCCTCCACGGGGATCACGCGGACACGCGCCCTGCTTTTCCACTCACCGCCGAACACGCCGCCTACGCTGTGAAAGCCCCGATCACCGCACACCCACAGCAGCCGCTTTCCTGCCGGTATACTGCCCAAAGGCTGCTTAAGGACAACTACGGAACGCGGCTCTGCGCCAGCCACCCGATAGTAACCGGCCTGCTCCGCCTTCTCGTATGTGCGTATCAGCTTCTCGAATTTCCACTGCGGCTCAATGTAAAGAAAGCTCTCCTGGTATCCCATATCGACCTACCTTTCTAACTCTGTTGTTTTTCTTTTCAGGGGTTGCTGGCTATTATCCGGTACTTCCGTTTCGGCTACGATCTCCGGCTCTCGCTTGTCCATATTCAGCAGGGCGTTCAGTTCCTCCAGCCGCGCCAGCTTTGCTTGCAGCTCCTCCTCACGCGGAAATGGCTTCAACACCTCCACCCTCGCCGTTTCCAGCTGGTTATGCAGATCACTCAGCTTTTCCCGGCAAGCCTGCTCCTTGAGAGGCAGCGATTCCAGCAGATTATCCATGCGTTGGATATTGCCGAACACATCGGTACCCAGCGTTGCCATGTGACGTAGCTGCCCGATCATGGTCAGCCGGTACTCCTGTGAAAAGCTGTCAAAGGACAGCTCCAGCGTCAGGCCACGGTAGGAGCCCACCTGCGTCGCCTCCGGCGTCAACATATTCTGGCACAGCACCAGCAGCTCCGCGCCAGCCGCTTTTTTCTCGGTGTAGACCTTACCCGCCAGCGTCATGGGCGAAAAACCGTCCTCATTAGGCGCGGTGTGCGCCTTGACTGCGGCAATATCCGCGCCGTACCCGGCGAGACGTTCCTGCGTCTCCGCGATGGATTTGGGGAACGTTTTGCTGATGGCGTCCTCCATGCTGTATCGCTGGCTAAGGTGGCTGCTTTTCAGCAGCTTCAGCTTCGTCACTTCAATGTCCAAATCCATTTTCTCTTTAATAAGAGGGTTTCCGCTGGCCAGTGCCTTGATCTCCGCATAGGAAAGTGCCTGATCGTCCACGTCCTCAGCAGAGCGCACCGGCGACTTGCTGGTCATGATCTGTGCGATGAATTTCTGTTTTCGCTCCACCAGTTGGTAGAGGTAAGCGTCGAATGTACCCTCGGTGACGTAACTGTAAATGTCCACCTCGGCATTTTCGTTGCCCTGCCGGATGATGCGCCCCTCCCGCTGCTGGAGATCTGCGGGACGCCACGGGCAATCCAAATGATGCAATGCCACCAGCTTCTGCTGGCAGTTGGTTCCGGCACCCATGCGCTGTGTGCTGCCCAACAGCACCCGCACCTGACCGGCGCGCACCTTGGCGAACAGGTCTTTTTTCTGCGTCTCCGTCTTGGCGTCGTGGATATAGGCGATCTCGTTTTCCGGCACGCCCATTTCCACCAGCTTACTGCGGATGTCGTCATAGACACTGAAAATGCCTTCACTCTTTGGCGTGGACAGGTCACAGAAGATCATTTGCGTGGAGCGTTTTTCCGCCGTGCGCCGCCAGATGTCAAACACCGTCTCCGCGCACTTGACCGCTTTGCTCTCCGGGTCGGCGGGCAGCATGGGATTGATGAGCCGCTGATCTAATGCCAGTTTCCGGCCATCGTTGGTAATCAGCAGCATGTTGTCCACGCTGCTGTCCACCTGCTTGTTGCGTACCTGCTCGGCACGCTCCGCCAGTGACGCTACCATCTCCTTCTGATACTCGGACGGCTTTAGGGCGATATTGTGGTAGTGTGCCTCCGGCACAGGCAGGTTCAGCATATCCGCCGTTTGGATGTCCGCCACATTTTTGAATACGGAGATCAGCTCCGGCAGGTTGTTGAACTTGGAAAAGCAGGTCTTGGCTCGGTAGCCCGTCCCCTCTGGGGCAAGCTCGATAGCCGTGACCGTTTCACCGTAGTTGGCAGCCCATGCGTCAAAATGCTGGAAGCCCTGCTCCTGCAACGCTCCCATTTGCAAGTACCGCTGGATGGTGTATAGCTCCACCATGCTGTTAGAGATAGGCGTACCGGTGGCGAACACCACACCCCGGCCACCGGTGATCTCGTCTAAGTACCGGCACTTCATGAAAAGGTCGCTGGACTTCTGCGCTTCCGTCTGTGCTAGGTAATCCTTTGAAGCTATCTCTGGATTTTCCCCCACCTCACGCCGGGCGTGCACCTTTCAGCGCACCCGGCGTTCCATCAAACTGATTTACTTTCTTCCTTCAGATTTCAATACCACTGCACCCTCACAGGTACAGCGTACTCACAAATTTCACGTTAATTTTTGCTTGTATTGTTCGATTTTCCTGATTGTTTTCTGGTCTGTGCCTGGATAGATAGGACTGTTATGCACCATCCGGTGGCAGGGAACACATAGCCATGCAAGATTGGAAACCTTGTTAATTTTCTCCACGGGCAGCTTATTATTGACATGGTGACAGTGCTTTGGCAGATTGTCCGAGAAAAACCTGCCACAACATTTACACTTGCCTTTATCACGGTTGTATGCATACTCACGATTCATGAAATACTCAAAATTTGCTTTCCAGCCTTTTCCACGAGCATAAGCCGATAAAAGAATATCTTCCGGTGTATTGATGGAAGGACGGTCACAGGGCAAGGGCTTGTGCTTGGTACGGTAGCTGACATAGATACGCCGCCCTTCTTCGGTATAGGGCGTCATATGCTGGTTGAATGGTCTCGTTTCATATTTAGCATGAGTAATGAATGCGCAGGTGATTCCAAACCATTTTCCCTCTATCTCTATGGCAAAGGTCTTGCTTTTGTAGCCCTCATGCCGATGCGGCAGGTTGCAGAGTGTTTGAAGCGGCACTTGCATTTGGTTATAGCGTTTGGGAAAGAGATTTTTCCAAACGGCCAACGCTGTATTGTTTATCCTGCGGTCAATGGCATGATAGGCGGCTGAACAGATGGATGGTTGTAAATACTGCGCCAGCCCCATAATGATGGAGTTGACATACTGTATCTGTGCTGCCTGCGTGTTGGGCTGCGTAAACAGTCCGATTCTGCGCACCTCTTTAGATAGATTACAGATTTTCTTCGTCAGCCGATTCATATCTGGAAATGGCTTTCCTACCAGAGTCTCCGACCATGTGGCCGGGTCTGGCGTTTTCCGCTTGCGCTCTGCCTTGACCACAAACCCGAGAAAATGAATTCCATCGGTTCGTAAGTCTGTCACATAGGTCTTTTCCTGTGATAGATTCAGCTTCATACGGTATCGGAAATATTTGGTGAGTTGACGTTTCAGCCGCAGCGCTTCTGCCTGTGTGGATGTGAGAATGACCCAATCATCTGCAAAACGATAATTGTATTTTGGCGTGATGCCTGACCATTTCAGCCGTCTGGTATCGTTGCATTTGTGTTTGCATTGCCGGTGCGGTTCCATATACGACCTTCCGATGTACGAGTCAAAATCATTCAGGTATACATTGGAAAGAAGCGGTGACAAAATGCTGCCCTGTGGGCTGCCTATGGTTGTTGCATAGTAGATACCGCTTTCAATGTATCCGGCTTTGAGCATTGCTTTTATGATGCTGAGTACACGCTTGTCGTGAATCCCCATGCGCCATAGCTTTTGTAACAGCAATCGGTGGTTGATGTTGTCGAAACAGCCTTTGATGTCGCCCTCGACCGCCCAAACTGGCTGGTCAGGAGAACGACATCCAGCGTTGATGACATTCACAATGTCTCGGATTGCGTGCTTTTGCGCCCTGTATGGCCGAAAGCCATAGCTGTGAGGATAGAATTGTGCTTCGCAAATGGGTTCTAACACGATTCTCATGCACTCCTGCACAACACGGTCAATAGCAGACGGAATACCTAATGGTCTTTGTTTGCCATTACTTTTGGGGATATACACACGCCGTGCCGGCTTAGGTTGATACTTGTGGAATTTTCGCTGTATCAGGTCAATCAATTCCTGCTTTGGCATTTGCAAGTAGCTGTCCATTTTTATCTCGTCAACACCAGCAGTTTTGCTGCCTTTGTTGGACTTTATATTGTGAACAGCGGTGACGATGGTCACTTCATGACACATCGCCTCTAACAGTCCTGTGAATGAGATGCTTTGTCCAGATTTTGCATACAGGAAATCAAGGAAAGCCTTTAGTTCGCTCTCCGTTGAAAATCCGACGTTTAGATGCACAAGGCTATCACCTCGCGGTTCGTCACCCGTCTTTCAGGGAGTTAATGATTTTCGGTTGTGAAATTTGTAAATCAATTTGACTCGTCCCCTTCGCCGTGGAGCATTTCAGCTCCGTGTGGTTGGCTTTCCCAACCGCAGACTACTATGGGACGGCTGACCTCCTGTACTTTTCATTGCGCTGTAACGCTCCAAATACAGGCTCTCAAACGTTCCCTCATTTTTGTCCTGTTGTGAAACCCTTAGGCCGCTACCTTACACCGGGAGAATCTAACCGAACTTTGAATCACAGTTACTGTCCGATTCCAGATGAATATTTCATTTCATCGGGTCTGCGCAGAAAAACCAGCCGCACAGGCTTTCTCCAATTTTTCCGCCTTTCGGCGGCCTTCTACTCTTACGATGCTGCATAGCTTACACTTACGGATAGCCATAGGTTTCGGAAGCCCGCACCATTATTGTCCATGCGTCGTTTCCGGCGTTTAGGTTTTCAGGTTACGACTTCACCACGCTTTGTACCTCATTCCGAAACAGCGGAATGACGCACAGTGGAGTATTAGCTCGCGTACTGCCTGCGGTTTGACTGGCCGCTATGGAACTGCTCCTTTCCGGCATTGATTCTGTACGGCAGAGGAATTGCACCTCTGAATTCAAATGAGAGTTCTCTGCGATATTGTCTTGTATGCCAAGCGCTATCGCATGGTGCTTTTCGTGATGGCTGTCAGGCTATCACTTATGCACAACGTTTCGCACGATTTTTATAGTAGTGGCTCTCGTCGATGAACAGACGGTCAACGCCCAGCTCCTCGAACGTGACCACATCATCCTTCCGGCTCTGGTCGTTCAGCTTGTCCAGCTTATTCTGCAAGCCCTTGCGGGTCTTTTCCATCTGCTTGATGGTGAAGTTCTCCGCCTTGTCTGCCTTCGCCTCCCGGATGCCCAGGATGATCTCGTCCATCTGCTGCTCCAGAATGGCCCGCTGCCGCTGGATACTGACGGGTATCTTCTCGAACTGACTGTGCCCGATGATGACGGCATCGTAGTCGCCGGTGGCGATGCGTCCGCAGAAGCGTTTGCGGTTCTTTGTCTCAAAATCCTTTTTCGTGGCCACCAGCACATTGGCGGCAGGATAGAGCTGCAAGAACTCGCTGGCCCACTGCTCGGTCAGGTGGTTCGGTACCACAAAGAGAGATTTCTGACACAGACCCAGCCGCTTGGATTCCATCGCCGCCGCCACCATCTCGAACGTCTTCCCTGCCCCCACTACGTGTGCAAGCAGCGTGTTGCCGCCATAGAGAATGTGGGCGATGGCGTTCACCTGATGCTTCCGCAGGGTGATCTCCGGATTCATGCCAGAAAAGTTGATGTGGCTGCCGTCGTATTCCCGTGGGCGGTTGCTGTTGAACAGGATATTGTATGCCTTGCAGATCTTCTCCCGCCGTTCCGGGTCTTTCCATATCCACTCAGAAAACGCCTCCTTCAGCAGCTCCTGCTTGCCCTGTGCGATGGCGGTCTCCTTTTTGTTGAGTACCGCCACACGCCGCCCGTCCGTATCATACTGATAGTCGAAAATGCGGACGTCTTTCAGGTTCAGACTGCTCTCGATGATGTCGTAGGCACTGGCCCGCGACGTACCGTAGGTGCTGTACGCCTTGACATTATAGCTATCCTTGCTCTTGCCCTCGATGCGCCACTCGCCGGTGATTCGGGAGTAATGCACCTTAATGTCCCACCGTGCACGGCGGGATGTGTCCAGCGTCTCAAAGATAAACTGCCGGATATACTCCGGATCCAGCCATGTGGCACCCAGCTTCACAGAAATCTCACTGGCGGTCAAGTCCACGGGCTGCACCTTCTCCAATGCCTCCACATTGGGAAGGTACTGCGGCTCTGTTTCCGCTTTTGCCCGCACCTCTGCCAGCTTCCGCCGCACGTTGCCGGACAGATACTCATCGGCGGGCAGGTATTTCTCGCCGCCCCTTTCCTCGTAATCAGGGTTCAGAAAGACGACGCCCTGCAAGTCCGCGAACAGGGTGTCCTCATCCTTGCCGGTAAGCTGCCCCATATACGCCATATCTACGCGGGCTTTCTCCCCGATGGACAGTGCCAACGCCTCCACCGCCGTATCTACTCTTTCGGCAGGCCGGTGGCTGCGAACGGTACGCTTGGTGAACAGGTCGGCTTTCCGCTTCAGACCACCCTCCTCATCCAGCACCTCCAGCGAACACAGCAGGAAATAGGAGCTATCCTGGTCAAAAACGATGGCGTTGCCCCGTGAGTTGATAAGCCCGTAGTCGTGGGTAAAGCGGTCATAGAGGTCGTTCAGCTTTGCTTGCTGCTGGCGTATCATGCCATCCGGATAGTCCTCTGTCTGGTATTCCAACAGCGTCCGCACACAGTCCTGCAGACCGATCATGCCGCGAATACGGCTCTCGGCAGTCTTGGACACCTCCACCGGATTCATGCGGCTGTCCTCGCGGTAATAGAGCTTGTCATTCACCAGCGTATAGGAGAAATTACGAACGGTGGGGTCTGCCTCGATGGACTGATCCTCGCCCTCCAGCTCCTCCTCGCGCTCATAGGCGGTGATCTCGCCGTGGATATTCTGCACGGCGTTGGAAAGCAGGCTGTCCAGCGGCTGATCCGGAAACGGCGCGCAGGTGGGCTCCGGGCCATACGGCCCCGACACCATTTTCATCTCACCCAGCACCATATCCGGATGGTCGAGGAAATAGCGGTTCAGGGGGATGCCGTCGTCATTCGTCCCCAACTGCACCCACTCTGGCTCGATGTCCACCATGCGGTCGCGCTTTTGCAGGAACAGGATGTCCGATACCACCTCCGTACCCGCTGCCGCCTTGAAGGTATCGTTGGGCAGACGGATCGCGCCCAGCAGCTCCGCCCGCTGCGCGATGTACTTCCGCATGTTGCCGGTGCGTTTGTCCATGGTATAGCTGGAGGTGACAAAGGCCACCACGCCGCCCGGTCTGACCTTATCCAGTGTCTTGGCGAAGAAATACTCATGGATGGACAGGTTCAGCCGGTCGTAACGCCGATCCTGCACCTTGAACTGACCGAAAGGCACATTGCTTACGCTTACATCAAAAAAGTTGTCGGGGAAGTCCGTTTTTTCATAGCCCCGCACGGAAATACTGCTGCGCGGGTACAGCTGGCGGGCAATGCGTCCGGATATGTCGTCCAGCTCCACGCCGTATACCTTGCTCTCCGCCATGCTCTCCGGCAGCATACCAAAGAAGTGGCCGATGCCGCAGGCGGGCTCCAGCACGTTGCCCTGCCGGAAGCCCATCCGTTCCAGCACGGTGTAGATGCTGCGGATCACCACAGGCGGCGTGTAGAAGGCAGTTAGCGTGGATTCCCGCGCAGCGGCATATTCCTCCTCAGACAGCAGACTTCTCAGTCCCTCGTAGTTGCTGTGCCTTGGGTCAAAGCAATCCGCAAGGCCGCCCCAGCCCACATACTTGGCTAAAACCTCCTGCTCCTCCGGCGTGGCGGCGCGATTCTCCGCCTCCACCCGCTTCAAAAGTCGTATCGCCGCCACGTTGTTGGCATACCGCTGGCTGGGCGGCGCTGCGCCCAGGGCATCGTCGGTGATACGGTAGTTGACGCCGCCCGCGAACAGCGGGGCGGCGGCCTCCAGCCTCTCTTTTTTTCTCGGCAGGTGAGGGACAGGCGGCATCGCCGCCTGTCCCTGCGGTGCTTCCTCCTCTCTCTGCTGTACCTGCGGCAGCGGGGATATTTCTTGCTCCTGTGCCGGTTCCTCCGTGACCCCCACTTCCCCGGTGGGGGTTATGGGTGTCGCTTCCCGCTCCGCTTGCCGCAATCCACTGTCGTGCCGATGGTTAAACAGGCTGAGCGTGCCGTTGACGTATTCGGAAAGCTGCTCCTTTGCCCGCTGGCCAGAGTCATAGTGCCGGTCTCCCTCGTCCATGCCATCCAAATAGGATGTCAGGGCTTCCAGCATTTCCGCCGCTTTTGCCTTATCCGCCAACTGCTCCTCAATGACGGGAACGGCGTCATAGTAGTCCACACTCTTGGGGTACGGTCTCGGCACATCGTCCGGTGCGTCGGAAAAGCCGAAATATACCGTCCTTGCCAACTCCCGCAGCTCATACTGCGGTATTTTTGCCACGGCATCCTCGCCGGGGAAACGCTTCTGCGTGATGAGCCTTTCATACTCCTTGACCACATTGGGGATGGTCCGCGTGATCTGACCATACCGCTTACCGGCATATTCCCGCTGATAGGTCAGTCCCTTAGAACTTCTCGTATAGTCATACCCGTCGCGCCCGCCGCCGCTGTACTCTCCAAAACGGCTTTTGATGAATTTCTGCTGCTCCTCCTTCGTGTGGGGATAGCAGAAAAAGGCATACACGTCCAAGCGGCTGTCCACAGACTCCGCCAGGAAGAACTGGTCGATCTCATCCTGTGTGATGAACATTTTGCACCGGCGCAGGAAATCCGGCTGCGCGGTAAAGCTGCGCTCCGGCAGATCAATTCCGTCCAGCACCACGCCGATCCGGTGTGTACTATACTCAGACAGTCGAAAACGCATGATGCTGCGATCCTGCTCATAGGCGTTCAGAAAGGCGTGGTATTCCTCAGCCAAAGCCGCAAGGCCGCCCTCACTCTTGGCAAAGGCCACCATATCCTCGTCCAGCTCCGGATAGCCCTTGCGCTGGTCATGGATGGCCAGCGTCTGAGGGAACAGTCCCTGTGCGCGGCCCTCTTGGGTCAAATCGCGGGCGGTCATCAGCAGGGCGTCACCCATCTCAAGCAGCACCTTGTCCTGCGCCTGCTCCAGCTCTGCCGCCGAAAGATACGTTCCCGCCTCCAGCAACTCCAATATTCGCACCGACGCCTGCTCCCACGTTACCGTGGTGCGGCAGTGGCCGGTACGAACGCTATCTCCTTGCGCCAGATGGATACCGTCCTCCATGAACCACACGGCATATTTCTTACCCTCATATTCAATGCCGCGCCCGTTCTCCGCGCCAAACTCACGGCGCAAAAACGCCACACATTCCACTTCCGAACGCTGGCGCATATAGAACACCGCGATCCGCTCCGCGCTGCCGCGGCTGTTGCCCGCCGTATACAGCGTCTGGTCGATAACCGCCTGCGGCACAGTCCGGGTAGGGAACAAATCCTCTGAACGCGGCTCCTCCGGCACTTCATAGACCGCCGTGCCGCCGCCCATGTCGAAGAAGGATAGCTGCTCCGCCATCACCGGCGCGTTCTGCAAGCCCAGCTTGATCTTGTACTCACCGCGCTCAATAAGACCCTCGGTCATTTCCGTGACCACACCCCATGAAAAAACGGACTCCGATGTACGGGAGAGGTAGCTGCCCTCCCACATAAGGAGTCCGTCCTGCTGGGCGTGGTAGCCCACCCGCACTTTATCCGTACCGGCCAGAACTTCCACCCATATATCGTTGTAGCTGTTTTTCAGGAACTCTGTGCGGGTTGCAATATCCCGGTTGGCTTGGAAATACGCAAATATCTCCTGCCGTGTATGCTTACGCCCACCGTCGTCCAGCAGGATCGCTTCTATGAGGTGTTCATCTAAAAACGCCGGAAGATCTGGATCTCTATCATGTTCCACCGTATAGATCGCGGCCTGTGTCTGTGCCTTTTCGTCCGGATAGTCCCCGTAAACGCGAAGGCACACGTTCGTATCGGCGTCATAAACAGCGGCACCATCATAGGCAAAACCGTCCGCTTCCATCGTTCCGGCCACATAGCCCTGCGCCGCAGCCTCCGCTTCTTCCAACGTAGGGTAGTCCAGCTTATCATCAAAGCCGTTTTCAAAGTGATGATAGGCGGCAACATGATATAAGTTTGCCCTGTCATCAGCGAGGGCGGGAAGTGCATCACTTCCCGCCCTTGCCGGTTCTTCACTTATCAGCTGTAGATCAGGTCGCTCAACACCGCTTCCTCCGCGCTGTGCTTCAGGTTGTTCATCAGCCCCGTCCAGCGCTGGGGATCGGCGGCCTTCAGCTCCTCCGTCACGCCCTCGACCTTTGCCATCTGCGCCACGGCCTGCGTCACCATCCGCTGCGCTGTCTCCTGGATCTCCGCCAGATGCGCCGCCAGTTGCCCGCTGGTCTTGAGGTTGGTATACAGCACTCGACGGTGCCGCATCAGGTACTGTCTCCTCAACTCTGCGTACTTGCCCAGATGCGTCTCCGGCTCCTGCGGCATCAGCAGGTTCGGCAGGCGAAAGCCCTCCTGCATCCTGTATGTCACTTCCATGCTCAACACTCCTTTCCGTTTCGCCGCTATTCTGTCCTTTGCCCACATCATAGTCGATTTGTGCATCCTTTGCAAAAAACTGCTCACGCTTTGCCTGCATCACCGTGCGGCTGATCTCCCGCAGCCCCATCTCCGCAATATCGCTGGTGGCGATACCCAGTGCATTGATGGTGTCGGGTGTATCAAAGGAATAAACGCCCTCAAAATCCTCCGGCAGTAGGTAGGCCATGGCAGGCAGAGACAGGCGGGTCATCAGCATATAGGCAACGCTGCTCTCCAGCGCCCGCCGGTATGTGACCTCCACATTCAGCGCGTCCAGTTCCTCCAGCATACTGCCGCCGCGACAGTCCAGCAGATCCCGCAGGTAGTCCTGCACGTTGTCTGCCACGGCGTTGCGGCTGGCGGACAATATGGCATCCGGCAATGTATCTTCTTTTTCGGCCAGTGTGCCAAAGGTGGCCTCCAGCGTCTCGATGACCCTCTCTGTGTAGGCCGGTTCCATCGTCCAGATGGGAACAGGCCGTGAGACAGGTGTGGTGTGGGTATCCGTGATGTCAAAGTAGTGCTTCAGCCGCCCCTTGCCGTAGGTTTCATCAATAACAGCAATGCCGGTAGCGCCCGTATTGACCCACCGCCCAAACTGCCGGTTCCACTTCTCCAGCTCCAGCACCGCCGTGGCGTTGGGACGCTGGGCATAGATCAGGACTTGCTCGTCGAACGGGCATTTATAGTTATAGCAGGCCGAGCGCAGAAAGCCCGTCCAGCTCTCATAATCGCCGGTCAACTCTGCCAGCGTGGAATGATATAACTCCGTAATGAATTGAAATTTACTTGCCAAGGTTTCGCCTCTTTCCTGAAATGATCCTATACTCTTAATAAGTCCAAAACACACCTCGTTTTGGACTTATTCTCCATGCGGTTGGACGTATTGTTTTTCAACTACCGTGCTTCGCCCCGTTCTTTCAGTCTTTGCAGTCCCTTCAAGAAGCTCGGCACTTCCTGAAAGCCCACAGCATCCACATAGTAAGCATTTCTCTTGCTGCCGCGCTTGACTACGATCACATTGCTCTCAGATAGAGAGCGCATTTGTCGGTAGAAAGGCCGCGTATCCGCATTGTGCTTCCGATATAACTCCTCCAGCGTCATGTTGGGGGCCAACACCCCGGCAAAGGCTTTGCGGTAATGGGCGGCGCGCAGCTTGCCTTTGGCACGCTCATAGCGCATAAAGGCGTAGTCCACCTTACCCACGTTGTCGATCTGATATATCTCATAGCAGCCCGCGTCCGCTGGCTGCTGTGTTGGATCAAGCGGCTCATACACCGTGCCTGTCCGCTGTGCCATCTCCGCAAACTCGCAAATATGATAGACATTACTGCCGACCAACGTGTGGTAGTCGTCGATATAGGTGCAGGGCCGTATCACGCTGCTGCCATCCATCCGCGTCATGACGATGCTGGCCCCGTCTGGGATGTAGAACAGCGTATTATACTCCGCATCAATAAAGCGAATCCGGCGTTTGCTCTTATCCGGCTCTGGAAAGGCGATAACGCCCATGATATTTACCGGCTCACGGTCTGTCACCTTTCTTCACCCCGTTCCTTTTTCAGCGCGGTACGGCTTTGCTCCCGTTGTACTCGCCTCTCTTTTTGCTCCTGATACTCGCTGCCTGTCCTTTCACAGAAGTCCTCGATCATCGCCGCACGGTCTGCGCCGTAATGTCCCCAGAAGAAGTTGGGCGGCCCATCCCCGTCGTTCTTGCAGTTGCGCTGCCAGGTAACGAACGGTGCAGGCGCTTTCGGGTGTTCACCCAAAGCAAATTCGGCATTTCCCACACGCACCCGCGCCGTGATCTTATAGTCCGCATTGATGATCTCACCAATGACATAGCTGCCGCTTTCCAGCTCCACGGTGTAGCTGCCGTTCTGTGCCTGCTGCGCTTTCACTGGCATGGCAGGTACACCACAGACCGTATCCGGCTGCATGACAAACTGCGACTTCGCACCCAGCAGTTCCTTCGGAAGCGCCGATACCGGCAGATACATTTTCGCTTCCCCCAAGACCTCATACCGCAGCAGAAAATCGTCCACCGGATAGTAGATACTCATAACAGGGTCTTTGATATGGCCCTTCGCCACCATCGCGTTCACATATCTGGCGTTGTCCAAATACCACTGCGGGTCTGCCCCCGGCAGATTCCAGCCGAACATGGAACCTGCGCTCATGGCGGCCTCCTGTATGTCAGAAATGCCCCGCCGCCGATTATGCTCTCGAGCGATGTTCTGATTTTCTTCCCGCTTTCCGGTGTCCCAGTCGGAGGCGTAGTAACCGCGCTCACCCCTCCTGAGAATGATGAGTTGCCCCGAAGAGGGCAGCGTGGATAAGCAGAAATCGGGCAATTCATTCCTTCGCATAACCAACCTCCTCATCTCTCCTGCTCCTGCTGTCTGCGGCGATGCCAGCCATCCAGCAGCTTGATGATGACCTCCTCCATCTGCTTGGGCGTATAGCTGGGTGGAAAGTATTTTTGCAGGCGGTCGTTCCGCAGCGTCACCTTCCGCTCCAGCGGCTTTTCCTCCCGCATGATGAGGTCGATGATGTTGTTCTCCAGCTTCCCCTCCGCGCTGATCTGCTTGAGCCGCTGGGCCTGATCCACGGAGGGCGATACCTCGTCCCGCTCCATGAGGAACTGGAGGTAGGTTTGTTCTTTCTCGGTCAGGTGGGAGATGTAGTCGGCTGCCGGAACGAATTTCAGCTTTCCGGTATCTACCGCCTCCATCAGCGGCGGAATGAGGTTCGTCAGGCGGATATATCGCTGGATTTGCTTTCTGCTTTCGTCTGCCTGCTCTGCCAAAATGTCAACAGACGCACGGCCTTGGAACTTCTGGCCAAGTTGGCCAGAAGTTAAATCTGTCCGTTCTCCCTGCCGTTTCATGGCATCCAGCTTCAGCTTGTATGCCTTTGCTTTCTCGCTGGGCAGCAGGTTTTCCCGGTTGATGTTGTAGTCCACCACCAGAATATCCGCGTCCTCGTCGCTGTAATCCCGCACGATGACCGGGCGGGTATCCAGCCCCACTACCTTGGCGCAGTAATCGCGCCGGTGGCCGGAGATGATCTCATACCCACCCTCGCTGCGGGGGCGGACGATCAGCGGCTCGGCAATGCCGGTGCGCTCGATGCTGTCCATCAGCCGCACCAGATCGGCACTGGGCCGGTCTACGGAATACGGCTGCCGCGCATAGGGGAACACCTGCTCCGCCGGCACGATCTGTACCCGCTCCTGATGGTCGGTCTCCCGCTCTGCGTCTGTTTTGAACAAGTCATCGTACCGGGTCAGCTCTATGCCGTTTAATTTGCGGGCCAAGCTGCAACACCTCCTTTGTCAGCGCGGCATACGCCTGTGCCGCTTTCCCCTCTGGGTCATGCTCATAAATGCTGGTTCCTGTGACGCTGATCTCCGCCACGCGGATAGAACGGGGTATCTCGCTGGCGAATACCCGGCTGCCATAGTTCCTGCGCAGCTGCTCACTAATTTCCTTAGCCAGCGTGGTACGGCTGTCCATCATGGTCAGCAGGATACCGTCCACCGTCAGGTGGGGATTGATCTGCCGTTTGACGCGGGCAATGGTACGCATGAGCTGTTCCAGCCCCTTGGCGGCCAAATACTGCCCCTGCACCGGAATGATAACGCTGTCCGCCGCTGTCAGTGCGTTGATGGTCAACATTCCCAGCGAGGGCATACAGTCGATGATGGCGTAGTCATAGGCCGGTGCCACCGTGGACAAGCACTGCCGCAGCACCGTCTCCCGGCTCATGATGTTCACCAGCGTCACCTCCAGTCCCGACAGCTCAATGTTGGCGGGAACAAGATCGACGCCGGACGCATGGTGCAAGATCCCCTCGCCGGGTGCGATGGGGTTCTCATTGACGGTCTTGGTCATCAGGTCGGCCAGTGTAGGGGAAAGCTCGTCCGGCTGCCGCCAGCCCAGCATTTGGGTGAGATTTCCCTGGGCGTCGGCGTCCACCAACAGGACTTTCTTTCCCTGCTGGGCAAGGCCAACACCCAAGCTGGCGGCTGTGGTGGTTTTCCCCACGCCGCCCTTCTGATTTGCCAGTGTGATGGTTTTCAAAAGCACACCTCCATTTCGTGCAACAAAAAAGAGCCTTCCGGCTCTTGCTCTGACAGTATTCTGTTCTACCCGCTTCCGCCGCTGAGGTCATGGCCCACCATCAGCGCGTAGTGGTTATCCATGGTCAACGGCGCGTTATACAGCGCGGTCAGCAGATATGGCTTCACATGGCGCACGTCGGTAGTATTTTCCCTGATCCGATCCAGTACATACAGCAGATGCGCGCCGGTCAGCTTCAGCAGCCTTGAACGCACCACCTCCGCTGGCAGCTCCTCTCCCGCCACGCGAATGGAGGACTTGGTAGAGCACACGGTATCCAGCATCAGCCCCACCAGTTCGTCCAGCCGTTCGCGATCTACCGCTGTATAGCCGACGAGATAATCGTAGTCCACATTTGTCATGATCTGCTCTCGGTATGTCTCCCGTCGCTCCATTCCGCTCTCCTGTATAGGCTTGCCCTTATGAGGAAAGGAAGGGAAGGACTTAGTAGAATCCGTACTTAATATTTCTTTACTTTGTTCTTGTATATTTAATTGCGCGGGATTTTCCTGTTCAGGTTTTCCCAAGACAGGTTTTACCTGTTCAGGAAAAGCCCGTTTAGGTGCGTCACCGGCATTTTCCACCTGAACGGGATTTTCCCGTTTAGGTGGCTCCGGCTCTCTAGGCTGCTCCAGAATGGTATATTCGATGCCGCCCAGCGTACCGTCCGCGTGGCGCTCCCGCGCCCGCACGATGTACCCCGCGCCCTCCAGTTCCCGCACTGTGGCGCAGATGCTGTCTACACCGTCTTTGCAAATGCGGGCCAGTCCCTTGGTGGTGTAGTCCCAATCCTCCGGCAGCGACAGCATCAGGGACAGCAGCCCCTTCGCCTTCAGCGACAGCGATTTGTCCCGCAGATGGTAATTTGACATGACGGTGTAATTCCGTGTTTTCTCCACCCTGAATACGGCCATGGGCACATCTTCCTCCCTTATATATTTTTGTATAGGAAAAGAGACGGTTCACACCGTCTCTTTCTCAGTTTCTATTTGCGTTTTTACTTGATTGCGTCATCAGCGGCTTCATCGCTTTTCTCAATTTCAGTCTTAAAAGACTCTGCCACCGGAGTAAAATTCTTTCTGTCGAAATACTTGGAATTGCAAGCTGCAACGTAGACTGCTTCCGTGATCAAGTTCTGTTTCCACAGGCGCTTCAGCAGGACTAATCCAATGTCACGATCAACTTCTGTCATAGGCGCTCTCCCTCAAAATTGGTAGTGCCTCGATTATAACACATCGCTCTTAATGCTGGTAATCGGCATCTTTCTACTCTTGTGTTTTTGATGAATGGTCGCCTGTGTTTTTGTTTATTTTGCACAGCACTTACATTAAGCGCGGCGCTACCCAATAAATTCTCGGAATTCGGAAAGTCTTGTCCCACAAGGCTTTCCGGACTTCACTTACAATAAGCGCCGCGCGATACATAGCTGCGGCTGATACCGTACAGCGCTGCCACCTGCTTTTGCGTCTGGGGCAGCCGCCCCTCCAGTCCGTAGCGCCTTCGGACGATGTCCGCCTCCCGCTCCGTCAGCACCTCCGTCACCAGCTGCCGGATGAGTTGACGGTTTTCTTTGTTTTGCAGCTCCTCCAGCATGGTGTCCTCCTCGCCCACCACATCGCTGAGGTAGAGGGCGTCCCCCTCCGGCCCCGTCTCGATGGCGTCTGACAGCGACACCTCGCCCTGTAACTTCCGCTGCGCCCGAAAATGCATCAGGATCTCATTTTCAATACATCTGCTGGCGTAGGTGGCGAGGCGGATGCCCTTGTCGGGGCGAAACGTGTTCACCGCCTTGATCAGTCCGATGGTGCCGATGGAGATCAGATCCTCCTGATCGTCCGTTTGTGTGTAGTACTTCTTGATAATGTGCGCCACCAGACGCAGATTGTGCTCCACCAACTGGTTCCGCGCCTCTAAGTCCCCCTCCGTGCAACGCCGCAGATACTCCCGCTCCTGCTGGGCCGTCAGCGGCTTGGGGAACGACCCCGCGCCGCCGGACAGGTGCAGCGATAAAAACAGGCTGTTGCACAGCAACAGCAAAAACGCCGATAGCATACCCGCATACCTCCCTTTTTCTGAACCTATGCCACGCTGGCCAGTCCCTATGCCAACGGGAAAAGCCGCATTTCCCGTTGCAGCCCGCCGCCGGATGTGCTACACTGTATACAGGAAACTACTGACATTAAAGGAGGATCTCACCATGGAAACGGCACGTTCCCGCTTTCTTCGTTATGTGACCTACTACACCACCTCGGATGAGCATACCGGCGCCTCCCCCTCCACGGAGCGGCAGAAGGACTTAGGCCGCGTGCTGCTGGCGGAGCTGACGGCGCTGGGCCTTACGGCCGGCCGCATGGACAGCGCCGGCAACGTCATCGCCACGCTGCCCGCCTCCCCCGGCGTCACCGCACCCGTGGTGGCGCTCATCGCTCACATGGATACTGCTCCCGACGCCCCCGGCGAAAACGTAAAGCCCCGCGTCGTCCGGTACGAGGGCGGCGACCTGCCCTTGTCCGACACGGTCTCCCTGACGGAGGCACTGTGTCCCGGCCTGTCCGCCCACGCTGGTGAGGAGCTGATCGTCACCGACGGCACCACCCTGCTGGGCGCCGACGACAAGGCCGGCGTCGCCGAGATCATGGCCGCCGTAGAGCTGCTGCTGGATCGTCCCCATGGTGAGGTTCGGGTGGTGTTCACAACTGACGAGGAGATCGGCTGCGGCGTGGACGGTCTGAACGTGGCGGAGCTGGCCTGTGACTATGGCTACACTGTGGACGGCGGCCCGCTGGGTGAGATCGAATACGAGAACTTCAACGCCGCCTCCGGCGATGTGACGTTCCGGGGCGTGGGCGTCCATCCCGGCAGCGCCAAGAATGTGATGGTCAATGCCGCCACCGTGGCGATGGCGTTTCATGCCATGCTGCCGGCGGACGAGGTGCCGGAAAAGACCGACGGCTACGAGGGCTTTTTCCACCTGCACGCCATGTCCGGCGACGTGACGGAGGCCGCGCTGCACTACATCATCCGCGACCACGACCGGGAGAAGTTTGAGGCCCGCAAGACACTGTTCCTTCGGTGCGCCGACGCCATCAATGCCAAGTACGGCGCAGGCACGGCCACGGCCGTCACCACCGACAGCTACTACAACATGAAGGAGAAGATCCTGCCCCACATGGAGCTGATCCGCCGGGCGGAGGACGCCTTCCGGAAAAGCGGCGTGACGCCCGCCTGCGTGCCTATCCGCGGCGGCACCGACGGCGCACACCTGTCCTGGGACGGTCTGCCCTGCCCCAACCTGTCCACCGGCGGCTACAACTTCCACGGTGTACGGGAGTGGATCCCCGCCGCCAGTCTGGATACCATGACCAACGTGCTGGTGGAGCTGGTGTCCGGCTTCGTACAGTGACCCCCAACTCACCAAAAATATAAAGGAGGCTTCCCCATGATCTCGATGGATATGCTCCGCGACGCCCAACGGGTGCTGGCGCCCGTTATCAACTACACCCCCGTGGTCCCCACCAAGGGCATCGTCCCCGGCTGCGACTTCTACCTCAAGGCCGACTGTCTGCAAAAGACCGGCGCCTTCAAGCTGCGGGGCGCGTACTACAAGATCGCCACTCTCAGCGATGAGGAGAAGGCCCGGGGCGTCATCGCCTGCTCCGCCGGAAACCACGCCCAGGGCGTGGCCTTCGCCGCCCGCGACATGGGCATCAAGGCCACCATCTGTATCCCCGAGGGCGCGCCCATCTCCAAGATCGAGGCCACCCGCAGCTACGGCGCCAACGTGGTGCTGGTACCCGGCGTGTACGACGACGCCTACGCCGAGGCGGTGCGCCTGCGGGATGAGCAGGGTCTGACGTTCATCCACCCCTTCAACGACTACCACATCATGGCTGGTCAGGGTACCATCGGTCTGGAGATTCTGGAGCAGCTGCCGGATGTGGACGTGATCTTCGTGCCTATCGGCGGCGGCGGACTGATCGCCGGTCTTGCCTACGCCGTGAAGAACCTGAAGCCGGACTGCCGCGTTGTCGGCGTACAGGCGGCGGGCGCGCCCAGCATGGCGGAATCCCTGAAAAAGGGTGAGATCATCACCCTCTCCAGTGTAGACACCGTGGCCGACGGCATCAAGGTCAAGACCCCCGGCGACCTGACCTTCGATATGTGCCGAAAGTATGTGGACGAGGTGGTGACGGTGACAGAGGGCGAGATCGCCAGCGCCATCCTGACCGTGCTGGAAAAGCAGAAGCTGGTGGCCGAGGGCGCTGGCGCCGTGGGCATCGCCGCCGCCATGTACCACAAGGCGAACATCGAGGGCAAGAAGGTCTGCGCCCTGCTGTCCGGCGGCAACGTGGATGTGACCATGCTGGAGCGCATCCTCACCCGCGGCCTTGCCAAGGAGGGCCGCACCGTCACGTTCTCCACCGTGCTGCCCGACCAGCCCCACGCGCTGGCGTCGTTCCTGACTGTCGTGTCGTCCATGGGCGCCAACGTACTGGACGTGAGCCACGAGCGCCGCAACCTCCGGGCCGCCATCGGCTCCTGCGTGGTGCAGCTGTCGCTGGAGACACGGGACAAGGCCCACATTCAGGAGATCCTCTCCTCCCTGCGCCGCGCAGGGTACGAGGTGGAGGAGCGCACCTGATCTCCCCACGCAAAAATACCATATGCAGATGCAAAAACGCTGGTGTGCGGCTCCATGGAGCCGCACACCAGCGTTTGCTTTTCTGATCCATTTACCGCATCACCGGGGTCATGCGCCACTCCTGCCCCGGCGTCATCTGCGCCGGATCGGGGCGTGCCAGCACGTAGAGGTCGGTACACCGGCTCTCCACGGCAAACAGGGCCTCCGCCTCGGCTCCCAGCAGGGACACGTCCGCCGGCTTGGTCAGCACCGGCGCGCCCGCATCCCGCATCTGCCGCAGCAGGCGGCGTCCCGTATCGTTGGCGGCCAGCACCCGCAGGTAGGGTGCTCTCTCCGGCGGTGCGGGCAAGTCCAGCCACGCTGCCAGCACCATCCGCCGCAGCCGCGCCATGGGGTAGCGCTTGGTCTTGGCGGCAGCCAGCACCGCCTCCAGCGTACTGCCGGTGCGGGACGCCTGATACAGCCGGTTGCCCAGCCCCTCACCGCCGCCGTCAAAGCGCCGCCAGTCCTCGGCGGTCATGGTGCGCAGCCGGGACAATATGGCCCTTTGGCACAGTGTCCCGTCGGTGATACGTCCCGCTGCCAGCTCCCGCCGGAGGATCTTCGCCGCCGCCGGAGGCATATACGCCGCCGCAGGCTCCGACTCCCCCGCCGCCAGCAGCTGCCGCAGGTAGGACGCTGAGGCGAAGCCGCCGGACGCCTCCTCGCCATGCTGTGCGCCGGTACGCCGCACCGTCCGGGCGGTCAACGGGCTTCCCAGCCGCCGGACGGCGCGGAGATATTCCACCGCCAGCGTGTTGTTGGGGCTTGCCAGCAGCGCCGCCTCCTCCGCTCCCAGCAGGGTAGCCAGCGCCGCCTGCCGCCGGGCGGCAAAGGTGCGCCCGTCCTCCGGCAGCGATGCCAGCGATGCGGTAAATTCCGGGCTCTCCAGACAGTCCGCCGCACGGCGCAGCCCCGCCAGATCGCCGCACTCTGAGCCGAACACCAGCTCCGTCACCACGCCGGTGCGCGTCAGGATGTCCACGCCGCCCTGCGCGAACCGCTCCGCCGTGGACATGGCCCACACCGTGGGCAGCTCCAGCACCAGATCGGCGCCGCAGCGTACCGCCATCTCCGCCCGAGCCAGCTTGTCCGCCACGGCGAAGCCGCCCCGCTGGGTGAAGCTGCCGCTCATGGCGCAGACCACCGCCTCCGCCCCGGCTCTTCGCGCCTGCTCCATCAGATAGGCGTGACCGGTGTGGAGCGGATCAAATTCACAAATGATGCCTGCAACGGACATAGCTGCTCTCCCCCGTCGTCGTTCTTGCGGCTATTTTACCACGAAATACCCGCATATTGCAACGCGCCTCTTGACTTTTCCCCACCGGGGTCATTACAATGAGGAAAATGGTTTTTTACAGGAGGATATGGCCCATGTGCATTGGATTGCTGTACGCCATGAAGGGTGAGATCGAGAGCCTGCTGACGGAGGAGACGCCGCTGTTACAGGAGAAGGCCGGGGTGCTGTTCTACCGCATTCAGGAGGACATTATCGCCTGCTGCGGCGGTGTGGGCAAGGTCAACGCCGCCATGGCCACCCAGCTTTTTATCGACCTGTACCACCCCGACCTCATTCTGAACGTGGGCGTAGCGGGCTGCTTTGAGGATCTGCCTATCGGTACGCTGGTGCTGCCGGATCGGTTCATGCAGCACGACATGGACACCTCCGGCATCGGCGACCCCGTGGGGCTGATCTCCACGGTGAACCGCATGGACTTCCCCACCGCGCGGCAGGAGGCTGCCAAGGCCGCGCTGGACGCGCTGGGATGCGCCTACCGGGTGGGCAGCGTGGCCACCGGCGACTGGTTCGCCACCGAGTGCGACCGCGCCCGCTGGATCGCCGACACCTTCCACCCCCTGCTCATCGAGATGGAGGGCTGCGCGGCGGCACAGGTGTGCTGGCGCAACAACGTGCCGTTCCTGGCGCTGAAGTCCGTGTCCGACTGCGTGCTGGCGCATCACGACTTCTACTTCAATTTCCCGCAGGCCATGCGGGACTTGAATAAAACTGCGCTGCCGCTGGCACAGCGTCTGCTGGAGGGCTGAGCCATGGAGCGTATCGCAAGCTTCACCGTGGATCACAACGTGCTGACGCCGGGTCTGTACCTCAGCCGCCGGGACGGAAACACCGTGACCTTTGACCTGCGGTTCAAAAAGCCCAACACCGGCGACCTGCTGACCAACGCGGAGCTGCACTCCGTGGAGCATATCATCGCCACGCTGCTGCGGAACTCCGAGCAGAAGGACGCGGTGATCTACTTCGGGCCCATGGGCTGCCAGACCGGGTTTTACTTCCTGTTTGACGGGGCGCAGCTCACCGACGGCGAGGCCATTCGCCTTTTGCAGCAGGTCTTTGCCGCAGGTGCAGCCTTCGAGGGCGAGATGCCGGGATGCAGCGCGGCGGAGTGCGGCAACTACCGGAATCTGGACGTAGCGATGGCGCGGGACTGCTGCCGGTACTATGCGGCGGTCATCGCGGACTGGGATGCGGCGAAGCTCACCTATCCCACGGAAAAATAAAGAAATTTTTGCAAAAACAGCGGGTATTTCTGTTGACAAACAGGATATCCGCTGTTATACTTGATAAGCCGCTTTGAATGGGTATCAAGTTTCGGCGTGTCCGAACGCCCCCGACAGCGAGTCCGTAATAAAGGAAAGGCAGGTGCAACAAGTAATGCAGGCTATTATCGTGACTGGCGGTAAGCAGTACAACGTCAGCGAGGGTGACACTCTGTTCATCGAGAAGCTGGACGTCAACGCTGGTGATTCCGTGGTTTTCGATCAGGTGCTGGCCATCGTGGATGGTGAGAACACCAAGTTCGGCACTCCCGTGGTGGAGGGCGCGAAGGTGGATGCCACCATCGTGAAGAACGGCAAGGGTAAGAAGATTCGTATCTTCAAGTACACCCCCAAGAAGGGTTATCGCAAACGGCAGGGTCATCGTCAGCCGTACACCAAGGTCGAGATCGGCAAGATCACGTTCTAAGGCAGTATGACCACTGTTACATTCCTCACGGAGGAATCCCGCATCATCGGTTTTGATGCAAAAGGCCACAGCGGTTACGCGGAGGAGGGCGAGGATATCGTCTGCGCCGCCGTGACCAGCGCCGTGCGGCTGGTGGAATCCACCGTCAACGACGTGATGGGACTGTGTGCCGCGGTGAAAGTCAACGAGAAGGACGCCTCCATCTCCCTGCGGCTGCCCGGCGGGCTGGCGCAGACGGCGGAGAGCACGTGTCAGAACCTGCTCACCGGCCTGATGGTCTATCTGGCGGAGCTTCACGACGAGTATCCGGATCATATCGAAGTTCTGGAGGCGTAAACCCCTCCTGTTCCCGCGAAAGTATCTTACAGAAAGGATGGTACTGAAATATGCTGAACATTTCTCTGCAGTTCTTCGCCCATAAAAAAGGTATGGGCTCCACCAAGAACGGCCGTGATTCCGAGTCCAAGCGCCTTGGCCCCAAGCGCGCTGACGGGCAGTTCGTGCTGGCCGGCAACATTCTGGTGCGCCAGCGCGGTACCCATATCCACCCCGGCACCAACGTGGGCAAGGGCACTGACGACACCCTGTTCGCCAAGGCTGACGGCGTCGTCCGCTTTGAGCGTCTGGGCAAGGACCGCAAAAAGGTCTCCGTCTACCCCGCTGAGTAACCACACAGCAAAAGCTCCCGCCACCGGCGGGAGCTTTTTTGTTGACCTTTTCCCCGTTTTCGGGTAGAATACATATGTTGTGGGTCAGTAGGTACATTTTTCAGATACAGTGAGGTAAGCACCATGGCAACTGGTTTTATTGATAAGGCGCGGATCACCGTGCGGGCTGGCAACGGCGGCAACGGCGCGGTGGCGTTCCATCGGGAGAAGTACATCGCCGCCGGCGGCCCCGATGGCGGCGACGGCGGCAACGGCGGCTCCATCATTCTGAAGGTGGACGACAATATGTCCACGCTGATGGACTTTCGCTACAAGCGTAAATATGTGGCAGGCAACGGCGTGGACGGACAGGGCGGCCGCAAGTCCGGCAAGGACGGCGAGAGCCTGACCATCCGCGTCCCCCGCGGCACGTTGGTGCGCGACGCCGAGAGCGGCGAGATCATCAAGGATATGTCCGACGACACCCCCTTTGTGCTGTGTAAGGGTGGCCGTGGCGGCTGGGGCAACCAGCATTTCGCCACCCCCACCCGACAGGTACCCCGCTTCGCCAAGGCCGGTCTGCCCGGCGAGAGCCACGATGTGGTGCTGGAGCTGAAGCTGCTGGCGGACGTGGGACTGGTGGGCTTCCCCAACGTGGGTAAGTCCACGCTGCTCAGCGTGGTCAGCAAGGCCCACCCCAAGATCGCCAACTACCATTTCACCACCCTCTACCCCAATCTGGGTGTGGTCTACGTGGACGAGGGCGTCAGCTTCGTCATGGCGGACATCCCCGGCATCATCGAGGGCGCCAGCGAGGGTGCCGGACTGGGGCACGACTTCCTGCGGCACATCGACCGCTGCCGTCTGCTGGTGCATCTGGTGGATGTGTCCGGCAGCGAGGGACGCGACCCCATCGCGGACTTTGACGCCATCAACGCCGAGCTGCGGGAGTATAGCCCGGAGCTGGCCACCCGCCCCCAGATCGCCGTGGCCAACAAGACTGATCTGCTGGCGGATACGGAGCAGCTGGACGCCTTCCGCGCCCATGTGGAGGGGCTGGGCTACGAGTTCTTCGCCATGTCCGCCGCCACCCATCAGGGTACGCGGGAGCTGGTGCAGCGTATCAGCCAGCGACTCAGTGAGCTGCCGCCGGTGACGGTGTACGAGCCGGAGTACGTCCCCAAGCCGCCGGTCATCGACACCACCGAGCCGCTGCACATCGAGCGGGAGGACAACACCTGGCTGGTGGAGGGTCCGTGGCTCCAGCGGCTCATGGGCAATATCAATTTCTCCGACTACGAGAGCCGGATGTACTTCGACAAGATGCTGCGCCAGAGCGGCCTGTTCGATACGCTGGAGGACATGGGCATTCAGGACGGCGACATCGTCAGTATGTACGATCTGGAATTCGAATACCAGCGGTAACGCAAAAAGAGGATGGCAGCGGCCATCCTCTTTTTATGCTCAATTCGCCATGCCGAGCTGCCCTGCGCCCCGCGCCGCAGCAGCTCCGCCGTGGTCACCTCTCCACGCAGCACCCGCTGGCACTGCTCCCGCATCTGGGGCGTTACCTGACAGCCCTCCATGCGGACGGAGGCCTCCGCGTTCTTCATGGAAACCGTATATCGCTTGTCATCGCTCTTGTACATAGAAAAACTCCTCGCGTCATCCGCGAGGAGTCTGGAGCTTGTGGCCGGATTCGAACCGGCGACCTGCTCATTACGAGTGAGCTGCTCTGCCAGCTGAGCCACACAAGCATGGTTAAATACCGGGTGATATTGTAACATACTCCGCCGCCGCCGTCAACCTTTTTTCCGCGCCGGCAAAAATAAGCTGTCCATTATCATTAAACGCACAGAGACTCAACTGAGTCGGCTGTGCGTTTTT
>ENA-OYXZ01000155-OYXZ01000155.1-human-gut-metagenome-genome-assembly--contig:-NODE-155-length-30814-cov-9.568061_pt1 | contig 30814 bp, 28 predicted proteins | sample MGYA00243975_ERZ653432 | MGnify/ENA primary metagenome ERZ653432 (study PRJEB26926, sample SAMN06164954) | human gut metagenome | biome: ENVO:00009003; feature: ENVO:2100002; material: ENVO:00002003...
GCAGCGTCAGATGTGTATAAGAGACAGGGCATATAGATGAGTTGTCCCGCCGCCGCGGTCTTGTGACGGTGCTGACGCCCCACGAGGGGGAGTTCTCCCGCGTGGGCGGCGACGTGAGCCGGGGCCGGGAGAGCGGTGCGGCGGCCTACGCCGCGCGCCGGGGCGTCTATCTGGTGCTGAAGGGTCACCGGACGGTGATCGCCGCGCCGGACGGACGGCTGGCGGTGAACACCACCGGCAATGACGGCATGGCAAAGGGCGGCAGCGGCGATATCCTCACCGGCATGACCGCCAGCCTGCTGGCGCAGGGCATGGAGCCGTTTGCCGCCTGCTGCTGCGCCGTATGGCTCCACGGCCGGGCCGGCGATCTGGCCGCGGCGGAGAAGGGACGGCGGGGCATGACCCCCGGCGACCTGTTAGAGAAGCTTCCCTATGCGTTGAAAGAGGTGGAGTAGCGGAGAGCCTTCCTGAAAAGGAGGGAGAGCTGTGAACAAGATCATATGGCCGCTGCTGCTGTGCGCCGTCCTGTGCGGCTGCGGCGGCGGGGAGACGGGCAACGCCGTGCAGGAGCAGTACAGCACGCTGGAGACGGCGCGGCTGGAGGCGGAGGTCACCAGCCACACGTCCACGGACAGCCGGACGTTCACCCTGCTGTGCAGCTACGACGCGGACGGGGACACCGTTACCACCGTCACCGCCCCCGGCGAGCTGGCAGGACTTACCGCCGTGGTATCGGGGACAGATATGACACTGAGCAGCGAGGGGCTGCAATTACCGGCGGGGGCGTCGCTGGATATCTGCCCGGCCAACTGCCTGCCCTACCTGCTGCGGGCACTGGCGGACGGGTACGTGCTGGAGCAGAGCAGCGAGGCGCTGGACAACACGCCCTGCCTGCGTCTGGCGCTGGACACCACCGCCCCCGGCGGCGGAAAGGTACTGTGCGCCGTCTGGCTGGACGCGGAGGGGCTTTTCCCGCGGTACGCGGAGTTTTCACGAAATGAACAGGTGGTGCTGACAGTGAAGCTGCTGGCGTTCACCTGTACCACATCGGAGGGATAAACATGGAGTCTACACTGAGGAGAACATGGGCGGAGATCGATCTGGACGCGCTGGCGTACAACTACCATGCGCTGCGGCGGCGCGTAGGCGCGGATGTAAAGTTTCTGGGGGTGGTGAAGGCCGACGGCTACGGCCACGGCGCCGTGCAGGTCTCCCGCACCTTACAGACGCTGGGCGCGGACTATCTGGCAGTGTCCAGTCTGGACGAGGCCATGGAGCTGCGGGCGGGGGGCATCACCATGCCCATCCTCATTCTGGGGCATACGCCCCGGGAGCAGGTGAAGAACCTCATTGACCTGCACATCACCCAGGCGGTGTCCTGTCAGGCCAAGGCGCTGGAGTACAGCCAGGAGGCGGTGCGCTGCGGCGGGGAGCTGACCGTCCACATCAAGGTGGATACCGGTATGTCCCGGCTGGGCTATCTGGTGTCCGGCGGACACTTCGGCACCGGCACGGCGGATATCTGCGCCGCCTGCGGCCTGCCGGGTCTGCGGGCGGAGGGCATCTTCACCCACTTCGCCGTGGCGGACGAGCCGGATGCGGACAGCGCCGCCTATACCCGCGCCCAATTCGACCTGTTCCGCCGGGTGGTGGACGAGGTGGAGCGGCAGCGGGGACAGCGCTTCGCCATCCGTCACTGCGCCAACTCCGGCGCTGTGGCGTCCTATCCGGAGACGTATCTGGACATGGTGCGCCCCGGCATCCTGCTGTACGGCTGCGGCGATCTGGCGGCGGAGCTGGGCCTGCGTCCGGTGATGCGCCTGAAGACCACCGTCAGCACCATCAAGACCTATGAGCCGGGGACGGACGTGAGCTACGGGCGGCAGTACACCACGCCCCGCACCACCCGTATGGGCGTAGTACCCTACGGCTATGCCGACGGTTTTTTCCGCTGTCTCAGCGGCAGGTGCCGGTTCGCCGCCAAGGGCGGCGACGCCCCCCAGCGGGGACGCATCTGCATGGATATGTGCATGGTCGACCTCACCGACCTGCCGGAGGTGCAGGTGGGGGACGAGCTGGAGATCTTCGGACACACCCATCCGGTGGAGGAGCTGGCCAAGCTGGCAGGCACCATCTCCTATGAGCTGACCTGCGCCGTCAGCAAGCGGGTACCCCGGGTATACCTGCAAAACGGGCAGGAGGTGGAAAAGGAGCTGCTGCTCCGGTTCTGACGGTACGCCACGCCCTGTATCCGCATAAGATACAACGGGCGAAACAAAACCGGGATTTACGGACGCGCAAGGGTATAAATTCCGCGGCTGCGTGGGACAATGGAAGTGACCTGAGGACATATCCCTCCGGTACTTCTTGCGGCGGAGTGTGAACTTTGTGGATACGAATGTCAGACGCGGCGACATATACTACGCCGATCTCAGCCCCGTGGTGGGCAGCGAGCAGGGCGGTGTGCGCCCGGTGCTCATCGTGCAGAACGACACCGGCAACCGCCACAGCCCCACGGTCATCGCGGCGGCCATCACCTCCCAGCTGGGCAAGGCCAGACTGCCGACCCATATCGCGCTGGCGGCGCAGGGCAGCGGTCTGCCTAAGGATTCCGTGATCCTGCTGGAGCAGATCCGCACGCTGGATAAGCGCCGTCTGCGGGAGCGGATGGGCCGTGTGGACAGTGCTGTGATGGAACAGGTGGACGCCGCCATCGCCGTCAGCTTCGGACTTACCGGCAGCCATCTGGTGTGAGGGCGCCGGGACGACGCATAAGAAAAACAGGTCTGTGCATACCATGGCACAGACCTGTTTTTTGCGTGATGGGAGGGGGCGGCGCGGATGGAGGTGCCTGTCTGTCTGGAGAAACGGCGGGTGGGGATATTGACGGTGACGCCGTTGGGGACGGACACGGTGTTCCGCGTCCGCTGCACCGGCCTGCCCGCAGGATTGTACCGCCTGTACGCCTGCGGCGACGGCGGGGAGCTGCTGCTGGGCGTCACGGAGGACGGCTGCCTGCACCGGCGGTTCTCTGCCGTCATGACTGCGCCGCTGGGGGCGGTGACGCGGTGCCGCGCCCAGCCGGCGGCGGCTCCGCAATGGCGGCCGCCGTCGCCGTCGGACAGCCTGCCGTGGCACGTCCCCGCCGGTACGCTGCTGCGGCGGGAGGGCGGTGTGACGCAGCTGGCGATGCCGTGGCCGCCGGACACGCCCTTCCCGCTGGCGGAGCTGTTCTGCTTTGCCTCCGTGGGGCGGCGGGAGGGGAAACGGTATGTTTTTTTCATTTTTTCCGGCGGCTGGACGCCCGTCATGCCGGGGAAACCGTAAAAAACCCGAAAAAAAACCCGGCGCCTACTACCATATCTTGTACATTTGTGATATACTTCCACTAATCAGCGGCTTTTTGCCGCAAGTTCAGGAGGGTCAGCATATGAGATGTCCCTATTGCGGATACAAAGAGAGCAAGGTGGTGGACTCCCGCCCTGCCGATGAGAGCAGCAGCATCCGCCGCCGCCGGGAATGCCTGTCCTGTGAGAAGCGCTTTACCACCTACGAGACGGTGGAGAGCCTGCCCATGGTGGTCATCAAGAAGGACGGTTCCCGCCAGAGCTTCGACCGCAGCAAGGTGCTGCGCGGCATCCAGCGCTCCTGCGAAAAGCGTCCCGTCCCCGTGGCGGACATGGAGCGCATGGCCATGGAGATCGAGCAGGAGCTGCAAAACGCGCTGGAGCGGGAGGTCAGCACTGAGGTCATCGGCGAAAAGGTCATGGAGAAGCTGAAGAAGGCCGACGAGGTGGCCTACGTCCGCTTCGCCTCTGTCTACCGCCAGTTCAAGGATATCAACACCTTCATGAGCGAGCTGAACAAGCTGCTCAGCGAGAAGTAAGTCACAGGATATTTTTGATGCTGATCTGCTGCGTCTCCGCCACCATGCCCAGACAGGCGTGGAGCTCGGCCAGCGTGGGGCGCAGCTCCTCGCTGTCCGCCTGACACAGCAGGACGGCCCGGCGCAGCAGCGTCTCGGCGTTGTTGATGTCCCCGTGCGTCACCACGATATGGAGGTAGACCTGATCGGCCTGCCACAGCTCGTCCAGCTGCGCCAGCGCCGCCGACGCTTCCTCCGGATGCCCGGCAGCGGCGGCACGGTCGGCGGCCATGACCTCCGCCTGCCACGCATGGCACCGGCGGGTGAGGTACACCGCGTTGCACACGGAGAAGGCCAGCAGCACCGCCAGCACGAACAGGGGGATGCGTACCGCCTTCATCGCACATCCTCCTTCAGCTGACACACCACGGCGCCGTTCTCGTCCACCGACAGGAGGAACACGTCCCGGGTGTGCTTGATCCTGCGCTTTTGCAGCTGCTGGCGCAGCCAGTTCTCGTCGCGCCCCGCCAGACGCAGGTTCTCCGCCATAACGCGGCCGTCGTTGATGACCAGCGTGGGCAGAGATACGTCATCCTCTACCGCCACGGCCATCTGCCGCGCCGTCAGGGGCTGCTGGTCGGCCCGCAGCAGCACGGACAGGTGTCCGCTGGTCTCCAGCACCGCGTATTTCACGGTGTTGATGTCCAGCACGCCCTGTCCCCGCAGCTCCTCCATCAGCTCGTCCAGCGTCAGGCGGTTGTGGTGCATCACCTCCTGCCGGATCTGGCCGTCCTTGATGACCAGCGCCGGCTCGCCGCATACCAGCGACCGGAACCGCACGTTCCGCAGGCTGATGCAGCTGAACAGGGTGGACAGCGCGATCAGCGCCAGGATCGGCACCACGCCGTTGAGCAGGGGGATGCCGAAATCCTGCATGGGTACCGACGCCAGATCGGAGATCAGCAGCGTCAGCACCAGCTCGATGGGCTCCAGCTCGCCGATCTGCCGCTTGCCGCTGAGCCGCAGACCGGCGATCAGCAGCAGGTACAGGATGACGGTACGCAAAAAAGCGGTCGCCAAGAGATACACGCCCTTTCCATAGGGTATTTTTTTCAGTATGTCCCCGCGGGGCGAAACTATGCCGGACGGGGACGGCGGATATCTTTTCTTTCGGGAGGAACAACAACATATGTGTGGTATTGTCGGATATGTGGGCACCCAGCAGGCGGCCCCGATCCTGTTGGACGGCCTGCGCCGTCTGGAGTATCGCGGCTACGACTCCGCCGGCATGGCGGTCTGCGGCCCGGAGGGGCTGCGGGTCTGCAAGGCCAAGGGCCGCTTACAGGTACTGGCGGAGCTGACGGAGGAGGGACGCGCCATGCCCGGTACGCTGGGCGTGGGGCATACGCGCTGGGCCACCCACGGGGAGCCCAACGACATCAACGCTCACCCGCAGGTCAGCCGGAGCGGCCTGTTCGCCGTTGTGCATAACGGCATCATCGAGAACTACGCCGTCCTTCGGGAGCGGCTGGAGAAAAAGGGCTACGTCTTCCGCTCCCAGACGGATACGGAGGTGGTGGCCCAGCTGCTGGAGGACTACTACGTCGCCAGCCGCGACCTCTTTGAGGCGGTAAACGATATGCTCTCCGTTGTGGAGGGCGCTTACGCGCTGGGCATCGTCTGCCGCGACGCACCGGACAGGCTTATCGCCGTCCGGAAGGACGCGCCGCTGCTGCTGGGCTACGGTGAGGGCGAGAACTTCATCGCCTCGGATGTGACGGCGCTGCTCCCCTATACCCGGGACGTGGTGTATATGGATGACGGGGAGCTGGCGGTGGTCACCGCCGGCGGCATCCGCATCTACAACGAGCGCCGCCGCCCGGCGGAGAAGGAGCATCACCACATCGACTGGGACGTGGACGCCGCGGAAAAGGGCGGCTACGACCACTTTATGCTCAAGGAGATCTGCGAGCAGCCGGACGCCATCGCCCGCGCCATCACCGGCCGCATCCAGAAGGGACGGGTGGTGCTCAGCGACCTGACCATGACCGACCGGGAGGTACGGGAGCTGGGGCGCATCTGCATCGTGGCCTGCGGCTCCAGCTACCATGTGGGCATGGTGGGCAAGTACAATCTGGAGCGGATGCTCCGCCGCCCGGTGGAGGTGAGTCTCGCCTCCGAATTCCGGTACAGCGACCCCATCGTGGGGCCGGGGGATCTGGTCATCGTTATCAGCCAGTCCGGTGAGACGCTGGACTCCATGGCGGCTCTGCGGGAGGCGAAGAAGCGGGGCGCCCGCATTCTGTCCATCGTCAATGTGGTGGGCTCCTCCATCGCAAGAGAGTCCCACGATGTGCTGTATACATGGGCGGGACCGGAGATCGCCGTGGCCACCACCAAGGCGTACAGCACCCAGATGGCGGTGCTGAACCTGCTGGGCCTGTACTTCGGCGACATCCTCGGCACGGTGGATCTGGATACCTACACCGCCATGGTGCGGGGCATCGAGGCGCTGCCCCACCAGATGGCGCGCATCCTCGCCGATACGGCGGATATCCGCGCCGCCGCCAAGGAGCTGGCGGGACACGAGCAGATCTTCTTTATCGGCCGCAATCTGGACTACGCCCTGTCGCTGGAGGGAAGCCTGAAGCTCAAGGAGATCTCCTACATCCACTCCGAGGCCTACGCCTCCGGCGAGCTGAAGCACGGCACCATCTCCCTCATCGAGGAGGGGACGCCGGTCATCGCCGCCGCCACCTATATGCCGCTGCTCGACAAGGCCATGAGCAACGTGGTGGAGGTGCAGGCCCGAGGCGCTCATGTGCTGGCGCTCACCACCGAGAGCGGCGCGGAGCGGATGCACAGCCGTGTGGAGCGGGTGCTGACCGTGCCGGAGACGGAGACGATGCTGCTGCCCCAGCTGGGCGTGGTGCCGCTGCAGCTGCTGGCGTACTACATCGCGCTGGAGCGCGGGTGCGACATCGACAAGCCCCGCAACCTGGCCAAGAGCGTCACTGTGGAATGATCATTGGTATACACAGGACTTACGAAAAGGAGGAGCAGCTATGGAGATCCGTTTGGCAGCAATGGACGATCTGGCCGCTGTGACGGCGTTGGAGGCGGTGTGCTTCCCGCCGGCCGAGGCGGCGCAGGAGGACAGCTTCCGCGCCCGGTTGGTCGCATACCCGAACCACTTCTGGCTTCTGGAGGACGAGGGACGGCTGGTGAGCTTCGTCAACGGCCTTGTCACCGATGTGTACGATCTGACGGATGAGATGTTCGATGATGCGTCCTATCACAACGAGAACGGCGGGTGGCAGATGATATTCGGCGTGGTGACCCACCCGGATTATCAGCGCCGCGGCTGCGCGGAAAAGCTGCTGCGCTACGTGGTGGAGCAGGCACGGCAGCAGGGAAGAAAGGGCCTTGTGCTGACCTGTAAGGAGCATCTGCTGCACTTTTACAGCAAGGTGGGCTTCGTGGACGAGGGCATCTCTGGTTCTACCCACGGCGGTGCGGTGTGGCACAAGATGCGCCTGACATTCTGACAAATGGCAGACAAATGGCAAGGAAAGAGGGGGAAAGCATTTTCCCCCCTTTCTTTTTTCAAAATGGTATGTTATACTCAAAAATTGACTGAATACCAAGGAAAGGGCGTGTACGATATGCATGACGAGCTGCTGCGCCGGCTCAACGAGACGAAGACCATGTCCATCGTGGGTATGTGCAAGAACGCTGGCAAGACCACCATGCTCAACTGGCTGCTGACCAGCGACCACCTGCGCGGCACATTGGGTCTGACCTCCATCGGACGGGATGGTGAGTCCACCGACGTAGTCACCGGCACGGAGAAGCCCGGCATCTTCGTGAAGGAGGGTACCCTGATCGCCACGGCCAAGGATATGCTGCGCCTGGGCGACGTGACCAAGGAGATCCTGATGACCACCGGCATCCCCACTCCGTTGGGCGAGGTGGTGATCCTCCGGGCGCGCAGCGCCGGGTATGTCCAGCTGGCCGGCCCGTCCATCACCACGCAGCTCAAGTCCGTATCCCAGAGCTTCTTCGAGCTGGGCGCCGACCGCTCCATCATCGACGGCGCACTGGGGCGGAAGAGCCTGGGCGCCCGCGCCGTGGCGGAGGGCGTCATCCTCTGTACCGGCGCCAGCTACCACATGAGCATGGAGAAGGTCATCGCCGACACGGTGCATATCTACCGCCTGATGAATCTGCCCAAGGCGGCGGAGCTGCCGCCGGAGGCCGTGGACGGTCTGGAGGCCTGCGTCAAGGAGCACGGCGCGGCGCTGATCACCGGCGCTCTGACGGACACCATGGTGCTGCCGCTGCTGCGCTCAGGCGTACTGCGCCGCTGCCGTCTGGTGGTGAAGGACCCCAGCAAGGTGCTGCTCAGCGCCGACACGCTGGATAAGCTGGTCACCCGGGAGGTGGCGCTGGAGACGGAGGAGGCCGCCCGTACCCTGTGCATCACCGTGAACCCGGTGTCGGCCTATGGATGGAAATTTGACAAGGACGAGTTCCTGCACCGTATGCGCGAGGCAGTGGACGTGCCTGTTATCAACGTAAAGGAGGAGTTGGCATGATCGAGATCCGATTTGAGGAGCGTGTGAAGATCGGTCTGCAATATGTGCTGGAGTCTCTGCACGGCTGCTCGCCCTTCGGGCAGGAGAAGATCCGCCGCCTGCGGTTCTATACGCCGGAGGAGCGGGCGGAGCTGGAGACGGAGCTGTACAACGTGGAGCGTGCCGCGGCCGCGGCGGAGGAGCTGAAGGGCCAGTACACCAAGCTGATGACCGGCCTGTGCCAGATGAAGGACATCCGCACGTCCCTGCGCCGCTGCGCGGCGGGGGAGACGCCGGACCATGTGGAGCTGTTTGAGATCAAGGGCTACCTCCAGCGGCTGGACGGCCTGCGTCCGCTGCTGGCGGAGATCGACGCTGTCACCCATTTCAAGGGCATCGCCCTCCACGACCCCAAGCCCGCGCTGGCCATTCTGGACCCGGACGGCACCGGCAGCCGGGGCTTCTACATCCCCGACAGCGCCACCGCCAAGCTCAAGGAGATCCGTCAGGCCAAGAAGGACGTTGAGGAGCGTCTTTTCAAGGCGGCGACGGACGCGGAGAAGGACGACCTGCGCCTGAAGCGCACCCGCCTGTGCGCCGACGAGGACGCCGAGGAAATGCGCGTCCGCAAGGCCATGGGCGCTGCGCTGGCACCGATGGTGGACGACCTGCTGGCGGACGCGGAGACCTCCGGCCGGCTGGATTTCATCGTGCAGAAGGCGCTGTTCGCCGTGCGCTTCGGCGGCATCCGTCCCGAGATCACCGACGGTGAGCTGGAGCTGACCGACATGATCAACCCCGAGATCTGCGACCTGCTGGAGGAGCAGGGGCGGCGCTTCGTCCCCGTCTCCATCCATCTGGAGCAGGGCGCGACGGTTATCACCGGCGCCAACATGGGCGGCAAGTCCGTGGCCATGAAGACCGTGGCGCTCAACGCCCTGCTGCTGCAGGCGGGCTTCCTGGTCTGTGCCAGGGAGGCGCGGATGCCCCTGTTCCACAGCGTGAAGATGCTGTTTGACGACCTCCAGTCCATCCAGTCCGGACTCAGCGGCTTCGGCTCCGAGATCGTCCAGTTCCAGAAGGCGCTGGCCGAGGTGGAGCAGGGCTACTCCCTGTTCCTGCTGGACGAGTTCGCCCGCGGCACCAACCCCGACGAGGGCGCCGTCATTGTGCAGGCTGTCACCCGGTATCTCAACGATGTCAACGCCATTTCGCTGCTGACCACCCACTACGACAAGGTGGCGGAGTACGCCAAGCTCCACTACCAGATCATCGGTCTGCGGGATGTGGACACCGAGCAGATCCGCCGGGAGCTGTCCGCCACCAACGAGGACGGCGTGGCCGTCATCGCCCGCCACATGAACTACGGCCTGTACCGGGTGGAGGGCCGCTCCGACTGTCCGCGGGACGCGCTGAACATCTGTCGGATGCTGTCTTTGAAGCCGGAGATCCTCAAAATGGTGGAAGAAGCCTATTGATTTTCGCGGTGCGAAAAAAGCTGTAAAGAAGCTGCAAAAAGTTTTCAAGCTGCAAAAATATTATTGTCAAGCTTGTCACGAAGTCCCTTGACAAACGCCCTAAAACCAGTATAATTTAAGAGTAGGATTTCGTGAATATCAGTCAATAGAGGCGCGAAAAGCGGGGTACTGCTGCGTGTGGGGACAGGCACCCGAGCAGCGTAGCAGGAAGGAGCTTTTCGCCGAAAGCAGCAGGCCCGCCTGAGACCTGTTGCTTGGCAGCGCGGTGTAAGCGGCGCTGCTGTCATGTAGAGATACATGGAGCGCTATTGGTCAATGACCTTGACCGATAGCGCCCTTTTTCATACCCAAAAAAGAGCGATAACGGCCGGAGCTGGTGTTTGAGAAATTGCACGTCCAAAATTTTTAAGGAGGAAATACTTATGGAAAAGATGACTTCTCTGCTGCGTCTGCGTATGAGCGCCAAGGATGCTCATTACGGCGGAAACCTGGTGGACGGCGCCCACATGGTCCACCTGTTCGGTGATGTCGCTACCGAACTGCTGATCAAGTGCGACGGTGATGAGGGCCTGTTCTGCGCGTATGACAACGTGGAGTTCCTGGCTCCCGTGTACGCCGGCGACTACATCGAGGCCTATGGCGAGATCGAGAAGATCGGCAACACCTCCCGCACCATGAAGTTCGAGGCCCGCAAGGTCATCGTCTCCCGCCCCGACATCAGCGCCTCTGCCGCTGACGTTCTGGCCGAGCCCGTGGTGGTCTGCCGCGCTCACGGCACCTGCGTGACCCCCAAGGATTGCCAGCGCAAAAAGATCGAGAAGTAAGGGAGTGTCATGATGGAAAAGCTCATTATCACGGCCGCTATCTGCGGCGCTGAGGTCACCAAGGCCTCCAACCCCGCTGTTCCCTACACCGTGGAGGAGATGGTCCGCGAGGCCAAGTCCGCCTACGAGGCCGGTGCTGCCATCCTGCACATCCATGTCCGCAACGATGACGGTACCCCCACCCAGGATCGCGAGCGCTTCCGCGTCGTGATGGATGCCATCCGCAAGGAGCTGCCCGACGTCATCATGATCCCCTCCACCGGCGGCGCCACCGGCATGAGCCCCGAGGAGCGTCTGCAGCCCACCGAGCTGTTCCCCGAGATGGCCACCCTCGACTGCGGCACCTGCAACTTCGGCGACGAGATCTTCGACAACACCATGCCCACCATGCGCGCCTTCGGCAAGCGCATGCTGGCCAACAACATCAAGCCCGAGTATGAGTGCTTCGAGATCGGCCATCTGGATACCATCCTGACCATGGCCAAGAAGGGCGAGGTTCCCGGCGCTCCCATGCAGTTCAACTTCGTGCTGGGCGTCAACGGCTGCACCCCCGCCACTATTCCCAACCTGTGCCATCTGGTGAGCCAGATCCCCGCCGGCTCCACCTGGACTGTCACCGGCGTCGGCAAGTCCGCCTGGACCATGGCCGCTGCCGGTATCGCCATGGGCGGCAACGTCCGTGTCGGCTTCGAGGACAACGTCTATCTGGGCAAGGGCCAGAAGGCCGGCTCCAACGGCGAGCTGGTGGCCAAGGTCGTCCGCATGGCCAAGGAGCTGGGCCGCGAGATCGCTACCTCCGCTGAGGCCCGCGAGATCCTGAGCCTCAAGCCCCTGAAGTAAGTTACCACATAGAATCAAGATATATTTTTTAGGAGGATATTTACAATGGCTGAATTGAAAGGCAACAAGTACGGTTCCCACCGCGTTATCGAGCCCAAGGGCGTTCTGACCCAGGCTGCTTGGAAGGTCGACAACGACATGACCAAGGTCTACTCCAACGAGATCGTCTGCGACGTGACCTCCCTGAACATCGACTCCGCTTCCTTCACCCAGATCTCCGAGGCCTGCGGCGGCGACGAGAAGAAGATCGGCGAGATGATCCTGGGCATCGTTGCTGAGCGCGGCAAGCAGCAGAACCCCGTGACCGGTTCCGGCGGTATGTTCAAGGGCGTCGTCGCTCACATCGGCGAGGACCTGAAGAACAAGCCCGGCTTCGACCTGAAGGAAGGCGACAAGATCGTCTCCCTGGTGTCCCTGTCCATGACCCCGCTGAGAATCGACAAGATCTTGGCCATCCACAAGGATATCGACCGCGTTGACATCGTCGGTAAGGCCATCCTGTTCGAGTCCGCTCTGTATGCCAAGATGCCCGAGGATATGTCCGAGCCTCTGGCTCTGGCCGCTCTGGACGTGGCCGGCGCTCCCGCGCAGGCCCGCAAGCTGCCCCACGAGGGTGACAGCGTCCTGATCCTGGGCGCCAACGGCAAGTCCGGCGTGCTGTGCGGCTGGGAGGCCATGAAGAAGGTCGGCCCCAAGGGCAAGGTCGTGGGCGTTGTCCGCAACCCCAAGCAGGTTCCCGGCCTGATGGAGCTGGGCGTTTACACCGACGTCATCGTCGCCGACTGCACCAAGCCCGTTGAGGTCATGGAGGCTGCTCTGGCTGTCAACGGTGGCAAGGAGTACGATCTGTCCATCTGCTGCGTGAACATCGAGTCCTGCGAGATGTCCGCCATCCTGCCTGTCCGTGACGACGGTATGGTGTACTTCTTCTCCATGGCTACCTCCTTCACCAAGGCTGCTCTGGGCGCTGAGGGTATCGGCAAGGACGTGACCATGATCATCGGCAACGGCTACACCAAGAACCACGCCAACATCACCCTGGATGTGCTGCGCGAGAACCCCAAGCTGCGTAAGCTGTTCGACGAGAAGTACTGCTAAACGACTTCCTTCAAAGCTGGGGGGCCCGTGTGGCTCCCCAGCCTTTGACCTACACCGAAACAACACGATATTGTGAAGGAGAAACGACTATGAAGACTCGCAACGGTTTGTTCGCCGATGTTCCCGAGAATCTGTGGAACGACTGGCATTGGCAGGTCGCTAACCGCGCTGAGACGGTTGAGGATCTGAAGAAGTACATGAACCTGACTCCCGATGAGGAAGAGGGCGTCCGCAAGACCCTGGGCAAGCTGCGCATGGCTGTTACCCCTTATTACCTGTCCCTGATCGATCTGGACGATCCCTTCGATCCCATCCGCAAGATGGCTATCCCCCGCGCGGAGGAGCTGGAGTATGCCGATTATGAGGACGCCGATCCCCTGCACGAGGATACCGACTCTCCCACCCCCGGTCTGACCCACCGCTATCCCGACCGCGTGCTGCTGCTGATCACCGACCAGTGTTCCATGTACTGCCGTCACTGCACCCGCCGCCGCTTCGCCGGTCAGAACGACTGCGAAGTGCCCATGCAGCAGATCGACAAGTGCATCGACTATGTGGCCGCTCATCCCGAGGTTCGCGATGTCCTGCTGTCCGGCGGCGACTGCCTGATGGTCTCCGATGAGAACCTGGAGTACATCATCAAGCGCCTGCGCGCCATCCCCCATGTGGAGATCGTCCGTCTGGGCTCCCGCACTCCCGTTGTGTGCCCCCAGCGTATCACGCCCGAGCTGTGCGCCATGCTGAAGAAGTATCATCCCATCTGGCTGAACACCCACTTCAACACCCCCAAGGAGTTCACTCCCGAGGCTGCCAAGGCCTGCGCTATGCTGGCTGACGCCGGTATCCCCCTGGGCAACCAGTCCGTGCTGCTGGCCGGCGTGAATGACTGCATCCATGTGATGATGGAGCTGGTCCACGGTCTGGTCAAGATGCGTGTCCGCCCCTACTACATCTATGCCTGCGATCCTTCCCTGGGTCTGAGCCACTTCCGTACTCCCGTGTCCAAGGGCATCGAGATCATGGAAGCTCTGCGCGGCCATACCTCCGGCTACTGCATCCCCACCTTCGTGGTCGACGCTCCCGGCGGCGGCGGCAAGACCCCCGTTATGCCCAACTACCTGATCTCCGAGACCCCCCGCAAGGTCATCCTGCGCAACTTCGAAGGCGTCATCACCTCCTACACCCAGCCCGAGCACTACGTTCAGGATTGCCACTGCGACGTCTGCACCGGCAAGAAGAAGGTGGAGAAGACCGGCGTGGCATGGGTCGCCGAGGGTACCAAGCAGCGCTATCTGGAGCCCACCAAGCTGCTGCGTAACGAGCGTCACGTCAAGAAGTAAGAGAGAGGTTAAACTATGGAAAGCAAACTCGGCTTGAATATGGAGCTGGTCGAACAGGCGCGTGCCTCTGCCGCCAAGGTGGCAGACGACACCCAGCAGTTCATTGACCAGCATACCACCGTCACGGTGGAGCGCGCTGTTTGCCGTCTGCTGGGTATCGATGGCGTCAACGATATGGACGTTCCTCTGCCCAACGTGGTGGTCGACCACCTGATGGCAAACTCCCTGCTGCCCGCCGGTGCTGCGTGGGCCATCGGCAACGCCATGGTGGAGACCGGCAAGGATCCCCAGGGCGTGGCGGAGGCTGTCAACAGCGGTGAGCTGGATCTGAGCAAGATCCCCGCTCACTCCGACGCAGAGATTCGTGCGGCCATCACCCCCGTGGTGAACGCCACCATGGATCGCATCAATAAGAACGTTGCCAAGCGCAACTCCTACCTGAAGGAGTGGGGCGATAAGGAAGGCCCGTACCTGTATATCATCGTGGCTACCGGTAATATCTACGAGGATATCATTCAGGCCAAGGCCGGTGCCAAGCAGGGCGCCGACATCATCGCCGTCATTCGTACCACCGGTCAGTCCCTGCTGGACTATGTGCCTTACGGCGCTACCACCGAGGGCTTCGGCGGCACCTATGCCACCCAGGAGAACTTCCGCCTCATGCGCGCCGCGCTGGACGAGGTGGGCGAGGAGCAGCACCGCTACATCCGGCTGTGCAACTACTGCTCCGGTCTGTGTATGCCCGAGATCGCCGCTATGGGCGCTCTGGAGCGTCTGGACGTTATGCTGAATGACGCTCTGTACGGCATCCTGTTCCGCGATATCAATATGCAGCGTACCATCGTCGACCAGTTCTTCTCCCGCGTGATCAACGGCTATGCCGGCGTGATCATCAACACCGGTGAGGATAACTACCTGACCACCGATGACGCCATCACTGCCGCCCATACCGTGCTGGCCTCCCAGTTCCTGAACGAGGCGTTTGCCAAGTCCGCCGGTATGCGCGAGGAGCAGATGGGTCTGGGCCACGCCTTCGAGATGGACCCCGCTGTGGAGAACACCTTCCTGTATGAGCTGGCACAGGCACAGATGGCCCGTGAGATCTTCCCCAACGCGCCTCTGAAGTATATGCCTCCCACGAAGTTCATGACCGGCAACATCTTCCGCGGCCACATTCAGGACGCCCTGTTCAACATGGTGACCATCCTGACCAACCAGCGGCTGTGCCTGCTGGGCATGATGACCGAGGCCATCCACACCCCGTTCATGTCCGACCGTGCTCTGTCTATCGAGAACGCTCAGTACATCTTCCGCACCATGAAGGATCTGGGCAGCGAGCTGACCTACAAGGAGAACGGCATCATCCGCAACCGCGCCAACGAGGTGCTGACCAAGGCCACCGACCTCCTGAAGGAGATCGAGAAGCTGGGTCTGTTCACCACCATCGAGAAGGGCATCTTCGCCGATGTCAAGCGTCCTAAGGACGGCGGCAAGGGTCTGAACGGCGTTGTGGTCAAGGACGACAAATACTTCAACCCCTTCGTTGAAGTCATGAAAGGCAAGGTGGGAGCATGAGCAGCGGACTGTATAACACCCATAAGATCGATTTCGATACCACGCTGGATCTGACCCGTCTGAAGCCCTACGGCGATACCATGAACGACGGTAAGGTGCAGACCAGCTTCACCCTGCCTGTCAAGGATGACGAGCGCGGTGAGGAGGCTGCCCGCCAGATCGCCAAGAAGATGGGCCTTGAGGAGCCCAACGTGGCGTATCACACCGCGCTGGACAAGGAGTTCACCTTCTATGTGGTCTACGGCAGCTGCGTCCACTCCGTGAACTACGAGGATATCCACGTCATCACCGTGGAGTCCGACGTGATGAGCATGGAGGACACCAACGACTACATCCGTGAGCACATCGGCCGCAAGGTCGTGATGGTCGGCGCCTCCACCGGCACCGACGCCCACACAGTTGGTATCGACGCTATCATGAACCGCAAGGGCTTTGCCGGCCACTACGGTCTGGAGCGCTACGAGATGATCGAGGCCTACAACCTGGGATCTCAGGTCCCCAACGAGGAGTTCATCAAGAAGGCACTGGAGCTGCACGCCGACGTGCTGCTGGTCTCCCAGACCGTTACCCAGAAGGATGTTCACATCCAGAACCTGACCAACCTCATCGAGCTGCTGGAGGCCGAGGGCCTGCGCGACAAGTTTGTTGTCTGCTGCGGCGGTCCCCGTATCACCCACGAGCTGGCCAAGGAGCTGGGCTATGATGCCGGCTTCGGCGCCGGCAAGTACGCCGATGACGTGGCGTCCTTCGCTGTGACCGAGATGGTCAAGCGCGGCATGAAATAAGATCCTCAGCAAAAGCGGAGAGCCGCTAACCCGACTCTCCGCTTTTTGCGCGGAATCCCTTCTGATTAAGGTGATTTGCGCAAAAACAACATGGCTATCCCTTGCTTTTTCGTGCAAAGGGTGCTATGATGCTATTGTTAGAAAAGTCACGAAGCCCCGTCTTCGCGACTGTAAACCACCGCCCGGCCGCCGTACCTGGCGAGCCGCCCGGTGGGATAAAACAAGGAGGAACAGAAATGGCAAAGAAACCTGTACTGACTGCCCGTGAGGCAGCGGCAATGATCCCCGACGGCGCCACGATTATGTGCGGCGGCTTTCTGGCCTGCGGCCAGGCCCGCGCCATCGTCAAGGAGCTGGTAGCCCGCGGCACCAAGGATCTGACCCTGATCGCCAACGATATGGGTCGCGCCACCGGTCCCAAGGGTGAGGAATTCTTCGGCATCGCGGAGCTGATCCACAATCATCAGGTCAAGCGCGTGATCGCCACCCACGTCGGCATGACCCCCGAGGTCGGCCAGCAGCACACCGAGGGTACGCTGGAGGTCAACCTGCTGCCTCAGGGTACGCTGGCTGAGTGCATCCGCGCTGCCGGCGCCGGTCTGGGCGGTGTTCTGACCCCCGTGGGTATCGACACCCTAGTGGAGGAGAGCCCCTTCTGCATGGGCCGTCAGACCATCGATGGCAAGGATTACCTGCTGATGAAGCCCATCCACGCTGATTTCGCCCTGCTGGGCACCTATAAGTGCGATGAGTTCGGCAACTGCTGGTACAAGGGCACCATGCGCAACTTCAACGTTGTCATGGCCACCGCCGCTGACACCGTCATCGCCGAGTGCGAGTACATCGTTCCCGTGGGCGACATCGAGCCCGAGAACATCCATACCTACGGTATGTGCGTTGACTACATCGTGGAAGGAGACAGAAAGTAATGGAAAAGTCCGAGATCAAAGGCTTTATTGCCAAGCGCTGCGCCAAAGAGCTGAAGAACGGCGACGTCGTGAATCTGGGCATCGGCCTGCCCACCCTGATCCCCAACTATCTGCCTGAGGGCGTTGAGGTGATCATCCATGCTGAGCTGGGTATCGTCTCCGCCGGCGTGTCCCCCAAGGAGGGCGACGCCAACTACGATCCCTACCACGTTGTGGATGCCGGCGGCAACCCCTCCTCCGTGGCTTACGGCGGCGGCTTCATCGACTCCGCCACCAACTTCGGCCTGATCCGCGGCGGCCATGTGGACGCCTGCTTCCTGGGCGCTCTGGAAGTGGACGCCGAGGGCAATCTGGCCAACTGGATCATCCCCGGCAAGAAGATGCCCGGCATGGGCGGCGCCATGGATCTGTGCGTCGGCGCCAAGCACTGCATCGTCTGCATGGAGCACACCGCCAAGGGCAACCCCAAGATCTTCGAGAAGTGCCGTCTGCCCCTGACCGCTTCCCACTGCGTGAACAAGATCATCACCGAGATGTGTGTGTTCGAGGTCACCAAGGACGGTCTGCTGATGACCGAGATCAACCCCGAGTTCACCGTCGAGGATGTGAAGGCCGCTACCGCTGCTCCCTTCGCCGTCGCCGCTGACCTCAAGAGCATGATCGACTGATCTGCCTGAAAAGAGCAAAAAGAAAAGACCCCATGGGGTCTTTTCTTTTTGCTCTTTTTTACCGCTTCAGGCGCTTGTCGCACTTCTTGCCCAGCCATGTGCCAAGGCTCTGGAACACCTGCACCAGCAGCACCAGAATGACCACTGCCACCAGCATCACCAGATACTTGTACCGGTAGTAGCCGTAGTCGATGGCGATCTTGCCCAGACCGCCGCCGCCGATGATGCCGCTCATGGCGGAGTAGCCCAGAATGGTGGTCAGCGCGATGGTCACATTCTGGATCAGGGACGGTACGCTCTCCGGGATCATCACCTTGCAGATGATCTGCATGGGCGTGGCGCCCATGCTCTGAGCGGCCTCGATGATGTTGCCGTCCACCTCCCGGAGGCTGCTCTCCACCAGACGCGCCACAAAGGGAAACGCTGCCGCCACCAGCGGAACGATGGTGGCTGTGGTGCCAACGGCGGTGCCGATGAGCAGGCGGGACAGAGGGAACACCATGATCATCAAAATCAGGAACGGGATGGAGCGCAGCAGGTTGATGATGACGTTCAGCACCTGCATCAGCCAGCGGGGGAGAGGCAGCACGCCGTTTTTCTCGCCTACCACCAGCAGTACGCCCAAGGGCAGGCCGATGACCAGCGACAGCGCTGTGCTCACCACGGTGACATAGAACGTCTCCCATACGGCGAAGGGCAGAGAGGGCAGCACGGTCAGCAGGTCCTGCACGGACTTCTGGGAAAACAGATCGCTGTACATACTCACTCCACCTCCTCTACCTGTACGTTGGCCACATTATGGAGAAACGCCACGGCCTTGTCAAACTGATTGCTGGGGATGCCAAGCATCATGCTCCCGTATACCGTTTCGGACAGCTTCTGGGTGCTGGCGGAGATGACGTTGCAGAGGATACCCTCCTCCGACGCCAGCTGGGCGATCATGGGGATGCTGGTGGTCGCGGCATCCTTGAACACCAGCCGCACCAGCTTTTCGCCTGCCGGATCGTACACCTGCGCGTCGGCGCCGCCGGGGAATACCAGCCGCCGCCCCGCCGCGGACTTGGGTGCGGCGAACACCGTGCCAACCAGTCCGGACTCCGCCACGCGGCCCTCGTCCAGAATGGCAACGTGGGTGCAGATCTCCTTCACCACGCTCATCTGGTGGGTGATGACCACCACGGTGATGCCCAGCTTTTTGTTGATATCCCGGATCAGCTCCAGAATCTGCCGGGTGGTGTTGGGATCCAGCGCGCTGGTGGCCTCGTCGCACAGAAGTACCTTGGGGTGGGTGGCCAGTGCGCGGGCGATGGCGACGCGCTGCTGCTGGCCGCCGGACAGCTGGGCGGGGTAGGAATCTGCCTTGTCGGGCAGACCTACCAGCTCCAGCAGCTCACGGGCGCGCTGCTCCGCCTCGGCCTTCTTCACGCCCGCCAGCTCCATGGGAAAGCAGACGTTCCGCAGGCAGGTGCGCTGCATCAGCAGATTGAACCGCTGGAAGATCATGGTGATCTCCCGCCGCGCCGCCCGCAGCTGGGCGGGGGTCATGGTGTCCAGCCGCTGGCCGTTGACGATGATCTCGCCGCTGGTAGGCTTCTCCAGCAGGTTGATGCACCGCACCAGCGTGCTCTTACCGGCACCGGACATACCGATGATGCCGTAGATGTCGCCGTCTTCGATGGTGAGGGAGACGTCCTTGAGAGCGTCTACCCCGCCGGCTGTGCCGGAATCAAATGTTTTGCTGACGTGCTTCAGTTCGATCATGGGCGTCTCCCTCCTTTCTCACTTACTTGGTGGTCAGCGCATCCAGCGTGGTCTGCTTACCGCCGTACAGGCCCATGGGCTCCACGTGGATAGCGGCGATGGAGGCGATGTGGGTGCCGTTCTGGGCGTTGAAGTCCTCCAGATAGGGCAGGTGCTGGAAGTAGTTGGCGTCCACGGTGCCGTCATCCACCACGGTGTTGGGTACCACATAGTCGTTGTAGCTCTGGATATCCAGCGTGATCTCCTTGGCGGCCAGGATCTCCTTGGCCACCTCCAGGATCTCGGCGTGGGGCGTGGGGGAGGCGGCGATGGTGATGGTCTGACCCTTCAGAGCCTCGTAGTCCACGGAGGCGTCATAGCCGTCAGTGGGGGTCTCCACCACGGATACCACGGAGCCGGCGTACGTCTCTGCGATGTAGTCAGCCACCTGCTTGCTCTCCAGCGCGGCCTTCAGGGCCAGGATCTTGGGCTCGTTCTCGTTGCCCTCCTTCACCGCCAGAATGTTGGCGTAGGCGGAGGCGCTGCCCTCGATGAACAGGGAGTCGTTGACGGGGTTCAGACCCGCGTTGATGGCGTAGTTGCTGTTGATGACCGCGTAGTCCAGATCAGGCAGCATATTGGGCAGCTGGGCGGCCTCAGCCTCCACGATCTCCACGTTGTAGGGGTTGTCTACGATGTCGTTCTTGGTGGCGGTGATGCCGGCGCCGTCGGCCAGCTTGATGATGCCGTTCTCCTGCAGCAGCAGCAGGGCGCGGGCCTCGTTGGTGGTGTCATTGGGTACGCCAATCTTAACGGCGGTCTTGGTATCGCCGCTGTTGTCACCGTCGGTGTTGGTGTCCTTGCCGCCGCAGGCCGTCAGGCTCAGGGCCAGGATCAGGGTCAGGGCCAGAGCGGCCAGACGAGTGAAATAAGTACGTTTCATCTTCATGTCTCCTTTTCAGATATGCCGTAAGGAATGTATGATCTTGCTGACGGCGTACCGCGGGACTGTGCACACGCCCTGCGGTGCGCCGGAACAAACGGAAGGGGGCGCATCCAAGCGCCGGAAAAAACAAAAACAGCGGCAGGTCGATCGACCTTCCGCTGCTCGTTCACACACCGGCTTTTACAAGCCGTTCAACAGTTTTTGGAAAGCAATCGATCATTTTGGGCGCGCAGAAACATGCACATGGACATCATACCCATGCACATCTGGCACATCATCATGGCAGTGCTGCGACGCTTCATGTTGCTTTCCTCCTCGCTGTATTTGCTGAAGTTGGGCGCATCATAACGCTTTTACCGCCAAATGTCAACCCTATTTGCGTATTTTGGCGTTTTTTCCAAAAAAGTACCGGACATAAGCGGACGTTTTCGTGCCATCTGCCATGACGCAAATTCTTCTTGCACAAACCACAAGATGGTGTATAATGGAACGGTGTAAACCACAACAGGGAAGGGGAGAGGGCCATGTCATCCCGCGTTTTCGACCTCATCGCACAGGAGGAACAGCGGCAGGCGACCACCGTGGAGCTGATCGCCAGCGAGAATTTTGCCAGCGAGAACGTGCTCCGTGCGGTGGGAAGCTGCCTGACCAATAAATATTCCGAGGGCTATCCCGCCCACCGCACCATGGGCAATCAGGGCCGCTACTACGGCGGCTGCCATGTGGTGGACGAGCTGGAGGAGTACTGCATCGCCAAGTGGAAGGAGGTTTTTGCCACCGACTACCATGTGAATGTGCAGCCCCACAGCGGCTCATCGGCCAATATGGCGGCGTATATGGCGCTGCTGCAGCCCGGCGATATGGTGCTGTCCATGAGCCTTGCCAACGGCGGACATCTGACCCACGGCTCGCCGGTGAACTTCTCCGGCAAGCTGTACGACCTCCATTTCTACGACGTGGACGGCGACGGCCTTATCGACTACGACGGCATGGAGCGTATGGCGCTTGCGCTGCGGCCCAAGCTCATCATTGCCGGCGCGTCGGCGTACAGCCGTACCATCGACTTTGCCCGCTTTGCCGCCGCCGCGAAGAAGGCGGGGGCGTATTTCATGGTGGACATGGCCCACATCGCCGGTCTGGTGGCGGCGGGGGAGCATCCCAGTCCCTTCGGCCTGGCGGATATCATCACCACCACCACCCACAAGACCCTGCGGGGGCCTCGCGGCGGCATGATCTTCTGCCGCCCGGCGCTTGCCAGGAAGGTGGACAGCGCCGTGTTCCCCGGTATGCAGGGCGGCCCCTTGGAGCACGTCATCGCCGGTAAGGCGGTGGCGGCGGAGGAGGCGCTGACCCCGGCCTACCGCACCTATATCCACAATGTGGTGGCCAACTGCAAGGCCATGGCGGAGACCTTCACGGCCATGGGCTACCATGTGGTCACCGGCGGCACCGACAACCACCTGTTCCTGCTGGATCTGACGGACACCGGTCTGACCGGCGGGGAGGTGCAGGAGCGTTTGGACGGGTGCGGCATCACCCTGAACAAGAACTGCGTACCCGGCGACAAGCGCCCACCGTCCCAGACCAGCGGCGTCCGCATCGGTACCGCCGCCATGACCACCAAGGGCTATACGGCGGAGGATTTCCGCCGCGTTGCCCACCGTATCGACGAGGTGGTGCGGCAGATGATGGCGGAAAAGGACGCGCAGGCGTAAAGCGCCTTATAGAGAGCAAAAAAGTATCCCACGGCACAGCCGTGGGATACTTTTTATGTTCGTTATGCCGCGGTTTTCCGCAGGAACCGCCGGAGGAACCACACGGCCATCACCGCGCACAGCGCCTCGGAGATCGCCGGTGCAAACCAGATGCCCGTGCCGCCCACGGCTGCCGCCAACAGCAGCAGCGCGCCGGCCTGGAACGCAAGTCCGCGGCCCACAGAGATGGAGATAGCCGCCTTCGGCCGCTCCACCGCCGTCAGGAAGCCGCCCATGAGGATGTTGCTTCCCAGCAGTATGTAACACAGGCCGTACCGCCGCAGTGCGCCGGCCGCGCTGCCCAGCAGCTCCGGCTTTTCCGCGCCGAGGAAGATCCCGGCGATCTGGGGGGCAAAGATCATCACACCGGCGAAGATCACCGCCGTCATGATGCCCACCGCCGTAAAGCCGTACCGCAGCAGCTTCTTGTAGCCCGCCGCATCCTCCTTACCGTAGTGGTAGCTGACCAGCGGCTGGCTGCCCTGGGAGATACCCAGCATGGTGTTGATGATGAGGGTATTCACATAGGCGATGATGGTGTAGCACACCAGTCCGTCGTCACCGAGGCACCGGAGGATGACCCGGTTGAACAGGAAGATCATCACGCCGTTGCACAGCTCCGTCACGCCGTCGGCAAAGCCCAGCGGGATCAGCCGCTTGTAGATGCTCCAGTCCATCCTGAACTTCACAAAGTGGAAGGTGTTGTGTCCGCCCAGAAAGTGGCGCAGATAGATGATGCACGTCAGAAGCTGGGAAAGTCCCGTGGCGAAGGCCGCGCCCCACACGCCCAGATCCAGCACGAAGATGGCGATATAGTCCAGCACACAGTTGGCCAGACAGCCGGTGATGACCGTCAGAATGGCCAGACGGGGATAGCCGTCGGTCTTGATCAGCACCTCCATGTTATAGGAGACGATGAAGCACAGCGCGAAGGGGGCCAGGCCCCGGAGATAGTCAATGGTATATTGATACGTTACGCCCTTTGCACCCAGCAGCACGGCGAACGGCTCCAGAAATACGAAGACGAGGACGGTGATGGTCAGGCCGATGCAGGTCAGCAGCACAGTGTTCTGTGAGAACAGGCTATTGGCCTTCTCGCCTTGGTTTTGCCCCAGATAGATGGCAATGATGGTGCTGGTGCCGACGGCGAAGATGACGCCGATGGAGAACAGCACGTTGGTGAACGGCACCGCCAGATTCACCGCCGCCATGGCGTATTCGCCTACGCCCTTGGCCACCATCAGCCCGTCCACGATGGAGTACAGGCTGAAAACCATGAGGGATGCCACCGTAGCGGCTACGAAATGCAGGAATTGTGATAGCAGACTTCGCTCATTGAGCATTTTGGATGAGGTTCCTTTCTTTTTGATTTCCGTTTCGGATATATAATTCTATTCTAACGAAAAAAAGTCGTTCTGTCAAATACTCTTGTCATGAATGGCAAGACAGTTTATAATTATCTTGATTAAAAAATCTGTGGGGGTATTTTTATGGAAGCCTATGTGATGGACGCTTTTTCCGCCCGCCTGTTCGGCGGCAATCAGGCCGGTGTAGTGCTGCCGGAGCACCCGCTGGACGACGGGGTGATGCAGCAGATCGCCGCCGAATTCAAGCACTCCGAGACCGCCTTTGCCGCCATGGAGCCGGACGGCAGCGTGACGCTGCGCTACTTCACACCGGCGGGGGAGGTGGAGCTGTGCGGTCACGCCACCATTGCCACCTTTGCCCTGCTGCGGGCGTTGGGGCGCATCGGGGACGGCACTGTCACCGCCCACACCAAGGCCGCCCAGCTTGCCATCGAGGTGCAGGGCGATACGGTGTGGATGGACATGGCGCCGCCCCGCTGGATCCGGGAGCTGACGGCGGCGGAGCTGCCGGCGTTGTACGAGGCCTACGGCCTGACATCGGCGGACTGCCCGGAGGGGCTGCTGCCCGCCATCGTCTCCACCGGCCTTGCCGATATCATGATGCCCGTCCGGGACCACGACACCCTGCTGCGCGCCGTCCAGAACGAGGCGGCGGTAACGGCGCTGTCCAAGAAGTATGACGTTACCGGCGTCCATATGTTCTGCCTCGGCGATGACTGCACCGCCTATTGCAGCAACTATGCGCCGCTGTACGACATCCCGGAGGAGTGCGCCACCGGCACCAGCAACGGCGCATTGACCTACTACCTCTACCGCCACGGCATGGTGCAGCCGGAGCGGGAGAACATATTTTTGCAGGGCGAGCATATGCACCGTCCCTCGGAGATCCGCAGCCGCCTGTATGCATCGGGCGACGCCGCCACCGTGCGGGTGGGCGGCCGCGCCGTCATGAGCATGGCCTGCGACATAAAGCTATAAAACAAACAGTCCACGGCTTTGCCGTGGACTGTTTGTTTTGCGATGACAACCTGAGGTTGCGCTGTTTCACCCCGCAAATGTCCGATGCAACCTGAGGTTGCTGGACGTAGTGGGAGCATATCCGCTATATTGTACAAAAAGGAGAGGTCTTGGTACATTGGCGGATAAAAAGGAGGGTATATGGAACACACACGCTCGTATTCTGTAAAAGGCGTTCTGGCCGCGCTGGGGAAGTCCCTGCTGTACCTGCTGTTTTTCATCATGACGCAGTTCCTGACGGGCGTCGTCTATACCGCCGCAGTCGCCGTCAGGACAGCGCTTGCGCACGAGGAGATGGACGTCGCGGAGGCAGCGCAGCTGGCGGCGGAGCGCCTTCTTGCCGGGGCGCCGGCGGTGGCGCTGCTTGCCAACGTGTTTGTTGTGGCGGTACTGCTGCTGTGGTTCCGGCTGCGGCACAAGCCGCTGGGGAAGGCGGCGGGCCTGCGCCGCTGCTCCGGCTGGACGGCGGCCTTCAGCGCCTTTGCCGCGCTGGGACTTTTCGTGGCGATCAATCTGGCGCTGGCTCTGCTGCCGGAGGCATGGCTGGCCGCCTACAACGCGGACATGGCGCCTATCGCGTCCACCGGCCTGTTCACAGCGCTTTCCATCGTGGTCGTGGGGCCGTTGGCGGAGGAGCTGGTGTTCCGCGGGATCATCCAGACCCGACTGCTGCGCGCCATGCCCCCTTGGACGGCGGTGGTGCTGCAAGCCGCGCTTTTCGGCATCATCCACGGCACACCCATCCAGATCGTCTATGCCCTCCTGCTGGGGCTGGCCCTCGGCTTCCTCCGCAGCCGCACGGGGAGCATCCTGCCCGGCTTTGCCGCCCATGCCGCGTTCAATGCGATGAACGACCCGCTGGGACTGCTGGGCGGTGGGGCGGGAAGCTGGTACGCCCTTGCGGTCATGGCGGCGGTGTGCGCCGCAGGGTGCGTGCTGTGCCGCCGGGGCCTTGCGGCGCTGGCGGTATCACCGGCGAGAGAGCAGGGCGGCCCGCCCGCCATGTGACCGGTATCCGTTCCCAACCACAAATCGGCGACCTCCCGGAGGGGAGGTCGCCGATTTGTGGTACATTCTCTGAAAAATTACTGATACTATGCAGCGCGCATATTGTTTTTGCGCGGACAGGTGATATAATTGACCATGTGTATGTATTACCGTCTGCACGGCGGAAAGAGGGAGAGAATCATATGACAAAGCGAATCGTATCAGTATTGCTGGCTGTGGTGTTGACGATCGGTGTGCTGCCGATGGAATTGTGTACCACCGCGTGGGCGGAGGAGCCGAAGCCAACCGCCCAACGGGAGAGTACGGAACTGCTGGACGGGTATCTCTACCAGTTGGCAGGTATGGACATCACCGACTATCGCGGCAGCACGAACGGCATTGTTACAAAGCCGAAGTACAGCGCCGGCGATAACCTGACCCCCTCGGAGCGTCAGGTGTATAACGCCATGAAGCCGGAGATCATCAAGGTGGCCAACGGCCAGCGCAGCGGCACCCGCTTTTCCGTGCCGACCTCGCTGTCCGCATCCTCGGTCCGCAGAGTGGTAACGGCGCTGATGGTGGATCTGCCCTACGAAATGTATTGGTTCGGCAAGGCGCTGAGCGGGTCCTTTGCATCTTCTGGCTACACCATCAGCCTGAAGGTGGCGCAAGATTTCCGTGGCTCCAACGAGTATACCACCAACATTCCCAATGTGCCGAACGCGGTGCGTGTGGCAAAATCTGTGGTATCCTCCAACAGCGGCAAGGGAGACTACGAGAAGCTGGAGGCCTATAAGGACTACATCTGTGCCCACAACACCTATAACTACGCGGCGGCCAGCGGAGGTAGCGCCCAATATGGCGAGAACCCGTGGCAGCTGCTGTGGGTCTTTGACAACGATCCCAGCACCAATGTGATCTGTGAGGGCTATTCCAAGGCGTTCAAGTACCTCTGCGACCTGACGAAGGAACAGTACGGCTGGTACGGCAGCGTGGAAGCGCGGTTGATCCTCGGAAGCGCCGGCGGTCCTCATATGTGGAATACGGTGAGCTTCCAAGGCGGGAACTATCTGGTGGACGTCACCAACTGCGACGGCGGGTTTGACCTGTTCATGCGGGGGAGCATCAGCCAGACAGCCGGCAGCAGCTACTGGATAGGCGATATCTACTACACGCTGGACGACGACACAAAATCCGTATATACCCGTGCGGAGCTGACGCTCTCCTCCGCGGACTGCCCCGGCGCACCGAGACAGATCACCGGGATCAGGGCCATTCTGCCTACCAACGACGATGTCGCGATCGGCGTTTTCTGGAACGCGGACAGCCGCGCTACAAGCTACACGGTCTATCGCAGAGAGTCCGGCTCGGCGCAGTGGCAGGTTCTGAAAAGCGGGATCACCAATACGGTTTACAGGGATACCGATGTGGAGCCCGGCGTCACCTACTACTATACGGTGGAGGGGGTGAACGGCGCCTATCGCAGTCCCACCAAGGACGAAACGGGCGTATCCGCCACGATCCCCATCAAGATCCCTGACGACGTGACTTTGACGGGTGCGACGGCGGACAGCAGCGGCATCACCGTCACATGGCAGACGGCGCGATATGCCAAGACCTATGTGGTCTACCGCAAGTCAGCGGGTATGAAAAAATGGGAGAAGCTCAACAGTTTTGCCACTGGCACCAGTTATAAGGATACCGCTGTCGTTCCCGGTGCCACCTATACATACACTGTGCGCGGCCTGGCCGCCGATGGAAAGACCTTGAGTGCCGGCTATGACCACACCGGGGTGACAGCTGTTGCCAGCAAGGAACCGGAGAATGTAATACTCACCAGCGCAAGGATCACCGGCAGCGGCATCACCGTCACATGGCAGCCCGCCTTGAATGCCAAGACCTACACGGTTTACCGCAAGACCGCCGGGACGGGCTGGTCTGTTATCGCAAAGGGCGTCACGGCAACCTCCTATACGGATAACACAACAGCCGCTGGAGAAACCTACACCTACACAGTTCGCGGGCGCACGGCAGATGGCATTCAAAGCAAAGGATTTGACAAAAACGGCGTTACAGCTACTGTACCGAAGACGGCTGAAGACGTGGTGCTGACGGCTGCACGTATCAGCGGACAGAAGATCGTGGTCACGTGGCAGCCGGCTGACGGCGCGTGCAGCTACATGGTTTATCGAAAAGTGACAGGTACCAAAAAGTGGACTGCCATTGCCAAGAATGTCAAGGGGACCAGCTACACCGACAGCACGGTCAGGGCGGGCGTGTCCTATACCTATACCGTTCGCGGCCGCGGCGGTGACGGTGTACTCAGCCGGCACTACGATGGAGTCGGCGTTACCGCCGGTATTCCTGCCAACGTAACGCTCGTTTCAGCCACCGTAGAGGGTACTGGCATCACTGTTACATGGCAGAAGGCTGCCAATGCACAGACCTACACGGTGTACCGCAAAACTCCCGGCGCCAAGAAATGGACTGCGATCGGCAAAGCGATCAAGGGTACACAGTATAGAGACGCCGCGGTGACACCCGGTATCACCTATGCCTATACCGTCCGCGGTGTGGCCTCGGATGGACGCTCTCTTAGTCCAAGTTACGATGGCAAGGGCGTCAGCGCCACGGTGAATAAGACACCTGCCAATGTGACGCTAACTGCGGCCCGTGCCGGTGCAGACGGTATTACCGTCACATGGTGTGCGGCCAATGGTGCTGCATCCTATACCGTTTACCGCAGGATTGGTACCGCGAAATGGACTATCATTGCCAACGGCGTTACCGAGACTTCCTACACCGACAGCAAGGCGCAGGCTGGCGTGGCCTACGACTATACCGTTCGTGGCCGTGCGGCCAGCGGCACGCTGAGCCCGGGCTTTGACCGGACGGGTGTTTCCAGCGGTATTCCTGCCGATGTGACGCTGACTGCGGCCCGTGCTGGCGCGGACAGCATCACCATCACATGGCAGACAGCAGCTAACGCCACCTCCTACGCGGTCTATCGCAAGAGCTCCGGCGAAGGAGAATGGTCGTGTCTTGCCGCGTCTGTGCCGGGTACCAGATACGTGGATACCACGGCAGCGCGGGATGTGGATTATGTGTATACGGTTCGAGGTGTGCGGGATAGCGCCCTGAGCCTCGGCTGCGATGAAAATGGCAAGACTGCCGGCTTATACACCGTACCGGACGACGTAGTTCTGACCGGTGCGGATGCCAACAGGCATGGCGTTATGATCACATGGCAGCCTGCTGCCTATGCGCAGAGCTACCGCGTCTACCGCCGAGTAGACGGCGGTAAATGGGAAGTATTGGCTGATCGGGTCAGCAGTACCGGATACTGCGATGAGACCTTTGAGCAGGGACAGGCATACTACTATACTGTCCGTGCACTGAACCGTACGAAGATCAGCCGCGGTTATGACCGCGTCGGCGTGACCGCCACAACTTACTATTTTGGTACCTGCGGCGATAATTTGTCGTGGGATATGGATCCCGAAGAGGGAATGCTTACCATCTTTAACACAGAACACGGCACCCCCTGCCGGATGACGGACTACGATGATGCTTCCCCCGCACCGTGGTACGCGGCGCGGGAGAAGGTGCGCACTGTCGGGATGTATATCGACCAGGACTGTGCGCTTACCATTGGCACCAACGCCTTCGCCGGCTGCACTGCACTGAAAAGAATAGATATGCTGCCTGCCGGATTGACTGCCATCGGCAAAGGAGCCTTCACCGGCTGCACTGCGCTGACCGACGTGTACTACGGGGACGATGGCCACGCGTGGGAGCAGGTGACGGGCAGTGAAAATGCCCTGCCCGCCCAGACCAAGCTCCATACGAAGGGGAATCTGTACGAGAGCGGCACCCTGTCCAACGGTCTCCGGTGGGAGCTGGCGCTGACAGAGAAATCGGGCCTGCTGACCATCAAGGGAAGCGGGGCTATGCCGGACTTCCCCAACGGGGCCCGCACCACCGACTGGTACCCCTATCGGGATAAGGTGACGGTCGCCATCGTCTCACATGGCATCACCTCCGTGGGAGCCAACGCCTTCCGCGACAGCGCCGCGCTGGATCTGATGAGCATCGCCGGCAGCGTCACCTCCGTGGGCGACAATGCGTTCCGCGGCTGCTCCGCGCTGCGGAAGATAAAGTTCCGCGGCAAGGGCGTCGACTGGGATGCCGCCATTGCCGGTGCGGACACCGGCATCCCCAGCACCACCGTCGTCGAATACCTGAACGGCGCCTATGACAGCGGCAGCTGCGGTGAGGACCTGACATGGACCCTGTCGCCCGACGGCGTGCTGACCATCAGCGGCACCGGCAGCATGCCGGATTATAGCATGAAGTATGCAAACACCACCGACTATACATGGATCTCGACGGCGCCTTGGGCGGCCCATGCCGACCGTATTCAACGCCTCGTGATGGAGGAGGGCGTCACCTCCGCGAGTAAGTATGCTTTCTGCGGCCTTACCGCGCTGACTGCTGTCACCCTCCCCGACAGTCTCAGCACCATCGGCTGGGGTGCTTTTGAGGATTGCAGCGGTCTGACGGGCATCACGATCCCCAGCGGCGTGACCGCCATTGGTTACAGTGCGTTCGAGGACTGTACCGGTCTGACCTCCATTACCCTGCCCGACAGTGTGACATCTCTGGACTCCAGCGTGTTCTGGGGCTGCAGCAGCCTGACCTCCGTCACGCTGCCCACCGGCCTGACCTCCATCAGCGGGTATCTTTTCATCCGGTGTACCAGCCTGACGAGCATCACGATCCCCGGCGGCGTGACGGCCATCGGTGCGTCGGCGTTTGAGGGCTGCAAGGCCCTGACGGCCATCGACCTGCCCAGCGGCGTGACCGCCATCAGCGACAGCACCTTCGAGGGCTGCGAAAAGCTGACCTCCGTCACGATTCCCGGCGGCGTGACCGCCATCGGCACATCGGCGTTTGAGGGCTGCAAGGCCCTGACGGCCATCGACCTGCCCAGCGGCGTGACCGCCATCAGCGACAGCACCTTC
>ENA-OYXZ01000177-OYXZ01000177.1-human-gut-metagenome-genome-assembly--contig:-NODE-177-length-28876-cov-5.212380_pt1 | contig 28876 bp, 29 predicted proteins | sample MGYA00243975_ERZ653432 | MGnify/ENA primary metagenome ERZ653432 (study PRJEB26926, sample SAMN06164954) | human gut metagenome | biome: ENVO:00009003; feature: ENVO:2100002; material: ENVO:00002003...
GGTATCATTCCCTCTATTGTTGAAAAGGATTTCTGGGTATGCCGGGTTCTGAATATTCTTTTTAAGGAAGAATCATTGAAGCCTCATCTATGCTTCAGAGGCGGGACCTCCCTCTCCAAAGCGTACAAGATCATACGCCGTTTCTCTGAGGATATCGATGTTGCGTTATCTCCTCATTTCTTCCCTGAACTAGGTGAAGAAGATAAGCCGACAGCGGTTCAATCCGCCAGCCAGAGGGATGCTAAATTACGTAAGATTCGCCCCCACTACCGGAGGATGATGGAGAATGTTCTCCTACCCATCATGGAGGAGAGGATGAAAGAAATGGGGATCAAGAATGTGCATATCGGGTTGGAAAATCTGTCCACGGCACGCGATCCATTTGTTCTTTTAATCCATTATCCATCCTTGTTTGAACAGAATGAAAGCCTCTACATTCGTCCTTTTGTCAAAATCGAATTGACCGGGAGAGCTCAGACGGAACCATCCGAAGCCAGGATGGTCGATTCTTACATTGGGGAAGGATTTCCGGATTTTTCCGATTCAACTGAAGTACGAACGATTAGCCCTTCCCGAACATTCTGGGAGAAGTGTTTCATTCTCCATGAGAATAATACCCGTCCGCATGGAGAGTGGAGTATCAAGACCAGGCTGGCACGCCACTATTATGATGTGGCAGCCCTTATCCGAGCGGGATATGTTGATAAGGAGCTATTCTTCGATGTAAGGGACAAACGTAAGCTCTACCATTGGCAGACATGGGTCGATTACGATACATTGGCTCCCTCAGATCTGAAACTGATCCCGGATTCTCTTGAATTGCTGGGAAAATGGCAAAGGGACTACGAACAGACTTCAGCCATGCTCTTTGATGAACCGGAGCCTTTTGATTCATTGATTAACACGATCAATAGCATCATGGATCAAGACATGGAATGAATGCCCTAATATGATTGATAAAATGTGACCATATCCACTTTTTATCAATCATAATTGAAATATTTTCTTCCTTCGCGTCATCTATACATGACGGCTTCATTACCTGCCGCCATGTTTCCATGACTACATTATACACTCTTCACCATCGGGTGAGGCAGCTGGATCAAACACTTAGCGGTAATAACCGGAAGTACTCTACGGGAGACATTCTTTTCACAGGTCAAGGAGAACGGATAGTTCTACATACCCTTATTGCAGAAGGAGGAGAAGGGGTTGTCTTTGCCGCTCAGACTTTTGGTGAAGTACCACAAGTGGCCAAGCTCTACCACCCGATGCAACGGATGCATTGGCGCGAGCAGAAGCTTCGGTTGATGTGTTCCCGGCCTATTCGTTCTCCGTGCGTGGCGTGGCCTCGTGCTGTGCTGTACGACGAACTACGACGCTTTGTCGGCGTACTGATTCCCCGGGTGGACGGTGTTCCTCTCGGGGCATTTGCTTCTCATGCGGAACTGATGAAGAAACAGTTTCCATTATGGACTCGATACGACCTCATCAAACTGTGCCTGCATTTGGCTGAATCAGTCCACACGCTGCACCGTCATGGCGTTATCCTGGGTGATCTACATCCAGGCAATGTGATAGTGTCAGACAATGACTCCGTCTGCTGGGTAGATGTCGACAGTATGCAGATCGAAGACTATCCCTGTACTGTCGGCACGGAACGGTTCCGGGCTCCGGAGCTCCACGGCAATTACGGAGGTTTCCTCCGCACCTGCAGTCACGATGCCTACGCCCTGTCCGTCCTGCTCTTCATGACGCTGACGCTCGGTCTGTCTCCGTTCTCCCGACAAGGGGGAGAAGGAGACATGCGGGAATCCGCCAGAAAGGGAGAACTGCCGTATGCGTTTGCTTCGTACAAGCCACCTGCGGGAATCTACCCGCCCGATACCCCCGGACGCCATGTCTGGTCGTATCTCCCACGCAAGCTTCGCTATGCCCTAGGCCACAATCTTACCTGTGTCCAGCGTCGCGATTTGCGTCCACGCGTCATGCCGGGGTATCTGGCGCGTTGTTTTCATCAATACCTCAGGGATATGGAACCGGGTGGCAGAAGGGATCATCCCATGTACCGGGATCTTCTGCACGACCGTTCCTGTCCGCCCCGCAGTTTGCTGGAGAAGATGACACCCAACATTTGTACGGACTGCGGGATTCTCTTCCGGGAAGCTCCTGACGATGTCGCACGGCGTTTACGGCAATCTCATGCCCGTCCTCTGTGCAGGCTCTGCATCAGGCGTCGTAGCGCATTGAATCAGTCATCTCGGAATCCTACCATCAACCATTAATAAAAACCATAATGTCTACATCATCTACACACCCTACCAAACAGGAACAACTCGCCGCCATGCGCGAGTTCAGCAACAACACCAACGCCCGGCTTCCCGTTCTCTTCCTGTTGGATGCCAGCAGCAGTATGAACGGCATTGTCCGGGGCGACAACCAACACATCGTCCGTCAGGAATACGCTGATGGGATCAACTGGAATATCGTCACGGGAGACAACATGGTCACCCGGATGGACGAACTCAATACCGGGCTTCAGCGGTTCGTCAGCGACATTCTTGCCGATCCTCTGGCCAAGCTGGCCGCTGACGTAGCGGTCATGACTTTTGCCCGGACAGTGGCGACGGTAAAGGAGTTCGGACCGATCCGGGAATCAGACTCAAAGCTGAAAATCACTACATCCCGAGAAAACGAAACACTCCTTGGTGAAGCCGTCGAACTGGCCTTGTCCGAACTTGACAGCCGTAAACGTACCTATCGGGAACATGGGGTGGAATACTACCAGCCTTGGCTCGTCGTGATGACGGACGGGGTTCCGACCAGCGCCCGGCACCGGGAGCTGGAGAGACGATTGAAGGAACTGACGGCTGCCCGCAAGCTCAGTGTGTTCGTCTTCGGTATCGGCCGTGCCGATCTGTCGGAGCTTTGCAGCATCAGCCCGGGGCGTCCTCCCATGCGGGTCAACGATCAGAAGTTCCCGGAACTCTTCGCATGGCTGAGCCGGAGCGTCCGCATGGCCAGCATGTCCGTGCCGGGCGACGGGGTATCGTTGACTCCGCTCCCGGAGGATGTGTGGCAGGTGTAGGACTGGCAACATCAGGAAGTCTCTCTTATGAGGGGCTTTCTTTTAGCTGGCGCTACAACATGAATGAAGTTATTCCGTTATTTCAAGTTTATGCATTTTTCTAAAATAGCAGTTGGAGTTATTTCAAGAGATCTTCCCATCGGAATGATGCCTCTTGATGAAAGTCGTCGGACGATGTGAGCTTTGAGCTTTGCATGCATGCCGGTTTTGCTATACTCCATTGGGCTTGTTGTTCCAGAATGACTGCTGTTATTCGGGTTGCAATATGGATTGATCGAAAAGAAGATAAGGTATGACCCATCTGCCGACAGAAGATGAAACCCCGGTTCCCGGAGAGTTGTTATTGTATACTTCTCCGGATGGCAACATCCGTCTGGATCTTCGCATCCATGATGAGACGTTGTGGATGACCCAGCAGATGATGGCTGAACTGTTCCAGACAAGTAAACAGAACATCGGGCAACATGTTGCGAATATCCTGCAAGAAGGTGAGCTTCAAGAGGATGGAACTGTAAAGAATTTCTTTACAGTTCGATTCGAAGGGGAACGACAGGTGAAACGTTCTGTTATCTTCTACAACCTCGATATGATCATTTCCGTCGGTTACCGGGTGAATAGCATACGGGGCACTCAATTTCGCATATGGGCGACCCAGCGCCTGAAGGAATACATGATCAAGGGGTTTGCCATTGATGACGAACGCTTGAAGAACCCGCCGATTCCCGGAACGACACCGTTGCCGGACTATTTTGATGAATTGCTCGAGCGTATTCGGGACATTCGTGCCAGCGAACGGCGCATGTACCTGCGCATCAAGGATGTTTTTGCCATGGCGGCTGACTATGTGCCGTCCGGAAAGGAAACGACGGAGTTTTTCAGCTCGATTCAAAACAAACTGCACTATGCCATTACCGGACACAGTGCTGCGGAATTGATGATGATGCGGGCAGACGCATCAGCGCCCAACATGGGGTTGACCAGCTGGGTTGGAGACCGAATCCATGCCAGTGATATCACTGTTGCAAAGAACTACCTTAACGAGGAAGAAATCAGCGATTTCAATCGTTTGACCTCCCTGTGTCTGGACTTTGTCGAGGATCAGGCAAAGAACCGCCGTGAGATATTTCTGCATGAGTGGGAAGACAAGCTTAACGAATTGCTTCGTCTCATGGGAAGGCGTGTACTAAAAGGCAAGGGAAACCGGTCAATGAAACAGGCTCGGGAACATGTCCGGGAACAATACCGCTTCTATGAAGAACACCGCAGGTTACTGGCCGAACACCAGGCGGAACAGGACTATGTGAAAGAACTGGAGCAGAATATCAAAAGGCTGGAGAACAAGAAAGGCCGCAAGTAATTTTCAATTCCAGGCCGTTAAAAGTTTTTGGATATGCTCTAGTTTTTTCTCTAGGGTATTGACTGCATGTCGTCCTCTCCATTTGATTCCCCTCCAGGCCTCCCGCCAATAGAGAAGAAACGCTCCTGTACAAAACAGTTTCTCGTTTACCCGTTCCTCGGAGGGCTTTCTTTTTGCCGTGATTATCTTATGTAAAACCTTACAACTCGACGGCTTTATAGCTCAATTGTTTCTTTCTTTTGAGTCACCGGATACAACTTTTTTTCGAGAGGGGTGAGATCCAGTGTGATAGTTACCTTTGTAGGGAAATCATCTTGCCACTTGATGTCAAATTCGTAGTTGAGGTTCATATCCTCTTTGCTAAAGGCCCCTTTGGGGAATCCCTTGCAATAGTTGATCCGGTGGGTAGGTTCCCATAGGTATTCCAACAGAGCTATGGGGAAGTCATTAAGAAAGTTACAGGGGAGGCCGTTAGGTAGTGTTGTCCATTTGGAATAAATCCCCTGGCTTAGCGGAAACCAAAATCCGGGGAAGGCCTGTTGGTTGTTTTGATCGACGTAGAAACCTTTGAGCATACCCAGTAACATGAGGAATCTCGTAGCTTTCTTATCATGGTAAGTATAGGCAGAAACATGTTGATAATACTGTTTCAACATGGATTGTCCATCGTACTGGTAATTGCTTCCTTTTGATGGGGTGAAATAGTTTTCGTCCTGACTCAGCCAGAGAAACGACAGGTTCGTCTCATTGGTTATTTTTTTAGGATATTTCCATTGTGAAATAGGTAAAAGATGGGCTCGCGCAGTTAGCCAATCGTTGACCTCTTTGTCATCTATCGTCATGTTGTGACCGATATTGACCGTGTAGATGACTTTTAGTCCATCGAATTGAAGGATAGCGCCAGTCTTGAGGCTTTTAGTAGAATATGAAGCAAAACCATTGTCGGAGAAGGAAGGATGGATTTCCTTTTCAATCGAGGGAGGGCTAGCTACAGACGCTTTTTCTTCCTCCTTTTGAACCAACTCATTGGATCGCTTTTGCACTTGATCCAACAGGGAGAGCTCCTGTTCAATGCGCTTGTTGTGGATGTTTTCGTCCAAGTCGTTCAAAAGAATCTGCATTTCCACGAGAGGATCGTTACATTCTTTGTGAATTCGGTCTTCCATGGCGGGAAGAAGGGCTTCTTCTTCCATGTTGGCGGCAGGATAGGTTTCGATGACGTGATCGGTTATTTGAGCCAGGGGAAGGATGAGCTCATTGAGAAACTTGGTGGATAGTGTCTGACGTGCTGTGGCCCATTTTTTACACAAAGTATCATATCTTCTTCCGATGGTGTTTGAATAAGAGGAGGTCTCTCGGGAGGAAGGAATAAAGGGAATTCCTTTCTCCAACTCTTGTTTTAACTCATCTAATTCCTTGAAGCACTCGGATTGAATAGTATGAGCCTTCTGTTCAAATTCAGGGAACCGGGAGAGATAATCATCCAGCTTATAATGGGCACGTACTTTTTGGTAAAGTGCATCCTTGAGTTCCTTTGGCGACTTTGAGGCTGGATCTGTTTTTCCCATGGCTGCTTCGTGCGTCTTCGGCAAGGCGTTTATTGGCTGGGAGGATTGTATGGTCCCCCATATTCTCCAGGCGGCAACGCCAACCAGTAAGACAACGACAGCTGCGATTAGCAAGCGTGTAAGAAGAACCAATCTGGGTGATGTTCTGAGCGGCTTCCCCTGTTGCAGCCATTCCTTCCACTCCCCGGCGGCCTGGCAACGTTCTTGAGGTTTGAGCCGCAGATTCCGGTCGATGGATGTCAGTAGTTCCCGAGGCCATGGTTCGGTGAGTGCCATGCCTGAGAGAGGCATAACATCATCCTGCATCAGTCGCCGATCAGCTGGCTCTACCGGGATGCTGGAGATCAGTCCATACCAGGTAGCGGCCAGGGCGTAGAGATCCGTCCATGGGCCAATTTCTCCCTTTCCCGTGATTTGTTCCGGGGAGGCGTAAGCGTACGAGAACTCTCCCTGTGTAACTGTGCAGGTCACTTCCGGCTTGTTGAGCGCCGCACCGAAGTCGATCAATACAGGCAGCCCCCGTTCGTCAAAGAGGATGTTGCCGGGCTTGATATCGCGGTGGTAGATCCCCCTGCCATGCAGATAATCCAGGCCATCCAGCACCATAAGCAGCCACTCCCGGGCTTGATCCGCAGAAATGGTCTTTCCTCCTGTGGCGGCTTTGTCCATACGCTCCCGCAGGGAACCTCCTTCCAGCCACGGCATCACATAGAAGATACTGCCATGAGACTCGAAGACATCATACACCCGAACGATTCGCTCGTGGTTCAGGGAAGCAAGTGTCTGCGCCTCCTTGCGGAGGGAATCCATGGCTGCCCGGTAGGTGTGCCGGGGTGCGTGCGGTAACGGGATAATCTCTCCCGTATTCGAATCCCGGCTGCACAGCCCCAGAGGGAAGCATTCCTTGAGAACGATATTGCGTTTGAGCTGATTGTCCCAGGCAATGTAGGTGATGCCGAAACCTCCCCGGCCCAGTACCTTGAGAAGTTTGTAATTACCGAGCAGGGTTCCCGGAGGGAGAGCAAAGTCGGGAGCTTCCATAAGCTCAGGCAAGCGGGGGATTGCCGAGCCTCGGCACTTCGTCGGCCAGGAATTCCTTCAAGGTCTTGCCCTGGGAGAAAGCCTTCTTCTCAAGAACCTTGCGGGTATCCGGATCAAGCTTCAGGGTAATCAACGTTTCCTCTTCCACCTGCACCCGGCTCGGGAGAGTCAGCGGGAGCTGTTTGATCAATTCCCGGATGATGTGTTCCTTGGCGGCGGGAATGGGTTTCTGAGCCATCCAGTTGCGGACGGTCGCTTCCGTCACGAAACATCGTTCGGCGAGCCATGCGTAGTCAAAGTTGTTGGCCTTGAGCCACAGCTTGACGTTCATTTTCAGCTCATCCTGATTCACTCCTGCCATGCTTCGAAATGTATCACTATCGCTCAGTAATGGCAATATCGTTATACAACATTCCTCTTTTTGAGATTAAAGTGAGATTTTTACGTTGACTAAAATCGTAAAAAGGAGATATACAGGCAATGTAAACGAGATGCCAGCAATGAAAAGTATCATCCAGTTCACCTGCCCTCAATGCGGAGGTCACCAACTGATGCTCGTCGAACGGGCCATGCATCGTTATGTCGTCCAGAGTCTGGAGGCTGACAGGCAGGGAGGACTGGTTGTCGGGCACAAGGTTCTGGTGGACGATTTGTGCGGGGAGCCGCTGGGGTATCGCTGTGCGGACTGTCGACACCCGGATTGCCATAGTCATGATTCATCAGAAGGGTTTCAATGGCATTCTCTGGAAGAGGTGCAAAGCGCCGGGGCCATTGTCTGGCCGGGCGGGATGGAGACGGTAGAGCACCGGTGCATGGTTTGTTTCCCCGACGGGAAGATGAGGCCTGTGATCGTCGAGGTCACTCATCCCGGATCTCTCAGCGAGAAGGAACGCCGATTTGTACTGGAACGAGATCAGGCCGCCCATGGCATTCTGATCAGCCAGTCGGACTCCGGTATTCGAACGTTGTCCTGCCGCAACTGGAAGCGAGTCAAAAGACATGTTCTGCAATCATCTTCTTCCATTCTGGAATAAGCCGGATTTTGTGGCTCCGGTTCAACAGCTACAAAACGAAAGGAAACCATATGAAGAAATACATTACAGGCGGCATTGCTGCACTTATTACGTTGGCGGCTATTTGCATGATGACTGGTCAGTCACAGGCTTCCTCCCATCAGCAATCTGTGGGGGACGCCATTTGCCATCAGCAGAACCAGGGAGTGATCGTTTGCCCGGGATGCCAGGGCAAAGGCAATATCGGAGGGCAGAAATGCCAGCGCTGTAAGGGCCGTGGCATTCTCAAGTCGAACGGTATGCCTCTTTAAGAGGCATTAGTGAGAAAGGTATTGCTTCTAACTCCAAATGATACCTTTCGCATCCTCTTTTTACATACTAATCGCATAACAATCATCGAAATATATGGATAGTAAACAATATTATATCACCCTCCCAGATCAAACACAGGAAGGGCCATATGATGAAAAAGATCTCATTACCCGGTATCAAGCGGGTAAATACCCAAAAGGCACGCTTGTATGGCATGAGGGAATGGATAGCTGGATACTCATTGAAACAATGATGCAGAACGTAGAGAGAATAACAAATGATGAGAGGAGAATTGCCGATTGCAAACCGGATACACCTCCTCTTCCTGCCGCTATTCCTCCCGTTCCAAATCCTACCAATAAAAGAAGCAATGTGACAGCAGGTGTGTTCGCAATAGTATTAGGACCGCTAGGTGTTCATAAATTTTACAATGGAAGCTGGGGGCTAGGCATTATTTATTTGGCATTGTGTATTATATTTCTAATTGTCTCATTCGTCGGCAATGTCTTAATTAGTTCGAATAGCGATTTTGCTCCACTAGGACTCATCGCTCTTCCTTTTGTATTATTACACTGGATAATTGTCATATCTTCTATCATCGAAGGAATCATGTACTTAACAAACGTACAGAAATACAATCTAAAGTACAATGAGACACCGCCTGCTCCGATGAAGTGGTAGATATGTATTTGATAATACGAATTAATACATAAATATGAATTCGAAGATATATCAAATCGGTCACGTTGTCGTTCTTGCGTTGATTTTAGCAGTACTTCTTCCCTCACTCGGAAAGTTCGGTAGTCCCAAATCTACCAAGTAACGTTGAAATAACTCCTTTAAGCCGTCTTTGATGAAATAACCTCTTGCTGATTGTCATGTATATTTAAGGAAGGAGATCATTTATTATGAAAGACAAATTAATCAAACAACCGTGGCCCCGGAGTGCCCGGGTAACGGTGTGGGTTCTTGGTATCTTGTTGTTTATTGCTTCGGCCAATGTGTGGCTTCTTTGCGAAAAAGTTCAAGAGTACAAGAACGCTCCACGTACTGAATTATTACCCATTGACGGCGAGAGATTTGAATCTGAGATGCCATGGTTTATTGCAGAACCGTGCATAGATGCAGATTCTTACTGACTGACGTTTATACGCAACACCCTGCTGTGGAGGGCTCTACAGCAGGGTGTTTCCTGAATAACTCAAAGAAAGGAGATCATCATGAAAGAAACTAAACAACCGTGGCCCCGGAGTGCAAAGATCACTGTGTGGGTTCTAAGCCTGATATTGGTTCCGGCATTGTTTTACGCCGTTATCGTAGATCCTAATCCTTGCAGACACCAGCCAGTTGTATTGAGATCGCCATATATGACCTGTCGTCCTTTGCTCGTTCAGTTCGTATATAAACTCAAAGACCAAAGGACCAAACACCCGGAGGATTTTCCCTCTCCGCAAACAGGAAATGAAAAACTTATCAAAGAGATTCTGGATGCGGAAGATCCTGATGAGTATCTGCAATCACTTGGTTACGATTGAATCAGCCAACAGCCCAAAGAAAGGAGATTCTTATTATGAAAGAAACTAAACAACCATGGCCTCGGAGTGCCCGGGTGACGGTGTGGGTTTTGGGGATTATTACAATACTGTCATTTGCATGGCATATGTCGTTTCGGATAGCGGCTTATGATCATATCCAAAGCCTTGAATACAAAATCATTCTTGGTGAATCAGATAAGGATTATTTGCGTGCCAAGTTACGAGGCGAACCTGTTATGGACGAAATCTCGCCGGGCGTTGTGATGTTCATGCACTACGAGGCAGAAGACAAAACACGAGGATTCTGTTTCCCGTGGTGCCCCGATGTGTTTTTCATGTCGCATCCATAACCCCCAATACCCCGGTACAGAGGCTCTGTACCGGGGTATTGCTTTTCTTTTAGCCGACTCGTAAAATATCGACATGAGATTTTCTTACTGGTATCAGCTGACCAAGTCTGCCTCCACGATACATGGAGCAGGGTACGACAAGTTCATGTCCACTTTCCCCGGACAACGAGATATGAAACCTTCTCCTGTGCTGAAATAACACCTCTCCTACCGTCATATATATCAGACACAGGTAATTACCTGTCTGTCATCCTTCACAAAGCCGCCATGCTCCCTACCTCGGGCATGGCGGCTTTACTGTATCTACCCATCAACAAGAAAGAAACAACCATCATGGCTATCAAACTCATCGCCAACTACAGCAAACGTCTCGGGCTGCCGGGGTATTCCTCCCACCAATTCGAGGTATCCATCGAAACGGAAATCAGCAATACATCAGAATTACCTCTCGAAGCGGAACGACTTTACGGCTCACTTCAAGCTGCCGTCGATGCCCAAATCCAACAGGTCGGGTTCGTTCCCGACGAACATTACGGCATACAACCTGCGCAAAAGCCGGTTCCCGGGGCTTTCGGTTCACAGACGACATCCACATCATCCGTGAGACAAACGCCTCCTGTAGGAGCTCCCGAGACCTCTGTTGCAACCGTTCCCGCATGGAAGTGCTCGGAAAAGCAACAGTCTCTCATCCTGGAACTGACCGGAAAGGCCGGGCTGGATGACACCGCCCTGAACGAACTGTCTGCCCGGAGATTCAACAAGTCCACTGCCATGCTCAACCGCATGGAAGCTTCCGGGCTGATCGATGAACTGATGAACCGCTCCGGTGCAACATCCAAACGCTCGGCATCAGGCAGGAACAACTACACCCGCCGTCCCGCTACGGCCTATGCCGGCAACTCCAACCCGTACTGACCATGATCGCTCCTTCAACCCGACCAATACGTTCATCCTCCCTGAACCCAGCTATGGCATTGGAGAAGAAGTTTCCTTCGGAGTCTTCTTCTCCCCCTGCCATACGCCCGGACTACCTGTCTCCCTCCTCGGTCAAATCGTACCTGTCGTGTTCCTTACGATTCTTCTTCGAGAGGGTAGCGCAGATACGGAAGTCGACAACGATCGCCCTGCATGTCGGCAAGGCCATCCACGCCACGTTACAGTCCTTCAACCTCGCCCGATGGCAGGGAGAAGACAGCAGTGAGACGGCCATGGAAGAAGCCTTCTCCACTCACTTCCTGGAGCTGGAGAAGATGGAAGGGCCGGTGGACTATGCAGACGAAGAAACGCGCCAGAAAGTGCGCTCCTGTGCATGGAACACCGTCAAGGCCTACATGGACTCTGACGAAGTTTCTTCACAGATGCCCTTGGGGGTGGAAGTAGGACTGTCAGTCACCATTCCTGACCTGCCGGTTCCGGTGCGAGGCGTCATCGACCTCGTCCAGCACGACCTGACGGCAGTGGACTACAAGTCTGCTGCCGCCAAACCGGACACCGGGCATGCAGCCTTTGATCACGAACTTCAGCTGGTCACCTACCAGATGATGATCGAAGAAGCCACGGGAGACACGCCTCCGTCACTGGATCTGATCTACCTGGTCAAGACGAAGACACCCCAAGTGATCCGGGTCAAGATTCCACCCGCTGACGATCAGCGCAAGCAGCGCATCACCGACCTGTACAGGATTGCCTACGAAGGCATCACTACCGAACGTTTCCATCCCCAACCCGGGATGGAATGTTCCTGGTGCCAGTACAGGAGGGAATGCTCCGGGTGGTGCAAAAGATAACAAAATTAGTAAAAGCACAATCTTCTTCCAGAGTTTTTCCACAAGAAAGGCTCTGGCAGGAGGTTTTATTTTATCTGCTATGTTCTCAACACGGGATAGTCTAGAGAGTCTCTTTGAAGCTGTATTTGTTTTACTGCCCTCACCCAATACTTCGATATCCAGGCACTTTCTTTTGCCAAGCTCCATATAATAGGATAGATTCCCCGCAAGTACTACCTGATGGATTTGATGTGTGAGCATTGATCTGTCAAAAAATTTTTACATCATGATTACTGGCGAACTCAAAAGCAAGGTTGATACCATTTGGCTTACCATCTGGACAGGAGGCATTACCAGTCCGATTACGGTTCTCGAACAGATAACCTACTTGATGTTCATGAAGCTGCTGGACGACAACCAGCTCAAGGCGGAGGCGAATGCTAATATTTTGGGCGTCCCATTGACCAATAAGGTCTTTAAGGACGGCGTGTGCGTGATCAATGAAAATCCGCTTATTGAAACGGAGTACAGAAATCTTCGCTGGAACGTGTTCCATAACTTTGAGCCGGGTGAAATGCTGGTCAACATCCAGACTTATGTGTTCCCCTTCATCAAGGCAATCGGAGAAGGCAAAGATACTGCATTCAGCCGTTATATGAAGGATGCGGTGTTTTTGATTCCCACAGCCAGGGTTCTCTCGAAGGTCGTTGGTGATATTGATTCTCTGGACATGAACGACAAGGATATCATGGGCGATGTCTATGAGTACCTGTTGAGCAAGATTGCCTCCGCTGGAGACAACGGACAGTTCCGCACCCCTCGGCATATCATCTCCATGATCGTGCAGTTGATGAAGCCTACTCTGAAGGATAAAATCCTCGACCCGGCCATGGGCAGCGCCGGGTTCTTGCTGGAAAGCGCCTCCTACATCAGCTCCCACCAGAGCCGGGAATTGATGAAAACGGAACACATGGCGAATTTTAAGACCAGCCTGTTCTCAGGGTTCGATACGGACCAATCGATGCTGCGCATCGGTGCCATGAACATGATGCTCCACGGGGTAGAAGATCCAAATATCAAGTATCAAGACTCTCTTTCGGGCGAAAACACAGAAAGGGATGCCTATACGCTCATCATGGCTAACCCTCCGTTTACCGGCAGCGTGTTCCAGGAAGAAATCAGCAAAGACCTGCTCGCCCTTTGCAAGTCAAGCAAGACGGAACTCCTGTTCATGGCTCTTTTCACGAAGATGCTTTCCGTTGGCGGCCGCTGCGCCTCCATTGTCCCGGATGGTGTGCTGTTTGGCGGCAGCAAGGCTCACAAGGCCCTGCGCAAGGAACTTGTCGAAAACCAGCAGCTCCAAGCGGTCATCTCCATGCCTTCCGGGGTGTTCAAACCCTACGCTGGTGTCTCGACGGCCATTCTGATTTTCACAAAGACCAATGCAGGAGGAACCGATACGGTCTGGTTCTACGACATGAGGGCTGATGGCTTCAGCCTTGATGACAAACGCAGCCCAATCGCGCAAAACGACATTCCCGATGTCATCAGCCGCTTCAATAATCCGGAGGCAGATGAATCACGAGAACGTACCGAGCAGAGCTTTTTCATTCCGAAGAAAGAAATCGTTGATAACGAATATGACTTAAGCATCAATAAATACAAGAAGACCATCCATGTTCCTGTCGAGTATCCTCCGACCTCTGAGATCATGGCTGATATATACAAATTGAATGTTCAAATAAACTCTGAACTAAATGCGTTGAATAAGTTGCTTGGTTTGTAGAATTCGAATTTGTAGAGGTGATGAGAGTAAAACTCGGCGATGTTTGTGATAGAGGTTCTTCCAACCTCATACAAAAGGAAATTGTTAATAAAAGTGGCCAATATCCGATCTATGGGGCATCTGGTCAAATAGGCTCTGTTGATTTCTTTCATCAAGACTCTCCCTATGTTGCTGTTGTGAAGGATGGGGCTGGTATTGGCAGAACAATGTTATTACCAGCCAAATCCTCTATTATAGGCACATTACAGTATCTTTTGCCTAGGCCTAACGTACTTCCTGATTATTTGTGCTATGTTGTTCAGTATATGCACTTGGAAAAGTATTTTAGTGGGGCTACTATTCCTCACATTTACTTCCGCGACTACAAGAACGAAGAATTTAATCTTGTATCCATTGAAGAACAGAAGGCCATAGTAGAAATCCTTAATAAGTTACAAGGTATCATTGAAAAAAGACATCAACAGCTCCGAAAGCTTGACGATTTGGCAAAAGCCCGATTTGTCGAGATGTTCGGTGATATGTATCTCAATGATAGATACTGGTCAGAAATACGATTGGATTGTATGGCATCAATTGTTTCTGGCATTACAAAAGGTCGAAAAATAAAAAGTACTGACATCTCTGAAGTTCCCTATATGTCAGTATCCAATGTGAAGGATGGTTATATTGATTGGACTACAGTAAAAACAATTATGGCAACCAAAGCAGAGATCGAGCGGTATCGGCTCTATCCTTATGATGTTTTGATGACGGAAGGTGGAGATCCTGATAAACTGGGACGTGGTGCAGTAATTCGCCAACCATTGAAAGATTGTATTCATCAAAATCATATTTTCAGGGTTCGATTGGATACGAATGTAATGCTGCCAGTTTATTTTGCTGAGTACTTGCAACACCAGAAGGCCAAAAAATACTTCCTAGGATGTGCAAAACAAACTACAGGTATTGCTAGTATTAACATGAAACAGCTTTCAGCATTACCTGTTTTGTGTCCACCAATGGACTTGCAAAAGCAGTTTTCAGCTTTTGTTATTCAAATCGACAAATCAAAGGAAGCTGTTCAACAAGCACTTGACAAAACACAACAATTGTTTGATAGCCTGATGCAACAGTATTTTGCTTGAACAATCTACGAAAATGACCAGCGAGCAGTTAAACAGGATGTTGAGCGAAGTCAAGGATGTCGCATCCCGGGCGGAGCGTGCGAAACTTTGCCGCTCGCTACTTGCCTCTTCCGTTGACTACATTTATGAGCAAGCTGGGGAACCGATGCCCAAGAAGGCAACGCTTCTTGAGTTGCTGGACAGTCCAACGGTGACCGGTTTCGTCAATGATGCGGATACCGTCCAGGCACTGCACTATGTCCGAATCCTGGGCATGAACGCCGAACATGGACGGAATGTACGCAAGAAAGAGTCTTCTCTCAGTCTTGCCAACATGTCCTACTTCGTAGGATTGGTGGAAGCCAAGGAACAAGGTACGGAAGCAAGCTACCAAAAGCCTCCCTACATGAGCGAAGCGGAAACGCGCAAGCTCTACATCGACTTGTACCTTCAGGAAGCCGGGTGGGATGTGCTTGACGCGAATCATGTTGCCCAACCCGGCAAGGCCTGTGTCGAGATTGAGGTGCAGGGGATGCCCAACATCCAAGGTGTCGGATACTGTGACTATGTGCTTTATGGTAGAGACGGCAAACCGCTTGCCATTGTGGAGGTCAAGAAAACATCCGTATCTCCGGAAAGCGGACGCCATCAGGTCGACCTTTATGGTGACTGCATGGAAAAAGAGTACGGTTACAAACCTGTGCTCTATTACACTAACGGGTACAGCACAAAGGTCATTGATGGGATTTACCCGGATCGCAGCGTCATGGCGTTCCATTCGATGGAGGAGCTGGAACTGATCATCAGTCGGCGTACACGCGGGGATATCACTGATCTGTGCGTCAACGATGAGATCACGAATCGCCCTTATCAGAAGATGGCCATTACCAACATTTGCGAGTGGCTGAACAAGAAACATCGCAGAGGACTGCTTGTGATGGCTACGGGCACGGGCAAGACCCGGGTCTCCATTTCACTGGTTGACATCCTGATTCGTAATAATTGGGTCAAGAACATGTTGTTCCTGGCTGACCGAACCACACTGGTCAATCAGGCCAAACGAAATTTTGCCAAGCTTTTGCCTGACATGAACGTTTGCGAGCTGTCCGGCAATGGGGAAAAGGATTTCAACGCGCGATTGATGTTCTGTACCTATCAGACGATGATTAATTACATCGATTCTGAGGACAAGAGATTCACGACAGGGCGTTTTGACCTTATCATCATAGATGAAGCCCATCGCAGCATCTTTAAGCGCTACGGGTCTATTTTCAGGTATTTCGACAGTTTTCTGGTAGGATTGACGGCAACACCAAAGAATGAGGTGGACGCCAATACCTACAGCATTTTCGGCTGTGAGGCGGGCATGCCCAATTACGATTACACACTGGAGGAGGCTATCAGGGAGCATTACCTTGTCGGTTACCACCCGATCAACCGTACTTCCCGTCTGATTAAGGCCGGGATTGATTGGAACAGCCTGACAGCGGACGAACGCGAGCAGCTTGACGAATATTTGAGTGATGATCCTTCCACTCCTGATTCTACGGTGCCGGGCAACAAAATTTTCCGTATTCTTTTCAACAAGGAAACTTGTCGGCAGGTTGTGGAGGAGCTTATGCAGGGAGGGTTGAGGGTGAACAATGGTGAGACACTGGGCAAAAGCATTATTTTTGCCTACAATCACAAACACGCTCAGATGATTGTGGAGTGCTTCCATGAGTTATATCCCGATTATCCGGCCAACACCTGCCAACTGGTCGATAATTATGTCAAGTACGCCGATGATCTTGTCTTGAAGTTCGATAGCGACCCTGAGTTTCGTATCGCCGTGTCGGTGGATATGCTTGATACCGGGGTAGATATTCCCTCTATCCTCAATCTTGTGTTCTTTAAGCCGGTGCGCTCAAAAATCAAATTTATCCAGATGATTGGGCGAGGCACTCGCCTTTGTGAGAACCTGCTCGGCCCAGGCAAACATAAGAGCGGGTTTTATATCTTTGACTACTGTGGCAACTTCGAATTCTTCGACAATTTGCCGGAAGGAAAGACTGATATTGTATCACAATCAAGCCTGACACAGCGGTTGTTCCGCATTCGGCTTGATATTTTGTGCGAACTGCAGAGTATCGAGTATCAGGAGAACGAATGGTTCAAATCCTTTTATGATAAGCTCAAGACAGAGCTGCATCAGGAAATAGTCAAAATCAAATCTCACAGCAACCGCATTCAGGTACGTGCCGCCATGCAGCACGTCGATAAATACTACGACTTGGCTTCATGGACGGCTCTGTCCCCGGTCTCCATACAGGAAATCAAGAGTCACCTGGTGCCATTACTGGATAGCGGATTGAATGGTGATTCCCTAGCCGTGGCATACGATTGCCGTATGTACCATGTGGCACTTTCCCTCATTTGCGACAAGAACATCAAAGCTGCGGCTTCAGATGTGAAGAAGGTTCGTGAAATCGCCAGGTATTTATTGGATGAAAAAGCATCCGTACCTCAGGTTCTGGCTAAGGCCACAGATCTGAAGTTGCTTATGAATAATACTTTCTGGGCGAACCCCAATATCGCAGAAATTGAACGCCTCCGCGCGAGTCTGCGTGATTTGATGCAGTTTTTGCAGGGTGAGGGACAAAAACAATACGATATAGATATTTCTGATGACGTAACAGAATCGGGCTATCAGCCCGGTGATACGATTATTGACATACGAACCTATCGGGAAAAGGTTTTCGACTACCTGATGGAAAATATGGATAGCCCCGTCATTCACAAAATTTACAATTTACAGCCTATTGATGAAAATGATCTGCAGGAACTTGAGCACATCCTGTGGCATGAGCTGGGGAGTAAGGAAGACTACAACGAAACAACGAACATGGACAATCTGGCTGCCTTTGTCCGTAGTCTGGTCGGTTTGAGCCAGGAAGCTGTCAACGAAAAGTTCGGTGAATATTTGAATGGGACCGTGTTAAACTCGGTTCAGCAGGAATTCGTCCATGCGGTCATTAATTACGCCCGGGAGAACGGTGATGTGAAGCGAGAGGATATGGTGAATACTGCCCCCTTCAACAACTACGATCTCACAGCAATTTTTGGAGTGAAGATACGGGATATCATCAAGGTTGTTGATGTGCTCCACAAGTCCATCACTACTGCGGTTGCTTAATGCATCAATAGGCTTCATGGTATATTTCTCGACCTAACGAGAAAATGCCCCTCCATGAAAGACATCCTTCAAAGAAGGTGCTTGCGTTTAACCTCGAATGGTGAGGGAAGTAGGTGGCCACTATTTATTCAAAGACCTGCCCGGCAGATACGTCTTTCTTTCAACTGGCATTTATTCAGTAATGATATAGGTTTCGTTGTAAATTTCGTGAAGATTTTTACCGTTATAGAGCCAGTAGTTGGTTGGTTGGACATTGTAATCCAGCCCTAAAAGCTCCCTTGTGAGTGCCGTCAGCGAATATTCCTTTCCTTGATAAAGTACTTTCCTGTCATTGGCGACTTCAGCGTAAATCGGTTCGTCTCCCTTTGCGAATACCAAGCGTGCTCCGGCAGGGATGCCCATATCTTTGAAATTCAAAGGCGGGCGCATCTTGCGTTTCAATGATTCTCCTGCGGCTTTATCAACATCAGACAAGTCATTGTTAATCTCTTCAGATATTTCTGTTGTGATATCACTGCTCCTGTCGAGCAATTTAAGAATGGCAATCGCCTGCTCCGGATTGATTTTGAAAAATTCGCGTTGTGCATGGATGCGGTAGGGGTGGAATGCCATATGCAACGCTTTTTCAACTTCTTCGCAACGTAAGCCGACAACCTTGCATGCGTACCCACATTCAAAGGGAACGGGGACACTCGTATTAAACAACTCTTTCATCCGAGCATCCACATTGTCCCGGTTGGTCATACCGATTTTTACCAGATCTGGCATAGCCGGATTTGTTAACACATAGACAATTCCATAGTTTTGATATTTTGATGCCATAGACTCAAGGGATAAAATCGATTGAAAACAACAGACAAACTAATCCAGGTCATCAATAAGCACAATCATTTATTTCCGGCCTTTAAGACGGCTTGCACCAGTTGTTCCTGTAACAAACCTATTCCTGTCCTAACGGTTTCATACACATGAATATGCTCTTGTACATATAAAATATGTATCATTGCATTCATATTTACAAAGAGTTGCTGACATCCTGAAAAAAAACCTCTCCTCACGTCATATATCCCTGAGGAAGTAGATTCTCTACTTTCTGCCAGTGCCCGCCTCCCGGCTTTGTTCCGGGAGGCGGGCTTTTTGTTGGAACAAACCAACCATCAATGAATATGAATACTCACACATCCACACGCGAACTCTATCGCAACCGCGACAACAGCCCGCTGGACAGAAACCAGGTCCGGCGTGTCGCACCCTCCGTCTTTGCCGACCGTGAGGACAACAGCCGTTCCGGAAAATACCGCTTCGTCTCCTCCGACTCTCTGCTTGACCAGATGGAAGAGGCAGGATTCCTCGTCGTCGGAGCCCAGGAACAGCGCACCCGGAAACCGGACGGCACGCCCACCCGCAAGCACCTGATTCGCTTCGCCCACCGGGACGTGCTGGAACACAACCGTGACCAGCGCATCGAAGTGGTTATGATCAACAGTCACAACGGCAGATGCTCCTATCAGCTCATGGCCGGGATCTTCCGGCTGGTCTGCACCAACGGTCTGATTGTCGGGGCGCGTATTGCCGCGATCAACATCCGCCACATGGGCCATACCGGAGAAGAGGTGATCGCCGCCAGTCTCCGGTTGGCCTCTGAAACACCCCGAATCATGGACGATATTCACCGGATGCAGGGAGTGGAACTCCCTTACAAGCGGCAGGTGGACTTCGTTCATGATGCGGCCCGGCTGCGCCTGGGAGACGACTACGAAGACAGGATACGTCCCGAAGCTCTTCTGTCGCCCCGGCGCTGGAACGATATCGGCTTTACGGCGGGAGGTCCGGCTACCGTCTGGCAGTGCTTCAACCGGGTTCAGGAAAACCTGATCAGGGGAGGCGTTCCCTTGAAGCCACAGAAGGAAGGCGCTTATCGTCGTCGTTCCCTGCGGGCGCTCAACGGCATTGACGGCAACACGCGACTGAATCGAGAGCTCTGGGATCTGGCCGACAGCTACACCCTGCACAACTGACTCGAGACGACCATGAGAAGAAAACATCATCTCAGAGTGAAGCGTATGGGACAGACTCCATCTCTGACCGGTCTGGAGCTGTCCATTCTCCTGTACCTTCACGGCGACTTCGAACGCAGTGACGAGGAGATCATGGCGGAATGCCGTGGCATCGAACAGGAAAGTGTCAGGCACGCCGTCCGTGGTCTGGCCGGAAGGGAGTTCATCATCCGTACGAAGGAAGAGGAATTCCTGCTTCGACCCGACTGCTGGCTGATTACGTATGCCGGACGGCAGGCGCTCAAGCAATGGGTGTCCTCCGCCGCTCCGGTTCGTCGATCATCCCGGACAAGAGTTCCCGCATGAGACACGGCCATGAACATGAAAGACCTCCTCATCGCCCTGGTGGCGCTCGTACTGCTGTGTTTGCTGGGGCCGGTCGTAGTCGGCATCCTGTCAGCTCTGGTGGCAGTGGCTCCGTATTTGCTCGCCGTGCTGTTGATCCTGGGAGTCGTGGCCTTCTTCTGGAAGTAACTCTGACAGGAAAGGAAGAGAACGAAACATGAAGACGATTCCCATCATCGCGCAATTGCGTTCAACGAGTGGATACGATACGGATGCTCCGTATGTGTACCTGGCAGTGGATACGGGACTATTGGCACGGATCGAGAAAGCTGTATCGCTTTACAAAAGTCAGCAGGACGATTCTTCGCTGCGGCTGAACAAGCTGACGATTCACGGTCCGTCCATAACGGCTCTGGTGAACCTCCCGGCACTTACGGAAGAACAGCAGAAGTCTCTGAACGAGGACGAAAGCATCCTGCTGGATTCGCCGATTCCGGAGACAGAGCTGGCTACTCTTGAAAGCTGCATCCGGCTCTGTGGTGAAGGCATCGACATCCTTGATGCCCGGTGCCTTTATGCTGTCGCCTGCAACAAGCACACACGGGACATGTATGAAGCCAATATCGGGGCCGTACTGAGACATCTGCTCGACTCACACCATCACCCCGGAAAGGAGGACTTTGCCTGATGCTGACGATTGAGAAGTACAAAGGAACCCGCTTCTGGGCCGTCTTTCTCGACGGAGAGTTGTTGGCTGTGACGGTGTACAAGCGTGGAGCCGAGGAAATTGTCAGGACGCTGGAAGCCAGGAATGGGTAAAGCCTCCATTCAGCAGCTCTTCTTCATCATGAAGTCGGGCTGTTTTTTAGCTGTCGCAGGGAGATTCCGGTTTCCGATTCCGGAGTTGTAAACCTATGAAGTATCTCAGATGACGGATTCATCCTGCTGTTCGTCTCCAGGAACGCCCTGTTGGGTAGTTGGGATCTATTACCGTCGATCATGTGATCGATATTCCCCCGGTTCCAGGAGTCCAGATTAACCATGCCGGGATCAACGTCCTTGCCAGTAAGTCCCCGTATAATGTCCTTCTTGGCATTCATACGATCCCAGCCAGAGCTATTGAGGTCGTTCCAGTTCCGGGGGATCGCGTTGAGGTTGCCGTTGTTGGCCGCCTCGGAGATTGCCATGGTGCCCGTAGAGGCCATGTTCGTATCGGCCAGGCGCTGAAGTGCGGCGTAGGCATCACCGGGAAGACGACCAAAGGGGACAACGCGTCCGTGCGGGTCCATCTTCGCGAAGGCCTGGCCGACCTGTGAGGTTGCTTCCGGGGAACCGGGAACGTAGTTGGCAAGGAGAGGAGCAAAGGTCACCTTGCCCCTGCCGAGACCGAACCTGTCGGCTGACTCCAGCGACGGAATCAGGCGTCCGGCCATGTAGTCGCCACGCCCGGAACCGGCAATCGTGACGAGCTTCTGGCCTGATTTAACCCTGGCAAGTACATCGCTAAGGGATTTCCGGGCTTCGGGTGTGAGCCCTTCGCGCTTGCCCGAGACATACTCTTCGAGCCGTCCCAGCACTTTATCCCTGGAGTTGATCTTCTTGAGGCTATCCACGTAGTCCGGGTCGATGAACGGGGAGCCTCCGTGGGTGTTGCCGACGTGGAGGCGTTTCTTGCGGATGAAGTCAGGGTAGTCTTCCGGGTTGTCGGAGCCGTAGGTGATGAGCTTGTTGTCTAAAACTCTTTTGCCGCCAATACGTTTCCCGTTCATTTCGCCTCGAAGAAGGCCTTCCTCTGTCCCGGTAGCCCCTACGCTGCCGCCAGAGGGAAGGTCGGTCATGTACCTGCGGATGGACTGGGTCTTGCCGAGTTCCTTTGCCAGCTCTCTGTCGTAGGCGGCGGTCCACTCAGCTCCCGCTCCGGGGCGTCCGAGACCCAGGCCGGTGTTGTAGAGCATGTTGAGGTTGCGGCCGAGGTTGGTTCTTTCGAGGCCCTCTGCCGTGCGCCGGATGTCGAACATGCGGATCTTCTTGTTCGGGTCGCCTTCCGGGAGATTGTCGATAGCGCGTTGCAGGATCTTCTGGATGTTCTGGGCCGGGGTCTTGTGACCAGCTCCGATCTGACTCCAGTCACCGTAGGTAAAGCCGATGTCGCGGTTGGGGTTGCGTATTGACTCAATGAGTCTTTGGAGGGCTGATTTTCCTGTTACGGCTCCTGTTGCGACAGCTGCACCGCCTCCGGCGGCCTCAAGGGCTCTGAGGGTGTCGCTGGCTTCATCACTACGTGTGGCGATCATCTTCACAATCCTTCCCCGTAGGGGAAGATTGTGAAGTAAGACAGTGTAGTTCTATTCATTGTAGAGAGAAACAAATTAGTGTAGATTTTTATCTAGCGCATAAAATAAATTCCTCTTATGTTTCAACTGTTTTTAGAAAATTTTATGTCCCCTGAATGTCCCCCAGTTGGTCAAAAAATAAGAATTTTGAAGTGGCGGATGCTACAAACAAGCAACCCCTTTCAAGCTATTAACTTAAAAGGGGTTATATGGTGCGCCCGAAAGGACTCGAACCTTCACAGAGTTGCCTCCACTAGAACCTGAATCTAGCGCGTCTACCAATTCCGCCACGAGCGCACATGGTTTGGTAAGAACGGGGCTTATTATGCACGGCGGCGCCGGATTGGCAACTATTTTCCTTCACATGAAAAAATTTTTTTCCAAGGCGCCTTCCTGCCTCCAGCCAGGACCGCCTGGAAACGATATAAGGGCTTCTCAAATCTTTCCGTATGCAGTAGTCTCCCCCCAGCATCAGAGGCATCACCATTGCAGGCTTGTGAATGAGACGAATGAAAAACCGCTATTGAACCGTTTTGAGGTCATGGAAATGGGGTTCGGCCTGTGCACACTGGCCGCATTGATGTGGCTGCTGTGGTGGAACGGCTTCGGGGAAATTCATGAAGACCAGCTTTCCCTGCGCTATTTCCGCGAAATTCTCTCCTTCCTGGTGCTGGGCCAGCTCACGGGCGTCATCGGCATTTTGCGGGAAAAATGGCTTGCCAGGGCCATCCGCAACCCCCGGTGGGTAGAACTGGGGCTGGGGCTGGTGATTCTGGTCATGCTGGCAGGCGACTTTTTCCATTCCACCTTTATCTCCAAAATAGAGCTTCAGAACATTTTCCGCGCGCTCTGCCTCTGCTACGGAGCTGCCCCTCTGCTGAACCTCAAGGAATATTTTTTCCGCATCGCCCGCCGGAACAGGGGCTTCCACCTCCCGCGCATTCGTCCCGCCCTTCTTTTCCTGCTTACCCTGATTGCCTTCATTGCGCTGGGAGGAACTCTTCTCATGTCGCCGGGAGCTACCAAGGACGGCATCGTCCTTTCCGCCACGGACGCCTATTTCATCAGCACCAGCGCCGTCTGCGTCACGGGGCTGGTCCCCCTGAATGTTCATGAACACTTCACCAATTACGGACAGACCATTTTGCTGGTGCTTTTCCAAGTGGGAGCTTTCGGCATCATGACGTTCACTTATTTCGTCTCCCTGATGGTTGGCCAGGGGTTGAGCCTGCGTTCCAAAGTAACCATCAGCAACCTGCTGGATGAAGAAGGCATTGCCCAGGTAGACCGGTTCATCAAGAATATTATTGCCGTCACGTTCGGGGTGGAAGCGCTGGGCGCCATAGGCCTCTATTTTTCCTGGAGACATGTTCCGGGGCTGGAGGGAGACACGCTCTGGTGGTACGCCGTCTTCCATTCCGTTTCCGGTTTCTGCAATGCGGGATTCAGCCTGTTTGCGGATAACCTGGCCACGCCGGGCGTAGCCTACAATATGGGCGGCCAGATTACCATTATGGTCATGGTGCTTTGCGGCAGCCTGGGATTCGCCATGTATCTGGAAATCGTCCGCCGGGCCAGAGTCGCACTGGGCTGGGATGCCCGGAACACCGTCAGCCGCCACTGGTCCACATACAGCTGGCTGGTCGTACGCATGACCGCCGCGCTGGTGCTTGGCGGCGGGCTAATCCTGTTCCTGATTAAAATAATTGACGGCAGCCTGTTTACGTCTGCCGATCCGTGGTACTGGATTTTGTGGGAGAGCCTGTTCAATGCAACGGCCCGCACAGCAGGATTCAACATTTCGGACATGGCGCTCAACAGCGCTCCATACGCCCTGTTTCTGGGAGCTCTCATGTTCATCGGAGGCAATCCCGGTTCCACCACGGGAGGAGTCCATACCACCGCATTTGCCGTTTCCTGCGGGGAGGTGGCGCGCATTTTACAGGGCAAGAAAGACGTGGTCATGCACAAGCGCCGGATTGCCCGCAATGTGGTGGAACGGGCCGTCATCACCGTCATCCTGGCCGGAGCCTGGGTAGGCATGATGACTACGGTCATGTGTTTTGCAGAACCGCGGTTGAGTCTGGAACGCCTGTTTTTCGAGGTAGTCAGCTCTTTCGCCACGGTAGGCTTTTCATGGAACGTCACTCCGGAACTCAGTGATGCCGGCAAATGGATCATCGTGTTCAACATGATTGTGGGCCGTGTGGGCATGGTGGCTTTCGTGCTGGCCTTCATGAAACAACCAACCAAATCCCCCCTGCGGTATCCGGAAACCAGACTGCCGCTCAGCTAACCCGGGGCATTACCCCCATTTTCATGACATGTGCGGAAGCAAACGCATTTCTTTCTTGCAAGAAAACATTTTAATTCAAAAATATTTGGCCTTTAGCGCCTGCCCTTGGCGGACCATGCCCGCAGGCTGCCCCCGCTATGAATAATCCTTCTTTTACTTCCTATCAAAAGATATGGCTCATGTCATACCCCCTCATGATCAGCCTGATCATTGAGCATATGATCGGCCTGACGGATGCCGTCTTCCTGGGGCGCGTGGGGGACGTGGCGCTGGGAGCATGCGCTCTGGGCGGCGTGTATTACATGGCCATGTTCATGCTGGCATTCGGCTTCGGCTTTGGCGCACAAATCATCATTGCGCGCCGCAACGGGGAACGCCGTTACAACAGGATTGCCCCCACCATGGTTCAGGGCTGTTATTTCATGCTGGTCCTGGCGGTAGCTCTTTTTGCCGCATCCCAATATTTTTCCCCCATCATCCTGCGGGACATCATTGAATCCCCACAGGTGTACGGGGCCACGGCGGATTACCTGCACTGGCGCACCTACGGTATTTTTTTCTCTTTCCTCTGCGTCATGTTCCGAGCCTATTACGTGGGGATTACCCAGACGAAAATTCTGACGGTCAATTCCATTGTCATGCTCCTGAGCAATGTCGCGTTAAATTACTGCCTCATTTTCGGGAAAGGCGGCTTTCCCGCCGCAGGCATAGCAGGGGCGGCCATTGCCTCCAGCGTATCGGAAGCAGTCTCCCTTCTCTTTTTCATCATCTACACAAGCATGACGGCGGATAAACGGAAGTACGGCTTCCGCCGGGCATTCACACTCCGCCCCCATCTGCTGAAGGGAATGCTGTCCATTTCCGGATGGACCATGGTGCAATCTTTTATTTCCGTCTCCATCTGGTTTATTTTTTTCCTGGCGATTGAACATTTGGGGGAACGCCCGCTGGCCGTTACCAACATCGTCCGCAATATTTCCGCCCTGCTGATCATGGTGATCAGCGCTTTTGCCACCACGGCAGGAGCTCTCATCAGCAACCAGATTGGAGCGGGAGAACAGCGCTGCCTGTTCAAAACCTGCGGCATGACTCTCAAACTGACATACGCCATCCTGATCCCCCTGCTCATCATACTGTGCCTGTTTCCGGAGTCCGTCCTCCGTGCCTTCACGGATAGTCCGTCCCTGATTGCCGCCAGCGTCAATTCCGTGTATGTGATGGCTTCTTCCACACTGATCATGGCTCCGTCATTCATCCTGTTCAATGCCGTATCCGGCACAGGCAATACCAAGGCGGGATTCATCATGGAAATGATTTCCCTGGCCGTTTACACGGCCGTCATTTATTACGGCATCATCAGGCTCAAGCCGGATGTGGCTCTCTGCTGGTTTTCCGAACACGTTTACGGCGTTACCCTGATCTTCCTGGCATGGTGGTACCTCAAGAGCGGGAAATGGAGAGGCAAAAAGGTTTAGGAGGAACAAGAACGGGGAACGGCACGAAATAAAGTCCGCTTTCATCCAGGCGTCTTCAACGCTCTCCCATTCTCAAAAAATGCCCTGATTGGAGAAAAGGCTGCTTTTTGCCCCCAGGTGGCAAAGGGTGGCGCATGCTGCTTCCCAATGCACCGGATAAAACACGGCCATTCAAACTGCGGAAAATAAGCCCGGAAGATACAAAAACGCCCTGCGGCATCCGCCGCAGGGCAAAAACATCAACACAGACAGGAATTATTCTTCGCCGGAATCCTCTTCGGAATCCCGTTCCTCTTCCGGAGAAGAAGTTTTCTCCTGCTGCTGGAGAGCTGCTTTCTGGGCATGCTTGCGGCGCGCTTCCTCCATCATGAAGAATTCCGCACAGCGGAAAGCGCGGCGGGCCGCCTCACGTGCCGTCTGGTCGTCCATCAGGGCAAGGCCTTCTTCAGACACTTCCGCCAAGAACATTTTCCAGGCTCGGGAAGCCACCTTCTTACAATCCAACTGCTTGAGAGAAGCAGCATCCTGCATGGGCTGGCGGTCTTCGGAACCGCCGCCTTTCTTATTGCGGCGGCGACGCTTGCGCTTGTTAAAGGGCCCTTCGGAGGCGCCGCCCACTGTTTCCGGCTGGGCAAAAACATCTCCGCCATGCTGTTCATGGCGCTCCTGCTGTTCCGCATTGCGATTGGGGCGGAACGATTCCCGCTTGACCTTGACCGGAGCGGCAGCCTGGGGCTTCTGGGGAGCTTCGGGCATCATCTCCTTTTCCACGGGAGCGGAAGGAGCCGGGGCCTCGGAAGGGGCAACAACCGTTTCAGAGACAGGGGCCTTTTCATCAGCCGCCTTTTTGGCTGTTTTCGCGGTTTTTGTCTTCACCGCGGTTTTCGGGGCGGACTTGACCGTTTTGATTTTGGTTTTGGGTGCTTCTACGGAAGCGGCGTCAACAACAGCTTTTTTTTCAGCTGCGGCGGCCTTTTTGGTGGTAGAGGCCGTCTTTTTGGCCGTCGTCTTGCGAGCAGCCGTTTTTTTAGCTGCGGACGCTTCCGGAGCACCTGTTTCTAATGGTTTTTTTGCCATAAAATTTCAAGTGAAAGAAAGGATTATGAATCAATTCCGGAGATTGTCGAGATTTATCACGGAGCCTCATCCGGAAGAGCCGGGAGATCTTTCAACAGCGCCTTGTACTTTCCCGAATCAAAAGAGCGGCCCCCCACCACCATCGCATTAATAGTAATGGCCAGAGCCTGCGCCATCAGTTCCAGAGCTTCCTGTTCTCCCAGTTTTTCCCGCCCCGTCAGGCGTTCCAGACAGTTTTTGACATAAGCGGTGTCCGGCGACTCCAGCTGCTCCCGAACGGCAGGCACCAGCGTTTCAATCATTTCCTCCGGTATTTCCATGATAGTCCTTTTGTTGCTTTTATTTTACTATGAAACCAAATGAACGCGCATTTTTTCCGGGCAGACATTCTCTCCCGAATGGCATGCGGACGCGGCATTTTCCATTCCAGCCAAGGCTTTTATTGGAAATAACCGCCACCCGGCAAGTTCCTGCTTCCAGTCCATTTCAAGCGGAATATTTTCCGTTTCCCTCACATGGCTCCCATGCGGCTGCGAATGACGGATTGCAGTTCCGTTTCAAATTCCCTCAGGTCGTCTGCCGTAGGTTCTCCAAGCGTAGCGTCCCAGTTGATACGGCCGGTACGGTCAATATCCCATGCGCCCTGGGCGCCGCTCTTGAATAAAACCTTGCCGGCCATCAGGGCGTGGGGAGGCGTTATTTCATCCACAGTTACCTGGGTTTTTCCCAGCAGGGAGGCAGGGGGAGGCATTGTTCCGGGAAGCTCTCCGGGCTGCTCGGCTTCGGGTTCCGGCTCCGGCTGGCTGATGCGGATATCCAGATCCTGAAGAAGGAATCTTGTATCCATGAACGTCAGCTTGATGTTCAAGTCCTCATGCAGCCTTTTCTGGATGGCGTTTAAATCCAGTCCTTCTTCCGCCCAGGTCCGGATGGTCTGGATCTGTTCCGGAGATAATTGATCAGGGTTTATCATGATATGTATTTGAGTTAGAATGATTTTTTCTATTCGCGGCCAGCCATGCATTCCAACAGGGAATGAACGCAGGCGAGAAATCCTGCGGACGGCGTTCCACCCACGCCTGGATTTGCTCCGGCGTGAACCACTGCACGCTGTCCACCTCCGCCGCCGGAAAACGAACCTTCCCGGAATACCGCCCTTCATAGAGGGAGATGAATTCCCAGCCGTTATTTTCTCCGGCGTCAAAATCCGCGATTTTCTGCAGCCCGCAGCCGGACACCCCCAGTTCTTCCTTCAGCTC
>ENA-OYXZ01000189-OYXZ01000189.1-human-gut-metagenome-genome-assembly--contig:-NODE-189-length-28192-cov-9.628567_pt1 | contig 28192 bp, 24 predicted proteins | sample MGYA00243975_ERZ653432 | MGnify/ENA primary metagenome ERZ653432 (study PRJEB26926, sample SAMN06164954) | human gut metagenome | biome: ENVO:00009003; feature: ENVO:2100002; material: ENVO:00002003...
TGCGGTACACCCGATAGGCGTGGGCGCCGTTGGCCTTCTGCCACGTCACCAGAATGCCGGTGGAGTCCGCCTTGGCGCTGACCAGTACCACCTTGGCGGGGGTGGTGGACGCCGTCGGCATGGTGGCGCTGACGCCAGTTCGGTCGAAGCCGGGGCTGAGGGTCTTGCCATCAGCAGCCACGCCGCGCACCGTGTAGCTGTACTTTGTACCGGCCGTGCCGCTCTTATCCGTGTAGCTGGTGCCGGTCACAGTCGCAATGACCTTCCACTTGGTATTCACCGCGTCCTTGCGATAGACGTTGTACTTCTCTGCGCCGTTGGCTGCCTGCCACGTCACCTGAATGCCGCCGCTGACCGCCTTGGCGCTGCCGAGGGTCACGTTGGCGGGGGTGGAGGAGATGGTGTACTCGGGAGAGAACACACGTAACCATGAGGAGGTATCCGTTACTTTATAGCTCCAGGTCTCCCACATCGTCCCGTTTACGATAACCTTTGAATCCGAGGAGAACACATAGCCTGCACGGTCCTCGGTATGTCCCTTGCCGCCGATAAACAGATAGACGCAGTATCGGTACGTACCCTCCGTAAAGACCTTGTCCATGTCCACATGCAGGCCGCATTCCTTCCACTGGCCGTCGACCTTCTTAAACCAGGCGCAGTAGGGATAATCCCCCCGGAAGCGTGCCGGCTGACCGGTCTGGACAGTGAACGTCGGGTTCGTCATCGCGCCGCCCAGCTTGGGGATGCGGTCGATGTCCGAGGACGTGGCGGTGACCAACTCGACCGTCTCAGGGACGATGTACACCGGGGACGACACAAAGATCTGCGACGGGGCGCGGCCCGTGGGGCGGTCGCATGGCTTACCGTCCCAGTTGACCGTCACATTGTCGGAGAACGCATAGTCCTCCCAGTTTCTGACGTGGACATTGGTATAATAGCAGTATTTACCCGGCTCAAATTCCCCCTTCTCGTAGGTGTACCAGTCCGAGTCCTCCCACTTCAGCCAGCCGAACCCTATGGAGCCGTCGATATACAGGGCCTGGTCGCCATCGTTGAAGGTGATAGTGGGAGTCTGCACCGTGCCGCCGGGCTTCACGATGCTCGCGATATTCGAAGTGACGTTGACTTCCTCGATCAGTGTGCGCTCTTGTGCCTGATGCTCCTTTGAGTACACAAACAGGCGGTAATTGTCGAGCCTCTTTATGTTTTCACTGGGAATGCGCTCGCCGTCCACCGTGACCGTGAGCTTACTTGCCGCTCCGAGCTTCCAGTGCTCCCAGTCCTTGACGGTCAGCACGGCGCCGTACCGGTACATGCCGCCCTTCACAAAGTACTGGGTCTTAGGCTTCTCCCAGTTATATCGGATCTCGCCGTAGGGATAAGCTCTATTTTCGCTGTACTGCCAACCATCCTTGTCGCTGTCCGCTCTAAAGACCATCCTATCTTTCGTCTCCCTGATGGACGGTTTCTCTATGGGGTTGTTGGCCTGCAATATATTGGGGATGCTCGTCTTGAGATCGATGCTGGTGATCGTTCGGAGCTCGCTCTTTTTCGGCGCATAATACTCTCTGCTGTATGCGTATATTACTCTGCCGTATCGTCCGTTGTCTAGAACATCTCCTATAGGCGTACACGTCGTGCCGTCTAAGGTGACCCTAAGCTTATCCGTATCGACAAAGACGAACTTACCTCTGAGTTCAACATGAAAGACATACCGATAGTACGCGCCGCCTTGAACCAAAGGCCGGTCATCCACCTTTGGATTCCAAGCTCTGGTCCACTCCGTTTGGCCCGGGTATCGTATTTCCCAGAAGTCCTCCCCGAGCGTTGTCTCCAAATTCGGCACGTCTCCTCCCGATGTGGTGCTGGCAGACAGGACGTCGATGTCCAGTCTAAACAGAGTTTCCCCTTCCACCAATCTATCCTCCACATTCGAGGTGAGAGCAACGCGGTTGACCAGCTCGCGGTCATTGGTGACGGTATACACAGGAGATATCATCATAATACGCGATACCCTCCTGCCGGGATCGATCGCCGATCCGGTGGTCGTCCACTTCTCTCCATCCACCGTGACGTCGACCTGACTGGCGAACTGGTACTGATCGTAGTATTGACCTCTGATGATCGCCTCTACAAAATATTTGTATTTACCCTCCTTGAAGGTCCCTTCGGTATAGCTCTCCCACTTATTCGCCGTCTCGTTCCATCGCACCCACCGGCGCTCACCATCGAATCTCACCGGCTTATCGTTGACTTCCCTGAACGGCGGGTTCCATACTAAATCGCGGAAGTTCACCTCATCCTTGACACCTGAGGAGATTTTCATGGCTTTGAGCTCTTCGGGAACACGCTCTGCCGCCAGCGTCACGGTGGGCAGCAGGCTCAGGAGCATGATGAGCCCCAGCAGGGCGCTCAGGAGCCTGCTTGCTGTTCGTTTCGGTTGCGTCATGGTCTTTTACCTCCTTTTCTCAGCATTGTCGGTTGATTTGTCCCGCTCTCAGCCCGCGGCCGGCACGAGGTAGATCAGGGTGCTGGGCGGCACCTGGAAGGGCAGCAGCTCGCCGTTGGCGTCCTCGGCAATATTGAGGATGGTGAAATCCTCAAAGCCCAGCGGCACCTGCACCGGGAAAGCGCCGTTGATCTGCACCGTCGACCCGCTCTTGTAGCGCTCGCCGCCGACAAGGGTCATGTTCAGCGCCAGCTGGTCGCTGTCTTTGCCCTGCAGCTTCCATGTGCCCTCATAGGCCTCCTGCGCCTTGCCGGCGTCCTTCTCGTACCACCATGTCAGCGCGGCATTGCCGTTGGAATGCAAGGTGAGGGTGCCGAAGCTGTACTGATCGTCCTTGTAGCCCTCCCACACCCACACGTTTGCAAGCTGCTCCGCCGTGGGGTATGTCCAGCCGATGTCGCCGTCGTATTCCCCGCCATAGGTGGTGAAGTCGTAGCCTATCGGCGCGTCGTTGTCAAAGTCATAGGGCAGCATGGCCGCGCCGTAGATGGGGTACCACGTTATGGTCCGGCCCTTGCTGTCGGTCACGATGACCTCCGTATCGGGGTACGGGCTCTCGCCCATGTCGGCGCAGGCGTACAGCAGGATGGGCTCGCCGCTCTCGCTGCGGTAGAGTACCTCCAGGTTGTCGTAGTCCTCGTTCTGGGGATTCCACCGGATGCGGTTCACCGCGAGGGTGGCGTTGGGGTCGCGGGGTACCACGCAGAACAGGCTGCCGCCGCTGCCCACCACCCGCTCACGGGGGATCTGGCGGATGAACGTATACTGGGCGCACAGCTCGGGATCCGTCTCCAAAATCCACTCCGGCAGGGGGAGCTCCAGATCGTCGGGGCCGCCCGCCGAGCTGCCGATAAAGGCCGCCGCGAACAGATAAGACGGGTCGGCCATCGACTCGCGCAGCAGGTCGATGGAGTCGTCGTAGTCCCCCTCGATGTTGACGCCGCCCATCGTATCGCCTGTGTTGCCGTTGTTCGTGCCGTTGTTGCCGGTATTGCCGTTGTTGCCGGCAGGCTCCTTGCCGTCGCCGATGTGCAGCGTCCCGACGCCGGGGATATCGACCTGACACGCCGTCAGCAGCAGTGCCATGGCCATGGCCAACAGCAGTGCGAGAAATTTGCTCTTTTTCATCGTCCCCTCCTTTCGCTGGTCGATCAGAACTTACCGCTTGTGCTGGAGCCGCCGCCGCCGGAATGGTCGCTGCTCCCGCTGTCGCTGTCCTTGGAGATCTTCCGGCTGGTCTTGGTGGTGTGGGTGTAGCGGTCATACTGCTCCGTCAGGTTCAGACCCTCGGCGGTCACATAGGCGTCCGCCTCCGCGCCCTGCCGGACGGACTTCATCTTGCTCTTGAGGAACAGGCACACGGCCAGCGCCAGCACCACGCCGATGCCCAGCGCCATAGGCAGCACCTTCATCAGCGGCTTTCTAACGGGGTGGCCCTGCTCCGCCAGACTCAGGTACTCGTCGCAGGCGGACAGGTAATCCTTGAAGCCGCCCACCCAGTCGTTGTTGCCGAAGTTGTCCAGGAACACCTCCGTCATCTGGTGGCGTCCGTACTTGTTGACCGCGTACTCGGCGGTGCCGCCGTCGCGGACAAACAGGTCGTAGTCACGGTCGTACATACTCAGCATCAACATGATGCCCTCGCGGTTTTCACCGATGCCGAAGTCGTTGCCGTTGTATATGTTGGCCGCCGCGTAGTGGATATCGCTGTCGTAGTCCTCGTAGTCGTCCACGGTGACGATGTAGACGGCGCAGTTGTACCGCCAGGAGATCTCGTCGGCCATCATCTCCAGCTCCAGCCACTCATCCTCGTTCAGCAGACCCGCCGTGTCGTACACGAACAGATCGTCCGCCGTCTGCTCCGCCCAAGCGGGTACGACCAGCGTCAGCGCCGCCAGCAGCGCCAGCAGCCATGTAAAAGCTCTCTTTTTCATCTCGGCTGCCCTCCTTACATCAGCATCAGGATCGCCGCGGCGATGGCCGTCACCGGTGCGGCGATCGCGGCAAAGATCCCCCAGAACTTACCCATATCCGTGGGCAGGTCGCCCACCAGCTTGCCTGTCTGTCCGTTCATGGCAAAGAGGAAGTCCTTGCCGTTCCACTTGGTGTGCAGCATCCACACCGGCAGCAGCGCATAATGTACCTTGCCGCGGCGCAGCCGGATATCCTTGCTCTTGGTGATGCAGGTGTCGTACTGCGTGGTGGTGCGGCGCAACGCGCCCTCCAGCGAGGCGGCGCAGCGGCCATCCGCCCGCTCCTGACTCTGCTCCACGGTCACGTCGTACTTGTCCGCCAGGAAGCCCGGCAGATACGCCGTGGAGAACGCCCGCATATCCTTGTAGTTGTAAGGCTCGATGGAGTCCATGTGATCATCCGGCATCTTGCTGGATGCGTCCACCGGTACCTTCTCGAAGGCGATGGAGCCGCCGCGGCGCACGTCGTAGTGCTCCACCTCGGTGATCTCATAGTCGCCGCTCTCATAGACGTGGGTGATATGGCCCTCGTAGTCCACAGTACCCTCCGCCTGTCCGTCAAACATCCAGAAGGGGACGTACACGCCCTTGACCTCCTCGATGTGATTGCCCTTGGTAAAAGCGCCGGGCAGCAGGGGCTTGCCCTTGTAGTGGTTCTTCAGCGCCGCCACTGCGTCCTCCTTGCTGAGCTTGAAGGGGATCACATAGTCCGGCTTCAGCGCGCCGCTGAACTGCCCCGGCACCACGGTGGGGTTGCCGCAGTAGGGGCAGGAGGTGGCGGCGGTGGATGCGTCGCAGATCAGCTCCGCGCCGCAGCTGGGGCAGGAGTAGGCCTTCATGCCGTCGGCCTCCGCGCCCCATTCGTTGTTGAGGCCGGAGGTGTCCCACCCCTGCGCCTCCATATCCGCCAGCTTCTGGCGGTTGGCTTCTGCCTTTTCCTCTGCTTTTTCGGTGGCGGCCACAGCGGCGGCCTCCTTCTCTGCGTACATGGCCTCGATCTGTGCCACGTCATACTTTGCGCCGCAGAAATCGCACTCCAGCATACCGGATGCCCCCACAAAATGCAGGGGGCCGGTACACGCCGGACACTTATAGTTGGTAATTTGGGATGCCATTGCCCTCTCCTTTCTGATACGGGAGCGGCGTTCCGCCGCTCCCGTGGGTCAGGTGACGTTCAGTGCCGCACCGACTGCTGTTTGTTACACATCCAGGTTGTATGCGCCGGCCGCGACCAGCTTGCCGTCGTCGCCGAAGAACAGGTTCAGCGCGCACGCTTCATCCTCGGCGGCGTACCAGGTGTAAATGCCGCGCTGGTAGTCCGCGTCATACCGGTACTCGGAGCAGTCCACACCGATGTGTGCCTTCAGATCCGCGTAGGTCATTTTCGACTGCGGCTCGTCAATGGTGAAGTAGTTCAGGCCGCCCAGATAGGTGGCGAACGTCTCGTTCAGCACCGCCAACTCGGCTCTGTCGGAGGTCACGGCCTGTACTTCCGTGGATTTCATGTCGACGCCGGGAAGTCCGGTGTCCTTGCTGCCGCCGTCGCCGCCGCAGGCGGTAAGGGCCAGTACCATCAATGCGGTCAGAAGAAGTGCGCTCATCTTTTTCATGGTCAATTGCCATCCTTTTTTATAGTTTTGTTCATACCTGCTTCGTGCAGGCGGGAGAGCTGTTACTGCAGCGGCACACCGCAATTCGGGCAGAATTTCTCGCCGTTGTTCTTTGCGCCGCAATTCGGGCAGAACGCCGCCGGGCGCGCCTCCGGCTGGGGCTGGGACTCCGGCTGGGGCGCTGTGTACTGAGGCTGAGGCTGGGGCTCCGGCTGGGGCGCCGTATACTGGGGCTGGGGCTGCTGCGGCGCCGTATACTGGGGCTGCTGGTACGGCTGCTGCTGATAGCCTCCCTGTGGGGGCTGCTGATACGGCTGCTGCTGATAGCTGCCCTGCGGAGCGCCGCCGTAGGGGTTGTTCTGATAGGGGTTATTCTGGTAAGGATTGTTCTGGTAGGGGTTGTTCGGCTGGTTGGGCTGATAGGAAGCCGCCTTGACGGGGATGCCCTGATACGATGCGCCGCTGAAGGCGAGGATGGGGATGAAGATATAGGGCAGGAAGATCAGTCCCGCCGCAAAACCGCCGCCCTTGCCGAACGCCTTAGCCAGTCGGATCTGGGTCTGGATGCTCAGAATGATGTTGTAGATGGGGATCAGCATCAGCAGGAAGCGCCAGCCGCTGCCCCACGTGATCTCAAACATCACATACAGGTTGTAGAAGGGGACGATGGCCGCCCAGCCGGGCTTATTGGCCTTCCGGAAGATGATCCACATACACACCAGCACGAACACGCACAGCACCAGTGAGATGATGGTGGGAATGATCGAAACGGCGGCAGGGGTGCTGCTATAGCCGTAATAATCGTAATAGTCGTAATAGTCGTTCATGACATTCTCCTTTTCTAACGGCGCCGCCGGTCAAAGGGGCGCTGCCCCCTTGACCGATGGCTGTATGTTGTTACGGGGGAATTGTCGCTGTTGCCGTGGGGCGTTTTCCGACTCATCCTCCGCCGGAGCATATCCGCCGGAGGCGCGTTCCCTTACGGCCGGGGAGTGCCGCAGTTGGCGCAGAACTTGCCCTTGTTCACCGTGCCGCAGGCGCAGGTCCACTCGTCGGAGGCGGGCTTGGGCTGACCGCACTCGGCGCAGAACTTACCGGTGTTCACCGCGCCGCAGGCGCACTTCCACTCACCGGCGGGAGCGGGCTTGGGCTGGCCGCACTCGGCGCAGAACTTGCCGGTGTTCCCGGCGTGGCCGCAGGCGCACGTCCACCCTGCGGGAGCCGCCGGTGCAGGCTGTGCAGCCGCCTGCTGCGCCGCCTGCTGCTGCCCCATGGCAAACAGGTTCCCGGCGTTCATGCCGCCGGCCTGTCCCGCCATGTTCATGCCCATGAACGCCATGGCCGCGCCGCCCTGGTTATTGGCCGCCATCTTCATGGCGTCGCCCTGGCTGCCTACCAGATGCGCCGCCGCACGGGTCGGATCCATGAACGCCGCGTTCCGCTGCAGCTCCTTGAGCATCTTCTCGTCTTCCTCGTCCGCCGTCACGCTGGACACGCCGAAGGACACGATCTCAATACCCCGCAGGTCACGCCACTTCTTGCTCAGCACCTCGTTCAGCGCGTCCGCCAGCTCCAGCGTGTGGCCCGGCAGCTGGGAGTACCGGATGCCGTCCTCGCCGATCCGGGCAAACGCCGGCTGCAAGGCCGTCAGCAGCTCCGTCTTCAGCTGGCTGTCCAGCCGGTCACGGGTGTACGCCTCGCTGACGTTGCCGCACACGTTGGTGTAGAACAGCATGGGGTTGCTGATGTGGTAGCTGTACTCGCCGAAGCAGCGGATGCCCACGTCGATGTCGATGCCGGCGCGCTGATCCACCACCCGGAACGGGACGGGAGACGGCGTGCCGTACTTGTTCCCGATCAGCTCCTTCGTGTTGAAGTAGTAGATCCGCTGATCCTTGGGCGCCTCACCGCCGAAGGTGAAGCGGTTGACCATGTTGTTGAACACATTCTTGATGCCGTCACCCAGATCGCCGGTGAAAATGGACGGCTCCGAGGACATATCGTATGTATACTCGCCGGCCACCGCGCACATATCCACGATCTTTCCCTGATCCACGATCAGCATACACTGGCCGTCCGCCACCGCGATGACGCTGCCGTTGCTGATCACATTGTCGTCGCCCTTGGTGTTGCTGGAGCGCTTGCTCGTCTTCTTCTGGCCCTTGACCGCCAGCACGTTTTCAGGAATCGCGTCGCAGTAAAAGAATTCCTTCCACTGATCTGCCATCACGCCGCCCGCGGCGCCCATTGCTGCTTTGATAAGTCCCATGTTCTTCTCCTTTTCTGTGTTTGTGATTTGTCCGCAGGGCTCATAGGCCCCTGTTATTCATCGATCCATTGTCCGTCCGCCCGCTCGCAGTAGACGACCCATACCACATACGAATCCTCCACATGGCGGTGCATCTCCAGATAGTTGTTGTCGATCACGGTCACGGTGTACGTCGTGTTCTCCGGGCCGCCGACCAGCTCCGCGTACCACTCGTCATTGCCGCAGCCGGCGTACATGGGACCCTTGTGGAACACCACGCGCAGGCCGTCCAGATTTTCCTGGTCGCCATATCTGTTGGCGTATTTGTACCACGCGCCCATGCTCCATGTGCCGTGTCCGTCCTCGGTCACGCCGTCAGCGCTCATGAACGTCAGCGTCACGGACATCTCCTCGTCCGCCAGCTTATACCGATCGCCCTCGACCTCGGCCTCGACGCCGACCCACTCACCCTCCAGATACCGCCGGTACTTCTCCATGGTGTAGTCCGTGTTGTCGCCGGAGGGGTCTTCCTCGCCGCCCGCCGGGTCGTTCACGTCCACCGGGTCGGTGTCGCCGCCGGGACGGGGCGGTGTGTCTATCGTGGTGCCGCCGTTATTCGTCGGCTGGCCGTAGGGGATGAACTCCACCTGACAGGCCGTCAGGCTCACCGCCAGCGTCAGAAGAAGCGCCAGCGCGATCCACCGCCGCTTCACGGCTCAGGCCCAGGGGTCCTGGGCGGCCGGGATACGGATGCCGCTGAGGGGACTGGAGTACTCCCACAGGAACCACTCTCCGGTGGAGGGCTTCTGCCGCAGCTTGATGGGCCGGGGAGAATCCGCGCCGGGTGTGGCGATGAACAGCCGCAGATAGCCCGGTTCAATGTCCTGCGGACGGGGGTCGGGCCGTACATCCACCACATAGGGCTGCGTGGGAACGTAGCTGTTCTGGGGCGTGGCGCCGGCAAAGTATGCCAGCGGCAGGTACTCCTTGCCCCGCAGACGATCCCGCAGGAACTGGCTGTCATAGGGGGTCATGGGCCGGGGGCCGCGCAAGAGGTTCATGGCCTCCACACCCTCGTTGGGGTTCTTCACATACAGGTGCAGGGCGCACAGGAAGCCCGCTACTACCTCCTCCGGTGTCCGCAGGGACAGGTTCCGGAATTCCGCCAGCGAGGCGGGCAGCGCATTCAACGTTACTTGCATATCTCTGCCTTCCTTTCTCTAATTTTCCGCACCGTTCGTCAGCTGTCGCCTCTCACGCTGCTGGAGAACGTGGCGGCCGTGTAGTACTCGTCACCGTCACGTACCACGAAGTACAGCACATAGTAGTCACCCTCGCCGTTGAACCAGCCGTAGGCGTGCTTTTCACTGTTCCAGCTCTTCTCGTCCATGCCGGTATGGGGGATGCCGTCCTCGCCGCCCAGCATGGCCTTGATGTCGTCATAGGTCAATTTCGAGGACTCGGAGGAGCCCATATCCCACAGCTCCTGCCGTACCTTCTGCATGGTGGGCAGATCCGCCAGACCGGTGGCGTCGGGATTGGATTTGCCGTACTCGCCCAGTCCGTTGGTGGTGGTGCGCTCGTAGGGATAGTTCTCCGGCAGGCCGCCGTTGTCGCCGCCGCTCACGGGGGTGATAACGCTTCCGCCGCTGCCGTCATCGGGGATCAGGCTGGTGTCGATCTCAAAGGTATTGGCGATCTCCATAAAGGTCTTGCCGCGATAATACTCCACCGCACTCTCCGGCATGGGGATAAAATCGTCATCCGTCCAGTTCTCGTCGTCCAGATGCCGCAGGTTGGCCAGCAGACTGATGGAGCCGTCCACCAGATCGGAGTCCACCTCGCAGCTCACATACAGCGCGCCGGTCTCGTCCACAGACAGGATGCCGTCCTGCATCTCGCCGCCCATGAACATACCGCGCAGCTCCAGACCGCTATCGTCATCCGGTACCACACGCGCATAGGTGTCCGCAAAGTTGAAGTCGTTCTCGCCCTCCAGATACATGGCAAGCCATACCTCGCAGCCGCCGTTCCCATCGAACACCAGCCGCGCCAGGATCTCGTGGGCGGTGTCGTTCAGCGCCTCAAAGTCGCCGGTGGCGTCGGTGAGACCCGCCATGCCGTGCCAGTCGCCGCCGTACACCGCGGCGAAGTCATCCAAAGACATTTCCTCCGCGCCGGTGTTCCCGCCGGTACTGCCGCCGCTCTTCCGGAAGGTCAATTGCAGGTCAAAGCCGAAGTAGTCATTCACCATGATCAGGCCGTCCTTCAGCGTGCAGTTGCAGATCGATCCGTCTCTGTCCAGCGTCAGGGCGCCATCCTGCGTCAGCTTCCACTTGATGGTCGTCGGGTCGCCGTCCAGCATGAAGCAGCCCGTGCCATCGGGCTTCAGCTCGATGTAGTTGTCGCCCAGATCGTACACCTCGTCCATGGATATCCACTCATCAAAGGAGAGGACCTCCTCGCCCATGTACTTGCCTACGGCGGGGTTGACCTTGCTGCCGCCGTTTCCCTTGCCTCCGCAGGCCGCCAGCGTCAGTGCCATCACCAGCGCCAGCAGCAGTGCCGTCAGCTTCTTCATACTTCTCATCGCGTTCCTCCCATTTTTTCATATTTTCCGTTCTTGTTGTCACATATATCGGTGCGTCTCATTTGAGGCGGTTACCGCACGCGGGGCAGTACACGGAGCTGCGCCCCTCCTCCGGCTGCCAGCCGCAGCGGCTGCACAGCAGTGGCTTTTCTGCGCCGCAGTTGGTGCAGAAATTGCCCTCGTTTTCTGTCCGGCAGGCGGGACAGCTCCACGCTGCGGACGACGGCGCTTGCGGCTGGTCGGAGAAGATCACGTCCTCCTCGCCGCACGCAACGCCCTCCCTCGTCAGCCATCTATGGCCGCTGCCGTCGCTGTACCGGATGCGGAAGGCGTTTTCCGTATGGCTGAACGTCAGACCTTCGAAGGTTCCCGTCATGAGAACGCTCTTCTGCTCCTGCGTCAGCTTTACTGTTCCGGTTTTGTACACCCACATATCAGCCTGAAAATCCAGCTCGCCGTCCACCAGCACCTGTATGTGGGAGCTCTCAAACGGGTCACTGCTCTCCACCTCCATGACGATGCTGCCGTCCCGGCTCTGCCATGTCCCCGCAAAGGGGCTCTGATCCTCCGGCGTATACATCATGCCGGGACCGTCCACCATATGGCCGAACTCCCGATCATCCGGCTTACCGCAGCCTGTCGTTCCGAAGAGCATCATGACCAACAGTACACCTCCTATTAAAAGCCGGCATCTCATATGCATTCTCTCTGATGATCTGTCTCCGCCGGCTTTGCAGATACTGCCGCCACCGGCTCGCCTCTCTCCTGCAAAAATGCGGCGCAATCCATGCACAGGTCGATATCCTCCCCCATCAGGAAGCAGTGGTCGCACACCAACCGCTTGCAGATGGGACACAGGCTGAAATGCTCCAGCGCCTCTGTGGCGGCCCGCCTGCACGCCTCCTCCTTCTCCCGCTGGTACAGTGTTCGGAAGATTACGCGCTTACCCTCGCTCTCCGGCTGCCTTCCCGCCTTGGAAAACCATACAGGCTGGCTTTTCCAAAGGGAACCGCACACGGCGCAGCGCAGTGAAAACTGGAAAACCTCCGCGGAGGATATATCCTCCATACACGCTCTGATGATGCGGCGCATTGCTGCTCCCTCCTGTTCCTCCACGTCGCAGTTCTGACTTTCTCTACATCCGTATCTATATCTTTTTTATCAGTTTTCTCGGAAAATGTCTATTACCCCAGGGGTGATATTTGCCCGTTACCGGAAAAATCACCCTAGGGCTTAGACAGAATACACAACCCCGCCCCCCTCGGTTTGTGTACTCTGTCCATTGCTTTTCCTATCTGCTCAGCAGCTCGCTGCTGCGGCCGCAGCCGGCAAATAGCTCGATATAAACCTTTAATTCGTCAAAGGAAGCTACCCCCAGCTTCCGGTAAAGATTGCGGTTATGCGTCTTGACCGTGCTGGCGCTGATGCTGGCCAGCTCCGGTATGTCCTTGACGGTATGCCCGTCCATGTAGTATTGCAGAATGGTGCGCTCCGTGCCGGTCAGCGTTTCGGCGCGCCGGGCAAAGCCCTGCAGCCGCGCCTCCACCTCCGGCGGCAGCGTCCCCGCCGGCCGCTCACGGATGGCGGCCAGCAGCTCGTCGATCTCCGGGATACCGGAGGCCACCATCTCCGCCGCGCCGCCTCTGACCGCTGCCAGACTTTTATTGATCGGCTTTACAAAGCTGCGGGACAGCATAGTAGCCGCCGCCAGCATCATCAGCAAAAAGAGCACCGCCCCCAAGAACCACGCGCCACGCGCCCCCCGTTCATAGCTGCGGAAGGCATCGTCCGGCAGCAGTGTTACCGCCGCCAGCGGTACATCGTCCCATGTGCCGGCATCCAGCAGTTGGTGCCGGCCCAGATACGTCTCCTTGCCGTTGGTGTAGGTCGTGTAGTATTTTCCCTCACTGATATGCAGAGTGCCGTCGGCCGTCAACCGCGACCCATCTGTGGCCCCCAGCATGGCCCCCGACAGGGACAGCTTATCGCCGTCCACCGGCGCCACCAACGTCAGCATCTTGCCGAAGGTGCTGGACACCGTGCCGTGGGAGAGGCTGAAATAGAGATCGCTGACCTCCATGCCGCAGAACCCCCGCACCACGCCGCTGCCGTCCAGAATAGGTACGCACAGCAGCGTGACCTGCTCCCATGTATCCAGCAGCTCCGTGCGCTTCGTCCACAGGCAGCCGTCTGCCAGCCGCTGCCCCTGATAGGCGGAGACCTTCTGACTGCCGGGGATCAGCGCGGCGTTCAGCTCCGGGTTCCAGCGGTTGTGCATCTGGAGCTGCAAGCCCCGCGCCGCCTCCGTAGCGCCCCGGAAGCAGATGATGTCCTGCTCCGAGGCCACCGTGGGCTGGAGCCCGGAATACCGCAGATACATACCCGCCCGCAGATCGTCCGCGTTGGGCAGGGATGTGTTGGCGGTGGCGTGCAGGCAGAAGAAGATCCCGCTGCACGAGGCGGCGCTCAGCGTACTGCTCAGCGGCGGGTACAGCCGCTTTTCCAGCTCCGCGATGGCGACCGGGTCGTCGTTCAGCTCGTCAAAGGAGATACCCTTGACCGCGAGGAAGGCGTCCAGCTCCTTGCCCAGCTTTTCCGACATGGCCATTCCCTGCGCCGTCAGCGTATTCATCTGCGCATCCAGCGCGGCGTAGGTGTTCCGCTGCTGGATATCCAGTACCCCCGCCAGCTGCCGGGAGGCGTGGGACAGCACACCGGTGGCCATGAGGATCGACAGGATGGTCGCCACCAGCAGCAGCGCCATGGCAAACCAGTACAGCAGCAGCCGCATCCCCATGCTGGGGGCGGCGGCATGACCCGTCCTATGGAGCATTTCCCTGATCGACCGCATGTGCTTTCCCTCTCTCATGTACCGTAATCCAGCTTAAAGCTGTCCAGTGTGTCCCAAACCAACTCATCCAGCGTACCGGCCCCCTCCAGATACTGGGTGCGTCCCGCCAGCAGCTTCAGCCGCGCCAGATTCTCAAACCGCGTCTCCAGCTCCAGGTAGTTCTCAAGCTGGGGCGCATAGTAGAAGGTATACGCCTCCTGCGTCTTGAGATATGTCTCATACAGTGAGATATACATCGGATCACTGAGCTTCTCCACGGCGGCGGGCAGGTATTGGTCGAAGGCCTCCTGCGTCACCGGCATATAGCCGAGGCTGGTGACAAATTCCACATTCTTCTCCGGCTCCGTCAGCCACTTGAGGAAGGTGATGCACGCCCGCTCCCGCTCCGGGGTGGAGCGCCGCGTACACATCCCCACACCCCGCTGCATCACCAGCTTCTCCCCGCCCTCAAATACCGGGCAGGGCATGGATTCGATCGTCACCCGCTCCGAGGTGTTGTCCGGGTATGTCACCGTGTTGGCGTAGTAGAGCACGCTGGCGGAGGACGCCACGGAGACGATGGTATCGCCGGTGCGGAGCGGCTCTGTGGCATACCCGTCGTGCAGCCACATACCCCCCTGCAGCGCCGCCCGTGCGTAGGGCTCCCACGCCCGCTCAAAGGCCGGGCCGAAGCTCACGCCATCGTCCCGGAAAAACGTCTCCCCCAAGGACGTTACGCCCACCTGAAAATAGTTGAAGTGATAATCATGAACGAAGAAGTTCTTGCCTGTGTCCGCGGCGTACCGTTCCGCCAGCGCATACAGCCGCTCCCATGTAGTCAGATCGTCGTAGCTGGCGCCGGACTGTGCCGCCCAGCGGTCAAACAGTGTCCGGTTGACGAACAGCACCTCGGTGGACTTGGCGATGGGCAGGATCACCTGCCGCCCGCCGATCATCCCCTCCTCCGCAAAGGCGGGGATGAAGGCCGCCAGCTCCTCCTCGCTGAAATAGTCCCGGTAGTCCACCAGGATCTCCTGATCCGGCAGCGCCAGCACCGTTTTGGGGTACGATACGAACATATCCGGCAGCGACGGTGCGCCCGGGTCATTGTTGGCCGCCGCCAGCACGCTCTTATGGATGCTGCCGCTGTTGCTGACCAGCTCCACCTTCACGCGGATGTTCTGCTGGGCCCCGATGGTGCTGTTGAACTCCTCGATCAGACCGTTCAGCGGGGAGTCCACCTCGCCGCCGTAGACGTGCCACAGCGTCACGGTCAGCGGCTCCGCGTCCTTTTTCTGCCCGCAGCCCGTGACCGGCAGCAGCAGCATTACCAACAGACATAGAATGATACTTCTTTTTTTCATGATCGTGTCTCACCTGCTTCGGCAGGGCGGCAGGGACATGGTGTCCCGCCGCCCTCCGTACCCTTATGGTTATTTCTTCTCTTCTCTGCGTTTTTTGCCGGCGACCCATCCGCCGCCGCTCAGCGTCAGCAGGGACAGCCCCGCATACAGGGCGATGCCCGCATCGCCGGTCTTGGGGGATTTGGCTGCGCCCGCCGTACCGCCGGTCGTGTCGGGAATCATCGTACCGGGCGTGGTCGTGCCGCCGGGCGTGGTCGTGCCGCTGTCGGACAGCACGGGGATCACCGTATTCTCGCTGCGCTTAAAGTGGCAGACGGTACACTCCTCATGCTTCAATCCGGTCTGGGTCTTGGTGGCCGCCTTGTCTACCTTCCACACGAAGGTATGGGGCGCCTGATCCTTTGTGCTGTCGCTCGGATCCGGGCAGGTGCTGTCGGTACACTGGTGCCAATGGCTCGTCGCGTCCTGGTACCACGGGCTGCCGGCGTAGGTGTGGGTGTGGGAACCCACATACGGCTTCACGGTGATCTCCTGGTAGGTCTTGATATTGCTGCTGCCGCTGCCATCGTTATACTGGATCGTCACATCCGTCTGTCCCTTCGTGAGTCCCGTACCCCTGAAGATCGTATAGCCGGTTTCAGGGAGGACAGCCTTGCTGTTGTCGTCGTAAACCGCTGTGACTACCATGCCCGTCGGGTCAAAATCCTCGCCGGCCTTGTACTCGGTCTTGGTGGGCGGTGTTGTGATCTCGATGCTCTTCACCGTCTTGACGACCTCCGGTTTGCCAAGGCCGCGGATCACCTGATAATCCTTGTTATACGGAAAACCACTCCATGTTGTTTCAAAGGCATCCGCTTCAACCCCGTTTACGGTCACGTTCTCCTTTTTCAGCCCGGTGTAATCGCACCCCAGGAGCTTATTAAAATATGCCTCTACCCTATATTCTGTATCCGCCTTGAAGGTTCCGGTTAGAGGTGCGGAAGTCCATTCACCCGCCGAGTCCTTTTCCATAAATCGGAAGTAGCTAAGTTTAATACCAGGCTCTGTCGTCGTAACCGCGGCATCTGCTATCTTTGCGTCCGCTTTATATCCGGTCACCGTGATCGGCAGTGTGGTCACCTTTGTCTCGCTTGCTGGTTTATAGGTGTTGTATACCTTGAATTCGGTGCTGTTACCGTTGCCATACACGCTCTGCGGGCCGCTTTCGTTGTTGCCGCCCGTATAAGAAATGCTGTACCATACATACTCTCCGATTGGATCGCCGGGCACATCTTGCTTCACGATATATTGGCCGGGTGCGACCGATACGGTGTTTGTTCCTGTTGTTCCGTCCGCTCCGACGGTGACAGTCATCTTATCATAGGGATTGTACAGCGCAGTCGTAGTATTTATGGCTCTCTTGATTTGGAATGTAAAGGTCGCGCCTTCCGCGCTTCCGGTCAGTCCGTTCACCCCCACGGTGATTGTCAACTGACACGTTTTTTCGTCCTCCTCGGCTCGCGCCGTGGCGGGCGCCAGACACAGCACCATACAGAGCACCAGTACAATGCTGAGCCATTGCTTTTTCATGATTCCTTCCTCCCTAAAAAGTATTTATCCGCTAAACGCGGCAAGAGCCGCATCTGCCCGGCGAATCCACTCGGTGCGGTCGCCGTAGACCGCCGCGTCCAGCGAGTTGATGGCGGCGGCCGCCTTCTCCCCGGCGTCCTCCTCGCCCCGCATGGCGGCGCTGAGACCCGAGGCCACGTCCTTGATGGCGGTCATCTGCTGCTTCCACGTGTTGGCGGCGTTGCCCAGCGTCTTCTGCACGCCGAACAGCGTGTCGAAATACTTGCTGAGCTTTTCATACTCCTTGAAGTTGTTGACCTCAAGGTTGAAGGCGTTCATGCCCTCGGTGTTGATGAACACCAGCCGCACGGTGGACTTCTTTTCCGTCTTGTCGCCGTTCTTCACCATCTGCTCCTCATACTTATAGTTCCGCAGATCGGCGATGCGGTACACGCAGGCGCGGGTGGTCTTGCCGAATATCAGGATCTTGTAGTCCACCTGCGTAAAGGCCACCAGCCCGATGTCCTCCGCCACATACAGGTGCGCGCCGAAGCGCGTCAGCTTCTGGTTCTTATCCTTGGTCTTCAGCCGCGGCACAAAGTAGTGCTCCCACAGCTTCGTCCCCCGCTCCACCTGTGCCAGATGCGCCTTCACGCCGGGCAGGTTGCCATGCACATAGTCGTACACCTTGAAGCCCCGGCTTCTGCAATTCTTGCGGCAGATGCAGTTGCCGTCCGCCAGCTTCTGGGTCTGCATCAGGTTGATGTCCGCTCCGCAAATTCCACACTTGTTCGCCATGATCCATTTCTCCTTTCCGTCGGTGCCAGTCTCCCGGCAGGTTCCTATGGTCTTGATGGTTTCTATGGTTCCCTGTTGAATCTCCCGTGTTGGGGTTATTCCCGTTATGGTTTGGCCGCGCTGTCTCCGTCACATGGCGTAGATCTGATCCATCAGATACTCGGCGGTCATGGAGCCGTAGAAAAACTGGTCGATCAGCCCGTTTTTCTTGGCGTCCCGGATGTCCTTGGCGGCCTGCCGCTCGGTGTTGGAGTCCACCATCAGCGCGATCTTGCAGTCGGGGCACAGCTCCCGCACCCGGTCGCGCAGCTTCAGCCGCTCGCTGAGCCTCCACGGCGTATAGCCCGTGACCTCCATGACAAGGACGAAGGGCTTATACACCTGACACAGCTCCACCGTGTCCTGCGGGGACTCCGCGCGGATCACGTCGATATCATATTCTGAATTCCTAAAAGCGCTGGCTACGGCGTCTGCAAACAGATAATTCTGCATATCGATCACAATTTTACGCATCGAACCGCCCCCATTCCTTTCTTGTATATTCATCGAATATATTCCACTCCGGTATACTTTCAGCTTTATGCCCATTGTAGCAAAAAAGCGCGGCCCTGTCTGTCCTCAAAAGTGAGGACATATCAGGCCGCGTCTCTCGATTTTTCGTGAGTGTTTTCCGTTTCCGCCGAGTTGCGGTGTGCCGCTGCCGTTTCTCCGGCGCGGACAGAATGGAAAAGAGCGCCGCTCTATGCGGCGCTCTGTATGTTCATTCAGTTTTCTTCCACCGGCGCAAGCTGGCTGCCCGGCACCACCAGCCGTTTGCCCACCGCCGCCACCATCAGTCGGTTGCGGTTGGGATAGCCGGTCTTTTCCAGCATCCGGCTGATGTAGGTGCGCACCGTGGATTCCGCCACGTTCATCTGGGCGGCGATCTCCGCGTTGGTCTGCCCCTCGCAGAGCAGGCGCAGCGTCTCCAGCTCCTGATCGGACAAATCGCAGGACAGGGCGTTTCCCAGCCGCACCGACGGTGCGCCGTCCGGCCAGAAGTGCTTGCCGGACAGGGTACCCTCGATGACGCCCACAAGGTCGCCGGCGGGGGAATCCTTGTACCAGAAGCTGTCGGCGCCGATCCGTCTCGCCCGCTCCAGAAAGCGCCCCTCCAGCATGGAGGTCACCATCACGATCTTAATGTGGGGATACGCCTTCTTGATGGCCTCGGCGGCGGTCAGACCGTCCGAGTCGTTTTCGGTGCAGATGTCCATCAAAATCAGGTCGATCTGCCCGTCTCCGCACCGGCTCAGCGCCGCGTCGGCGCGGGTCAGCGCGCCCGCCACCCGGCAGTCCGCGCACTTTTCCGCGCAGGCACACAGGTACATTCTGGCCAGTGCCTGATCTTCAACCACCAATATGTTTCTGACAGCCATCCGTTTCCCCTCCAGACTTTCCCTGATTTGGCAGGCCGATCACCAGCGCGAACACCGGCAGGCTCTGCACGGTCATCGTGCCGCCCGCCCGTTCGATCCGCCGCCGCAGATTGGACAGCCCGCCGCCCTCCGCAACGGGCTTTTCCGGCGGCTTGCCGTTGTTGCGGAGCAGGATGTTGTACCTGTCCCCGTCCTCCCAGATGTGGGCGGTCAGCTCCGTGGCCTGCGCGTACTGCACGGCGTTGCTTAAACAGACCTGCATGGCCGCATACAGCAGCTCCGCCGCCACGCCCACCGGCTCCGGCCCCCGCACCCTGACGGTCACGCCGCTGCTCCTCGCGTTTTCGTACAGCGTCTCCTTGGCCGGCAGGCGCAGCGCCTCCCGGAAGGAGATGCTCTTCTCCCACTCCCGCAGCACCGCCTCCCCGTCGACGCCGTGGAGATCGCCGGCGAGATACTGCTTCGTCACGGTGATACAGGCGGCCAGACTGTCGTGCATGGCGGATTTGGCGGCAAGCTGCTCCTTCTCCCGCGCCACCGCCTCCACATTCTCGGAGAGGCGGCGCATTCGCTCCGCGTCCCGCTCCAGCGCCCGGTTATCTTCCGCCAGCTGGAGCAGCGCCCAGTGCAGCGCCGTCACATCCGCGGCGGTAAGCTGGATGTAGGACGTGCCGTACCGATCCGTCACGCCGGACTTTTCAAATTTCCACACCGTTCCGTCCGAAAAGCGGTAGGTGTTCTCCATCTTCTCAAGCGGCGTCACGCCTTCCGGCGGCGCGGCCAGTGCCTCCTCCAGCTCCCCCATGTATTGCAGGTCGCTGCGCAGCAGCTGCTGGCTCAGCCGGTACATCTGCCGGTTGCACAGCACGACGCCGCCGTCGCGGTCAAAAAAGCATACGGCGGTGGGGAGCTGGTCAAAGCTCTCCTTGATGGCATTGAACCGGAAGTGCTTCAGCTTATACATCATCGTCCCGTCCTCCTATCGCCGTGCGGATGAGCCACAGCCCGTCCTCCTGCTGTACCGTCACCTCCGGCGACGCCAGCGCCGACAGCGGCGCGGCGCACTCCACCGACAGATCCATCTCGCTGTCGGAGACGGAGATGAACAGGGAGCGCAGGTCGTCCGCCGTTGCCTCTGCCACAGCCGCCAGCAGTTCAAAGAGCCGCACCACCTCCCCGGCGCACATGGGCGCCGTCGTGCGGTAGACCACACCGCACTCCGTGCCGCAGGCGGTCAGGGCGCGCACCGCCTCGTCTATGGTCAGGCGCACCTCCTGCTGGGGCAGGCGCTCATACTCGCTGCTGAGAAAATACAGGTTGGCGCTGCGCTTGATGTAGGTGCCCAGCAGCAGGATCCGCTTCAGCAGGCTCTGCAATTCGGCGGGCGCGGCGCCCTCGCATTGGGTAAGGAGCTGCCGGATCCGGGCGATCTGGCGGCTGTGCTTGGCCTCCAGCGCGTCGTATATGCGGTTCTTCTCCGTCAGCTCGTGGAGCTTTTTCTGCACGAGGTAGGCGTCCTGCAATTTTTTCCGGTTGCTCTCCAGCTCCGCTTTGTTCTCATTCAGCTTGGTGTGCAGCTCCAGCAGCGGGCGCACGTTGTCCTGCCAGACCACATAGCCGCCGCCGATGGGTGCCGAGGAGATCCGCATCCCGTCGGGGCGGATGAGCCGCTGCCCCTCCCGGGGGCAGACCATGTCCTCCCCTGCGGCGCGGGAGCGCAGGATGATCTGTCCGTCGGGGTCTGCGATGCAGGCCGCCAGCGTCGACGCCTCGAACAGCTCCGCATACCCCGTGTTGGATGGAATCATCCGGCAGCGGATGCAGCTTTCGTAGAGGGCGGCGTACAGCAGGCAGAGCATCACGTTCATATCCCCGAACCACCACCGGACAGCCGGCAGGCCCGACAGATAGAGCAGCCCGTACAGCAGCGTGACGCAGCCCAGTACAAACGGCGTCAGTCTCTTTCGTGCGCCGCCCGGAATGCGGCTCTTGCGAAACAGCCGCACCAGTGAAAAGGTGATGCACGCCACCATCCACACAAGGCAGACGAAGTACAGCAGCCTGTGGGTAAAGGCGCTGCTGACCGGCCTTCCGGGTACGCCGTCCTTAAAGGCAAAGGCCCACTGGTGCAGGTCGTTGGTGATCACAAGCAGAAACAGCACGGTGGGGATGATGGCCAGCAGCCTCGCCCGTCCGGGCAGGCGGTATTCCTCCGGCTTTCCCAGCAGCAGGGCAACATACACCCCCAGCAGTGGGAGAAACAGCATCGGCAGGTAGTAGAGATACCACACATACCGCGCCGCCGTCACGCCGGTCACCACATGGTATTTCAGCGTCCGCAGAACCAGCCACAGGAGCATCAGCAGCGCCGTCAGGCGCAGGCAGTGCAGCACCCGCTTCTGTATGATGCGCCGGTCGAGGGTAAAGCCCCACCACGCGAAAAGCAGCAGGTACAGCGCGGAACGAAAATAGTTGGTATACACGCCGCCGATATCGAATTTGCCCAGCATCCGGCAGGCGTAGGCCACGGCGATGACCGTGAAAACGAAGATCATCGACAGCAGTTGTCTGGTATTCCCCTTCAAGCGGCACCGTCCTCGCTTTCTCTCTGCACTATAGGATGCGGACATCCTGTACGGGCAGTATAGCATAAAGCGCCGCCCCCCGCAACCAAACAAAAAGAGACATCCAAAAGGATGTCTCTTTTTTGATATTCCCTTTCCATCAATGGCATTCATCATTTGCTTCCGTTTTTCCCGATGGATCTTCTTTGTATGCAAAGCGAAGATTGCTATGTGAGTCATTGTCACTTATTTTCTTGGCAGGTATTCCCCCCCATGTAGTGCCGGACTCGCTAATGCTTTTCGTCACCACTGCATTAGCTCCTATCGCGACATCAGATGCAATGGAAATATCTCCTATTATTTTCGCGCCCGACGCAATAAACACATTATTTCCTATCACAGCGCATTTGTCGGATCCATTTGTGGCTCCTATGGTCACTCCCTCGTGTATCCTACAAAATTTCCCGATTCCTGCACGATGGCCAACCACAATTGGTCCCCGATGTGGTAAGGAAAGCCCCTCCTCACAGACATTCAGCGGGATCTCGTAACCCAGCTTTATTGAAAGGCGGTGAAAGCGGAATCGATATACCAATGCTAGGACTCTGCTCCCCGTATTTGTATAATATTCCAGCTTGCGCAAGCATCGTTGCCATTTCCATATTTCATCGCCAAATAAATGCGCTTTAGTGGAAGTTCTGCCCGTTGCAAGCGCATCTTGCAACAAATAATGATTTAGCTTATTTTTTGAAGTTATCATATGCTCCCCCCGCTTTTATCGCTGAAATACGCTTCTGGAAAGAATGCGACTACCATTGTCTTCCCTCACAAATATCGGGATATCTTTAGATCGTAGTATAGTATATATACCTCATAAAATCAACAACTACACTCCAAGGTTATTCCGCTTTTTATCCATTTAAACGGATCATCTCGCTGCCGTAACACCTTCCATACGTTGTCCGGTCACATCTGCGCCTTGAGGCGTGATGCGTACGCTTGCTACCATCTCTATTATCTATGGTACTGCAACAGAACATTTTACCAAGTCAAGAATGGTTCAGCAAAAGGGATCAGCCCCTGTCCTGTCCTCGCAAACTCGCGCAAAGGCGTGGCCCATCGCGCCCAGTGGCGCGTTGCAAGTGTTTTGACGCAGGCAAAACCTTGGCGCAGGCGGAAGTCTCTCCCGCCGAGTATGTCCAATCCTCCTGGGATGGAGCGGCATGTCGTCGCGGAACCCAAAAATAAAAGACCGCCGTTGGCGGTCTTTTATTCTGTCAATACCACAGGTTTTGTTATTTCTCCCCCGCATACCGCAAGGAAGGGAGCGTGTGAGGGGGGAACCTTTGCCGGGTTCCCCCCTCACGTTCAATCACCCGCCCGCAGGCGACCACTTTTGCACAGCAAAAGTGCCGCACCAGCAAAAAAGAGACATCCTTTTGGATGTCTCTTTTTTGCTGGTGCGAGCGATGGGACTTGAACCCACACGACCTTACGGACACAAGCACCTCAAGCTTGCCTGTCTGCCGATTCCAGCACGCTCGCGAACGGAACCTCCGTTATTATAACAAAATACCCCTGTTTGTCAAGAGGCAGCCGGAAAAGCTTCCTGAAAGTTTTGCAGTGTGCCGCCTGGTTCGCCGGCGGCCGCACGGCGTCATATCTCTTTTGCGTAATTGCTCCCCAAAACCACATAGATCGGCAAGAGGAAAAACTCGTCAAAAAACAGGATATCCAGTGCAAACCATGGCATCACAACGCCGACGAGCATGAGCAGCGTATAGGTCCACTTGGGGCGGCTGTCCCCCAGTTTTCGCTGCACATCCTTCAATGTCAGGACGACCCACGCAGTAAGCAGCGGAACACCCAGCAGTCCAAACTGAAACACGCTTTGTATGATCGTATTGTGGGAAGCCCAGCCGTGCAGCGTAACGGATGTGTAGCCCTGCCCCAGCAGCGTCAGCGGTATATTGTGCGCGAACTCATTCAGATAATCCATCCACAGATCTGTACGCTTTGTTGTCAGCTGCGAGATATTGGCCGAATAGGAAAATCGCTCGGCTATGATCTCAAAAAGCGGCTCAAATGCCGAGGACGACAGAACCACTGCCCCCGCACACAATACGCCGGCCAGCAGCCGGAATTTACTGGACCAATGCCCCTTTTCCAGCAAAATTGGCACCCACACAAGAAACAGCCCCGCCGTAACGACCACAAAGGACTTGGAGGCGGAGAGCATTCCGCAATAGAGCAGCAGGATCAGCACAAGCAGCAGCGTCAGCTGGTGTGTGCGCTTTTCCTCGCGGCTCAGCAAAAGCTGTATGCCCGCCATGCACGCCGTGATATGCGCCGCGTAAAAGTTGGGGTCGCCATAAAAACCGGAGCGGCGTGTAACGCTTAAATAGGCGTGTACGTTGATATATTTTGATATGTTCGGAAGGCCGGCTGTCTGCTGCGCGATCAGCGCCGCCGCGATGATACCCACCGCAAAAAACAACGTGACCTCTTTGAAGGATCCCATGCGGCTGCCCTCCACTACTCCGGGCAACAGGAACAGCATCAGTACGAAAGCCAGATAGTTGTTCTGAATCGGATTTCCCTGCAGCAGCTTCGCTGTCACCGTCAGAAGTACCAGAAAAAACGCAAGCACCGACTGATACGTATTAAACGACAGGCGGCTCTTCACGCAGTATAGGAGGCATACCAGCAGCAGCGCAATGGTAAAAAAGGAGAAACTCGTATTATCCAGCCGCAGCAGAGGGCTCCAGGGCAGGAAGTACAGCAAGACCGCCAGCACGGCATTTTTTCTGCACGCCAAGACGACAACTCCCAAAAACGCCAGAAGGCAAAGGCCGATCACAGCCTTGCTGTTGCTGATCTGCCCATAACAGAGCACGACCGAGATGGCCACGCAGCTCGCCAGCATCCACCCCGCGTGACCGCGCTTTTGAACGCTTGGTTCTGCGCCTTGCCTATTGGAAATTCTATCTGTCTGCATCTTGCTCTATCAACTCCGCAAATTGTTTCCGCGCACAGGTATTGTCGAATGCCAATGCCTGCATATGCGCGCGCTTCTCCTGAAGGGCCTCCGGCCGGGACAACAGCTCTTCGAGTCCGGTTTGAATCCCCTCCACTGTATTTTCACATACCCAGCCCAAGCCGGGCTGCTCTACCATTTCACGGGCCGACGAGGTCTCCGTGGTCAAAATAGGCGTCCCCAAACAGGCGGCCTCCCCGATCACCATCGGCGCAGCCTCGGAGAACGAAGGGATCAGCAGCACATCCGCCGCCTGCATATAGCCGTATGGGACTGCAAGCTCGCCCAGCAGGGTGATCGTCTCCGTCAGTCCCAGCGCTGCGATCTGCTCCTCCGCCAGCGCATACTCCGCCCCATCCCCAATCAGATAGTAGTGGAGCGCGTTGGCTTTTTCACCGAGCGCCGCGACAGCCTGGATCGCCCGCAGGATCCCTTTTTCTTTCCCGAACCGAGCCACCGTAACAATGTTCAGCCTGCCCGTGGGCAGTGTGACCGGCGCGTTCTGCGCCAGACGCCGCACCTGCGGATAATTCTGGCAGTTTCGCGTCACCGTCGTCTTATCCGCCAGTTGGGGAAAGGCTCGCAGGAACGAATCCCTGCACCCGGATGAACAGGCCGCGATCCCGTCAAACTGCTGATATATCCGCATATTATACGGAGACGCGGCGTGTATTTTTTCAAAATCACAATGCAGGAAGGTGACCTTCCTTTTCGCCCTCACACAGCGCAGGACAAACTCATTGCACCCGCCGTAGAACGTGCGGAGCGGCCCGCTGTGCAGATAGGATACTGCGGCGTCATAGTCGCCCAGCTTCTTTTGCAGCGGATACGCCAGACGCAGCACGGCCCCCCGCCCCAGCAGGCGGGTCGCCGCCGCCCAGAAGGTGCGCGCCAGCCTGTCCTTCAAGCCGACGGCATCGTGCCTCGTCATGCCCCAATACCGAAATGGTGACCTCGCTGTGATCACCTGTACATCCTCAGGGATCTCTACGCACAACTCACCACCCGCATAGAACAGCAGCAGCGTGACCTCATAGTCGCCGTGTATTTCATGCAGCAGGTTGACCAGCGCCTTTTGCACGCCGCCGATATGCATATTGTTATTGACGATCAGCACATGTTTCATCTGCCGTTCAAGCTCCCTCAACCGATGTCGTTCTCTCCGCTCTCTGCTGCGAAGCCCTCAGGAACGCCGTTTCATGCCAAAATACGCAGCGGCGCCTATGGGCACAGAAACAGCGGCAAACGTAACTGCGCCCCAGAGTATCCACTGGAGGTAGTTCCCGATCTCCACATGGGCGATCAGGTGATCCCCCCCCACAATCCCGGCCTCCAGCAGTAACAGGGCACCCAAAAGCACCAGTATGCTCCTATATGCCGGCACACGGAGGATGTGTCTTGATGTGTAGATCATATAAAACACGCCCCGGAAAAGCGTCGCAATCAGGGTTCCCAGCGCAACGCCCATCAGCGGATCCCATTGGATCAGCAGGCAGGACAGGAGAATGTTGATCGCCGCCTCGCCATACGCGCCCCATTTCGTCTGCCGGATGTGGTTTGCTGCAATGGGCAGGCTGGCACACGGCAGGATCAGACAATTGACAGCCTCCGCCGTCAGCAGGATGACCGCAAATACAGGCTGTATATAATCCGCATCCGTTATACCAGTTGTATAGAGCCGTACAAACGGCACGATCAGAATTCCCGTGCAGCAGAACAAGGCCGTCGTAACCGCAGTGAGCAGCACCTTATAACGGTAATACGCTTTCCGAAGCGCCTCTATCTGCCCCTTTGCGATCAGCGCGCCAAAGGCTGCCTCCATACCGCCCGCCGAGGCCTCCGCGATCGCCCGGATACTGCTGACGACCATACTGTATACGGCATATACCGCGACCAGCCGAGCGTTTGCGAACAGCGTCAGCAGGACAACATCCGTATTTCTGTGCAAGAAATATGCGATGTGCCGAGCTATTCCTGTCCATTTCTGCGCAAGGACCTCCTTGTCTTTTCCTACCTTGGGGAGGTGATAGTGCTTTTTGACATAGACGGCATACAGCAGCGGGCGAACGACAAAAATCAGGCTGCTGCCCAGCTTTACCCAGATCAGGTCACACGCGTTTCTCGTCAGGATAACGATCGTCAGCGTATTGATAAGCGTGATGCCGATCGTGATCACGTTGTTGACATAAATCTTCTGGTCGGCGGCGAGCAATGTCAGATTCGCCAGTCCGCCCATATATTTGGCCAGCGTCGTCAGTCCGATGACTAGGACGAGACCGAAGACATAGGGCCTTGAGAAAACTGTGACTCGGGCAATGTCGTAGTAGAACACGCCCAGCACCAGACTGTATATAAGGAAGAACGCGGCGACATAGTAGAAAAAACGCCGCACCGCGTGGTAAACCGTGCTGATTTCTCTTTGATCCTTGCGGGCCAGAGGGCCGTATAGCTCCGCTCTGGCTAACTCTCCAATACCGCCCTCCAGCAGCATGATGTAGGACAGAAATTGTGCGATAGAGACAGAGATGCCATAGGCCTCCGAGCCGAAGGAGCCGATCAATATGCGGGGTACAACGATCCCGCAGGCTGTCGCAACAAGCTGGCTGATCAGTGTGGTAACAATATTCCGTCTTGACTTCTTTTCCTGCTCATTCATGGATCTGTCTGCGTCTCCTGTTACATGAATACCGCTATCGGTGATCTTCTTACTTATTGTACACGGGAACAACTATGCTGAACCGCATTCGCCATACCTCTTTCTCTCCGCCGGGAAATCCGTTCCGCCCCGCAGCATACTCCTCAGGGCTGCCCCAAAGGGCATATGACCCTTATAGGTGTTGCTGTGCCGAAGCAGGAATCTTACCGCGATCATCCTCCATATCCGCGGATACAGACTGGCATACAGCGCGCCCTTATCATAAAAGTACTTCTCGGTATACCCTGTAAACCAGCTGGATGCGGCATCTTGATCTATCTCAGCGATTGCATAGGGAACGGCGTACAGCCGCAGCCCCTTATCTAAGCATTCCTTCAAAAAAATGGTATCTTCACCGGATCCATAGCGCGCTCCTCCGCCAAACAGGGTGCTGAAGGTGATCCCCGCGGCCATGATTCGCTGACGCCGGATCACCAGTCGCGCCGCGCCGTATTTCGCATAGTTATACCTGTGGATCCGTTTTATTTTCGTATTTATATAGCGTCGAGGCCGTTTCTCGATCAGGTTGAAGATCAGCACATCGGCCTTCGGACATTCCTCAAGCGCTCTTTCCACGATCTGCGGGTAGCCATCTACAAATGTCATATCGTCATCAGCCAATACGCATATATCCGCGGTCGCATTCTGCAAAACCGTGTTCCGGTTCCGGCCCACTCCGCGCTCAACCGTATTCAAATAGGTCACTTTTACATTTCGCAAGAAAATTTCTTTTCTGGAGGTGCGTTGGCCTTGGTTGCCGACCAATGTATCCGTCTGCAGATTCATTCTCTCTGCCAGCGAGTAGTCACGCTGGTCGACTGCCACAACTAAAGTTTCCATTCTCATACCATACAATTTGTGCGGGGCTTCACGGGCACCGTGAAGCCCCGCACTGTTCAAATGTTGCTTATGCCGCTATACGGCGTTTGCTCAGACTGCCATCTTGCCGTCTGCATTGAAGTGGTGCATCCCCGGCTCCACACCGTAGTTATTGGCACCGACCCACAT
>ENA-OYXZ01000199-OYXZ01000199.1-human-gut-metagenome-genome-assembly--contig:-NODE-199-length-27401-cov-6.930081_pt1 | contig 27401 bp, 29 predicted proteins | sample MGYA00243975_ERZ653432 | MGnify/ENA primary metagenome ERZ653432 (study PRJEB26926, sample SAMN06164954) | human gut metagenome | biome: ENVO:00009003; feature: ENVO:2100002; material: ENVO:00002003...
ATTTGATTTTTTTGCGGGGTAAATGCCAATTACGCTTAAGTTGTTGGCATTGTTTGGGGAATACGCACGGCTGAATTTTCAAACATGAAAGGAGGAAATGCAGATGAATAAGTTTTGGAACTGGGTACGCAATGAAGACACCGGCGCATCCGAGCTGATCTTCAACGGACCGATTTCGGAAGACACATCAAATGCAGGCTTCCGAGCCACGTTGAGTGTGTTGTTCTCTTGTCCCAACTCCCCGACGAACATATCGACATTGATATTGACCTGGATGAATTTGACCTGACAGCAGCGGAAAGCAGAGCGACTTATGATGAGATGAAAGCATATGTTTTAGAGCATAGTGGCTTGAAAGTCTCAAGTTTGTATATTTCTCAGGTAAAAAGAAAGCTCGGTCTTGATGTTGGCGTTAATTACAACAAGGCAAAAAATAAGGACAGTCGTGTTCCGAACTGTCCCAAAGATAAAGAAGATGCGATTGTTGAAACATTAAAACGTTTTAAAATGATTTAAATTTCCGCACTGCTTAATCCGAAGGTTAGGCAGTGTCTTTTTCATATATATCATTTTCAGCTTCTTTTAATACATCATCACCGTATTTTTCAATCATTTCTGCGAACAGGTCGATAAACTGCTCAAATGCTACACGCTCCATTTGAATCACCTCTCTGCTATCCGCTCCACTTCGTCCATTGACAGTGTTGTAATATCTGTTGTTATAACGTAGCTGGTATTCATAACATAATTGGCAGTGTAGCAAGACGATTAAAGAGATTCTATGGAGGTTAGGACTGATCAGACGGGAATTCCTGTACAAGAGTATGTCCGCAGGGCCAAAATTGTAAATATCTTGCAAAAATATTGACAAGTCTTCGATTTTGTGGTATAATACAGATGTAATCTAACAGAACAATCAATTCTGACTTGTGAGGGTATTGTATGGGAACGATAAATGTCAAAAAACACGAAGCAAAGAAAACACACATCATGATGAAATGCTTTGAATGCTATGCAGAGCACGGGCTGAGCAGCGTCGGAATCAAAGGGTTGGCAGAGGCCAGCGGCATCTCTTCGGGGAATCTGTATTCTTACTTTCAAAACCTCGACGACCTAATCATTCAGTCTACTGAGTATTGCATGAGCAAGGTAGAGGATGAATTCATGGCAAAGGCACCTTCCAACGCATCGGATTTATGGCGGTTTATCGATGAGATTCCCTATTGGACGGCGGAAACTCACGGCAAGAAGTACCGCCTGATGTATCAGATTTATACCCATCCGAAATACAGGGAATACGGGAAGAAATTCTTTCAGGGTGCTGATAAGCGTTACACTGAATATGCCAAAAGCTTAGAGGGCAAATTGGGAATTCCCCATCAGAAGCTGACAGGGCTGATTTATATGCTCATACGAGCAAGCGTGCACTATGCATTGTTTGAGGACGAATTTTACCTGAAAGCACAGATTGCAGTGCTGAAAGAGAGCATCGAGTTATTGACGGAAAAGTATCATTCCGGGGCTCAGAAATGAGCCGGAACACAGTGTATAGGGCGATCTGATCGCTTTATATATAAAAATATTAGATAGGTGTATACATAAGCAATCGAAAGATATTATGAGGAGGTTTATCATGAACAGAATCATTCATTTGAAAAAGCAGATTGCCTTTATTACAGGTCTTGCTCTGCTGGCAAGTACAGCCGCTTATGTATCGGCGGAGGTTGCCGAGAATGTTTTTGAGACAAATGCCGTTGTGGCGACGGCTACGAACACTGACACAGCAATCAAAAATCTTACAGCAATTTCCGCAGTCTCCACGATTTACGTCAATTGGGACGCTGTTGAAACAGCAGATCTGTACAAGGTTTATGTCTATGGCAGTGACGGCAAATTAAAGGTTTCACAGACTGTTACTGAAAACGCTGCAACCTTTACGTCCACAAAAATTGCAGGTCAGACCTGCACTGTTACAGTATGGGCAGTCGTAGACGGCGTGGCACAGGAAAAATCAAGTGTTACTACAACACCTGCGGACACATCAATTCAACAGCTCACAGCAACTGCCAGCTACGATGTAAGCAGCGGCATGAGTACGATTTCTGTAAATTGGAAAGCCGTTCTCGGAGCAACAGAGTACGAAGTAACTGTTTATGACAGTAACGGATCTAGTGTAACAGAAGATAGAGTTACTACCAATTCTGCAAGCTTTACTTCTGATGAGCTCTTCCTGGCTGGTCGTAACTACACGGTAAAAGTATGTGCATATGTAGACTTCGACCGAAAGCGAGCAACAACAACCCAGGTTGTTTGGGATTTGGATGAAAGCATTGCTATACTCAACATTGACTACAGCGACGCTGATATTACCTACGTTCCGGGCAGCGTTGGCAGCGGCCCTGCTGCTCAAACTACAATACGTTCAACAAGTTCTAAATACGCAGATATGATAAAGGACCTCGGCCAACTCGTTGGCGAGCCTGGAAAGAGAGTTTCTGTTAACGTTGATTATGATGACTATCTTGATGAGCATCCATATGCAGATGACTACTATGTATTCACAAGTTCAGGCTTCCGTATTGATGACCTCGATTTCATAATATCAAAGGAAGGCTTTACATTCGTGGGCTGGTACATACAGAATGCTGACGATACAGAAACTGCTCTTGACACAATCACATATACCTACTTCGAAGAGGGTATAACATATGTTTACGCTAAGTTTTGGCCGGAAGGGGTTCCTGATGAACTTCCTGATGTCACAGGTGTTAAGGCTACTGCCTCATACGATGAAACTAGCGCAAAGAACAGTATTACCGTAAGCTGGGACGAAGCTTCAGGAGTTGACGGTTATAAAGTATATTTTCGTAACGCCTCTGGAACGCAAATAGGAGCAAGGGCAGTTACCGGAACTTCCTGTACCGTTGCCTCATCGAGCTTCAAATCCGGTTCTACTGTCACTGTTCAAGTGTGTGCACATATAGGCAATCTGGAGGGTTCGTTAACAAGTGTTACAGTTGACATACCCGCATCAGATGCAACTGATACAACAATTAAAGACCTCGTAGCAACTGCCGAAGATTCCACGATTTCCGTAAACTGGACAGCAGTTACAGGTGCTGCACAGTACAAAGTATATGTTTATGACGCCAACGGAGCTTTCAAAGCATCAAAGGCAGTAACCACCAATTCTGCAAGCCTTACTTCCGCAAAGCTCTTCCTTCCCGGTGAAACCTATACTGTTACAGTATGGGCAGTAATAGACGGCGTGGCACAGGAAAAATCCAGTGTTGAAGTTACAATTCCCGCAGAATTTATTGAAGTTAGAAATTTAGTGGCGAGCGCCGTAACAGGATATGTAACAGCTTCATGGGACGCTGTTGACGGTGCAACGAAGTACGCTATATACTATTATAATGAGGCAGGCACGAAACTCGCTTCCAGGTCTGTTACTGATACTTCGTACACTACAAGCTTTATGAGAGGAGTCGTTACTGGCGAAACGATCACAGTGCAAGTAAGAGCTACACTGGCAGACGGTACTGTTACCGAATTTACTTCAGCAACTGCTGTTGTGGGCATTGGTACTCCTGAAGACCTCACAGCAACGAAGTCTGGCACAACCGTAACTGCCACCTGGACTGCTCTTCCAGGTGTTGACGGTTATGCAGTATACTTCAGCGATGCAAGCGGTGCACATCTTGGCTCTAAGGCGGTTACTACCAATTCGGTATCGTATACAGCTACTAATTTCGGCACTGATGTTTATGTAACGGTTAAGGCTTACACGCTTGATGAAAACGGCGATAAAATGTATGGCTTATTTAGCGAATCAGTGAAGGCTGAATAATTCAGCATTCAACAAATTGTAAGCAACACGGAAATCCCCGATTATAGATAAGTAAAAACTGGAGGGAACATTTATGACGAAAACAATCCAACGCCCCCTTGCCTTTTTGTCGGCAGTGGCGATGGCCATAGCGATGCTGCTGTATTTTCCGAGCGGAATATTCAGCATTGACTTCGGACAGAAAGCAAGTGCAGAGGGCACCACAAATGACCTCATCCTTTCTGCGATAGCCGGCGATCCCGAAGGCTTCCTCGATGATGAATACACAAATTTATTTGACAACAATACAGGCACAGAATGGTACTGCCGTTTCCGCGGCTATGCCTATGTTATCTTCCAAGCATCGGAGCCAGTCAAGGTCAGCAAATATTCAATCGCAACTGCAAGGGATGCAAAAAGTTACCCCAATAAAAGTCCGAAGGCATGGACACTTTCTGCCTGTATGAATTATACGGGCGATACCACTTCATGGACAGTCATCGATACTGTTACAGACGGCGGCTTGCCGGCTGCAAATGAAACGTATACTGATTTCACATTAGCAGAAACCACTCCGTATTATCAGTATTTCAAGCTGGAAATCACATCGAATGGAGACGATATCTATCTCGATAGCCGTTTGCAGATCAGCGAGATTGCACTGAAGGATTATACACTGTGTGAGCATCAGTGGGAAGCTACAGGCGAAACATTCGCTCCAACCTGTACAGAGGGTGGTTATTACGTTGCATATTGCCCCTTATGTCAGGGTACGAGAAACGTACCAACAGAAGATGCTTTATGGCACGATTTTGTTGAAGTTGGCGAAGCATGCACTCGCTGTGGGCTGGCTTACTCAGCACCCATAGAGCCCTTAACTGATGAATACGGCGTATATCAGATTGAAACATCCGGCGAGCTTTACTGGTTTGCAAATTATGTAAACAGCGGAAACACATCTGCTAATGCTGCTCTTACAGCGAATATTGTCTCGAATACGGGTGTGCTGCAATCTGACGGAACCCTTGCTGATGATGTAAGCGGCTTTACAAGCTGGTCGCCAGTGGGTTGGCATGATGAGTATCATAATATGGATTATATTTACACTGGCACATTTGATGGACAGAATCACACCATAAGCGGACTGTACTTTAATAATGATAACACAGATTATGTGGGCTTGTTCGGCAGAGTAGGAAGCAGCGGCAGTGTTTCCAATGTAGGCATTGTGGATTCCTATTTCAAGGGTTATGACTATGTGGGCGGCGTGTGCGGTGAAAACTACGGCACCATCACAAACTGCTATCTCTCCGGCGAAGTCACTGCATCTGGCGATTATGCTTATGTGGGCGGCGTGTGCGGATATCATGAAGGCACCGTCACCAACTGTTATTACACCGGCGCAGTCACTGCATCTGGCGATTATGCTTATGTGGGCGGCGTGTGCGGAAATAATGAAGGCACCGTCACCAACTGCTATCACAACGGCACAGTTACTGCGGCTGGCGATTCTGCTTGGGTCGGCGGCGTGTGCGGAATGAATAGCAGCACCATCACCAACTGCTATCATACCGGCGCAGTCACTGCAACTGGCAATCTTTCTGAAATCGGCGGCGTGTGCGGAGACAATTGGAACACCACCACAAACTGTTATTTTGACAGCACAGTTTATATCGGAAATGCTGTAGGTGCAGATTATGCAACAGATACAACTGCTGAGGGTAAACCCACAGCCGAGTGCCAAAGCGGCGAGGTGGCGTATCTCCTTGCAGAGGGCGACAACGGCTCTGTCTGGGGGCAGAAAATCGGCACAGATGCTTACCCCGTTCTTGATGGCACGAAAAAGGTTTATCAGATTGATGTCTATGCAGGCTGTAAGGGAAATCCGGGCACTGCCAGCAAAGGGTATTCGAATACAAATGCCCCGGTTTATGCAGCTCACAATATGACAGAGCATACTGCCAATGCAGCAACTTGTACAGCAACCGGCAATTATGCATACTGGACTTGTTCCTATGAAAGCGGCGTGTATTACAAGGACGAAGCCGGTACCGAAACCTTTGCAGACTTCGCAGCAACGGTGATTCCGGCTTCTAATCATGAATATACCTCAGGGGGTATCTGCAAGAGCTGCGATGCACTGGAAAACGGCAAAGACGGTTTCAAGAGCATTTCTCTGACCCTGACAGATGGCGTGATCCTCAACTATTATCTGCTGCTTTCTGAAGAGGCACTGGCAGATACAGGGGCCTACATCCACTTCACTTCCGCACAAGGACTGGATGTAATAATCATGCTTTCAGAGGGTACGGAAGATAACGGCAAATACAAGTTCAGCCTTGGGCTACGCCCCGATCAGATGGCAGAAGTGATTACAGCACAGGTGGTTTACAGTGACGGTTCCACCGGCAACAGCGTGAATTACTCCGTGCAGCAGTATGCGGAAAATGTGGCTGAAGCTGACAGCAGCAAGGCACTTGTGGACGCTATGCTGAAATATGGCGCATACACGCAGCTTTATACCGGCGAGAACACAGACAATCTGGCGGTGCCGGTTAGCGATTATACTGTCAACGCAAGTATAGATGAATCCTATCAATATACACTGGACAGCAACGCCGCCGGAATATCCCTAACAGGCGCAACGCTCCAGATTGGTGCATATACGACCATCCGATTGAAGTTCCAGCTGGAGGAGGGTGCGGACATCGATAACTACACCTTCCAGTGCGGTGATACAGTACTCACACCGGAAAAGTCCGGAGCGTTCTACTATGTATACCTGAGAAACATCCGTCCCCAGGATCTGGATGAAATGTACAGCTTTACCGTTTCTGACGGAACAAACACTACTACCTTTACATACAGCGCGTTTACATATATGAAGAATGTTCTGGACAATGCCGAATCTTACGACCAGACGCTTGTCAATCTGATCAATGCGATGTATGATTATCATCAGGCAGCAGAGGCCTATTTGATTGGATAATGGAGGGAAAAATCGTGAAAGAGCAATACGAACAGGCTGAGATTGAGATCGTAGCATTTGATGTAGAAGATGTGATCACAACCAGCGACATCACACTGCCCGAACAGCCGATCTTGTAAGGGCATATGGAAAGAGGGGCACTGCAGCATTTGTGCAGTGTCCCTTTTTCGTTAAATGAACAGAAAACGCGTAGAAATCCGGATGCATTTCCGGATTACTGCCGGAGACTCAAGGGGCATTTTGATGTTTCAGCTTCTGCGACTGGCGACCTGTGGCAAGGTATATTAATGCTCAGTGGGAAGTGCTGGCAGATGAATAATGACATCCAAACTCCGCACTCAAACCTCTTGATGCACGAATATGGTTGTCGCCTTGACATCAATATCAGGCTTTCGAGGCACGTTGAGTGCGTGGTTCTGCTGACAAGAAACGATTGATAAAACCGCGATTTTACGCGGTTTTACGGAATATGCGCTATTCAAAAAGCACTCAAAACCGCCCAGTTTTCGTGTAAATGAGAACATATCAGACAAAATGAAAAATTGCTATGAGATACACGAAATTTCCGCATTTTTACGCACTCGGTTGGTTGGTGTGTAATTCTGCGATTGCCCCTTTTTCAGTGTGTGAAAATGCGGACAGGTTTCAAAACAACGTAATATCGAGAAAAACGAAGTCGCGGGTTTCCATTACGAGTTGTAATATGGTTGAGTGTTTGAATATGCGGTCAAATAACATAGTACGGAGTGTAAGATATGAAGTATATAGAATATAGCCCTGAAGAACTGGAAGTATTAAGAGCAGCATCGGTACCAATTACCGAACAGGATATGACCGGTATTCTCTTTGGATTTGCAGATTTCAATGCTGGAGATGATTTTACAGGAAGCTATGGAGGATTCTCATTCGTCTTATATGATACTGGTCTTATCAAAGTTCAGGAATATCTGTTTGGTGCTGGAATAGCAACTGAGCACAGATATTGCGTTCCGCAAACTTGTGTAAGAGAAATCATGCAATACTATGCAGATAATCAAGACACACTCTTTTTTCTTTCTGCGCCAGATAATGGTTCATGCGATGGCTCGTTCTCAGAGTTTTTCTTTGGTAATGCGTGGATTTCAGCCTTGAATATTGAATACAATGATGAAAAAAAGTTTGAACAAGTCCGGAAAGTACACCCGAAAGATTTTGATTATTGGGCAGAAATCATGTTAGCAGAAAACAAGATCATGACGGCGTTTTTTTCAGTTTGTAATATTCTAAAAAAATATGATATTATTCTGGAACAATTTCGAGTTACAGTAAAAGGTGAAGCAACAACAACCTACGATGAATTCATGAAATCATTCCATAAGAAGCATAGAAAGTAAAAACACCCCGCATCACTGAATCACCAGTGATGCGGGGTTCACTCTATCTATTCACTTTTCGATCGTGATATTTACGCCGGACTTGAACTCAAACAGAAGATGCTCCGGAAATATCGTGATTTTTGCCAGCAGATGCTTTACCAGTGTATCGTCAAATGTCAGGCGTTTCGGCTGGGACTGGATGAACGCCTGCAGTTCCTTGATACGGCTCTGGTATTCTGCCTTCGATACATCGTCCACCACCGTCTGCTCCCGAAGCTGCCGCAGGCGCAGGATTTCTTCTGCCAGATCGTCGTAGTTCTCGTGACGTTCTGTTCGGTCGATCAGCTCACGCTGAAGGTCTTCCATTCGTGCGTCAAGGTACTCAACAGAAGCCGGATTCACCTGCTTGATCGCAAGCTCAAGGTTCTGTTGCAATATTTTCAAGTATTCCCGGCTGTTTCCGACGATCTGATTGACCGCTTCCAGAAAGGCATCCTGCAAAACGTCCTCCCTGACTGTCCGTGAATTGCAGGTCTTTTTCTCGTGCAGGTGGCTCGAACAGCGCCAGACGATGTACTTACTTCCGCGATTATTCCAGTGCAGCCGCTTGTAGATTTCCTCACACTCAGAGCAAAAAACGATCTGCGAAAAAGCGTGATTGGAGCTGAACCGGCGTTTCCTGCTGTTCTCGGTGCTCCGCCTCGCCATTTCCTCCTGCACTCTCAGAAATATATCCTTCGGAATGATCGGTTCATGGTCGTCCTCAATGTAGTATTGCGGCAGAGTGCCGTTGTTCTTGCCACGCTTCTTGTTCAGGAAGTCTATGGTGTAGGTCTTTTGCAGGAGTGCATCGCCCATATACTTCTCGTTCTCCAGTATTTTGCGGACAGTGCTGTCGTGCCAGCGTGGATTGTCCCGTGCGGTGCGAATGCCGTCACGTTCCAGCCCTCTGGCGATTTTCTGACAGCTTGCGCCCTCAAGATACTCCCAGAAGATACGCTTGACGATCTCAGCCTCTGCCGGATTGATGATCAGATGCCCCGACTCGTCCTTGTCATAGCCGAGGAAGTTTCGTGCATTCACCATCACTTTCCCCTGCTGGAAGCGGTACTGGATTCCCATTTTCGTATTCTTGCTGAGCGACTCCGATTCCTGCTGTGCCAGCGATGCCATTATGGTAAGCAGCACCTCGCCCTTAGCGTCCATTGTGTTGATTGATTCCTTCTCGAAGAAAACAGGGATATTCATGCCTTTCAGCATACGGATATAATTCAGGCAATCAACAGTGTTGCGGGCAAATCGGCTGATTGACTTGGTCAGAATCATATCGATCAGCCCTCTTTTGCAGTCCTCGATCATGGCGTTAAACTGTTCTCTGTTCTTGGTCGAGGTTGCGCTGATACCCTCATCCGCATACACCCCGACGAACTCCCACTCCGGATTCGTCTTGATGTATTCCTCATAATGCTGGATCTGCGCCTCATAGCTGGAAGCCTGCTCCTCGTTGTCCGTTGAGACACGGCAGTATGCTGCCACCCGCAGGCGCTTCACTTCCTCCTTTGCTGCCGCATTGCCTTTCTGCGGCTTTGCAGGTATTTTTATGACATTCATCGTTTCACCTCGATCAGACTATAGATGTATTCAGCTTGCTGAACCGGATCACTGAACTGCTGCTTCGGCACAAACATTTTGAACTCGGTGAAAATCGGCGGCTCTTTCAGGCGCTTTCCACTGCAATGCTTAGAAGCTCTGCGGAGCAGTTCACCGTTGGCTCTTGCGAATACATCCTTTTCGATAATCGCAGGATAGAATTCGTTCCCGATATACCGTTTTTGCCGGATGATCTTTTTCACGGTGCTATGCGGAAAATTGACACCAGTTGCATCTGCTGCCTTTCGCATACTCATACCAGACAGATAATTCTTAAAAATGCTGCGGATGATATCCGCCTCATCTTCTACAACAACGATTGTCCCGTTTTCTATTTTGTATCCGTACATAATTCCTCCTTCAAAGTCAGTCCGCATTTCAGCTTGAATCCGACGCTTTTCCTTGTGTACACGATGATACGCTCAACAAAGGATGCAAAAAGCTGTTCACTGAACTCAGTCTGCATCCCGGCAGAATCGCTAAACCGCAGAAGTGCTTCCGTCTCGTTGAGCACCGCGCTTGCATCGGATTGCTGCAGCGCGGTTATCTTTGACCTTAATTCCTCACACTGTTTATCTATTCTGCCGATCTCCTGATTATAGACCGCACTGTCGATGATACCCTTTGCGCGAAGCTGACGGATTGTATCTTTCCGTTCTGCATAACGCTGCAGCTCTTGCTTCATTCCCTGAATCCGCTGAATATTCTCGTCAGAATTGGTAATCCGGAGCATCTCATAATAAGGGTAAAGCACCTGCTTGCCGCCAAAAACCAGCTTATTGAGCATCGTAACAAACGCCGCCTTGAATGCTTCTTCATGGATAAACATCATGGAGCATTTCGCTTTGTTTTTCAGATGCGTCTTACAGCACCAGCTTATTCCGCTGGAAATCGTCTGCCGCTTAAAAGTATCGCCGCATTCTCCGCAGGTAATGATGTCAGAGAACAGATACCGGTTGTTGTACTTTCCGGTACCTCGCACGATGCACTTTTCTTTAATGTGCATTTCTATGATCTCCTGCACTTTATGGAACTCTTCCTCGCTGACAATAGCTTCATGATGCTCGGAAACAAAGTAGCTGTCGGCTTCACCATGATTGCGATGTCGCTTAAAGCTGCTGTCGGTGTAGGTCTTCTGAAACATTGCTGCACCATAGTATTTCTCGTTCGTGAGAATACCCTTAACTGTTGATGCTGCCCAAGCGCTGCCCTTTCGTGTCGGAACACCTTGTTCTTCGAGCATATGTGCGATCTTAAATGTGCCGATACCGCTGAGCGCCCAATCAAAAATCTGACGAACGTGTTTTGCTTCCTCCGGGTTTATCACCATCATGCCGTTTTCATCGCGTCCGTACCCGTATGGCGGATAACCGAATTTATACTTTCCGGCTTCGATGCGCTTCTGCACCGTCCATTTTACGTTCTTGGAAATGGACTCCGATTCATCCTGCGCCATTCCGCTGATAATGGATAAGATCAGTTCGCTCTCCATGCTCCCGGTATCCAGATTCTCTTTCTCGAAGTAAACCGGGATGTTGTAAGAAAGCAGCTCTCGCACCAGCGACAGGCAGTCCGTGGTGTTTCGGGAGAAGCGGCTCACCGACTTCGTCAGCACATAATCGATGCGTCCGATACGGCATTCATACATCAGCGCCTGCAATCCGTCACGAACATCCGCTTTTGTTCCGGTAATGCCAAAATCATAAAATATCCCGGCAAAATCCCAGTTGGAATGTCTCTTTATCCACGTTTCATAATGTGCTTTCTGTGCTTCAAGGCTTTCCTTCTGATCGTCATTGTCAGTTGAAACACGGCAGTAGGCTGCTACGCGGAGCTTTTTTACCTCTTGCGGCTGTGCTTCAATTTTCTTGATTTTCATTGGTTTTCCCTCCTTTGTCAGTATACAATATTAACTCTGAGAGGCTGGTTTTTCAAGCGTTTTCGGTAATAAGTCCGCATACAAGGGAGAGAAAGATCGGCGGTTCAAGTCCGTTAATTTGTCATACTCGTCAAATGTGATCATGCCTCTGGCGTAGAGCAGTTCCGTGATTGCCTGCGCTTTGTAGTAGTTGATCTCATCAATGATTTTCTGCTGTTCCATGATAGCACCTCCTATTGATAGCCGGGAAAGTCAACCCCTTCATATCCCACTACAGAATCGAGGTGCGTTTGGACGAAAAAATTCGCCCGCCGAGAAATAATCCCGACGGGCGCTGATGTTATGCCTTATTCAGTTTTCCGCAGTACTTCTTTCCGTCAACCGTGACCTCAACGGTGATGCCGTCCTCCGCAGCAGGCGCAGGCGGATTCAGCTCCTTACCATAGCCGTTCAGCCCCTTCGCCTTGATGATTGTCGGGAAATCCTTGTAGCCGATATCAAGATCGACGTTGCCGTTGATGCCTGCGACCTTGCCTTTCTCAGAATGCTGCCAGATACCGTATGCACCGGTATAACTCGTCCGGTCACACCAGTGCGCCAGCCAGATGGTATAGCGGCTCTTGATGTCATCAGCGGTATGCGTCACGAGCGAGGATGCAGAGCCATACAGACCGACAAAATAGCCCGCTGCCTCGACTCTTTCAAGGAACGCCCGCATAATGGCAGATACCTTGTCCTTGCCGAGATCAAACTGCTTATTCTCTTCCACATCGTAGAACACAGGATATTCAAACTGTTTACCTTTGATTGTGGAAATAAATACATCTGCCTCCTGAATTGCTTCCTCAATGCTCATTGCGTATGAGTACCAGTAAGCCCCCACAGGAATACAATGAGCCTTTGCTCCTGCATAGTATTCCTCAAAACGGCTGTCAACCTGATTTGTTTCTTTTCCGTATCCTGCACGGAGAATCACAAAATCCGCTTTGACCTTTGTCCAGTCAATACTGCCATTATGACAGCTGAGGTCAATGCCGTTGGACAATGGTTTATCTGTCTTTGAAATAGCGAAATACTTGTAAAAATCATCAGTAACTGTATTGTTATTGACAGTTTCATCACCCAGCCAACGATATCCGGTACGCACATCAACGTGAGTGTAGATGTATTCGGAGGTAATGTTAGCAATACCTCCGAAACCTAAATCCTGTGCAGTACAGCAGACGACCTTACTGCTGATAGGTTTTCCGTCCTGTCCGTAGCAGCAGATATCTGCGGCAGTTCCTCTGGTATGCTGTCCTGTTCCGCTTCCACCAACATTTTTATCGTGGGTAACACAGCGATACCCGCTTGTCACAATGATTTTAGAACAGTTCAGCTTTGCATACAGCGCTTCCAGTTTACTTACCAGCTCATCAGAAATGAGCGTGTCATGTGCTTTACCGCACTTGCACTGAAATTCAGAAGAGCGAAAATGCGGTGAAAGCTGTGTACGGTCACCATAAACATAGGCTTTAATCATCGTCTGTTTCCCCCTTTTCTATCTTTTCTTCCACTCTGCCGACTTTTGTTTGCAGAACATCAATCGCTTTTTTAATTACGGGCGGAAATGGAATACCCATTAAGGTGGCGTTCTCGATAATAGAGAGCAGCTCATTCAAGCAGAAGCTGATGCAGACTGTATCACGAATGTATGTAGTTCCAAGAAGAATATCAATTCTTACACCGACCACAACCATGAGCAGAATACAGAACTTCTTCGCAAGACCAATCCAGCCAGCCTTGCTGTTGAGCAGACCGCTGTCACTGTGCTTGGATTTACCCATTACAGCGGTAACCAGACCCGTTACAAAGTCAATGCCTATAAAGACTACAAGCGTAGCAAGTGCTGAATCCCAGCCGCCAAAAATAGCAGCTATAAAGCCGCCTGCCAAACCAGCAATTGTACAGATCCATTCTTTCATAAACATCATCCCTTCATAAATTTGATTGATTCAACCATCGGATGTGAGTTGTCCGATGTGCCTTTAAAGGCAAGATAATATTCTCCATCCGGTACATTTTCAAGTGACTGCATCACGGAAATATATGTATCGGAATAAAGCCATTTGAATGATAACTCCACCGCATTTCCAGCCTGTATTTCTTCATAGATATACTGTGCAAGTTCCGAGCCTGTTTTATCAGTTTTTCTCACAAGATAGAATTCTGCATCCTGCGATGCACCTACTATATAGCTGAGAATCAAGTGCATAGAAGAAGTCAGAACAACTGGTGTCAGACAGAGAACAAATACATTTCCTGCCCAGCTGAAATCGGTCTGGTTAAAGTAAAGCGCATAGTCATTATCGGCACAGCAGAAATGCGGATAGCTTTCTGAAAATCCGACAAGAGAACGATAACCGTCATTGTAATAAGTGTAGATGTTCTCGCCGTAAGCAGTAAGTGCATCTACACTTGCTTCAAACAGAACAGTATAGCTAATGGATGCCCCGTTCTTGATGAGATTCTCCAGATAAACAGCATTTTCCTCAAGCTTTTGCAATTCATCTTTGGTCGCATAATTGGATAAATCAACTTCGGGTGCGTCTTTTCCGTCAGCACCTTTCAGAGAGGCAAGCCATTCTGTTTCTGTTCCGGTAAATCCATGCTCTACAGCAATTATGTATGCGGATTTGCCATCTGTTCCGTTGACTCCCGGTTCACCGTCGATGCCATCTTTGCCGGGCAGTCCGTCAGCACCGTCTTTTCCGTCAACTCCATCTTTGCCATCTGAACCTTTCAGGCTTTCCAACCATTCAGATTCTGTTCCGATAAAACCATTTGCAACAGCAATTTCATAAGCAGATTTTCCATCTATTCCGTTGACTCCGTCCTGACCGTCTGCACCATTCTGACCATCAATGCCATCTTGCCCTGGTGCACCGTTGACACCGTCTTTGCCGTTGATGCCGTCTTTACCATCTGCACCCTTCAGACTTTCCAGCCATTCAATTTCAGTTCCGACAAATCCATTTTCCACTGCGATTTCATACGCTGATTTTCCGTCTTTTCCTTTCTCGCTAATTTTCTGCAAAAGCTGCGTGTACAAATCAGGAGTTGGAGGAATCGGACTGTTGCCATCATCTCCCACAAATCCGGATTGACGAATATTCAGCGTGATAGGGACAGTCGTTGCACGAAGTCCCTCCGTATTCTCGGCATCATAACCGAACACCGACATTTTCACAGCACCTGCATGAAGTTCTGCTGGCAGCAAGCAAGACAAGCCATCTGTTCCAAGTACTCTATTGTAAGTTTCATCGCACTGCGTAAACTGTACCACCTTATGGAACTTCTTCCAGTCACCGTCAAAGGTAAATTTTAACGTGACAAATGCAATCTGGTCGGATGCAATGATCTCACGCTCCAGAATTTCAATTTTCTGCTGTCTGACTAAAAATTTCAGCATCAATCATTCACCTCATTCCACGTCTTTGATGTATTATCATACTCAAAATATCCGTCTGTACACTGGATTTTGGTTAGTCCGGAAAGGCTGACATCCATGCCGGAAAGTCCGTCCCAGTTACTGCCTTTTGTAATACTGCTCCACTGACTTGTAGTTCCGTAAAAACTGATGCTTTCAAGACTGCTGCAGTAGGTAAAGGCACATTCACCGATGCTTTTTACCTTTGACGATATGGTAAGGGTCTGCAGCTTCGTACATCCGGTAAACATGAATGCTCCGAGCAGCGTTCCGTTTATGTGTGCTTCTGTCAGGTTCAAGCAGTCACGGCACAGATATTTGCCGATTGCAGTCACACTTGCAGGAATAGTGATAGATGTGATCGCCGTACCCCAGAAAACACTTCCACCAAGTGTGGTCACCTTATCCGGGATAACGATGTTCGTCAATCCATGCACATATCCAATGCGGTCATCGCTCTGCATAAAGGCACTGTCTGCGATAGATGTCAGACTGTCTGGCAGTGTAGCAGATGTCAGATCGACTGCATCCATGAAAGCATCTTCTCCGAGATGTGTAATGCCGGAGGAAACAACAAGGGTTTTGATGGTTTCATTATCTCTGAACGGAGAACGATTATCTGAATCATAATCATACATAGCACCTGTGCCACGCAAAAGCAATTTTCCATTGGAGTAAAGTACATAGTAGATATCCTCACCACACTGTCCAGTTTCTATAATATCACCTGTAAGATCATCGACTTTTGTTTGCAGCAAGTCCACGGTATACTGTAAGTCGGAAATCTGCTTGTTATAAGCGGCAAGAAGGGTGTCTATCTGTTCCATTTTCAGCAGCATTTCAGAGACACGGCACTTCCCAAGAATACACTTCACATATCCGCACTTGTTCTCATCACTGCGGTAATCCTTGATATTGGACTGAGAAATGCTTGTGATACCGCCATTTAAACGGACTGACGCAAGCGTCAGATAAGTTTTCGTGTCTGTATTTTCAAAGACAGGAACAGACGGAGAAGTTGCTGCCGTGCCGGATTTTACTTCCAGCTTGCAGGCACGAACGGAATCACTCACATCACAGCTGATGCCAATGGTTACATAACGGCTCAGGGATTCATCAACATACTGCCGCAGGTCAAGGGTATACGCCATATCGTTGATGAAATAATGACCGCCAATCCACGCTTTTCCTGTACCAATTACAACAGATAAATTGCCGCCTGCGGTCACTGAAAAGTTACCCCCGTATGTATCGAGAATGCCGTTACAAATCAGGCTGGACAGGTAGCTTGTGAAATCTTCTGCGGTATACACTCTGTCCAGATTCTTTGCATTGAAAAATCCATATGAAAATGCCATAAAATCACGCTCCTTTGAATAATGTTGGTGTTAAGCTCCGACCATTCTGGTCAAAGCTTTCAATCATGCCGATCAGCTGAATTTTCGGCTGAATCAAGCCGAAACGTTTATGTTCCACCGTCACATAATCACCGACAAAGTAATCCTTGTTGTACTGATACTGGGTGGAAAATGCTGCGATTGTGGATTCTGACACAATTTTTGGAGGGAACATATTTTCTGCACCGGATTCACGGAGAAGATCTATGTACTCTGTATCGCTGACATCTTCCTCCTGAGCCATGTTTCGCTCGTCCACATACACTTCATAGCGGTCAAGATAGGTTGGCTCTGAACCGGAATAATATGTTGTCCGCTTTCTTGCACTCCCTTCACCACTGCCGAAAATATATGCAAAATTCTTCTGAACGGAAGAATCCGCAGCATAGGAAAATGAAAGCAGATTGTTGTAGGAATCAGAGAAAACAATATGCGGATTTTCAGACTGAAGAATACTTCTGTCCGTTCCCTCAAATAAATCGCATTTCAGCGTATTGCCGTCCATGCGGATATTAGCAGATCCGCCGATGGTTTCACAGATGGTATACAGCCATTCCATCAGATTATCATAGCTGACCTGTAATCTTGTTTTGCCCTGCCAGCACTTGCCGCTGACTGTTCCCATGGAAAGTCCCGGTATATTGCGGATTCCGGCAGAAATGGCATTTCGTGATAGCACACTCCGAACCATATTCTCGTATGTATCATTTGATGAAAATGAAGGATAAATAATTCTTCGCTCCAGCAGGCAAGAGAGAAATCTGCCCGAAACAGTAAGGTAATCACCATCCTCTGCGTCAGTTTCGATTTTTACAGATTCAATAATTCCGAAGTGTTCCTTATCATCATCTCTGCCAACAATTCTGCCAAGCTGAAAAATTTCCACATTCTGCGGATTGGCGGCAATGTACACTTCAAATGAACCGCACTGATAATATTCCACGTCCCACAGGAGAGAAGAAAAACTGTCGCAGACTGCAACGAGGTCAATGGAAATTTGTTTTTCGCTTGCTGTTAAGTTGTAAATTTCTATCTGCATATCACACCCCCAAGTAAGCATTTCTGTGCATCAGCGTGACTTTCAGATTTTTTACACCTCGCACTGCCTGCACATGAAATGTATTTTTGCCTTCACGAAGAGAAAGCCATGTTGAACCGGATACCAGTCGGTTGATGATATTGCTGTCCACACCGTTACGGGTAAGGGTAACGGTTTTATTGCCGGTTTTGGTCGTAATTGTAATAACATCACCTTTTAGAATATCGCCTTTGATTTGCAGATATTCTCCGGTATCAGCATTGTAAATTGTGAGTGTAACTGCTGCAATTTCCGGCACGGTTTCACTTGATGAAGCCTCTATTTGAATCGTGAATCCTGTTTCATCACCGTCATTCTCTATGATAATGTTGTCCGTTGTGCTGTAAATGCCCAGCGGAAAAGGAGCATCACTTTCCGGAAAGGGAAAATGGAATGCTCCAGTCACTTGGCTATAGTAGGCATAGATTGCGACAGTGCTGTACCAATATGGGTCGGGACAGATGATACTGATTTGTCCGCTTGTGAGGGCATCGAAGTTGCTGATTTCACAGGTTTCCACGTAACCTTCTGTGTATACATCTATTCCGGCGGTCTTGTAGTAAACCTTGATATATCTGGACGGCTTGACCACACGATACAGCAGATGTCTGCGTTTTTCAATATCAATCCCACGCATCTGAAAGGAGATAACCACATTTCTTTTTTCGATAAAGGCATTGTTAAGATATGAGCCGTCCATGCCTGCATAGGTGGAAGTGCTGATTGTTCCGGGAGGCAGGTTCAGTCCTTCAATCTTGCAGAACATGAATCTGTTTGCTGTTTGGGATAGGTCGATTTGCTGACCGGTTTCGTTTTCGAGGATTAAGCGGTAGAACATAAAAACTCACTCCTTTCGTGGTTGACTTTTTTGGTTGCTGTGTGGTATAATATGCTAAACAAATGTAGGGCAGTTGCTCTATAAATTGGAATTTGAGGAGATGTGTTTATGAATGGAGTCATTTTATATCAATCAAAATATGGTGCTACAAAAAGATACGCTGACTGGCTCTCAGAAGAGACCGGGTTTCAGTGTATAGAAACAAGAAAAGCTGATATCAACGAAATTGTTACATATGACACTATTATTTTAGGTGGAGGATTATATGCTTCCGGTATCGCCGGATTATCGTTTCTAAAAAAGAATATAAGTAAATTAACGGGCAAGAAGATCATCGTGTTTTGCTGTGGAGCATCTCCGTATGAAGAAAATGCGTTTCAGCAAATCAAGGAGCATAATTTGAAGGATAACTTGGCTGATATTTCTCTCTTTTATTGCCGTGGTGCGTGGGATATGGACGCAATGTCTTTTAAGGATAGAACATTATGCAATTTACTTAGAAAGTCGGTTGCAAAGAAAAATCCAGCTGATTACGAAATATGGGAAAAAGCACTGATGGCAGCTGGGGATCATAAATGCGACTGGACAGATAAAAAATGCATTGAGCCAATCATCGAATGTATAAATCAATAACTTCCCATTTGTAGGGCTGACAAACTCAGACCTGTTTTAGCCTAATGCATTTCTCGTCTGCCTGTAAATCTCCAGCCGTGACAGTGCTTTCGGACTATTATTCGTCTGATTCACCGTCCGGCTGTTGTCGTTATTGTAGTAGTTATTGACCGTACCGCCGGAACTGCCGCCAACGACTGCACCAGAAATACCGTTCAAGCTGTAATTCAAATCAGAATCCATGGTCAGCTGCATGGCTTTTGCCACGCTGCCTACAGCTTTCTCCACATACTTCTTGCTCTTGTTGATACCATCTGCCAGCCCTTTCATAAAGTCCGGCATCCAGCTTTCGTAATCGGTCAGTGGTCCTTTGTCCGGTACAGAGAAGTGCAGGAAGTCCCGAATGGTATCGGCAACGCCAGTGACTGTATCCGTCAGATTGCTAATCATACTCTTGATACCGTCAATGATACCGCTGATAATATCTGCACCCCAGTTCCACGCATCGGAGGCAAGCCCTTTGATCCAGTCAACCGCCGCCTGAAATCCGTCCTGAATGGCAGTTTTCACGCTGCTGACCTTTGTGGAAACAGCACTTTTAATGCTGTCCCAGATGTTGGAAATCGTGGATTTGATGGTGTTCATGATGCTTGAAATCTTGCTGGAAATAGAATCCCAAACAGAAGAAACCACGCTTTTGATGCTGTTCAGAATGGGACTCAAAAAGCCATAAATCGCATTCCAGACCGAAGTTATCACGGACTGAATCGCACCAAGCACTGTATCAATAACGCTTTTAATAGCGTTCCAGATGGTAGTAAAAGTATTTTTGATGCCCTCCAGAATTGGCGTCAGAAATGAAACAATTGCATTCCATATAGCAGAAATTTTCTCCGAAATCCAGTCCATCACATTGCTGATGATAATGTGAATTGCTTGAAATATCGTTTCAAACAGGTATTTGAAAGCGTCCAGCAATGGCTTGATTGCCTCGTAAATGCCATTCCAGACAGTCATAACGGTGTTGTAAATGGTCTGGAATACTGTGGAAACCACCGTATAGATGGCATTAAAAATATTGCTGAAAAAGGTGTAGATTCCAGTCCAGATGTTGACGAAAAAGTCTCGGATTCCGGTAATGATTCCGGTAAAAAATGTGGAAATACTCGTCCAGATATTCACAAAGAAGTCCTTGATAGAAGTCCAGACCTCATTCCAGCTTGTGCCGAACCAGCCAAGCACCACATCGGCAATACCTTTCAAGGTGTTCAGAATATTGGAAAATGTGTTTACTATAAAATCCCAAATTGAAGTAAATATGCCTTTGACACCGTTCCACAACTGATCCCAGTTGCCGGTAAACAAGCCGATAAATACATCCAGCAGTCCCAGAATGATGCCGGATATCTCAGAGAAAATATTTGCAATGTTCTGAAATACGCCCTCAAACACAGGTGCAAGCAGATTACATAACGCATCCCATGCCGCTTTCAGCATATCGGTGAAGCTTTCAAAGTTGAATCCAAGCGCATTGATACGGTCGGTGATGCCTTGCGTCAGACCGGAAAATGTACTTTTGATTTGTTCCCAGATGCCGAGAATATTGTTTTTGAAATTCTCATTTGTTTTCCATAAGTGCATGAAAGCTGCCACAAGAGCGGCAATTGCCGCAACAACAGCAAGAATTGTTCCCATAGAAACGCCCAATGCACCGGTAACAGCTGTAATCCCGCCTTTGACTGCACCAATCGCAGCAGGCGCTTTTGAAACCAGAGAAAGGACACTGCCAACGCCGGAGATTGTCTTGCCCAGTACAATGAGCATGGGTCCCAGAGCTGCCGCCACCAGAGCAATTTTTACAATGGTTTCTTTGGCCTGCGGGTCCAGCTGATTCAGCTTATCCACCAATCCTTGCATATGGGAAACAATGGAACGAATGGCAGGCATCAGAATGTCCGAAAAAGAAATCGCCAGTTCTTCCAGCTGAGATTTCAGAATAGTCAGCTGTCCGGCAAGGTTGTCCTGCATGGTTTCTGCCATGGAAAGAGACGTGCCGTCACAGTTACTGATTGCACCGGAAAGCTTGTCAACATCCGCAGGTGCAGCATTCATGAGAGCAAGAAAACCAGACATTGCATTTTTGCCCACAAGAGCCTGTGCAGCAGATGCCTGTTCTGATTCAGAAAGTCCGGCAAAAGCGACTCTGCAATCAGCCAGAATATCGGAAAGTTCACGCATACTGCCGTCTGCATTAGTGGTCTGAATTTCAACTTCACCAATGGATTCTCCGCAAAACTTTACTTCTCCGGCAAGGGCGGTCATGATGGATCGCAATGATGTTCCTGCCTGAGTGGACTTGATTCCGGCGTTTGCCATCAAACCAATAGCTTCTGCTGTATCTTCTACGGAAAAGCCAAGAGAACCTGCAACCGGAGCAGCGTACTTGAAGGTTTCACCCATCATGGAAACATTGGTGTTGGCGTTGGAACTCGCCGCTGCCAGAACATCAGCAAAGTGGGCACTGTCGGCAGCAGTCAAGCCGAATGCAGTCAATGCATCTGTCACAATATCAGAAGTGGTGGCTAAATCTTCTCCCGAAGCGGCAGCAAGATTCATGATGCCTTCGATGCCGGAGAGCATATCTTCTGTTTTCCAGCCTGCCATTGCCATATAGTTCATGGCTTCAGCAGCTTCACTTGCGGAGAATTTTGTTTGAGAACCCATTTCACGAGCTTTGGCACGCAGTGCCTCCAGATCATCACCGGCTGCACCAGATACAGCGGCAACTTTGCTCATGGCAGCATCAAAGTCTGCTCCTGTTTTAACAGCAGCGGTTCCCAGTGCGGTAATTCCGGCAGTCACAGGAAGCAGTTTTTCACCTGCACCGGAAATCTTGTCACCAACATTCTGCATGACTTCGCCAGCTGCACCGATTTTCGCAAATGCTGTATTTGTTTTATCCGCTTCTGTTTGCAGATTCCGAAGTTCCTGTTCCGTTTCAATGATTTCACGCTGGAGCGCATCGTACTGCTCTTGATTGATGTCACCACGGGCGAGGGCTTCATTCGCCTGCGCCGCAGCGGTTTTCAGTGTCTCCAGCTTTTCTTTGGTAGCGGTCACCGCATCGGCGAGGAGCTTGTGTTTCTGCGAGAGCAGTTCCGTATTGCCGGGATCGAGTTTCAGCAGTTTCTGTACATCTTTGAGCTGCGTATGCGTGTTCTTGATGTTTTTATTGACACCTTCCAGCGCCTTCGACAGCTTGGTGGTATCGCCGCCGATCTCAACGGTGATGCCCTTGATTCTGTTTGCCATGCGGTTCACCTCCATAAGTTGACAGATTACACCTTTTCAAGTATAATTATACTGTAGAGATTTTTGAAAGGGTGATTTTATGCGTAAAAAAGTTAATTACAACAAAGGAACCAAAGAATGTGTCGTTGCATTGGTTTTTTCTTGCCCCGGAACAGAAGAAGCAAACAGCAATAAACTTGTCAGCGGAAAAACAGGAGATAATCTCGATATAGTACTTCAGTATTTATCAAAAAAACTATCAAGCATTTTCCATTCTGCTGATCGATATGATTATCGAATTACAAACTCATCAAATATAGTCCATCCCAATGCAAACGATTCAAGAACCCAACCATTAAACAGTGAAATAAAAGCAGAAGAAAACCTCAACAAACTATATAGTGAAATCAAAAGCTACAAATATGTGATTTCATTTGGGAAAAAAGCAAAATTTGCCGTTGATAGTTGTATAAAAGGAAAGAAAAAAGCACCTCATCATATTCACTATCGGCTCCATCTCGGATTGCAAAGCATTAATAGACAAATAAAGCAAGATATTGATGGAAATGAAATTGTAGCCGGGAAGAACAAAAAAGAAAGACAAGAAAACAACCAAAAACGTCTTGAAGTTATTAAAGAAGAACTATTAGCAATAATTCAGAAGGAATCGAAATCTGCCTGACCTGCCATCTCATGCCAACCCTCATAGTCATCATTTTCACGCTCAGTGAACATATCGTTGATGATCCCAATAGTCAGCAAATCCAACTCGGTCAATGTCAGACCGAGCTGTTTGCATCTCAGCAGGAAGAGGGGCGTAGTCATCGGTCGGTCAGTCTGGCGATGTTTTTTTTAGATTCCGCCTGCGTCTCCACGTTAAGTCCCCACAGTTCAATGAGCTGTGGCAGCACCTCGTAAATGGAGAATGTGTTGAAGGCTTCGAGCCACTCGTCGGGATTGTCCGGGACGTTCTCCGGATCAGCGTGTTTCGCCATAATATAGGCAATATTCTCAAAGACCTCAAGGCTTTCAATGTCCAGACCAGAGCTATCCGCATCGCCCTCAGATACAGACTTTTGCAGTGCGGCAAAATCCTTGTAAATATCTCTTCCGAATTTCAGTCGGTATAATCTTGGCACTGCTGCACTTGCTTTGAACGGTACTTCCATACCGTCCACCAGAATATTTTTCTTGATTGCCATAGAATCACCCATTACGATTTAGTTGTAGTAGTCGTTGCCGTGGTCTTCACAGATGTATCCGGATTGTACGGCATTTTGTACCAATTGTTGTAGGTGGTTTCGTCTGTCGATTCACAGGTCTTGGATTTGACAAGTCCTGTCGGAAGTGCAGCAGCTGTCAGAGACAGGGATTCTGTCTTGACTTCCTTGCTGTCTTCTGTGGTTTGTCCTTCTGTTGCAGGACGGGATGCAGAACAACAGTACAGACAGTGACGAATTTTATGTTTATCTCCCTCAAATTCAAACATGAGGGCAAACTGTGCAGGCTCAGCGTCATTTCTCTCTACCAGCACGCCGTTATTGTCCAGAATCTCTCCCAGAATTTCAGTTGCAAATTCCGTAGTGACCAGAGCAATTTCAAGATCTCCCTCGTATCCGGAATTATTGTTCATCACATAATACACGCAGTTATCTGCATAAAACGGTTCATTCTCACCGTTTGCATCCATAGAAAGGGAAACTGCACCGGGCAGCCTGACTGGATCGGCGTAAACAGGTGTTGTGCCGTCAGCCGACCACTGGGTAATTTTCGCCCAGTGTACATTGTTCAGACCAAACTTTACCTTGTTCTTTTTGTTTGCCATAAATCAAACCTCCGTTTCGTAAAGTACTTCATAAAGTCGTTCTGACTCAATCCATACCTCAGATTTGTTGTAAAAAATATGATGCTGTCTTAAAATATCCTCCACACGGCTTTCCGTATCGGGGGACTTTTCATCCGTATACAGTTCAATATCAAGCTGCTTGAAGCTGTGATACATCAGATTATCTGCACCGAACGTATTTTCTCCCGGAGAAAGGAAAAGAAGGAATGGAGGATTCGGACTTTCTCCCTCGGCAAAATGGTGATAGGCAAAGGGTAGTCCAATTTCCTGCATCATTTCGTTGATTTCTTCATAGGTCATGACAGCGCCTCCTCGATAAGCTGCGTGAGCATTTCCTCGCCATGCGCTTCTGCAGGGGCGATATGCGGCTTGCCGGATACACGTCCGCCGTTCCGCTTTGCATGACCTTTTTCCAGTAGGTGCGCAAGCTGGTAGCGGTCTTTCGAGTGAACAGTCATTTCGAGTGTATGGCTGTTCTCCTTTGTTTTCTTTGTCGCCCAGCTCTTGCGGTACTTGCCTGTGTGCTTCGGAGCATTAGCGGAGATTTGCTTCTTGACCTCAGTCGCTGTCTTTTTCACAGCGGCTTTCATAGCAGTATCGGCAAGGTCTGCATATTCCGTCAGACCGCGCATGATTTCCGCCGCCATATCGTCAATCGAAGTCATCCTGCTCACCAGCCTTTCGTGTACCTGCCGTGATCTTCATATAGTCGAGCAATTTATAATTCGGCAATACACCGTTAATATCATACACCAGACCACGGAAGCGCAGCTTGTGCGTGGTGGTATTGATGCGCTTGGTATCGGGTGTCTGCCGGACAGTGAATTCCAGCGATACGACTTCCTGCGTCACGCCAGCCTCGGTTGTTTCCGTCGATGTCTTTACGGACACGGCAGCCCAGCAGGAGAAAGCTTCCTCCCACCGGGCTTTGTGGTTGCCGATGCCGTCTATCTTCGTGCTGTGTTCGAGAAAAGCAATCCTCTGATTGAGCGTTCCGATCTCCATCAGATCACCCCTTCCCGCTGCGCAAAAAGCAGCGCACGGAGCGTGAGTGTCAGCTTGTGGTAGTCAGCAGTATTGCGGTTCTCATAGAGGTAAGAAACAGTATACAGCATAGCCTGCCGGGTGGTTTCCTCATTGACCGCAAGTGCCTGCTCGTCCATTCTGCCGACGTCCTGCACGAGTCGTTTTGCAGTGTCGATCAAAGAGAGGATGAGCTTGTCATCCTCGCAATGATCTACACGAAGGTAGTTTTTTGTTTCGTGAAGTGTAATCATGCCTTCATCGTCAGCACCTTCACTGCTTCCGGAAGGATAAGCTTACCGTCAACACGCTGAGAAGCAAGGAAACCGATCTGTCCGTTCATTGCAAACAGCTCGTTAAGTCTTTTGAGGCTGCGCCCCTGACGGTCTGCGATCCAGTAATAGCTGAAGTCACCGAAAGCGATGGCCTTCTGACCGGCCTCGATTGTAGGTGCATATACAGAGGTCACATACGGACGGTTGAGGATTGTATCCGGAATGCCGACAGAAACACTGGGCTGCCAGATATAGTTACCGGTATTATCCTTGATTTTGCGGAGAGCCTTGATGGTCTGCTCGTTAAGGAGCCATACCGACTTCTTACGGTACGGGCTCTTTACAGAATAGAACAGCTCGATCATATCATCAAAGGTGATTGTTGCACCATTAGATGTTGCACCTTCCTGAGCGCCGCCTGTTGCTGCAAAGATACCTGTAGGCTTGCCGACACCGTCGCCGATAACAAACGCCTCTTCCTCCTTGGCACCGATTCTGCGTGCAAACTCCTTAGCGATATATGCAGGCAGATCAAATACAGAATCATTAAGAAGCTCCTCAGAGATCTTGATTGCTGTACCAACCTTGTAGGCAGAAAGCGAGAGCTGACCGAATGCATCATCGGAGAGCGTGTATGCCTCTTCCTCCTCCATCCATACTGCCTCGCCCTTAGAGGTTACAACGGGAATCTTCCTGTCGCCGCTGGATGTCTGGATACGGGTAGCAAGCGGGCGGAAAACGTTCTCTTCCTCAAGTGCCTCAATGAGCTTACGCTCGAACTCATCCGGAACAAGATAGCCGCCTTCCGTATCCTCACCGACATGGAGTGAATTTCTCACGTCAACATAGTTGCGGTTACGGACAGAATTCCAGAATGCCTTAGAATAATCGTCTGATGCGATACCTGTCTTTTCTGTTTCCGCTGCACGAGTACCCGGAGTGGTTACAAGCGGTGTCGTAGTTGCTGCGGAAAGCTCCTGCGAAATACGCTCAGCACGCTGCATACGCTCGATCTCTTTTCCGAGATCAACAATCTGCTGCTCCATTGCATCATATGTTTTGCTGTCCTCCTCAGAGAGCAGTCCGTTTGCATTGCGCTTAGAATCAAGAAAGTCGCGGGCAGTATCCCACGCCTTTGCACGCTTTTCCATGAGTTCCTGAATAGTCATATTATCATCCTCCTGTTATTTCAGCAGATTCAGCCTTTTTTCAAGCTGATCAATCGGAACACCCTTTGCAGATGTATACTTCTCAGAAATCCTTTCCATAAGGCTTGTCATAGCTGCAACTGCAGAATAGGACATTGCCTTATCGTCTGTCTTACGACGGCGTTTCAGTTTTCCTTCCTCGTCGGGATCTTCCTCCGCAGGCGGATCAACCGGTGTATCTGTACCGGCATCCTCATCCTTTGTCTTATCGTCGTCATCTTCGTCCTCGTCCGGTTCATCTTCCTCCGGCTTCGGCTGCGGCTGTCCGCTTGCGAACAGAATGCCGTCCACCAGTCCGAGGGACTGCGCCTTTTTCGCATTCAGCCAAGTTTCCTCGTCCATCATGCGGGCAATCTTGCTGCGGCTCAGACCGGACTTTTCCTCGTAGGCGTTGATGATGCTCTCCTTGACCTCGTCCAGAAGCTCGATGGCTTTCTGCATCGCTTCCTTATTGCCGAAAGCGGCAGTTGCGGGATTATGGATCATCAGCATACCCGTCGGTGCGATCAAGGTTTCATCGCCAGCCATTGCAACGACAGAAGCAGCACTTGCCGCAATGCCGTCAATCTTGACCGTGACCTTGCCCTTGTGGTTGCGGAGCATTGTGTAGATCTGCGATGCCGCAAATACATCTCCGCCGGGAGAATTAAGCCAGACGGTGA
>ENA-OYXZ01000223-OYXZ01000223.1-human-gut-metagenome-genome-assembly--contig:-NODE-223-length-26204-cov-6.934911_pt1 | contig 26204 bp, 7 predicted proteins | sample MGYA00243975_ERZ653432 | MGnify/ENA primary metagenome ERZ653432 (study PRJEB26926, sample SAMN06164954) | human gut metagenome | biome: ENVO:00009003; feature: ENVO:2100002; material: ENVO:00002003...
TCTACACTTATGCGATCGTCGGCAGCGTCAGATGTGTATAAGAGACAGGTCGATATCCCCGACCACATCACCATTCCAGTAGATATTTCCGAACTTATTATCGTTTACCGTTGTTACAGGATCATCTTCCGCATGGGTTACCAGTGACAAGTCATGATCAAATTTATAGTGGCCTTTTCCGTCATAAACTCCCGCTTTAGACCAGAAATCCCGCGCTTCTTCAGCAAAATAGTTCGCTTCCACGATTTGATGGCGTACCGGATTAACCAGTGGCGGCGGCGTGGGTTTTCCCTGCACATATCCCTGTCCGTTTTCTTTCTTGAAGAGCATGTCTTTCATTTCCAAGGTCTTGGATGATGAGGTCAGTCCTTCGGCTATTGTCGCCTGTCCGGTCAGTTTTTCTTCTCCGGTCTTGTAGGCATCGTAATACAGTTTTCCTGCCAGAGCATTCAGTACTTCATATATCTTGGCTTCATCAGTCATGGTAATTCCACTATTATCCGTGATTACGGTAATGCGTGACCCTTCTGCCGCAGATCCGATGTGTACATCTCCCGACTTGTAATCTTCCGCCTTCGTACCCGCGTTCTCATGCTTATAGAACAGTTTCATATTTCCCTTGTAGTTCTCAATGGTTATCGGTTTCTCATTTTTCTGGTAAATGTTGCCGCCATCAGCCTCAAGGTTTTTGATTTTACTTTCTTTAATGCCGTCTGTCCGGGCTCCTTTTCCTTCATGGTACCAGGAGGCTCCGTCAGAAAGCATCATGTACGTTTGACCAGCTGTTCCGGCATCTGTTCCTATCAACCCTTTTATGTAGGATCCGTCCGTATTCAGAACCAGTCCCAATCTTCCTTCCTGAGCAAGTACATTCCCTTCTATCTGTACATCATGTTTGACTGCTCCTGCCGTAAGAACATTTCTATCCGACAAATTGCCGTTGATCTGGATTTTACCGTCATTATTTATCTTCAAACTGGACGCCTTATCCCCTTTGGCTATTATTTTCCCGCCGCCGATTGACACATCGCCCTTATTTGCCTGAATTACGCTGACATCATCATTCTCAACATCTACCAAACCTTTTATGACAAGCTTTGCGCTTCCGCCATCCTTTACACTCCTGCCGTCCACAAGTATAGCTGCGTCTTTTTCCGCTGCCGTATTACGTATCTTCACAGCATGTTCCGCTTGATTATCATTAGATATAGTGAGGCTCGCTCCATTTCTGCCCTGTCCCCAGACATAAATACCGCTCTTTGCATTTTTATCGCCATGTATGTCAATATCTATACCTGCCGCGTTCTTTATTTCCAGATCACCGCCATGTGACAAAATTCCCGACGCATAATGCCTTAAATGATTTGCCTCAGAAACCAAGGTCAGCTTATGTCCGTTCATATCAATAAAGCCATCCGCTGTATAATCCGGATCTCCCCATATGATATTTGCTACATTGGCACCTTGATTTCCCCCGTATGTCAGAGTCTTGGGATTTGATAAATCAACCTTGATCGTGGTATCGGACTTCAGGACATAACGATGATCATCATCCTCACCATTTTTATACCCGTTATTCATCCAATACATATTCCCCGATCCCAGACCATCTTCAACAATCTGTTCACTTACATCCAGATTTGCCGGCGGCACGGGTTTATCTTCTACATACCCCTGTCCGTTTTCTTTTTTGAACAGCAGGTCTCTCATTTGTAATGTTTTAGATGACGCCGTCAGTCCTTCGGCTATCTCTGCCTGTCCCGCCAGCTTCTTTTCTCCGTTTTTATAAGCATCGTAATACAGTTTTCCCGCCAAAGCATTTAAAGCCTTATACACCTGGTCTTTATCTGTATCAACAATTCCTTTATTATCTGTAACTACTGTAATGCGTGATCCTTCTGCCGCGGATCCGATATGGGTATCTCCCGCCTTGTAGTCTTCCGCCGCCATGCCTGCATTCTCGTGGGCGTAATAGATTTTTCCCGCGCCGCTATAATTTTCAATTACAAGCTGTCCCGCATCTTTTTGATAAATTGCACCGCCCTTTGCATCACCGGCAAACCTGGTTACACGGCTGCCCTGTCCCGCATTCAGCGTGTTCCATTCACCACCTTCTGAAAGAAAAAGATTCACCTTTCCTTTTATATCTGCCTGTGTTCCGCCGACCCATTTCGATCCGGCAGTAAGACCAACATAAGCTTCTGACCCAGCATCCATGCGAATCGTCCCCTGCAAATCCGCTTTTGATATTCCGATTGCGCTTCCATCCTGATTCACATTGATAAATGTCCGGAATCCTTTCGCGGCGCTGATAAGATACCGTTCTTTCTGATTCTCTTTGACTTTGAGCGTACCGCCGCCAATACGAAGAACATTCTTCTCTGTTTTGCCGCCCCAAAGCGATTCGTCCGTTTTAATCAGGTCAGAAAGTGACCCATTCTTTGAATCATCAATATCCGCTGAAGTAATAGAAATAGTATTATTGCTTCCAATCATATATATGCCATAAGTTTTTGACTGATCGCCCCGATTCCATTGCATAAGGCTAATTGCGCCCGGCTTGATTGTGAATCTTCCATTAATCGCTAAATCAGAACAGTCCATAGACGAAATGCCTGTCGTTTTGATAGAACCGCCGCGCAATTCTTCAATCACTACATCAGCATTGATCGTCGTCTTCACCAGGTCTTCACTTACTTTTTTATTAAATCTCTGGCTAAAATTACCCACTGCGATACCATGTGCAGCAGTATACTTGCTGCCGCTGTCTCCTGAGGGCGACCACAGCGTTTTCGCTTTGATGGTAATCGTACCGTTTTTCCCCGGATTGGTTTTATTGCTGTCAACCACGATAGTTGTCTTATTATTCGCCTTGATCCCGTATGCAGAATAATCGGTCCCCAAATCAGCAACTTTCGTCAAGTCGAGCGTCAGGTCATGACCCGCCATATCAATATTAATTGTCTTAATTGAGGCCTTATCATGCGTATATCCTAAAATACCTGCTGCGACGGACTTGAATCTTTCTTTAGGCATGTTATTTTTATTAACAACCTGTGCCAGACGGTCTGCAGTAAATACTTCACTTTCACTGATCGGATTTGTAGACTGATCTGCCATCACCTGGCATGTACCCGCCAGCAGCGCAATTGTAACACCGGCAGCCAGCCGCCTCATCTGTAATTTACTTACCTTATTCCGTTTCATAATTCCTCCCTATTTTTCAAACATAAACTCTCCGCCGGATACTCGATTAGCATCCCGGCCTTGCCCGATAGCAGGCAATTCATCCTCTTCTAAAACATACCCATCCGGATCTGAACCGCTTACCGCGGTCATGAAACCCGTGTCACATGAACCGGATTCACTCCAAAAAGTATTTCAAATTATCCATGCCCGGCACTCCCTTTCATCCACTCCATTAAACGCAACAAAAAACGAGACAATAAAAAGATGCACAGATTTCATAATTCTAAATCTGAACCGGATTTCCCATATCCGGCTTCCTTATGCATCTAACCTTATGCCTCGCAAGTCATTAGAAAATCAGAAAACAAAGTGGCACCCTGACTTAGTTCCTCATTCTGTCATATCTCCGTGAAAGACTTACTATGACACAATTCCCCATACAGTTGCGGGCCAGTTCCGGAGTCTCACCGGATTCCCCACATGAGCTCTTCAGCTTTTGTCCTCATATAGTATTAAATTATTGGATAACCATTATTTATTAAGAAACAGCTATTTGTATCTCATAATTTCAAATGATTATCTAATTTCATCTTGTAAATTATACTATATTACTTTTCACATATCAACAATAAATGGTATTCCAATTGGTAATTTTACTTATTTTTTATAAATCCTTTTCAAATACAATGTTAACTTACTCTGTTTCGCATACTTATCTAATTATCTCCCAAGTATAAAAGACTGCCGTCCTGTCCCCAGGAAAGCAGTCCTTTATTTTTTCTTCTTATTATTCAGTTCTCATGACAAAATCTTGTTTCATTCCCCTTTTGGAAGTTGACATCATGATCAGAAGCTGAAGCGAATTCCTGCATTGATTCTCCAGTCTACCTTGTAATCTCCGCCAAAGCTCTTTGTGAAATCTGCATAAATCATGCTTCTCGGACTCAGGTAGTAGTTGCCGCCCAGTGCAATTTCTGCCCAGGTATCCTTAAGGCTGAACGAGGAACGCTTGCCTGTTTTTCCGGGTTCACTGAACAGGATGTGTCCATCTCCGTCAAATTCATGGAACAGACTTGCTTTGGCATAGAAATTGCCTTTGTCACTCTCTACTCCGGCTACTACACCCAGGCGCCCAATCAAACTGTTGACTGATGATTGATTGACACGCATGCTTTCACCACTAGGCGCCGCTGCAGCAAAGCTGTCCGATGACAGACGGCTCCATGTCAGTTCCGCCTGCGGCGTTATAAAGCCTTTGCCCATACGAATCTTTTTACCGTATTCAGCACTGATACCATACCCGTATGTATCATACTTGCCTTCTACATAATTTCTGAGTGCCGGTGCATCGTACTTATTGTAGGCAGTGAACTTATTGGAAAGTTTTCCTACTTTCGCAACGATATCCACATACTGTCCGTCTTCCGACACCCTAGTTGCGTAGGCTGCCAATGTGTACAGTTTCGGATCACCTTTTCCACCATATCTGTATGTTGCGCTGCCGTCATTGTATCCGAAAGCGCCGCCTACATGCCAGCCCGATGCCAAGCGCTTATCCATGCCCACCTGAGCCGCCCAGCAGCTGTTCTTCATATACGCATTATTGGCGTCATAACTGATCCGGCCGCCGTAAACTCTTGCCCACAAACCGCTTTCCGCACCGATTCTGAGGTCTCCCATGCGCTTATACATATCATTCATGTCATTCCGCCATACAAGGATAGAGGAAGTCAAAGCGCTCCTGGTACTGCTCATGATCGAGGTTTCGTAATCACCGGTTTCGATTTCCGAATCCGCAGCAGGTGTGTAATCAAGGTATCCCTGTCCATTTCCCTTAAAGCTCAGTGTTTCCGTTTTCAGGGCGGCACTGCTGGATGTCAGTCCTTCAGCAATTCTCAATTTACCTTTCAGATTTCTTTCTCCATTCTGATATCCAGTATACTGCAGCTTTCCTGCCAGTGCATTCAGTGCTTCGCTGACCTTGTTTTTGTCAGCTGCCTTTTTCGAATTTGTATCCAGGCCGGCATTATCAGTAATCATATCCACTGTGGAACCGGCATCGGCTGCCGCGATGAAAGTGCCGCCGCCAAGTACCTTTGTCGGGTTTGTCTTGTCATGGGCATAAATAAGAGACATTTCCCCGCCAAAGTGTCCAATATCCGTCGTTCCGCTTACTGAATCCGTCTTGTCAAGGGTACCTTTAGTAGAGACAAGCTTACGAACCTTACTGTCACCGGTCTGCTGCCACTTGCCTCTCAGATCGACATCTGTACTGCTGTTCATACTGGTGCCTGTCCAGATACCGTCACTTTCTACCTTGACTTTTGTCTCTCCGCTGCCGGTGCTGCTTCCTTTCCAGCTTCCGCCATTGGAAAGAGTTACATTCGTCTTACCTTCACCGGATACATCGCCTTGCAAGGACGCTCCGGCCCGATCCATAACAACATCAGATGTAGATGCGGCATCCGTCTTGATTCCACCGGAAACGGTTCCGTTTCTCAGTTTAAGCTTTCCGCCGTTAAGCGCGGATGCACCATTTACAACATTTGTATTTTCTGTTTCAATCGTTCCGTTATCTGCTGTCGCCGCACCGCTTACACTGCCATCGGTCAGATTGATACTGCCGCCCGCCGCTGCAGTGACATTGCCTTCTGTTTCTGCCCCATGGAGGGAAACTGTACCGTTATCGGCTTCCACATCTCCTTTCAATTTGCCGTTCCGAAGGCTTACTGAAGATCCGGCACCCGCACGAACAGCTTTGCCGCCAGCTCCTGCCGTTACATTGGTTATACCTGCTGCTTCCACAATACCGCCTCCAGAGGCCACGATACCATCTCCTTCGGCAGTGATATTAGAGTTTCCGGAAAGAAGCACTTTACTTCCCGCACCGTCGGCAACTACACCGGTCTTGCCTGTAATATTGGCATTGCCCTTAATATCAGCGGTCTTTCCTCCTTCTGCTTTGACACCGACGCCAGTATTTCCTCCATTCAGATTCAGCGTATTTTCTCCGCTGTCCACATGGATATCCTTCGCACCTGCATCGACAGCCGCACCGGAATCTCCGTTGACAGTAGCCGGATTCTTTGTGAACTTATAGGTATCCGTATCCGATTTATAAACGCCGGCTTCCTTGTATACCTGTTCAGAAGCAGTACTGCCGTCTATAGTCTTATTAATCGGATCCGTGACCTGTTCATTCGGATAAGCGGTTTCATAAAGGTACTGCCCCTGACCGTTATCATTCTTAAAGGTGATATTTCCTGTTTTGAGAACCGCTTCAGAACTGGTCAGACCTTCTGCAATTTTTACAAAACCGGTCAGATTCTTTTCTCCGTCCGCATACGCTTTATAGAAAAGTTTATTCGCAAGAGCGTTCAGTGTTTCACTGACCAGATTCTTATCCGCAGATGCATTGGAAGATGTATTCAGCCCCTTATTATCCGTGATGAGGGATATGCCGGAGCCAGATGCCGCTTTCCGTATGATGAAATCTCCGCCGATCATGGTTTTCGGCGCTGTTTCTTCGTGTGCATAATATACATCCGTGTAACCGCTATAGTTATCTACGGTGATATTTCCTGTGTCTTTCTGGAAGATCTGTCCTGCCTTATCTGCACTTACTCCGCCGGCAAGTCTTGTCAGATGGCTGCCTTCGAAGTTTTTGCCGCCCCAGGATGTTCCGGTATCTCCATACTTTTCATTCATCCATGCGGCACCGTTGGCAAGGAACAGATTGGCCTCCCCTTTGAAGGTCAACTCTCCTGCTTTCTTCCCTTCATCGGGGAATGCATTATACACAACCCCTTGGAGTGTAGAATCCGACGTGGTCAGTCCCAGATTAATCTGTGACAAAGTTCCTTTCTTATCCACCTCATTGACAGCACCGGTCGTTACCGCCAGATTTCCCTTAATATTGACTTTCTTGTCAAGGCTTCCTACGGCATTTCCGTTGCTGTCAAGCTTGACATTCATGTTGACAATACCGTCTTCTGCACGGATAGCCGCATAGGGATTTGTCGATGCCTTGTCCACTTCAATGCTGCCGCCGCCGTTGACTGTCACTTTGCTGCCGCCGGCATTGGCAAAAATACCATGGGCTTTGCCTTTCAGGTCTACATTTCCGTTGACTGTGATATCAGCTCCCATAGAATTGGGCCCCATATTACTGGTGGAGTATAGTCCGGTTGCCCCATAATAACTAAAGCCGCCATTGTGTCCGTCTACATCGGCTGTCACATTTCCATTAACTGTCAATCTGCTGTTTCCCTGGATATAGGCACCCAGCGTATTAGCTGTTCCGCTTACTTTCAGATTGACATTTCCATTAATCGTCATTTCGGGCCGGATAGCTGCATTGCTGTTTGCCATATGGATGCCTTCAGCACGGGATGTGCTTGTCACTTCTACATCCAGGTTCTTCGCGGTGATTTCTGCTTTCTTCGCAGTAGACTGGTTGATTCCGTAGACTGTACCGCTGCCTTCCACCGTCTTCATTTTCAGCGTTTTTCCATCAGCCCGGATAATGACATCTTCTTCTACTTTTACTGCAGGTCCGCCTGCGGCAACAGTAATTTCAGAATCCTTTGTAAATTTGTATGTACCGTCTTCTTTACGCACACCGGTATTGACATATTTCATGTCCTTCGCCTTTACGCCGGTGATAGTATCGGTAAATGCTGTTTCTGTCTGTTCTTCAGGAATATCCGAAGCCGGTGTATAGAGGTACTGCCCCTGACCATTGGATTCCTTGAACGTCACATTCTTCAAATCAAGAGAAGCTTCCGATGCAGTCAGCCCTTCCGCCAAAGCTGCCTTGGCAGAAAGTTTTCCATCCTTTGCCAAGTAATAGAGCTTTCCTGCCAGAGCATTCAAAGTTTCACTGACCAGATTCTTATCCGCCGCTTTAGTTGAAGACGTATCCAATCCGTTGCTCCCCGTCATCAATGTAATACGGGAACCATCCAATGCCTTGGATACCTTGAAATCGCCGCCGATCATTTGTTTTGGCGTGCTATTTTCATGGTTATAGTAAATGCGGCTGAAACCGCTGTATGTGCCGACTTCCACATCTGCCTTGTCCTTCATAGCGATGAGCCCCGCATGATCCGCGTCTTTTCCGCCGGTCAGGGTTGTCAGATGAGAAATACCGTCATAAGCCCCGTACAATCCGTTTGACGGACTCGGAAGCGTCGTTTTCCCGTTATTTCCTGCCGCATAAACGGCATCGGCGCGGGAAACCGCTTCATGATTCCAGGTCGCACCATTCTGGAGCCACAGGTTGATATCTCCCTGCTGTGATTTTCCGGTAGGCGTATTTTTATTCGTATTCGATACAACACCGCTCCAGGTGGAATCAGACGTCGTCAACCCCAGATTAATGGCACCGTCACGGAAATAGTATGTATTATCTCCATTTCCATCATCTTTCGATGCATAGAGATTCCCCACCAGATTCACTTTATGGTCGGAGGCTCCGGTCACTTTGACTTTGCCGCCGGCATCCGTTTCAGTCTTTACATTCACATTAACAGTACCGCCAAAAGCACCCAATGCCAGGAATCCCCGTTCTCTACTCTTCGGCGTGATAATATTGACATCGCCATTCAAGGTAAGAACATTATCCAATGAATTCTGCCCTGCGACTTTATAATAAGCATCCGTTACCGCGCCGTTCCCTTTGACTGCCATATCTACATTGCCGTTGATCGTGATGGAACTGCCACCTTCTTTGCCAAGATAAATTCCTTCCGGCGCCCAGCGGCTTCCCATATAGGTAGGATAGCCGCCGTCTTCTCCGGTACCCTTAATACCCCAGAAATCATCGGAAGACTGGTCATTTCCGGTACCGCGCATGGTGACATTGCCATTGATGGTCAGTTTGGTCTTTGCCGCTTCTGCCGCCCCCATATGCCCCATAAAAATACCATCTACCATATATGCACCGCCGTTGACGGTCATATTCACATCGGAATTGACAGTAATATCATCTCCGTCTTCCAGATAGATTCCATAAGTTCCCATCATACCGGCTTCCGGTGTCTTCAGGTTCAACTGTTTCGCGTTAATAACCGCTTTTACATTCGGCGTCATTCCTATCGGCGCCCAATCACTGCCGCCGGTGGTAATATTGACTGTCTTTCCTGCAAAGTTATAAGCCAGGTTCTTGCTATTTCCGCCTATCTGACTGACAGATCTGCCGAATACCTTGGAATCCTTCTTATAATCGAAAGTAATCGGACCATTTGCATCAATAATGTCACCGCTCGGATCTTCTTCGGGCGTATAGATGTACTCACCCTGACCGGTCCCGTTCTTGAAAGATATATTGCCTGTCTTCTTTGCCACGGCGGATGTTGTCAATCCTTCAGCAATTTCTACTTTACCCGTAAGATTGGTTTCTCCATTTTTATACGCAGTATAAAACAGTTTATTCGCCAGTGCATTAAGGGTGGCATTTACCAAATTCTTATCTTTTGCCTTGCCAGAATTTGTATCCAATCCCCTGCTGTTGGTACGCATCGTAATACCGGAACCGGCTTCCGCATTAGCAATTATCGTATCTCCGCCGATCATTGTTGCAGGAGACGATGCCTCGTGATCATAAACAAGAATAGTGTGTCCGCTGTAATGATCAATAGTAATGGGATTACTGTCTTTCTGGGCAATTACACCTGCCTTAGCCGGCGTGGTGCCTCCTGCCACTTTTGTCACGCGGCTGCCTGCAAACAAACCATACTGGTCTTTCGCCGTCTGTCGGTTTTCCCATATTCCTCCGTCCGACAGATACAGATTCACAGGACGCTCGTCTTCATTATCAGAAACACCTGTCCACCGGGATTTACTGCTGCCCAGACCCAGATTAACAGTTCCCCCAGCTCCTAAAGAAATTGTGCCCTGCACAATGACATCCTTTCCATTGGATCCTGTTTTCGCATCATTCATCCCCATGGTAAAGGTACCTGAAGTAGCAGCCACAGCTATATAGCTGGCTTCCTCCCTGTCATCCGGCGTAAGGATTGTGCCTCCGGCAATGGTTACCGTATTTTTCTCACTGCCGCGCATATCTACGCCGACACCTTTGACCGCCATATCCACGTTGCCGTTTAAGGTGAACGAAGCACCGTCTTTATCATAGATATTGATACCTGTTGCCAGATATGTCTTTATGCTGCCATACCCGCCCTTTTGAGCCGCAGAAACACCATAGGCATCATTTCCGCTTCCCGTGCCTTTCATAGCCAGGTTACCGTTAATGGTCAGCGCGGAACCGCCGTTATACAGTTTGATTCCATTCGCAAAACCGTCTCCGCCCTGTTTGGCCAGGATAGACACATTGCCGGCAATGTCTGCCTTTCCGCCTTCATGGATATATATACCGTATACATCTCCCACAGAGGATTTGGCATCGATGGAAATATCTTTTGCCACAGCGTCAATCTTTTTCTTCGTGTACATGCCTACAGCACTGTTGCGTTCTGTCTTATTCTCCGCATTCAGTTTCAGACTCTTATCTGCCGCATGAATCGTAATATCCTTATTGATCCCCACCACGGCGGCCACAGCCTTATGGTAGCCAAGATCTTCTGTCGTGGTATCTCCGTCATCGACAGTGACCGTATTCACCGCATTGGTAAAAGTATACACGTCATCTTTCAGCACATTGGCTTTGACATACTCCTGATCCTTATCGGCTTCTCCGGTGATAGGGGTACCGAAATCAGACGTAGTCTGTCCATGAGGGTCATCTTCTGCGGGGGTAAATTTATATTCACCTCTGCCCGTGACATCCTGGAAGCTCATATTTCCCGATACGATGGCAACCGATGCGGAACTTGCCGTCAGACCTTCCGCAATTTCTACGGTACCTTTCAGATTATCTTTGATTGCCGCATTGTTATAACCGGTATAGTAAAGCTTATTCGCCAAAGCGTTCAGTGTTTCACTGACCAGATTCTTATCGACCGCCTTGTTGGAATTGGTATTCAGACCGCCGTTCCCGGTTACCATTCTGACAACAGATCCCGGTTCCGCTTTTTTTATCAGCGTCCTGCCGCCAATCATCTCTTTTGGCTTTTCCGCTTTATGGTCATAGACAAGGATTGCATGACCGCTGTAATGATCTATATTGATGTCCCTGTCGTCGTTCTGTCTGATAATACCCGCGTGGGCCGCATCACTGCCGCCTTTGAAATAATCTATATGGCTGCCCATGTAAGAGCCCGTCACGGAAGCAGTCTTCTTATTATTCCAAACCGCATCATGGCTCAGATACAGATTGACCTCGCCGGCATCGCTGGAAAAACTCCTGTTATAATCGGTTACACCTGTCCATGAAGAATTCTTGCTTGCCAGCCCTACATTTACAACGGCCTTAGACCCTGATCTTCTTTCGGTGTAAATATTTCCCTGAAGCACAGTGTCTTCAGCTTTGGCAGCCGTTCCGTCCTCATTCATATTAATGAAAACAGTACCGTTCACGCCCTTAACAAGCTTTGAATTCCCCTGAGCATGTTCATCTATAGGCGTCAGAATCCTGCCGCTGCCAAGGCGCATAACGCCGCCTTTAGCGGTAGAATTGATGGCAGTCCCCTGAATTTTTACGTCCAGCGGCCCTTCAATAGTTAATTTGGCATTATTCCCGATATTGGCAATGGCAGTTACCGATATACCCGTTGTATCCTTGGCAGCTTTTACCGTTCTCCATTCATCGGCACCTGTACCGGCTATTTTCAGCCCGCCTTTAATGATAAGTTCCGCATTGGGTCCGCGGTTTGCCACGCCGTACGCCATTCTGCCTGAAGTAGACACCTTATCAATCACTACATCCCCGGCGACGGAAAGCTTACCGTTCTCGGAAACATAAATACCTGTAGCTTCTCTTCCATTCGTCTGATCTGCAGAAATAACCAGCGGTTTGTTTTTCTCCATATTGATGAAACTGATGCTCTTCTTGTTGCCGTCCGTCCCTTTTCCGACACGGACAGCCGCCGCCTTTGCAGATGCGGAAGAAGCCGCTTCCAGACGGAGTCCATGATTTGCCATGTCCACGGTGATTGAATCATCGCCGTTGTAAGCTGCACTGACATATCCATCTTCAGCATGGGTGTCATCAGCAGTGACCGTAGTTTCGCCTTTCAGCAATCTGTCTTTGATGATCGGCCCGTCCAAAGGCTCTTCCGGTTCATATACATAGGTGCCCTGTCCGTTCTTATCAGCAGCCGTATCTGTCCTGAAAGCAATATCCCCACTTGCTGAAACAGAAGAGGAAGTCAACCCTTCCGCAATTTCCACAGTGCCTTTCAGCTTTGTGTCACCTTGCACATAAGACATATAGTAGAGCTTATTTGCTAAACTGTTCAACGCTTTTCCCGCCGCCGTTTTAGCGGCCGTATTGATTCCGCCTGCACCTGTGCGCAGCGTGATAGAAGACCCTTCTTCCGCTGTCTTGATTCTGAAATCACCGGCGCTGTAATTTTCAGCAGCGGAACCGTCTCCGGTATGGTCATAGAAAACAAGAGTGTGTCCGCTGTAATTATCTACAGTAATAGGCTTGCTGTCTTTCTGATAAATATACCCTTTATGCACTGCGTCACTGCCGCCATGAAGCTTCATTAAATAGCTGCCGTTATAGACAGGATTCTTACCAACAAGCGTCGTAGTAGTCACATGCGACTGCTGCTCATTCGTCCAGGTGGCCCCGTTTTGCAGATACAGATCAAAATTCCCGATATCATGCATCGTATTCCCGCCGCTGCCATAATTATCATTGTACTGTTCATACGCCGCCACACCAGTCCAGGACGAATCCTTATCTGTCAGCGCCACATGAAGATTTCCTCTGTGCTGCCAATCTGCCAGCTGGCCTCCACTGTACTCAATAACTTTCTTTCCATACTGCCCTGTAACATACATATCCCCGATGATATTAGTTCTTGCGCTTCCTGGCGCACCATTTCTCATGTTGATATTGACAGTTCCCTTTTCCACACGGGCCGCATAGAAATTATGGGATTTATCCGCATCCGCTGCCGTAGAAATAGTACCGCCGCCGACAGAAATCACACTGTCCGCGCCCGCAGTATGCAATGCCGATCCCTTGAAATCAGAAATATTCACCGGCCCCGTAACGGTCATGGAAGTATTATCGCCTGTCATCCGGATTCCGGATACGCCGATATACCGTCCCTGTTTCTCTGCTTTATCACCGTCCACATTTGAAATAGTAAGAGAACCGTCAATCACCGCTTCACTTCCGCTGCCCTGGAAAGCAATACCTGTGGCGGAACCGCCTTTGGTATGCACCTTGGTAATCTCTACCGGCCCCGTTATATTCAGATAGGAATTTCCTTCAAGGAAAATGCCGTTGGCGGCACGGGTATCTGTATTGGTGGAAGTAATGCTGATTTTCTTTCCCGCATCATTTTTTACAGTGATATAATCATTATTTCCCACATAAACGGCATCGGCAATCTCATTGCCACTTTCTGCTGCTATACTCAAATTGAATCCATTCATATCCACAATCATCGGATTATTTTTTGTTGTAGGAGTGGACTTATTATACATGCCGCTGACCACTTTTCCCTGTTTCGCATTCGGTGAAACGCCTTTTGCATTGCGGTCAGCCGTTTCTTTTTCCGGACCGGTAATCGGCCCAACAATTTCATCTGTCGCCGGTGTATAGAGATATCGGCCCTGACCGTTATCATTCTTAAAGGTGATATTTCCTGTTTTGAGAACCGCTTCAGAACTGGTCAGACCTTCTGCAATTTTTACAAAACCGGTCAGATTCTTTTCTCCGTCCGCATACGCTTTATAGAAAAGTTTATTCGCAAGAGCGTTCAGTGTTTCACTGACCAGATTCTTATCCGCAGATGCATTGGAAGATGTATTCAGCCCCTTATTATCCGTGATGAGGGATATGCCGGAGCCAGATGCCGCTTTCCGTATGATGAAATCTCCGCCGATCATGGTTTTCGGCGCTGTTTCTTCGTGTGCATAATATACATCCGTGTAACCGCTATAGTTATCTACGGTGATATTTCCTGTGTCTTTCTGGAAGATCTGTCCTGCCTTATCTGCACTTACTCCGCCGGCAAGTCTTGTCAGATGGCTGCCTTCGAAGTTTTTGCCGCCCCAGGATGTTCCGGTATCTCCATACTTTTCATTCATCCATGCGGCACCGTTGGCAAGGAACAGATTGGCCTCCCCTTTGAAGGTCAACTCTCCTGCTTTCTTCCCTTCATCGGGGAATGCATTATACACAACCCCTTGGAGTGTAGAATCCGACGTGGTCAGTCCCAGATTAATCTGTGACAAAGTTCCTTTCTTATCCACCTCATTGACAGCACCGGTCGTTACCGCCAGATTTCCCTTAATATTGACTTTCTTGTCAAGGCTTCCTACGGCATTTCCGTTGCTGTCAAGCTTGACATTCATGTTGACAATACCGTCTTCTGCACGGATAGCCGCATAGGGATTTGTCGATGCCTTGTCCACTTCAATGCTGCCGCCGCCGTTGACTGTCACTTTGCTGCCGCCGGCATTGGCAAAAATACCATGGGCTTTGCCTTTCAGGTCTACATTTCCGTTGACTGTGATATCAGCTCCCATAGAATTGGGCCCCATATTACTGGTGGAGTATAGTCCGGTTGCCCCATAATAACTAAAGCCGCCATTGTGTCCGTCTACATCGGCTGTCACATTTCCATTAACTGTCAATCTGCTGTTTCCCTGGATATAGGCACCCAGCGTATTAGCTGTTCCGCTTACTTTCAGATTGACATTTCCATTAATCGTCATTTCGGGCCGGATAGCTGCATTGCTGTTTGCCATATGGATGCCTTCAGCACGGGATGTGCTTGTCACTTCTACATCCAGGTTCTTCGCGGTGATTTCTGCTTTCTTCGCAGTAGACTGGTTGATTCCGTAGACTGTACCGCTGCCTTCCACCGTCTTCATTTTCAGCGTTTTTCCATCAGCCCGGATAATGACATCTTCTTCTACTTTTACTGCAGGTCCGCCTGCGGCAACAGTAATTTCAGAATCCTTTGTAAATTTGTATGTACCGTCTTCTTTACGCACACCGGTATTGACATATTTCATGTCCTTCGCCTTTACGCCGGTGATAGTATCGGTAAATGCTGTTTCTGTCTGTTCTTCAGGAATATCTGTAGCCGGTGTATAGAGATACTGCCCCTGGCCGTTGGATTCCTTGAAAGTCACATCTTCCATACGTTTGGACAGGCTGGAAGACGTCAGGCCCTCGGCAATTTCCACTTTACCGGCAAGATTGGTTTCCCCATTTTTATACGCAGTATAAAACAGCTTATTCGCCAGCGCATTCAAAGTTTCACTGACCAGATTCTTATTTGCTGCTTTGGACGAATCCACATTAAGACCCTTGCTGTCGGTAATCAGAGTAATTCCCGATCCGGGCTGCGCTTTAGTCACGGTAAAAGTCCCGCCGAGGATATCCGTGGGTTTCTCATCCTTATGCCCGTAGTATACGTTTGTAAATCCTTTATAATCGTCTACGCGGATATTAATGCCTTCGCTGTCTTCATCCTCTCCGGGTTTCTGGAAAATATGACCCGCCTTATCGGCGCTTTCCCCGCCGACCAGCCGTTTCAGATGACTTTCCGAAAAATCCTCTCCGAAATAAGCATCAGGCGGTTCGCCCCAGGCTTCATTAGTCCAGGAGGCACCATTCTGCAGCCACAAATTAATTTCTCCAAAGAATTTCTTGCCGCCGGCGTCATTGCCTTCATCTTTAAACGCATTATAAGCAATCCCCGTCCAGCTGGAATCGGGCGTAGCCAGCCCCAGATTGACACGGGTATAAGGCTCCGGCTCAGCCACATTAATCGCGCCAGCAGATGCGCCTACATTCCCTTTTATCGTAACTTTGGCACTCCCGGCTCTGACAGGCACTTTATTTTCATCCCGTTCCATATTCATCGTGGTAGTGGCGCACTCTGCCAGAAGCGCATAATATCCTTTGGTATTATCTTTATTGATTTCTATATTTCCACCGCGGAAGAAAATATCCGAATGTCCGCCATTGGCAAATACACCGTTGGCATTCACTTTCAGATCCACCAGTCCGTTAACGGTCAGCTTCGGTCCCATCTGGAGCGTGTAATTATTTCCGGCATAGATGGCAGAACCGCCATAATAGCTGTAGCCGCCATCCTTTTCCACATAAACTGCCCAGGGATTCTTTTCATCATGGGTATTCATCGTCACGTTCCCATTGACGGTGACTTCCGCATTGCCGCACAGATACATGCCCAGTCCGTAATTGGCGCCATGAGCCCTGATATCCGTATCCCCATTAATCGTCAGTCTGTACGGCGCATCCTTATTCGTTCCGTTCTGTCCGCCTACACGGATTCCTTCAGCACGACTCTTTGTATTCCCTGCATTAATAAATATTTTTTTTGCAGTAATCGTAGTCCCCTGTAATGACTCTACCTCAATCGCATAAAGCTCTAAATTCTTATTATTTCTTTCCGCATTAAAGATTAAAGTCCGTCCCGATGCATCAATATTTACAGGATGACTTAAATCTCTTATCTTTATACCATTAGCGGTATTAATTATTGCATCCGTAGTAAACAGATAATTTTCCCCATTATCCTTTAGTATCTTTCGATTTACATAAATGTCATCTTTATCTTTCTCCCCGGTAATACCATTTGTAAGCTGTATCGCATCAGGATACTTCTTTTCCATGTCTTCTAAGAAATCAGCACGAACATCATGATACAAACCAAGACTACCGAGTAATGACAATGTAATTGCCGCTGTCAGAAACCGTTTCCCCGATTTCCATTTCGAATATTCTTTCATAATCTGCTCCTCCATCTTTCTATTTTTCAGAAATATGAAATATATCCCCGCCTCCCTGCAGCAGGGTATTATATCCGCAGCCGGAACCGTCACGATACCCGCTGCTCTGTCACACTACTTCCGCACCGCCTTTCTCAGAACTCACACCGGAAACCGGCATTCAGCTGCCACTCCCGTTTCCAGTCCCCGCCAAATCCCCTTGTCACATCTATATAAATACGGCTTACAGGTGACAGATTATATGTGCCGCCTACCGTTAATTCCCCCCAGGTATCCTTTAAATCACAACTGGTTTCCTTGGTACCCCCGTCAGCAGCGGAATAGGACGCTTTAATTCTGCCGCCGAATTCATGGGCAAGGCCCGCTTTTACATACAAATCACCGAAAGAGCCGGCACGTCCTGCTTCAATACCTGCCCTCGCCACATAACTGTCAAAAGACTGCCCCCTCACAGTCATCACGGCGTTTTTATTGGAAACATCATATTCATCAGGTTCCAAATGCGCCCAGGTGAACTGGATCTGCGGCTGCCAGTAGAAATCTCCCGTTCCGAAGCGCTTTCCATATCTCCCTGCCACACTGTAACCTCTGGCGGTAGATGATCCCGTAAACTGATTTCTTCCTCTGTCATACAGGGTAAACTTATTCTTTATATAACCCCCTTTGACGATCATATCCACAAAGGCGCCCCGGGCAAGATCTTTCGAGCCGTAGAGCGACAGGACATACAGTTTGCTGTCGCCTCTTCCGCCAAAATCATACTTGCCCTTTCCATCTCTGTAATCCAGAGATATACCTGCACGCCAGTTATTGGGGTAACGGCGGTCGTACCCGGCTTCGCCTGCCCAATAGTTTTCTTTTATTCCGATACCGTTTCCGTCATATTTCCATCTGCCGCCATAAACTCTTCCCCATGCACCCTCCATGCCGCTTCGATAGCGGAGCATGTCCAAACGAAGCATCCCCTGCATGGCGTCATCTCTCCACTCCAAAGCGGAATCAGTCAGCACGCTGCGTCCACCTTTCATCAGCGCCGTCTCATTATTCCCATGGACAATCGGTGGAACCGGTGGTGTCGGTGGATTCGGATTCGGATTCGGGTTCGGATTCGGATTCGGATTCGGGTTCGGATTCGGGTTCGGGTTCGGATTCGGGTTCGGTGCTGATCCTTTTTCTACATATCCCTGCCCGTGGTTGTCTTTCTTATACTTCATATCCGCTAATTTGGCAGATGCTGATGACGCGGTCAGCCCTTCCGCGATTTCTGCCTTACCCGCCAGATTACTCTCGCCGTCCACGGATCCCTCATAATATATCTTCCCCGCCACCGCGTTCAATGCTTTCCATACAGCATCATCATTATTCATATCAATACCTGCGTTATTAGTGGATACAACAATTCCCGAACCGGCAGCTGCTTTCTTTATCCGGAAATCGCCTCCGCGGTAAGATGCGGTCGTACTGCCATCTCCCTCGTGAGTATAAATAACTTTGACATGTCCGCTATAGTTCATCACATGGATTTTCGATGCTTCCTCGGGATAAATGATGCCTGCCCTGTCGGCGGAGTTTCCGCCCACCAACTGGTTCACATGGGATACTCCGTCATATTTCCCATAGTGGAATACGCTCGGCTGGGGCATTTTTTCTACCTGAAGCCCATTGGTCCGCGATGGAGAGCTGTGTTTCCATACGGCACCGTTCTGCAGCCAGAGATTCACCTCTCCCGCCTGATCAGATCCGCTGTTGTCCACCACACCGGTCCATTGGGAATCACTGTTTGCCAAGGCCAGATTGATGCGGCCGTTCTGGAAAAAGTAAGGCTGTCCGTTGTGGCTTTTATCATCCCGCATGGCGATGATATTCCCCTTGATATTCACTTTATGGGAAGCCGCGTCCGCTCCTGCCATATTCACATTGACAGTGCCGCCGTAACTGGCAAGGGCATAAAAACTCTCTTTATCGCTTGTCGGCGTCACTATGGTCACATTCCCTTTATTGGCGTTAATAACAGCGATATCATAGTCATCCATGCCGGCAGACTTGTAATAAGGATCCGTCTTCATTGCGGAGCCGCGGACAGCCAGGTACACATCGCCGTTGAGATCAATGGAGCTGCCGTCCGACATATCCACATCGACCCCGGTCGGCTGCCAGCGGGCACCGGTATATTCATCCGCCCATCCCGGAACATGGCCGTCCGGCCCGTAACCGCCATGTATTTCCGCCGCATTGACTCCCCATTTCGCGTCCCGGGAAGAGGAATCCGGAGGTTCTCCAACGGCTGCTGGATCCCCTATATATACGTTGCCATTGACAGTAATGTTCGCTTTGGCCCCCGTACCGGTGCCGGCACGCATCATGTAAATACCGTCGGCAAAACAGCTGCCTCCGTAAGTCTTAATCTGCAGGTTCCCGTTTATGGTCAGCCGGCTCCCGTCAGATGCGAGAATCCCCGCCCCCTGCGAATTTCCTGCTTCGCTGCTGGAAGTATCAATGGACAGCGTTCCTGTCCCGTCACCCACGGTGACAACGGATGTCGTTCCTTTCCCCGGCGTAATACCCTCAGCGTGATAAGTGCCGTGGATACTGATTTTTGATCCGTCTTCCAAGTTATACTTATTAACACCGTTTTCCACTTTATAGGCACTTCCGAAAGTTGCCTTATCTTTTTTTGCCTTGGTCGTGATTCCGGAAGTATAAACCGGCGCCGCCAGCACATCCGAAACTGCTCCAGCTCCGCTAATAAGCAATGCTGCTATACCGGCTGCCAGCCACTTTTTTCTGCCATACACATATTTCATCATTATCCCGCCTTTTCTCCACTACAACGATCTATGCCTTACACTTCCATCTTCACGCCGAACAGCCATGTGCGCCCTGGCATGGAATACCATGTTCCCGGCGTATGGTCGCTCCAGATGACATCTGTATGCTCCGCCCAAAGTTTATCGAAAATATTATTGATTTTCAGATAGAAATTAAAATCTTTTCTCGGTTCATAATTGAAGCTCAAATTATAAATTCCGTATTTATCGTTCGGCCACCCTTTCAAATCACTGTTTGCCGGGTTCTTTCTCCGGATAAAATAGAATCCGTCCAGACCTCCGGTAAACTTCTTATTGTGATAGATCATGTCAAAAGTAAGTTTATCTTTCGGCGAATATCCGAGAGAAAAATTATCCCCGGGAACATTGGAGTACAAATGCGCCCATCCTACATTGGCGCTCCATTTACTCCCGATCTGCGAAATCAGCTGGGCATTCCATCCTCTTGAAACACCCTGATTAAAGTTTTTATATTTTTTTGATGAAGTATCATATCCGATAGATTGTTCATCTTTTGTTCTGAACCAGTTAAAGGTAAACATAGTCTTATCGCTGAATACATGGCTGTAGCCGATGGTATCCGTATATCCATAAGCCGGTCTGACCTTGGCATTTCCATACTGGGGAATATAAAGAACATCAAGCCCCGGCAGAATGTAGAAATCATTGCGTCCCGCATACACTGTATCCTTAGGTGTAATTTCATAGCTCAAACGATAGCTTTTGGATGTATGACTGGAAAAATCGGCAGTGTATTGATCTGTCTCAGGGCGGTCATGCCGCAGGCCTCCGGAAAGAGACCACCGGGGCAGGAAATTCCAATCTTCCTGTATATAAAAAGAATAATTTTCATACCAGTGGTTCGTTTTGACCGGATTCCCATTTACGTCAAATCCTGCCGCCCGAAGAACATTGTCCCTTCCCTTTGAATAATCCACACCAAAAGTCAGCCGGTTCCATTCATCATGGAAGCTCACCTGCTCGCCGATGATGTCATAAGTATAGTCGCTGCTTATCCCCCAATTGGACTGCGCATTCATGTCATAATCCTGAAAATAATTTGTCTTTACTTTATTCCGGCGGTAAGTAAACTGGTTATCCCAATGCTTCCCGATGGATATCTTATCCTGCAGAGTCAGCATATCGGACTTATAATCGCCATGATACCGGTTTGAATACACAAAATCATATCCTCTATATCTTGACTTCATTTTGTCATAACTTAAGGAAAGAGAATGTTTATCAGTAAAATCATAAGCAAATTTCACTCCGTCCGATAAGGTATGGGTGTGCCCGGGCCATAGCCTTCCGTCACCGGATTTGGTATCACCTATCAGCAGTTTGTCATAATAGGCCATGTAGGAAAACTTCCCTACTCTCCCCATAGTGGTCAGCTTATATATTTCCCGTCCGCCGGTTCCTCTGGCTATATCCACGGTCGTTTTCTTTTCCCCGGGATTCTTAGTGATGATATTGATCACACCGCCTTTGGCGCCGCTTCCATACAGCGCGCCGGCACTGCCGCGCAGCACTTCGATACGTTCGACATTGTCCATATTATTCAGCAGAGAAGAATACATATACCCTGAATTATTCGCTCCGTTGAAATCGGTTACACGTACGCCGTCCACAAGCAGTATAATATCCTTGCTTCCATTAATCCGGATCCCGCTTAAATTGGCATTCAATCCATTTCCGCCATAATTCAGATACTGTGTCCCCGGAACTGTACGCAGCGCATCTTCCACGGTATTCAGATGGAGTTTTTCAATCTGCCGGCTTGTAACTACACTGATATCGGCCCTGGCATCCACCAAATTTTCATTCATGCGATTCGCTGTGACAACAACGGGCGCCATCTCAAAAACATACTCCTCTGCCAGCGAAGGGTATGCCATGCTTCCGGTTAAAACTGCTGCAGCCGCCATTACCAATGTCTTCTTCATCCTGATTCTCCTCATAACTAAAAGAATATAAAACAGATATGCGCCGCTTCCGCGGCATTTCCCCGCACACAAAAAATTTATTTTTAATTTTTAACTTATGGTACGCTCATACCATAAATTTATAAAACGAGGCATAAGAAAGATACATAGAAGACTTCTGCCATACCAAAAATACAGCACCAGCTTCCTATGCATTAACTCATGCCTCGCAAGTTACGCCAATCTCATAGAAAGCAGGTGGCACTCTGACTCAGTTCCTCATCCTGCGGCCCCTCTGTGAAAGGCTTGCAGCCGCAAAACTCCCTCTACAGTTGCGGGACAGTTCCGGATTCTAACCGGATTCCCCACGACTGCTTTCCTTATATAATTTTGTGTGATTCCTGCATGCAGGATATAAAGGTTAAATTCTTAATGCCTAAACACGTTTGCCTTAAGAATATCCACTTTTATGATATCACTATGCCATATTTTTTACAATATACAGCTAATATTTCTATCACTTGGTGACAATACATAATTTATTTATTCCTTAATAGTAAGGATCTGTAATCAAAATCAAGTTTTGTACAACACCGCCATTGTATTTGAATGTGCTGTGTATAACAGAATATAAGATTCCCGATTTTGAAAGCCAAGTTGTATTCTTCGGTTTCAATTCCTTATTCCCGATATTATGTGTCCATTAAAAAAGAGCTGTAGGAATGAGAAATCATTCACAACTCTCTTTTAATCACCGGTCTGTAAAATTTTTTTGAAATACCAAATCTTTGTGACATGGGACAGAAAATGCTTTATGCCCGATTGATCATTCCACATATCGTATCTGCTTTTTATTTTCCCGTCCCGCTTTTTTTATCCCACCATCTTCGCATTCTTATATTCTTCAGGAATCGCAAGTCCCAAAGTTTCCGCCGATTTCTTATTGATGATGACTTCCAGCACTTCAGGATCCTCTACGGCTGTGTCCTGTGTTTTGATTTTCCCGTCAAGCACATCCGCCGCCATGTGTCCTGCCTGTACACCGGACTTGTAGAAATCCACGGAGAGCGAGCCGAGTGCGCCGTCTTTCGCCATGCTGTCCGCACCTACGAATACGGGAATCTTCGCGGGATCCGTCACCTTGACCAAAGTGGGAATGGAAGAAGCGATCACGTTATCCGTGGGAACATAGATGAAATCCACCTGCCCTACCATGGATTCCGCTGCCTGCTGAATATCATTAACGGAAGAAACGGTCCGTTCCACCACAGTAAGGCCGAGGGACGCCGCATGGGCTTTCGCCTGGTCTGCCTGGATCTGGCTGTTCACTTCGCTGGAGGAATAAATCAGTCCAAGACGTTTCGCCGCGGGAAGGAACTTAAGTCCCATATCCACCTGCTTCTCCACAGGGCCGCGGTCATTGACGCCGGTCACGTTCGTTTCCGGCCGGCTGTTCGATTTTACCAGTTTCGCCGTTTCAAAATCAGTAATGGCGCACCCGATAATGGGCAGGTCATGAATTTCATTGGCTACCGCCTGTGCGGCAGGTGTGGAAATCGCGCAGATAAGATCAGGACGATTGGACTTGAAACGGGACGCAATAGTCTTTAAATTTGACTGGTCTCCCTGGGCATTCTGCTGGTCTACTGAAATTTTGTCCGCTCCGTAGCCCCTTTCCTTCAAGCCGTCAAGGAATCCTTGATTGGCCGCATCAAGAGAACCATGCTGCATCACCTGCACCACAGCAATCTGTTTCTTCCCGTCAGTCGTCTTCTTCTCTCCGCCACTGTTTCCTCCGCAGCCATAGAGCAAAGCTGTTGCCACCACTGCCGCTGCCGTAATTTTCATCCATTTTTTCATTTGAGAGCCCTCTCTTTCTACTGCACTTCTATCCTATAAAAAATGTCCCCTGCCAATTGCAAGGGACGACGGGACTCATCGCGGTACCACCCTGTTTATCTGATGAAAAACAAAAAAGGCGGCACCCAAGGGACGGATATTCCGTGGTACCACCCTACTTCATCAGATCAACTCTCAGCTGCTTAACGTGAGCCACTCCGGCAATGCCTACTGTTATTTCAGCAAAGCAGTTCAGGAAAGAACTTCGACTTCCTGCCCGCACCGATTTTCACCATCCATCGGTTCTCTGCGCCGGGAAAGGAAATTTACTTTTTTCCGTCAACACTTTTAAATATTGTGATTATTTTAGCGAATGAGGATTTCCTTGTCAATAGTTTTAAAAAAATATTTTAAATTTGAGCGACCCTCTTTCTTTAGCAAATGGCAGCAGTCACAGGACTGACAGGGATGGTAAGCTGTCATCAGAGTAACAGATTCTTCGCTTTGTATCATATTGCTGCCTCCCTGCTTTCTCATACGGTATTCTTGCCAAAGCTCTGAATGACGATTTTGGGAAAGCTCGTCACTAACAATGGGGAACGGAAAGTGTCATAATGAGGGTAAATATTAAGCATCACTATGATGGAAAACGTTAAGCGTCATCCCGAGCACGAGCGAAGGATCTGTACCCGTGGTGGGGAAAGCGGGAAGATGCCATCCGGGTAATAGATTCTTCACTCTGTGCCATATTGCTGCCTTCCCTTATTCCCACAAAGCATTCCTCTGTCCGCTCTGAATGACGATTTTGGGAAAGCTCGTCACTAACAATGGGGAACGGAAAGCGTCATAATGACGAAGAACGAAAAGCGTCATCCTGAGCATGAGCGAAGGATCTATAGCCGCAGTGAGGAAAACGGTAATACGTCAGCAGAAGTAATAGATTCTTCACTCTGTGCCACTATCCCGTTTCCCGTCTTTCTCGAACAGCATTTTTGCCACCGTTCAGAATGACGATTGAAGGAAAGGGCGTCACTAGTGATGGGGAACGGGAAATGTCATAATGAGAATGCTCGCTGCCGGTACATGTTCACCGGGCAGTTTCAAAAGAAAAACACCGCCCCTCTAAAGACGATGTTTTCTTTCTATTCCTTATTTCAATACACCGATTTCCCTGTAGTATCTTTCAGCGCCGGGATGGAGCGGCACGCCTGCAATATCTTTCACCGCGTCTTCCGGCTTGAGGCCTTTCAGGTTCTTCTGTGCCTGCCCCATTTCATCGATATGTTCCCAGAAAGCTTTCGTCAGATTATACACCACATCTTCCGGCATATCCCCGCGGGTGAACATAACCATTTTAACCGCCGTGGTATGGACGTCTCTGTCCTGATTCGGATAGGTATCCGCCTTGATGGTATAACTTGCATACCAGGGATACTTCGCTTTCAGTTTTTCCACGAGCTGATCATCAATATCTACCAGGCGTGCGCCGCCGGTCAAAGCCTGGGTGACGGCGGAAGCGGGAGCGCCGCTCATGATCCACGCGCCGTCAATGGATCCGTTCTGAAGCATATCGGCAGCATCGGTAAAGGTAATGTACTCCGCCTGGATATCATCAGGAAATTTCAGTCCCGCCGCGGTGAAGTGGGCATTACTTTCGTTATATACGGAAGAGCCTGCCGACGCCACGGCAAAATGCTTTCCTTTTACATCAGCCAAAGTCTGAATGCCCGACTTGGCAGTGACCACCACCTGGTTCGGATTCATGTAAAGACCGGCAATCACCTTCAAATCTTTATAAGGATGATCTTTGAAACTGTCCGTCCCGTTGAAACATTGGTACACATTGCTGGAAATAGCGATGGACACTTGCGCTTCGCCGTCGGAAACCATATTCAGGTTGGCAATTCCGCCTGCGGAAGCCTGGCTCGCTGCCTGCACACCGGGAACGTTATTGTTCCACATATTGGTGATTGCCGCCCCCACCGCATACAGGGCGCCTGACGCGCCGGCCGTCGGAAAATTAATTTTCACCGTCTGCGCTGCCGGCTGTGATGACGGCGCCGATGCTTTCTTTTCTCCGCCGCAGCCTGCTATCATCCCTGCTGCGGCTAAAGCCGCCAGTGAAACTGCCGCCGCTTTTTTCAAATGCTTCATGTTCATTTTTCCATCCTCCCATGCTGCAGAAAATAAATGATTATCATAAGTATACCCCTGTGTCAGGGGAAATCAAATTTCTTTTCTCCGCTGCAGGAACTGGAATCCTATAACTGCGGCAATCCCTGCAAATCCGGCAAAGTCTGTCATCGTTCCGGGAAAAAGGAGAAGCGGCGAAGCAATGAAAAGTACAGTCCGTTCCGCCCATCCGCACTTGCATAGAATCCAGCCTTCCAATGCGCCGACGAGGGCAAATGTCCCCACCGCCGCGCTGAAAACAGCCCAAAGGGTTTCCACTGCGGCCGCCGCCGGATCGACACCGATAAGAAGAACGGGATTATCCAGAAAAAAGAAAGGAATAATAAAACCGATAAGCCCGAGACTGTCTCTTATACACATCTCCGAGCCCACG
>ENA-OYXZ01000249-OYXZ01000249.1-human-gut-metagenome-genome-assembly--contig:-NODE-249-length-24789-cov-7.074189_pt1 | contig 24789 bp, 24 predicted proteins | sample MGYA00243975_ERZ653432 | MGnify/ENA primary metagenome ERZ653432 (study PRJEB26926, sample SAMN06164954) | human gut metagenome | biome: ENVO:00009003; feature: ENVO:2100002; material: ENVO:00002003...
TCCTCGGCTGTTTCAATTCTTCTACCGCATTAGGAGCATCATACATCGGCAATCCTAAATCTCTCTTTACCTCTGCGATATATGCAGTATGTACTTTGAAGCCATATTTAGCTTCTATGTACTCCTTTATCATTTTGTAGGTCACTCGTTCCTTGGGCTTGTATTCTTCGGCTCTTTTAGCGATATTATCAAGCGGAACTTTTCCCTCACCTTCGCCAAACTCAACTTTTACGTTGATATGTCCGTCTGGCTTTTTGTGGGAAAGCAGTACCACCGTCTCAACGTGCCACGACACGTTGAAAATGATTACTTTTATCCGCGACTATACTTCGGATACTGTTCAGTAGGCTGTTTTCGCTCAAAATCCGCACGAAGAAATGTGTCCAAAATTCTGGCTTTGGCGGAGGTATAATTGAAAACAGCCTATAAAAAGTGTTCCTCCACAATATGTTTTAATTGTTTCTCTATCTCTGAAAATGGCTGATTCAAGTCCAATGTATGAACTCCGATTTGATTTCCACTCATCTGGTAAGTGTTATTAGGTTGGATTTCCTCTTCGGTTCGAGCATATAGTAGCATCCCAGAAACTTTATGATTCGTAGAACCATAAGATGCATCTTTGTTTTTTACATAAGTAAAAATCTGATACATATTCGCGGAATGAATAGTCTGAGCATCAAAATAAGTCTGCAGCGTTCTTTTATAATACTTAGCGTCGATAATCAAAACAGTATTGTCTGATTTACGGGTAAGCATAATGTCACTTTGCATAGTTGGAAGCATTGTGCGAAAACCATCGTCAACGATCCACGGAATCTGTGTGGCACTGACCTCTATATCATGATAATGCTTGCTATAGTATTCGAGGATGAACTTCTCATAAAGTCGATTCATACGTTGCTCGTCAATAAATGAATTCAATCTGTGTTCACCTGCGTCGGTTGTCAACAGCATTCCTTCGATGATTAACTGGCAGAGACTGATTAAGAATCGATAAGAGATGTTATTTCTCTGAAATCGAAGTGAAGACCAGTGAATCGAAATTGGATCTATAATGTCTACATTTACGAAGAACAGCATTTCTTTCTTCAAATCACTTTTATATTCCGTCGCTACCTCGCCGTGCCGCAAAAGCAGCATTGCAGTGGTTTTTAGGATTTGATTGAATGAATTGTTCTCCGAAAGCTCATCGAATTCACAGCTAACAATACGTTCCCTTGAAAGTCTGTGCTGAATAGTCCCCGGAAGATCAATTTTTCCGCGTACTACAGCAAGGCTTTCTTTCTTACTCTGATATTCACGGTATAGCCCTTGTTTGAGTTGATATCCTATTCCTTTTGCAAGGATAGCTGCAAAAAGGTTATGGATATTATCAAAGGTTTCTTTAGCCATATCTTCAACTTCGCCGAGAGAAAGATTTGTGAAGGCATATGAAAGCATATAATAGATATTCTTTATGAAGATGCTTTTATCCTTTGTCATTGAAACACACCCTGTAATACATTCTCCCATGTTTGAATTTTAGCCGTATCATCAAACCAGTATTCACTAAGCATAGGAAGAATGTCATAATCGACAATGGAATGCAACCACTCGTCAGTACAAACATCCCGTCCGCAAAAATAGCTGTGACCTATACAGAAGCCTTTGCCTAACGACTTGTCGCGAGCTATTTCCTTGTTCAGTTCTTTTACTTTAGCTATTAGTTCATTAAGAGTCTCATTGTTCAAAGTGTTTTGATAATTGATAAAGCCCTCTGAATCGAATCCCGGCTCAACTTCAAAGAAACTGAAACGCCGACGTAATGCGTAATCTATCATAGCAAGACTACGATCAGCAGTGTTCATCATTCCAATAATAAACAGATTTTTGGGCACTGAGAACGGAAGACCGTTATAAGCCAGTGTCGCCTTAACGCCTCTATAATCACGTTCAATCAGCATTAAAAGTTCTCCGAAGATTTTGCTCATATTTCCTCTGTTAATCTCGTCAATAATAAAGAAGAACTCTTTATCTGGCTGATTGGCAGCTTTCTGACAGAAACGATAAAAGATACCTTGTTTCAGCTCGAATCCATCCTCGTTTGGCTTATATCCCATCATGAAGTCCTCATAAGAATAGTTCTGATGGAATTGCACGAATTCGATGCGGTTGTCATCTTTTTCACCCATCATCGCCCATGCGAGACGGCGCGCAGCAAATGTTTTTCCGACACCGGGGGCGCCCTGAAGAATGATATTCTTTTTGTTACGTAGTACAGCGACAAGGTTTTCATAGCGTTTTTCAGTCATATATACTTCTTCAAGGAAGTCGTTCTTAGTGTATGTCTCTATTGATGATGCTGGCGTTATCGGATTCTCTTCTCGAATCATATCTAAAATAAAATCATATTCGCCTCGTGTCAGTTTGAACAGACTTCCTTGCGGGTTCTGAAAATACTCCATTCGCTCTAATTCAGGACAACCTTTTAACGTTGCATAATCAATAGGCGAAGTTAAGCCTTCGATTTTCTCAAAGTATATTTTCTCCCCGTCCTGCTCAGCACTGATACGACCTATTGCTACAATTTGTTTTACAGGATATGACTCATATCCGATAATCATATCTCCAGCTTTTGCATCAAGGAAATTCTGGAATATACGTCTTTTATTTCCGTTGTCATTATAGAGCGTGTAAGACTGTGTTTCACCAACGGCGATATTGGAAAAGCTCCAAATCTTAGGGTTAGCATTTAGCCACCAAAAGCTGCAATCAGCTTCGCCGGGAGCAGTTGGAACATAAAGTCCAATACTGGATAGATCGAATTTGTCAAGCGCCTTAGATAGCTCTTCTCTCAACCTCCAGACAAAGCACCCTTCTTCATCTTTGGCGGCAGACCGTCCAGTATAAAGAACTGTCCACCACTGTGTGCTTCCGTCATCTCTATTATTAGGGGCGATTCCAGTTGCATCGCATATACGCTTAGCGAGTGCGACAGAGCCGGTAGTATAGAAATTCTTTGTTTCGCCGTATTTTACAGCCAATTGTGTACAAGTCGCTTCTCCACCATAATCCTTCATTCGTTTCATAATCTCAAGTGCCGATGTCGTAAATATGCTATTGTCATTAAGCAGACCTTCCCAATCGGAAACAGAGAGTCCCGGATCATATTCTTCACCAATCCATGCCCCTGAAGCCGTGGAAGAGTCATCAGCTTTTTGAGAGTAATATCGGCTGATATAGAAACCGATATCCATTGCAAGTGTTTTTAACTCAGGATCGGGGTAGCAAGTATCAGAAAGCTGAGAACGGAATAAATTTACAAGTTCCGTATCTTCCTTAAGAACAATGCTGAGTTCGTCATAAAAGTGCAGAAAATTGCGAATATTGTCAGCGTAAGCACCTTTTTTAAACTTGTAATCCGCTTCCAGCTCATTGGCGGCTGCTTTAACCTCGCCAAACTTATAAATGTAATACTTATCAGGATATCGAAGCCATAGATATGTCGTAATGGCATTCTCATACTGATAGTGTTGAGCTGCTCCGTTGCCGTATTTCTCTAACAAGATAGATGCACTCATTTTGAAAGCTGTGATACGCTCAACAACATCCTTGCTTTCATCAAACAGCGCGATAAACATAGCCCTAACTTCCTCCGGCGATGACTTAGCAAAGCCTTCAATCATACCTCTGGGAAAATTGTTCATTGATGCAAGCAAATTTGAAGATCTATCCAGTGAGAGATGCAGCATTTCAGGAAAGTTTTCTGCGCTAATATCCCAGTTGTCCTGAAACCATCTAACAGCTTCCCATTTATATTTCTCGTTGCCCCAGTGCTTTGATACAAAGGACTTCTTGTATTCAATCAGCACCTCTTTGAGTCGAAGTCTATCAAACATTCTTATTCTCCTTGTAATTCATCCATGATGGCTCTGAGTGTTTTTCCGCTTTTATCTCTCCAAGCCAACAATCCATTGGTGCTACGCCCAGTCACAAAATTTGCAGCGGTTGATGCACTTTTGAACACTACATCTTTAGTAGTTATTCCATCTTTGCAGTACATCTCCCTGTATTTCAGAACGGAGTTTGCACTTCGGAACTTACCTTCGGTTCGCACATCTGGTGTAACTGTAGATCCTTTTTTGACAATCATTTCTCTTGTAGCCAGATCATATTCACCGACAGCATCAGCACCTGCTTTTTTCTTGAGATATAATTTCATGTTGATACCCTCCGGTTTATGTGTTCCTTAAGCTCTTATATATTTCCTCTGTGAAAATGCCAAGAACTTGTCGTTTAATTTCATCATTGCTTAAAAGTAATGAGAAGAAATCCTGATTCTGTTCAAGTCCCTCAATCAAAGCGTCATCAATGTCGTCAAAATAGGAAAACTCAAAATCTTTAACTGTATTATTTTTTGCGCTGGTTCTGAGGCGGTCAGATTTAAGCAGAATATCACGGATTTGTAGCATTGCTTTAACAGCGACATCATTGTCATATGCTTTTCCAGTCCTACTGTTTATCTCAGCAATGATCTGAGAGAGCCGTTCTTCTTTCGCCTCTGTCAATCCAAAAATCTCTGCTGTGGGGAGCTTTACGACAGGCTGAGCTACAAGATCGGGTTTGCTATGTTCCTCAGCTTTTTTCTGAACAAAATTAGTTGCCTTAATTTTCCCATCAAGATTGAATCCGCCACCAGGATGCTTTATGTTTATGTATGCAATCAGATATGTGATAAAGTTGTACTTCTTGTGCAAATCGGTGTCTTCAAAACAGGATACCTGCAGCATAAATTCATAGAAACGCACGAAATGACGCATCATCGCCACGATTTCATGCTGTTTCAGCAGATCGTATTTTTCGATCATGTTCTTTGCACGTTTGAAGTAAATAGTCAGCTTCTGCTTGTCTTTTGATGAAATATTCGGTTTATAAAGCAGCTCGTTTGCACGTTCGATGTCATCCGGATCAAGTACGGTATAAGCGTCAATTTGTGCTTCCAGATCATATATGGCTGTTGGTGTAATCGAGTTGGAAAGCAGTGTGGTCGTATAATACGGAGCAAACGCTGCCTTTATATCCTCATAGCTGTTAACGAAGTCCAAAACAAAGGTCTTTTTCTCGAACGGAGGGCAAATACGATTCAGACGTGAAAGTGTCTGCACCGCCGATACACCCTTCAGCTTTTTCAGCACATACATTGCGCAGAGCTTCGGCTGATCAAATCCAGTCTGATACTTATTTGCTACAAGCAGAACTTGATACTGATCGCTGTCAAACTCGTGTGTCAGACGATCTTCTGGGAAACCATTCATAGATGCTTCGCTATACTCGGTTTCATCATCAGGAAGTTTAACCTTGCCGGAGAACGCCACGAGTGCTTTAATATCTGTATAGCCCTTTTTTCTCGTATACTCTTCAAATGCTTGACGGTACTTTACTGCTGCCTGACGGGATGCGGTGATAACCATAGCTTTTGCCATGCCGCCAAGTTCCGGCATAACTGTTGTGCGGAAATGTTCTACGATAACCTCAACACGCTGCGCTATGTTCGTTTCATGCAGTTCCACAAAACGGGCAATCTGCCGCTTTGCCTCTATTGTTTTACAACGGGGATCTTCTTCTATTTCCTTATTGATTTGATAGAAGGTGTCGTATGTTGTATAATTCATAAGCACATCGAGGATAAAGCCTTCTTCAATAGCCTGTTTCATAGAGTACACATGAAACGCTTGATGCTGTCCGTTCGTGTTCAAGCGACCAAAAAGTTTTATTGTGGTCGACTTCGGTGTCGCTGTAAAGGCAAACATAGACACATTAGCCTGCTTACCGTTACGGCGGATTTCGTCGGAGATCATATCTTCTACATCGCCGTATTCCTGTTCACCCGCACCGAGTGATTTGGTAACAGCAGCCATATCTTTTCCGGCGGTTGAGGAGTGTGCCTCGTCAATGATAACTGCAAAGCGCTTCTTTTTCAGTCCTGCAACGCTGTCAACGATATATGGGAACTTCTGAATAGTCGTCGCTATAATCTTTGTATTGCCGTTTAAGGCTATGGCAAGGTCGGCGGAGTTGCACTTATCATCCATAACACGGATCAAACCTGCCTTATGCTCCATTCCCATAATCGCTTTCTGAAGCTGACGATCCACAACAACACGGTCGGTAACAATAATGATGTTGTCAAAAATGATCTTGTTATCGACATCGTGCAAGGACGTAAGTCGATGCGCAAGCCATGCGATAGAATTTGTCTTGCCTGAACCAGCGCTATGCTGAATCAGGTAGTTTTGTGTTGTACCGTTCTCACGCACATCTGCAAGCAGACGGCGAATGACATCGAGCTGATGGTATCGCGGAAAAATGATGTTCTCTGACTTCTTGTTTTTTCCGGTCAGCTCATCCTTTTCTTCCTTCAGCTCAATAAAAATGAACTTGCTGATGAGGTCGAGAATCGTATCTTTTTTCAGGATGTCTTCCCACATATAAGAAACGCTGTATTTGTCCTCGAATGTTGGATTTCCGGCTCCTGCAAATACGCCATCGCCATTACCCATATTGAAAGGCAGGAAGAATGTCGCTTTTTCAGCGAGTTTTGTCGTCATATAAACCTGCTCCAAGTCCATAGCGAAGTTGACAAGGCAGCCAGCCTTGAACCAGAACAGGCGGGTTTTCGGGTTGCGGTCAGTACGAAACTGGTAGATTGCATCCTGATACGACTGTCCGGCAGTGTTGCACTTCAGCTCAAAGGACATGATCGCCATACCGTTCAGGAAAATTACGAGGTCAATACGCTCGTCGTCGCTTGCCCATACTTCTTCCATAACAGAGAAGATGTTCTTCTCATATTTTGCAAGCAAGTCCTGATTAAAAGTCGTGGCAGGTTTTGTGTACATGAGGTTCAGCTTCGTGTTTGAAATCTCTATACCATGCTTGAGAACCTCCAGCAGGCTGCCGCGACTTTTTGTAGTTTCGGCATTGATGAAGCTGACAATCGTATCCTCCAGATCGCCTTTGTAGATCTTACGGAGAGCCTCCATTTCATCTGGCTGTGTATCCTGCAGGAACTTGAAGAGCATTTCGCGGTCAACGGCAAACAGGCGGTCATAATACTTTGCCTTGCGCTCGATGAATCCGTTATTCTGAGTTAGTTCACCGATGATGAAACGTTGATACTCCTTTTCAGTTAGAATTAAATTCATTTGTGTACCTCTTATTTTTCTGTAAGGAAATCAGTCAATGAGCCCTTATAGCCTTCTCGAACGCCTTTGATTGTTAGGTATTTTTCTTCTGGAACTAATTCTTTTAATTGCTTTTGAAGCTTTCCGGTAGCCAGTGAATAGCGAGTAATATTAACAATAATTTTGCCATTCCATCTTTCTGCTATAGGAGTCCAATAATGAATTAACTGATTGCCGTTTATCTTAAGTGTTTTTGTGCTTGAAGTAGCACCATCATCTGAATCGTTCATTCCAGATATAAAATTGTTGATTACATCCTTAAAAGTCACATTCATACGTGAAACTCCTTTTTCCCAGTTACACATTCATAAATAACAACTTTTTTATATTCTGCGATTGCTTCAATTTGCTTTTTCTTTTCAGCTATGATACTATCAATTTCCGAGCATTTTTTGTCAAGAAAATCAGCAATTCTTTGCTGCTCGTCGACTGGGGGGATCGGTAAATAAGTGTTTCCAAAGTCGGAAAAAGCAATGTTTTTACCGTCTCGCAGGCTCATTGTAAATGAGTTCATTTTATCAATAAACACCTGTGTTTTGAACAAATGCTTGTAGTAACCCCTATAAACTTCAATAACAGGATAAAACACCTGATATGCCGGTGAGACTACGCCTTCGTATTCTGAATACTCGAAACCGCCTTGAAAGCTTCTTAGGCTAATACAATAATCACCTTTATGGATAGTTTTCAATAGAGAAATATCAACATTTTCGTTTAGCTTTACTGCTGTGAAGCCAGAAATTTCCTCATACAAATCTTGCGGAATAACACCAAATTTCTGCGTTGGAGATAGTAGCTGGAGTTCAATAGTGTTACCTCTTTCGTTTCTTTGAACAAAAGCATACTTTCCTTTTCTTATCTGCCATGTTGCAGGAATAAAGCCAAGCCATTCTATCCCACTGTCCTTCATTTCCGCGTCAGGATTCAGTCCCTTTGTTACAGCTTCGGTGATGACGGAACGCTTGTATTGTTCGAGAGCTTCAATTTGTGCCTGAATATCTGCAACGAGCGAATCAACATTTGCACATAAAATGTCAAGATACTCTGCTATTGCTTTTTGCTCTTCTATCGGCGGTATGAAAATCATAAGTTTAGAAAACTCTGCAAAATTCAAACTTTGTCTTACTCCATTGCCCATATTATAAAAGACTTTCATAATATCATAAGTATGAAGTAAATAGTGTACATAGCTTGTGTTTACGATTGACGCAGAGCGTATGGGTTTAAGAGCTATATATGCAGACGTGATGATTCCATGTTCCTTACACAATCCAGTTCTCAAGCTTCTCTTATCATTTTGCAAGTCTGTAGGACGAATTACTATGTCATTCTCTTCAACAATATTGTATGTATTAAAGCTCTCCGGAAGTAGACCTCCAACTGTATTTATATCCTTACGGATTACATTTCCGTAGCTTAGTGACAGGAGGTTTTGTTCTGAGCCAAATATATTCTTGTTTTTTCTTTCAGAAAAGTAGAAGTAGACCGGATGAACATCCCAGCTTGAAGGAATCGCTCCAATCCATTCTATACCACTGTTTTTCATTTGTCGCATTATAGTTTCTCCTTCACAAAAGACAATACTGTAAACAAGGCTGCGATAAAAGCCATCAATGAAGAAAAGATCATGTTTATCATTTCATTGCTTTCCATCTGATCAATCTCCATCCGGATGATACGCATCAGCTTTGCAAAAAACAGCGTCAGGATCAGAATGGATAAGAACCAGACAGAAACAGTTTTGATGACAACCAGATAAACCACAGTCGCAGATATAGCAATGAACAGCCATTCCAGAATGTCAAAAATCGCAGAGGAAATCAGCGCCATAAACGCAAATGCCATCCGTGTATTCCTTGCATATGATTTTTTTTAAAATACAAACGCTTTCATGGAGTGAAAGAAATTGCTGATACTGATACCGATATGCTTGAACAGCTTCTCGTTTTCAGTGTGTTCTTTCAGCCCGATGGTTCTGCGCCAGTTCCGGCTCAGTTCTTCCTCTTTCTGCTCATTCTGCTTATCTTCTTCGTTTTTTGCTTTCAAGTATTGCCTTAGTAATGCTTTTCGCTAATTTATCGTAGTCAATCTCAGTGACCTTAATGGTGGTCTCCTGAGATTGACTTTTCTTCTTTTTACGTATAATTCTCTCCGCTGCAGCAATCAGCCAAACAGCCGTGCAATGCGCTCACTGACCGATTTCTCCAATTCAAGGAAGGTTGCTTCCAGCTCCTCGCTCGGCTTCGGTTGCTGGTACTTGTAGAAGTAGCGTGTAAACGGAATCTCGGCTCCCGTCTTGATGACAGGCTTTTTCTTGCTCAGATCTTCTTCAAAGAACCATTGAGCATCCGGGACATGGGGCAGCACTTCACGCTCCATGTAATCTTCGATTCTTTCATCAATCTTGACGATTTCAGCATCCTTTGTTTCCTTATCGTAGATGACGTTGCCTTTCTTATCACGCTGTATCTCAGCGGTCTTGTCCATAACAGAAAGCCCGTCTGCAATTTTGGCAATGAGTTTTTTATCAGTGGTAACTGCACTGAGAATTCCTGTAAGAACCGGCGTAAATACTGTCGGAGAAAGATATACATCCTCGGAAATAGAACCTCTGAGCGTTTCGATGATTGCATCATATACAGGCTTGTTATTCTGGAATGTTTCGAGTTTCTTCTGGTCTTTTCCGTTCAGCTCTTCCTCGGAATTCTCCAATTCTGCGACCTTAGCAGGATCATATAGCGAAGATAGCGCACCGCCGGAAATCAGCGATTGAATGCGCTCCTCGGTTACGGCATAACTTCTCTGCAGCGGCTGCATCACAGCATACTCGTGATAGATGAATTCGGAGTTCGGGAAGATTTTGCAGTATTCATTTTCAGCGAAATCTGCATACAGTCTGGTGATAGCAGTGCGGTCTTCCGGTGTGATTTCATTTTTCTTGTCGCCGAGAGCCTTGCGTAGCTTGTGGAAGATGTGGCTGGCGTCGATAAGCTGAATCTTGCCCTTGCGCTCCTCGCGCTTATTTTTGGACAGAACCCAGATATAAGTTGCAATACCGGTGTTATAGAAAAGGTCAACAGGCAGTGCGATAATCGCTTCGATCAGATCGTTTTCAAGCAGCCATCTTCTGATCTGGCTTTCACCAGAAGCCGTTCCGCCTGCAAACAGTGGCGAACCGTTCTCGATAATTGCACAGCGACCGTAATCATCGTCAAGTTTATCAATTGCTGACTGCAGGAAAAGCATTTGCATATCTCCGGAACCCGGCAGACCGGCACCCCAGCGCCCGTCAAATCCCTTCTTAAATTCAGTATTGACAGCATCTTCGACACCTTCGGCAGCGTCTTTGCCACCCCATGCCGTTCCGAACGGCGGATTTTCGATGACGAAGCGCATCTTCGTACCCTTAAAGCGATCAGCAATCATGGTATCCTGATAGCAGATATTTTCAGCATTCTGCCCCTTGATGAGCATTTCTGCAAGACACATAGCATAAGATTCCGGATTGATTTCCTGACCGAAAAGTCTAACATCGGCTGAAGGGTTGTAGCGCTTAATAAAGTTGTATCCGGTAGAAAGCATACCGCCGGTACCGCAAGCCTGATCCAAAATAGTGATGACCTTTCCGTCGTCGAAAATATCATCACAGCCTTCTGCAAGCAGAATGTTGACCATGAGCTTGATAATATCTCTGCCGGTGTAGTGGTCACCAGCCTCGGCATTTTCAGAGAACTTTCGGATAAGCTCTTCGAAAATATATCCCATCTTCACATTATCAATAGTTCGCGGATCAAGGTCAAGCTCGGAGAACGCTTTGACAACCGAAAGCAGACGATTGTTTTTATCCATTTTCTCGATTTCTTCGCCAAAATTCAGACCACGCTCTTTAGACATGAGGATTTCAAGAACATTTGCTGAGAATCCCTGCAGGTAATTACGAAAGTTTGCTGCGATATTATCAGAATCATTTACCAGCTCTGCAAGATCATATTCGCTGGTATTGTAAAACTGAAAACCGGAAATACGATACATTGCCTTTGCAGGAAAACTCGGATTTGCCTTAAACTGCTCCACAACCTTCTTTTTGGTAGGTGCAAGCGCACATTCAAAGCGGCGAATGATTGTCATCGGGATGATGACATCTTTGTATTTATCGCTGCGGTACGGTCCACGCAGTTTGTTTGCGATAGACCAAATAAAATTAACTTCAGCAGAAACATCGATCGGGGAGTCGTCCCACATTGCATCTATAACTTGTTTTTCAGCCATTGCTATTTACCTCATTTCATTGTTATTCTTGTCGTCCAGTCATCATCTGATAGTGCTGGTTTTGATGCAGGGCTTCAAAGATTTTCTTGAATACCTTCTTATATACTCTTACATCCTCGCAGTCTTCAACATAATTCAGACCGTCGCTAATTCCGTTTGGATTATTGATGTATGCCAATAGCGATGATGCAAGATGATACTCAGTCATATCCGGCTTCTTACCTTCAACCTCTTTAATGAACATTTTGCGGTTATCGGGGTTTTCCAGAACAAGCTCACGTAGATCGCTGCCCTCGTAGCCGCAGAGTTGTAGGAAATAATATTCCAGTATGCGTCTCATTACGTTGATTGCGGGAATGGTAGTCTTTATATCTCGCAGCTCATCCCAGAGCGCAGCATAAGAATTCTGAACAGGATTATAGTTCTCGTTCTCAGCAGCCTCATCGTCGCGCTGCCGGGTACACAGTTTGACTGTAGACTCATTATCCATCTTGCGAATCATGTAAAACGATGTGCTTTTGAAGTTGCCTACCTGATGATAGGTAACCTCGCGGTGAAAGTATACATTGTGCGTAAGAATAAATATCTGCTTGATATAATCGCCGGGGACTTTGGGGTTCTTGTATTCTGTATTATTGAGACAGACATTTATCATTTCACGAACGATTGCGCTTACGATAAATAGTGCTGTACTATCCATACTGGAAACCGGATCGTCTATTACGACAATCTTCTCTTTAAGTTCAGCATCTGTCATACTGCCGCGAACTTGATGATAGAAATACAGGAAAGCGATAAAATTTCGTTCACCCTCGCTGAGGTATTCTGCAACGGAGCCGTCTTCTCTGACAATTTCGTACACGTTTTCGATGTTCTTTTTTGCACGTATACTAAATCCCTGAAAGCCAGAATCCTTAAGGATTCTATTGATGCTTTCGATTGTTGCCTCAGTATTGACATTATGCTTGTTGAGTGCTGTGATTTCCTGATTCAAACGAGTGATCTCAGCATTAAGAGCCTTTCCTTCTTGAGATGTTTGTTCAAGTTCAGTTTCAAGCTTTTCTTTTTCATCAAGATAGCTACTAACCTCTTTAGAAAGCAGAAAGGCTAAGTATTGTATAATCTGCTCTTTACATTTTTGTTTGCTCGTTCTTTTCTGTGATACCACTTCATTATTAGTTTTTATGACAGCGTTGATATCGTCGATAAGAGAACCGATCTCAAGGAGAAGCGTGTCCGTATCTTCTAATGAAACGGTTGTTGCAGGTTCTTTCACTTTGCTTGCAATCCGCTGGCGATTGATTTCAAAGTTCTTTGATAATAATTCGAGCTTATCAGAGTATGCCTGAATATCGCATCCGGGCATGACGGTTGTAAGATTGCCTTGCAAAGTGCGAAGGATAACCGTAGTTTCTCTTTCATATGTAACCTGAAATTGCTGGAGGTCACGAATGTCAGCGTTATACTGCTCGTCAAAGCAAGCAGCAATATCAGCTTCAAAGGAATCAGGAAGTTCTTGCTGGCAGAAGGGACAATGACCATTAGCACTGCTGACATAGTGGGTGTGACCGTCACGAACCCAGTCAGATGCCTTAGCTCCAAGTGCTTGAAGGAATTTGGCAAAAGGGGTATCACCACTATTGGTTACAATTTTGTCCAGCAGATCTCTTCCGGGCATTGATCCATAGATTATAGCCGAACTTGCTTTTTTGAATTCAGGATATGCTTGTGCTTTGTCATCAAAAGCGACATCGTATAGCTGTGTCAAAGCATCAAGGTCATGATCTGCAGGATGCTTTTCTCCGATGATAGCCTCTGCAAAGCTCCTCTTCTGTTTTTTTCCGTCAAGTGCCTTTTCAAATCTTTTTCTTAACTCAGCCACCTTAGAAAATGCTTCGTCTTGAAAAGTTGCAAGTATCGCCTCTATTTGACCTTGTGTGGTTTTATATTTAGCACGGGCAGCATCCCGTTTATCAGTCGTTTGTTTACGTTCGCCTGTGAGAATGTCGATTTTTTGTTTCGCTTCGGCATCTTCTTCACCAAATACAAACACACCTTTGAGTTCTCCGTAGTTTACAAAATTACGATTAATGTACTCAGTATTATAAACAAGCAAATCATATCGATCAGGGCTTTCTCCATAGTTCCATGATATGCCGTCCTGTTCTTGGATTGCGTATGCAATGGAGGATTTGCCAGCACCATTATTACCATAGAAGAAATTGACAAAGGATAGCTGTTCCACGCTCTCATTGTCAAACGTTGCACGATTCAGTGTGATCTGAGTTATTGCTGATGGAACTTTAACATTCATTCTGATACCCCCCTTATTCTTGTATTTTACCTTTTCTTACCCATTCATCGACTTCTGATATTTTAAATTTATATCGCTTACCTGCTCTATAAACAGGGAGTTTACCTTCTTTGATCCAAGCGCGAACTGTATCCTGACTTAAACTTAGATGCTCTGCCACATCTTCAAGATTCACCCATTTCTCGACTTGCATTTCTTCATATTCTTTGCTCATAAACCGACCTCCTTCCGTGAGAAGAATTCATATCTTAAACAATCTGCAACCCGTTTTTTCTATAACAGTAATCAGGTCAACCGGCTTTATTGCCCAGTGCGTCTCTGATAATTCTGTGAAGGATTTTGCTCCTTCGATATGAAGTTCATTAGAGAGGGCTATTATCAATTGCTGAGAAATATTCCTATTCAATATCTGATAAGTGACCTTTATATCTGTTTCGAGAACAGATATGCCTGTAATGATTCCATAATGTGCCATGTGAGCAGAATCTGTTGTTGCATAGCAATGATTTGGGCTGCAAAACAGTGCGGGAAATGATTTGATAATCGACATAGACTCAGGAGTAAAAGCTATGTGGGCTTTTCGTATTTCACCGGGGGTTCCTATTGTCAAAACCATACTTTTCTGTACCGAGAACGATGAACCAGTATAGTCTTCTCCGTCAATTACAAATAAGTTATAGTGAGTGCGATCCATTGAAACGGAGGTGTCACATAACGCATTTTGTTGATTAGCAGATGGTTGTCCTATAAAAATGTTTGTACTGCGGTCTACATTATCTATGTGTGCTTGCGCTATTTGAGTATTATAGCTTCCATGCTGCTCAAGTGTGACCTGCTTTATTTGATCCGGTAAAAGTGAATCTGTAGATACTATATCAAATGAGTCTTTATCAGTTGACATTTAATCCTCCTTATCACTTGTATGATAGTGTTCCACGTGTCCTATCTGTGTATTGTGATCACCGTTCTGTACAAAGTTGAAGATTACGGGCTGATTAAAAATCGGTTGTGTTGTATTTGAAGGCTCAACCTCAACAGGTTCAGAGTCATCTGTTGTGCTGTCTCTTATACCGATATATTCATCTATCAACTGTAACATCAGGTACGCACATGGGTAGCATATGTCATCTTCCTGTTCGTTGAAATCGGGAATGAATTCTCTTATTTCAGCTTCAATATTGAACTTGTCCTGATCTGTGTAAGCGCTTTTTATAAATTCAGCAAAACGATCTATATCGGAGCATTTCCGTACTTTCTGCATTTTCCTTTTTTCTAATTGATGATTTTTTTGCCGCCGGATACACCGAATGACTGTAGCCTGTTGAACATTCCCGACATCAAACGGATTGTACTTGCTGTTCTCTTCATCGGTTTGTTCTTTAGCTGTTTTGGGCATCCTCATAAGTTGCTTAATCAAGTATATAAAGAAATCATAATCCGAGTCATCTCCGGGATGATTCTTAAACAATATATTTATAAAATCAATGACATCCATACTTTACCTTCTATTGTCGTTACATTGTCTGTAATGGAAATTCCGTAACTTCCCGTTGCTTCCCGAACTTCCTGCCGTAAAAAAATAAATATGCGATAATAATGTTAGGGAGTTGGGATTGAGACAAAAAACTGTCTCCTACTAACTCCTAACAAACCTTAATAACATTATAGCACAAAGGTACATTATTTTCCATAGGGGCAGGACACTTTTGACAAATTCGTAATAATGCACAAAGTCAGTGGTTTCGCTTATACGATTTGCACATAGTTGTTCTCCATTGCCTTAATGGGAAAAAGAAGATAAGTTCATTTCCGCCGGGTGGCGGTCAAATAAATATTTTTAAAGCCGGAGTGTGTACAGCTCAGGGCATAGGGATATTTCATACAGGACACCAGCATCGCTGGTGGTTCGGTATCGAGATAGCCTTGCTTTGCTGTACCCATTTTTCGGTGACGCAGGAGCTGGCATCTCGTCGGCTCCTGTTTTTTTATGCCCTTTTGCCCTTTCTGTATCCGGCAGAAAGGACAAGCTATGACAAATCTACCGTTCGAGAGAAAAAGCAGAGTCAACAAGAGCAGCGACAACTATCTGGATGCCAACGGCAACTATGTGTACACACGCATGGTGCGTCAGCCTAATGGAAAGTGGGAGCGTGAGATCATCGATGTTGTGCCGCTGACTGCTGAGAACATGGAGTGTCTTATCATTCTGGAGGAGAACGACCATGATGTCGATCTGGCAGAACGCTATGATGCTGAGAACGCCGACTACGGCTTCCTTGCTCAGAAGGATGCAGATGAGGGCGATCCATTCGACCGTATCGCAGTTCAGATGTTTGATGATGACGCTCCGGAGCATCCGGACATGGAGAAAGTTCTCGCCTTCATCGAAACACTCACACCTGCACAGCAGGATTTGCTGTACGCTCACCTCGGCGAGAAGAAATTTCTCGAAGATATCCGCCGGGAGGAAGAAGCCGCAACCGGAAAGAAGATCACCAAGCAGGCAATGCACAACCGCTGGAACAAGATCATCACAAAAGCGTGTAAATTCTTCGGTGTCGAGAAGCCGAAGCAGGCGCACAGGCAAGGGGGGTTGACTTTTTCGGCTTAAGGTGAAAGGCAGGTGAGATACATGAAGCACAAGGTCAAGATCGCCGTCAGCAACGGCGGCAAGAAAAAACAAGTACTGGCTGGCAGAAGCATCAGACTTCCGAAGCGACTGCTCCGCTGGCTGCTCGGCGACTTCTGTGAGATCCTCGTCCTGACACCCGGTAAGACGGTGCAGGGCGTGGAAATTCAGGAGGTCACCGAGGGAGTTGACTTTTTCAGCTAACTATGAAAGGAGTGAAAAACCATGTCAAAAATGTCTGAACTGGACGATGCAGTCAAGGAACTGCGTAAGTGCGGCGAAACGCTGCTGGGAGTCGCCGAGGCGCTCCGTGCGCTGTTCAGCACACCGGACGAGCCCATCAATCCCGATGAGTTTGTCGAGATCTACAATCCCGAAACGGATGCGGAACCGATCGCACCTGAACCGAAGGACGAGCCTGTCACCTTTGTGCAGCTCCGCAGCCGCCTTTCGGAGATCTCCCGCAGCGGTAAGACGGCGGAGGTCAAAGAACTGATCGCCAAGTACGGTGCATCAAAGCTCTCGGATATTGCCGAAAGCAACTACGCCGCTGTGCTGGCAGAAGCGGAGGGATTGTGATGCCCGGAACACACGCGATTCTGTCACCATCCAGCAGCGAACGCTGGATCAACTGCCCGCCCTCCGCAAAGGAGAACGCGGGCGGTGATACCGGCAGCAGCTATGCAAAACTTGGAACAGAATGTCATTCCCTCTGCGAGTATAAGGTCAAAAAGGCACTTGGTCACAAGGTGCGCGATCCTACTCCTAATCTGGAATTCTACGATGAGGAAATGGAAGAATGTGCTACCGCTTACAGTGAGTTCATCATGGAGCTGGTGCAGGTAGCAAAGGAAAACTGTCCCGATCCTCTTGTCCTTGTGGAGCAGAAATTGGATTTATCCAAATGGGTACCTGATTGTTTTGGGACTGTTGACTGTGTGATTGTTGCAGACGGAACAATGACAATAATTGACTATAAGAACGGCGTCGGCGTATTAGTTAAAGCAGATAACAATAGCCAACTTAGTCTATATTCACTTGGCGCTCTCAATCTCTTTGAGTCCCTGTACGACATCCAGACCGTCCGCATGATCATCTTCCAGCCCCGGCGTGACAATGTCAGCACGGCAGAGGTCACGAAGGACGAGCTTCTCCGCTGGGCAGATGAAGTCCTCATTCCTGCTGCAGCACTTGCGGCAAAAGGCGAGGGCGATTACCAAGCGGGAAAGCACTGTCAGTTCTGCAAGATCAAGGCGACCTGCCGCAAGCGGGCGGAATATAATCTGCAGATGGCGCAGTACGATTTTGCGGTTCCGGACACACTCGCCGATGACGAGATCAGCATGATCCTCGATCGCGCCGACACCTTCATCGGCTGGGTAAACGATGTCAAAGCCTATGCGCTCGAACAGGCTATCAGCGGAAAGCAGTACCCCGGCTTCAAAGTCGTGGAAGGACGCAGCAACCGCAGATACACAAACCCCGATGCTGTTGCAGCGGCTGTCACCGATGCGGGCTACGATCCCTTTGAGAAAAAGCTCATGGGCGTGACCGCCATGACCAAGCTGCTCGGCACTAAGAAGTTCAACACCCTGCTCGGCTCCCTGATCGAAAAGCCGCAGGGCAAACCCACACTCGTACCAGAGTCGGACAAACGTCCGGCATGGACAATCAATGATTTTCAGGAGGAAGATTAACATGGCAAAGATTATCAATCCCACAAAGGTCGTTACTGGCAAGAACACCCGCTTCAGCTACCTTATCGTGAACGAGCCGAAGGCAATCAACGGCGGCACTCCGAAGTACAGCGTGAGCCTCATCATTCCGAAGTCCGATACGGTGACCGTTGAGAAGATTAAGGCTGCGATCAAGGCTGCTTATGAGGAAGGTCAGGGTAAGCTCAAGGGCAACGGCAAGACCGTCCCTCCGCTGAAGGCAATCAAGACTCCGCTGCGTGACGGAGACGAGGAACGTCCTGACGACGAGGCATACGCAGGCAGCTACTTCATCAACGCCAACAGCGCAACCAAGCCCGGTGTCGTGGATGCTTCCTGCCAGCCGATCCTCGATACCAGCGAGCTTTACTCCGGCATCTACGGAAGGGCTTCCATTAACTTCTACGCCTTCAATACCAACGGAAATAAGGGCATCGCCTGCGGTTTGAACAACCTCCAGAAGCTCCGCGACGGTGAGCCTCTCGGCGGCAAGTCCCGTGCTGAGGACGATTTCGCAGACATGGACGATGACGACGACGATTTCCTTTCTTGAGGTGACGGTATGAGTACAGTATTATCAATGATTGTATGTGTATGCGGCAGTATTACGATGCTTTGCTGGACAACCATCTCGGTCACTATTCTGATCGACACCTTCAAGAACCGTAAGAAATAACAATGCAACGTCGGGAGGGCGACTGACGGGATACCGTCCGGGTGGGTTTAAGGATGTGACGACAATGAAAACGCTGGAACTGGATCTCGAAACTTTTTCTGATGTTGACCTGCTCTCCGCTGGGGTGTATCCCTATGCAGAGTCTTCGCAGTTTGATCTGCTGCTGTTCGGTTATTCCGTTGACGGCGGTGAGGTGCAGGTGGTCGATGTCGTGAACGGCGAATGTATCCCTGATCATATACTGAAAGCTCTGACGGATGATTCCGTCCTGAAATATGCGCATAACGCTTCCTTTGAACGTATCTGCCTGTCGGTGTATTTGCGCAGGCACTATCCTGAATATTTCCGTTCCTACAGTATCCCGGAAGACTCTGTCGGCGGATACCTCGATCCGGCAGCATGGCGCTGCACGATGGTATGGGCTGCCTATGACGGTCTGCCGCTATCGCTCCGGAATGTCGGTGCTGCGCTGCATCTGGATTCGCAGAAGATGGATGAAGGCAAGGCGCTGATCCGCTTTTTCTGCGTTCTGGATAAAAACGGTGTACGCCATTATCCTGCGGAAGCGCCGGATAAATGGGAAGTGTTCAAGCAGTACAACAAACGTGACGTCGAGGTCGAAATGGCGATACAGCAGAAGCTGTCCCGCTTCCCGGTGCCGGAGGCTGTCTGGGATGAATATCATCTCAGCGAGGAGATCAACGATCGCGGCATCCTGATAGATATGCCGCTGGTGGAACAGGCAGTTCGCATTGATGCGCTTACAAAGACAGCGCTTATGGCGGAACTGCAGAGCCTGACCGGTCTTGAGAATCCAAACTCGGTGCAGCAGATGAAGGGCTGGCTTTCGGAACACGGCATCAATACAGAGTCCCTCGGCAAGAAGGACGTGCAGGAACTTATGAAAACAGCTCCGCCGGAACTGCGGCGTGTATTATCGCTCCGGCAGCAGCTTGCGAAAAGCTCTGTCAAGAAGTATACGGCAATGCAGACTGTCGCTTGTTACGATCACCGGGCGCGAGGCACATTTCAGTTTTACGGAGCAAGCCGCAGCGGTCGTTTCGCAGGAAGGTATATACAGCTTCAGAACCTTCCCCAGAACCATATTGAAGATCTGGCGGAGACACGGGAACTGCTCAAAAGCGGCGACTATGATGCAATGCAGCTTCTCTATGATAATATTCCGGATACACTGTCGCAGCTGATACGCACGGCGTTTATTCCCCGCGAGGGATATAAGTTTATCGTAGCCGACTTCTCCGCTATTGAAGCTCGCGTGATTGCATGGCTTGCCGGGGAGCAGTGGCGCATGGACGCATTTGCGAACGGCGAGGACATTTATTGCGCGTCGGCATCAAAGATGTTCGGCGTTCCGGTTGTAAAGCATGGCGTCAACGGTCACCTACGGCAGAAGGGCAAAATCGCGGAGCTGGCTTGCGGCTACGGCGGCTCGGTCGGTGCTATGAAAGCTATGGGCGGCGATGATCTCAACCTCACCGACGCTGAATTGAAACAGATCGTGGATGACTGGCGCACTGCATCTCCGCATATCACCGAGCTGTGGTGGGCGGTCGATGATGCAGTAAAGACTGCAATCAGGAAGAAAACCACCACAGAAACACACGGACTCCGCTTTATATACCAGAGCAAGATGCTCTTTATAGAGCTTCCGTCAAAGCGCCGTCTTGCCTATGTGCATCCGGCAATCGGTGAGAACCAGTTCGGCGGCGAGTCCGTGACATATATGGGTACCGGCACAAACAAGAAGTGGGAACGCATCGAGAGCTACGGTCCGAAGTTCGTCGAGAACATCGTACAGGGCATCGCCCGCGATCTTCTCTGCTACAGCATGAATACGCTGTCGCACTGTTTTATCGTAGCAACGGTGCATGATGAAATGATTATCGAATGCAGCCCGGACGTATCGCTGGATGTTATCTGCGAACAGATGGCACGGACACCTGCATGGGCAGCAGGTCTGCTCCTGCGGGCGGACGGGTACGAGTGCGAGTTTTATAAAAAAGATTGATTGTTTCGTCCAAAACGCTCACGATTCTGTAGTGGGTTGTAGAGCAGAGATGCTCACCCCACTTCTGGGGCATCAAGAATATGAGAGGAGTTTTATCATGCAGACTTTGATTCCTATGGATGACTTTGGCGTGTTCGTTGATAAACATGATACCGCCAGAGTTGACAGTCGTTTCGTGGCACGGCTGTTTGAAAAAGACCATCGCCATGTTCTTAGAGACATCGAAAACCTCGATTGTTCAGAGAAATTTAGACAGTCCAATTTTGGGCTCTCCTCCTACATCAGTGAACAGAACAAGAAACTGCCCTGCTATGTGATGACTCGTGACGGATTCGTTTTTCTGGCAATGGGCTATCGTGGCAAGAAGGCTGCACAGTTCAAGGAGCTGTATATCCGGCGCTTCAATGAGATGGAAGCCTTCATCAAAACGCTGGTATCTGCAAGGCAGGAGTTTCCGCTGCTGACTGAAAATATCCGTCTGCTCAACGATGATCCGAAGCCGTATCATTTCAGCAATGAGTGCGATATGCTCAACCGCATCGTTCTCGGTATGACGGCAAAACAGTTCAGGGTATTGCACGGCATTGAGAAAAAGACCAGCATTCGCCCGTACTTGACGCAGGAACAGATCGACCTGCTGGAAACGCTGCAGAAGGTCGATATCGGCTTGTTGGTGTCTGTTCCGGATTATCACGAGAGAAAGCGTTACCTTGAATGGTACACCGCAAAGATCAAGAAGGAGGATTGACCTATGTTTTATGTGAAGGAAAAGACCGATGAAATCGAGGTTAAGGTGGAGCTGAACAGTGAGAACGTGTTCTGCTCCTGCCCGGACTGCGGCAAGGAGGTCGCCGTTGACCTGTCATGCGTGTTCGCCGACGGACTGGGCGATATGTACGGCACGGCAGTCCTCTGCAACGAGTGCGCTTGGAAGAGACTGCACGTGAAGCTGAAAAGAAAAGAGGGATGATATGAAATACAGTATTGAATGGTTTTATGCGCTGGTCAGCGGAAAGCTGGTCAAACCGGAGAACGTCTACGTGAAATGCCCCCGCTGCGGGAAGCTCTGCAATAAGGGCTGCGACAGGAAGCCCTGCGGCAGGAACGAGGTGAAGCATGGCTGATTATTATAACAGCGAAGGCTATGCAAGTCCGACGGAACATGAGGCGTTCACCCGCATCGAGCGTGAGGAGAAGGCTGCGGCAAAAGCTGCCGCCTTCCGTCCGGTCGTGTATATCTGTTCGCCGTACTCCGGTGATACGGAGAGAAACGTCGAGAACGCCAAGAGATACAGCCGCTTCGCCGTTGACCGTCACTATCTGCCGATCACGCCCCACATCTACTTCACGCAATTTATGGACGACAGTGTTCCGGAGGAACGGGATACAGCCATTTTCATGAATTGGGTGCTGATGAGCAAGTGTGTGGAGCTGTGGGTGTTCGGCGACACGGTCAGCTCCGGCATGAAGGCGGAGATCGAACGGGCAAAACGCAAGCACATGAAAATCCGTTATTTCACGGAGGATTTGGAGGAAAAGATATGAAGTTTACCCTGTACACTGCCGATTGTACCGGCAACGCAAAGAATACGATTTACCCGAATCAGAAGGTCATTACATCGGAAGCAGATCTCCGCAAGGCGGTCACGTTCGACCATGTGTGCGCACTGTATGCGAATAATGCCCGCAGCGATGCCAATTTTCAGCTTTCAGATGTTGTGCCGATGGACTGCGACAACGACCACAGCGACGATCCGGAAGACTGGATCACCCCGGAGAAGCTGTCCGAGATGCTCGGCGATGTTGCCTATGCGGTCACATACAGCCGTCACCATATGCTCAGCAAGGGCAGCGTTTCTGCCCGCCCCCGCTTCCATGTGTTCTTCCCGACCTCTCCCTGCAAGGATGCCGCATCCCACAAGAGCATCAAAGCCCGCATCTACAAGGAGCTGTCCTTCTTTGACGGCAATGCGCTGGATGCTTCCCGTTTCCTGTTCGGCTCGAAGGGCGATGTGGTCTGGCACGAAGGCAGTCTGACCATTGAGGACTGGCTCCTGCTCATGAAAACAAACCGCAGCATTCCGCAGGGGCAGCGCAACAGCACCATGTCCCGCATGGCTGGCAAGCTGGTCAAGCGTTTCGGTGTGACCGAGGAGGCACACGCCAAGTTTCTGGAAAAGGCAGCGGAGTGCGATCCGCCCCTCGATGATGAGGAGCTGGAGGGCATCTGGCAGAGCGCCTGCAAGTTCGGCAAGAAGGTCACCTCGCAGGACGGCTACGTCCCTCCCGACCAGTACGGCGATAATGTGCTGATCCCGGACGATTTCTCAGATGTCGGTGAAGCCCGCACATTCGTCGAGTGCTTCGGCGATGAGATCGCATTTACGATTGCTACGAACTACCTGCGCTATAACGGCACCTACTGGGAGGAATCGGAACAGGCGGCGGTTATGGCGATGATCGAACACACGGATGCACAGCTTGAGGAAGCGGACAAGCAGATGGAGGAAAAGCTCGGAAAGCTGGAGGGACTCGGTGTAAACCGTGCGCTTGCAATGGCAGGCGGAAAGAAGTTCAGGGACGGTCTGAACGATGCACAGCTCTCGGCGGATAACGAGTTTGAGTTTGCAAAGGGCTTCCGTGCATTCGTCATGAAGTATCGCCATATCCGCAGCCTGAACAATGCGCTCGATGCTGCAAAGCCGCTGGTGCTGAAGCATCCGGAACAGCTCGACGGCGATCCGATGCTGCTGAATACCCCCGGCGGTACCTACGACCTTGCCAAAGGTCTCGACGGCTGGAGAGCGACCGATCCTGCTGACCTGATAACGAAAGTGACGGCGGTCGTGCCGAATGAGGAAGGCAGGCAGATCTGGGAGGATGCTTTGCAGGTGTTCTTCTGCGGCGACCAGAGCCTGATCGACTATGTGCAGATGATCTGCGGTCTCTGTCTGATCGGAAAAGTATACACGGAAGCGATGATAATCGCATACGGTGACGGTAGGAACGGCAAGTCCACCTTCTGGAATGTCATCTATAAGGTTCTCGGCAGCTATTCCGGCAATATCTCTGCCGATGCCCTGACCGTCAACTGCAAGCGCAACGTCAAACCGGAAATGGCAGAGCTGAAGGGCAAGCGTCTCATCATTGCAGCGGAGCTACAGGAAGGGATGCGCCTGAACACCAGCGTGGTAAAACAGCTCTGTTCGACCGATCCCATTTTCGCCGAGAAAAAGTTCAAGGCTCCTTTCTCCTTTGAACCGAGCCATACGCTGGTGCTGTACACGAACCACCTGCCGAAGGTGGCGGCTTCTGATGACGGCACATGGCGCAGACTGATCGTGATCCCGTTCCATGCCAAGATTCAGGGACAGGCTGACAAGAAGAATTATACCCAATATCTGATCGACAATGCAGGCGGTGCGGTTTTGTCGTGGCTGATCGAGGGTGCCATGAAAGTGGTCGCCGCCGATTTCAAGGTAGACCGCCCGCAGTGTGTGTTGGATGCAATCGGAGCCTACCGTGAAGGCAATGACTGGCTTGGCTCTTTTATTGACGAGTGCTGTGACGTGGATGCGTCATATCAGGAAAAGTCCGGAGAGCTGTATAAGCGTTACCGTGAGTACTGCATTGAGAACGGAGAGTATGTCCGCAGTACCACCGATTTCTATGGTGCGCTGGAGCAGGCAGGATATAAACGCAAGAAGCTGAACAGCGGAATTACCATCTATGGGCTTCAAATCCGACTGGACTTTCTGGATTGACCTGCACTTTCATCATTCAAAAACAACGTAGAATCGGGAAAGTGCAGGTCGGTGAAACTCATATACAGACCTTACGCACGCGAGAAAAATCATAGAAATTTCTTCCTATGGAAAGGTTTGTAAATGACATTCACCGACCTGCACAAAATCCCGGAAAGGTCGTATTTATG
>ENA-OYXZ01000282-OYXZ01000282.1-human-gut-metagenome-genome-assembly--contig:-NODE-282-length-23393-cov-5.530894_pt1 | contig 23393 bp, 20 predicted proteins | sample MGYA00243975_ERZ653432 | MGnify/ENA primary metagenome ERZ653432 (study PRJEB26926, sample SAMN06164954) | human gut metagenome | biome: ENVO:00009003; feature: ENVO:2100002; material: ENVO:00002003...
GTTTTATATACACTCTTTTATTAATTTATGAGTAAAGTGTATGGTTGCTAAAATGTGAATTGGGAGGATGTTATGTATTTTTTGCACTTATTTCATGCTGGCGGATTTATGATGTACCCGCTTTTACTTTGTTCGATTATAGTTGTAGCGATTTTTTTTGAAAGATATAGATACTATTCTTCTCATCGTTCCAATACAGAAAGGTTGTCAGCGGTGATGACTGACAGCTTGAACCGGGGCGATATAGAAGGATTAAAAGACGCTTTAAAAACTGATGGAGGAATTCCGGCTGGGGTACTTCTATCCGCAGTCAATGTATATGGAACTAAAGCACACCAGGCGACAATTATTGAAGGTGCGGCAGCACATGCAGCAGGTCTTTTGAAAAATTACCTGAATTATCTGGATGTTATTGTGACGCTTTCTCCTCTGATGGGGTTGCTCGGTACTGTTATCGGAATGATCGGTTCCTTTGGTGTCCTTTCTACTGCGGAGGGCCAGCCTTTTGCTATTACCGGCGGCGTTGCGGAAGCATTAGTGTGCACGGCAACGGGTTTGTTTGTTGCCATTATAGCGTTAATTGCTTATACTTACTTATCCCAGCAAGTTAGCCACTATATTTCTTCCATAGAAAAATTATCTTCTGTTTATCTTGCAATAGCGGAAGGTAAAGAAAAATGAGATTACAACAGCTGGATGTAGATAAAAAGCCTAAAATAATGATTATCCCTATGATTGATATCATATTTTTCTTACTTGTTTTCTTTATGATGAGTATGTTAACCATGGTGGTGCAAAAATCAATTAGTTTAAATTTACCGCAAACAGTGACTTCGAAATTGGATGTGGAAAAGGCCTTACCGGTAGCGGTTACTTCAGATGGGCAGATTTACGTAGAGCAGGAAAAGATTCCCCGTGAAACGTTTCGCAGAAGAATGGAAATTGAAAAGGGTAGAAATCCGAACTTGAGTATTGTTCTTCGAGCGGATACGAAATCGGAACATGGGGATTTCGTATTTGTTCTGGATCAATTGAAATCAGTAGGAATCAGTAAGATTGGTATTGCAACGGAAGCAAAATCACAGAGTAAGGAATAAGGGGGCGCTATGTTTACATCTAAATACAGATGGATGGCTGCCTTTGGAACATCTGTTGCTTGTCACGCTGTAGTGTTTGTCGTGATTGGAGCGGTTGTGGCGCTATTTCCTTCCACTCCCGTTGATAAAGGGCCTATTGAGGTGGAGTTGGTTTCATTGTCCGGTGGTGGCGGTGGCGGCGACGGAAGCTCTGATGCAGATAATGGACCTGCCATAGAGTCACCTTCGGCCAAACCGACAGAAGTTGCACCGCCTCCTCCGGCTCTGGCAGAAGATATGCCGGAAGATGCCATGAATGATGTTCATGAAATTGCTGATTCAGTAACAGAATCTAAAGAGGCTGCAACAAAAGACAATATGGGGAAGCAGGTTTCCGGAGAAGGGGAATCTTCAGGAAATCGTGGGTTTGGCAGCGGTACGGGTTCCGGAGGCGGTCATGGATCTGGACATGGCACCGGAACAGGGTCAGGTACGGGTTCCGGCAGCGGTACAGGTTCCGGTGGTGGAAATGGTTCAGGAGCAGGAACCGGTAATGGTGATGGAAATGATGGCGTCACTATGGGCCCGCAAATATTAAGCGCACCATCTCCTTCTTATCCTGAGTCGGCTCGTGCGTCAAATGTAGAGGGAACGACGGTGGTCGGTCTTATCATCAGCGTTAATGGTAATGTGACAAGTGCTTGGGTTGAATCATCATCGGGAAACAGCATACTTGATCAAACTGCGGTGAATGCCGTTTACGGATGGCAATTTGTTCCCGCAAAGCAAAATGGAGTGGCTGTTGAAGCGCAATCACGAGTCCCAGTATCATTTACACTAAAGTGATTGTTATATATGGTTTTGGTAAGTGTAGGAACTAATCTGTGGAGATTTCATATTTTCACAGATTTTTTTTAAAATAGATGATAGAATAGGAGTCGTATAGTACATTCTAAAATTTTTATGAGGAGGATAGTTATGTCAAAGGGGAAGTTATATGGAATCGGTGTGGGACCGGGAGATTCCAAACTTTTAACTGTAAAAGCGGTAGAAATGATTCGAAATGCGGATATGATTATTACACCAAAAACAGAAAAAAAAGAAGACTCTGTTGCCTATCATATTGCAACTCCCTATATTTCAAAAAAAGCGGAAATTTTACCTCTTGTGTTTCAAATGGTAACTGATATGGAAGTTGTATCGAAACAGTGGGAAGAAAATAGAAGAATTATTGAAGAAAAGTTAGATGAAGGAAAAAATCTGGTTTTTCTTACTTTAGGTGATCCGATGCTGTATAGTACATATATGTATATTTTCCGGGCATTAAAAAGAACAGAATATACTGTGGAAACGATTCCGGGAATTCCCGCTTTTTTAGGAATTGCCTCTTATATCGGAATGCCGGTGACCGAATGGGAAGAAAATGTACTGATCATTCCTGCAACTGCAGATCCTGAAAAAATTGACAGAGCACTTTCTGCTGCTGACAATGCGGTAATTATGAAGGTGTATAAGAAGTTTGCATTTATCCAGGAAGAACTGCGTAAGCATCACATGATAAAGAATGCAGTCATGGTATCACGCGCGGGTTTGCCTGATGAAATAATAGAGCGGGATTTGGATAGTTTGCCTTCAGATTATCGACCGAATTATTTAAGTACAATTATTGCCAAACGAGGGAACTGATATGACGGAGTTTATACGACCTCGGATTATCGTTGCAGGTACGAACAGCGGTGTCGGGAAGACAACGATAGTGACCGGCCTTTTATCATATTTCAATAGAGAGGGGTACAGAGTCCAGCCCTTTAAAGTGGGGCCTGACTATATAGATCCCGGGTTTCATGCGGAAGCGGCAGGACATAGCTCTTATAACCTGGATACATGGATGACACCTCCAGATAAGTTAAATGAGACCTTTATTGCTTTATCTAAAAATGCAGATATATCAATTATAGAAGGGGTTATGGGTCTCTATGATGGAGGGGAGGATGGAATCAGCAGTACTGCCGCCATTGCAAAACAGTTAAATGCGCCGGTCATATTGGTATTGGATTGCAAATCCGTTGGGTACAGTATCGCGGCTACAGCGTTAGGCTTCCGTGAATATGATAAGGGAGTAAATGTCGTCGGGGTCATATTGAATCGCCTTGGTTCCGACCGCCATGAAGCGATGGTTCGAGAAGTTATGGGAAAAATTCATATGCCTGTACTTGGCGCGTTCCATCGGGATGATGCATTAAAAACGCCGGAACGCCATTTGGGACTGACACCTGTTACGGAAGTAGAAACACGAGTGTTAATTAAGCATATGGGGGAGGCTGTCAGTAGATGGGTAGATACGGATGCCTTCCTGAAAGCAGCGCAGCAGGCACCTTCTATGTTTGTAGACGTACAGAATGATTTTTCAGCTAAGAAACGGGTTTGTATTGCCGTAGCGAAAGATGAAGCGTTTTCTTTTTATTATCCGACAAGCTTAGAATATCTTGAAAAAAATGGAGCAAAAATTATTGAATTTAGTCCTCTTCGGGATAAGACTGTACCGGAAGCGGATGGTCTAATCTTTGGCGGCGGCTTTCCGGAGATGTTTCTGCAGCAATTAATGGGGAACATTTCTATGAAGGAATCTATACGCCGGTGTGCTGAAAGAGGAATGCCGATCTATGCGGAATGCGGCGGATTAATGTATCTTTGCAAGGCTATACAGGGATTTAATGGAGAATGTTATGAAATGGCGGGAATTGTGCCGGCTGTTTGTAAAATGCAGAAGAGTCTTCAGCGCATTGGCTATGTGAAAGGGGAAACGCTTTTATCTAGTATTATTGCTGATGTGGGTGATACTCTGAAAGGGCATGAATTTCATTTTTCTACTTTAGAATACGGCGAAGGGTTTCCTTGGGCATATAATCTTCAGGGATCCCGACAAAAAGAGGGGCATTTGGAAGGATATAGCAATAAAAACATATTGGCATCATATCTTCACCTTTCTTTTGATGGGAATCCCAAAGCTGGAGAAAAGTTAATTGAATCCTGCGAGCATTATCATTGTAGCAAGGAGGGAAAATGACAGAACAAAAGGGCTTGATCCTTATTAATACAGGAACGGGTAAAGGGAAAACCACAGCGGCGTTAGGTACTGCAATCCGTGCTTGGGGTAATGGACAAAAAGTTCTTATTTTACAATTTATTAAAGGTGCATGGAAATATGGTGAACTTAAAGCAATTGAAGCATTGGAAGCATGTAACGGAAATATAGAGATTCGACCTATGGGTGATGGCTTTGTGTTTCACAATCGCAAAGAGGATGAAGCTGCTTATCAGAATAAAAAAGAGTTGGCAGCCAGGGCTTGGGAAACTGTTGTTGATGAAGTAATGAGTGATAGGTGGGATTTGGTTGTTTTAGATGAGGTTAATTATGCGATTCATTTTGAGATGCTTGAACCGGAAAAACTTTTAAAACTTATTAAAGAACGGCCTCCGCGGTTAAATATGATTTTAACCGGGCGCTATGCCAGGCCGGAGATTATTGAAGCTGCTGATACGGTAACCGAAATGACTTTAATTAAACATGCTTTTCAAAATGGGATACATGCACGCAAAGGTATAGAATTTTAAATCGGCTGCAGCAAGATAAATTCCTTTACATAGATTAAAATGCATGATAAAATCTCTAAATAAATATAAAAGTAAATGAGGGATGCGGAATGGCACTCTATGTAAAAAAGTTTGGCGGATCATCTGTTGCGACAACAGAAAGAATGAAGAATATAGCATCGCGCATTCTTCGCGAAAAACATGATAATGATAAGATTGTTATAGTAGTTTCCGCCATGGGTGACAGTACGGATGATTTGCTGGCGTTAGCTGGTCAGGTTCCATCATTGAGACATGGCCGAGAGATGGATATGTTGCTGTCTACAGGAGAACAGGTCTCGATCTCTCTTTTGGCGATGACCTTCAAAAGCTTAGGGGCACCTGCAATATCTTTGACGGGGATGCAGGCTGGAGTTTTTTGTAGCGGGACACATGGCAAGGCGTTGATTGACGATATAAAACCGGAAAGAGTATTTTCTGAGTTAGAGAAAGGGAATATTGTCATTGTTGCAGGTTTCCAGGGGGTGTTGCCGAATGGAGATGTTGCCACTTTGGGGCGCGGTGGGAGCGATGCAACAGCAGTTGCCCTAGCCGGTGCAATGCATGCGGATGTGTGTGAAATTTTCACTGATGTGGATGGTGTTTATTCGGCGGATCCCAGATACTGTCCGCATGCTGTAAAAATGCAGGAAATCACGAATATAGAAATGCTGGAATTGGCACGTCTTGGCGCAGGCATTATGCAGCCGCGCAGTGTTGAATTAGGGATGCATTACCACATACCAATTCATGTCAGATCTACATTTACGGACGATGAAGGAACAATTATCCAGGAGGAATGCGTCATGGAAAGAAAACGCCAAATTATTAAAGGTGTTGCGCAAGATACACATACGGCCAGGATTTCTGTATTGAACGTGAAAAATGTTCCCGGTGTTGCGCATATGGTGTTTGAAGCTCTTGCTGATGAACATATTGATGTCGATATGATTGTACAAAGTGTGCAGCGGTCTAATGATGATCTGACCGACATTATTTTTACTATTACCGATACGGATTTAGAGGATGCGAGGCGTGTTCTTGGCGAATTGCAGTCGCAAGAGAAATTGACGACTATTATTTATGATGATAATATGGCGAAAGTATCTATTGTGGGTGCAGGCATGCTCGGTACGCCCGGGGTTGCTGCAAGAATGTTCGGCGCACTGGGAAGGGTCGGCGTTAATATCTTGATAGTTAGTACATCAGAAATTAGCGTATCCTGTCTGATTAACCGGGACGATGTGGCAAAAGCTATACAGGCTATCCATAAAGAGTTTTGGGGAAATAAAACGGCCTGATCGTTAGACTATTTAGAAAGCACAGGATAAAATTGCCTGCGCTTTTTCTATTAATGATGAGATAATATGGAGGTTGACCATGAAATGGAATAATGGAGATGTAGTGCATGGATTCAATATTATGAAAGTGGATCATGTTGAAGAGGTAAATTCTGATGTATACATGATGGAGCACATAAAATCCGGTGCAAAATTAATGTATTTAGATTCAGCAGATGATAATAAGGTTTTTTATATCTGTTTCCGCACGACACCGGACAATTCAAAAGGAACGCCGCATATTATGGAACATTCTACTCTTTGTGGCTCAAGAAAGTTCCCTTTAAAAGAACCCTTTGTGGAACTTGCAAAAGGCTCTTTGAATACTTTTTTAAATGCCATGACTTGGCCTGATAAAACTATGTATCCTGTTGCCAGTAGAAATTCTACAGATTTTCATAATCTGATGGATGTATATTTAGATGCGGTGTTTTATCCGGACTGTTTGCAGAATCCCCAAATACTGATGCAGGAAGGCTGGCATTATGAACTTGATAAGAAAGATGGAGAACTTACCTATAATGGGGTTGTTTATAATGAAATGAAGGGAGCACTTTCTTCCCCTGATGCATTATTGAACGACGCTGCGATGGAAAAGCTTTTTCCTGATACGACATACAGTGTAGAGTCAGGGGGAGATCCAGACGTTATTCCTACTCTTTCATTCCGTGAGTTTACTGATTTTCATCGTCGTTTTTATCATCCGTCAAACAGCTATATCTATTTATATGGGGATATGGATATAGAAAATACCTTAAAATATATTGATGAAGAGTATTTATCGGCTTTCGATAGACGGTGTGTCTATTCTGAGGTGGGAACACAGAAAGCGTTTGCCAAACGTGTCATAGCAGAAAAGAATTACAACATAGCAGATGGAGAGAATATCGCTAATAAAGCGATTCATGCTTTATATGCTGCTATGACGGATTGTATGACAACAAAAGAGTCATTGGCCATTCGGATATTAAATTATGTATTGATTGATATGGATGGCGCTCCGTTAAAAAAAGCCCTCCTTGATGCGGGTGTTGGAAGTGATGTGTCGGGAGCTTACGAGGATAGTTATAAACAGCCGGTCTGGTCTATTGTTGTGACCGGTTCGGAACCTGAACGGCAGGGAGAATTCTCACAAATCGTAGATCATACACTTAGAAAACTTGCGCTTACGGGGCTTGATAAAAAGATGTTGACTGCCGCATTGAATCGTACGGAATTTATTTTAAGAGAAAACGATTATCAGGGGAGGCCTAAAGGCTTGTTTTACGGAATACGGGCCATGGATATGTGGCTATATGACCGTGATCCAATAGAAGCTCTGCGGTATTACGATGATATAAATGGATTAAGGAAAGCTATTGAGACGGATTATTTTGAAGGCCTGCTTCTAAAATATCTTATTAAGAATCCTCATCAGGTATTGATTACCATGAACGCTAAAAAAGGGATTGATGAAAAGAAAAGAATTGAAGTTGCGGAACAACTGGACGCCTATAAAAAAAGCCTTTCAGAGAATCAGATTACGGATATTATAGAAAAGACACGGGTATTAAAAGAGCGACAGGCATCTGTGGATTCAGAAGAGGCTTTGACTGCTATTCCTCTCCTTCGAAGGGAAGATTTAAATCGTGAAATTGAGAATGATGAAATCGAGGATGGCAGAATTGAGGAAATCCGTCATTTTCACTATGATATCAATTCAAACGGTATCGTTTATCTAAATTTATATTTTAATTTAGAAGGATTGTCAAAAAAGGATATCTTTTATGCCAATATATTGACAAGACTGCTATTATCGATGAATACCGTAAATTATGAATATTCTGAATTGGTTAGACAGTCTAATGCGTATACTGGAGGAATTAACTTTCAAGTGGGGTCGATCAGTAATATCGATTCAGATCAAAAATGCACGCCATATTTAATCGTAAAAGGAAAAGCACTCGTATCTAACGCAGACAAAATGGTTCGACTGCTGAAAGAGGTGATCCTGCATACTGATTATACTGACAAAATTCGGTTAAGAGAAATTTTAATGGAAGAAAAAGCAAATTGGGATATGACAGCATTTGCCCGCGGACATACTCTTTGTATAAGCCGATTATTGTCTTATTTTTCTGAAGCAGGTAGATATTCAGAGACGACAGGGTTGTCTTATTATTATTTTTTGAGTGATGTGGTTGCAAGATTTGATGCAATTAGCGATGAAATGATTTCTTGCTTGCAATGGCTGGCAAAACAAATTTTTACACGGCATAATCTTTTTATTCATACAATTGGATCTGAAGAAGAAAAAACGGCAGTCAATAAGTTTTTGCCTGAAATGGTTTCAGAAATGCCCGACGAGCTGGGACCTGCCAACCGAGAAACGACCTGCTCCAATGTAGTAATAAATGAGGCTTTTCAAACAGCAGGTAAAGTACAGTATGTGGCAAAAGGCGGAAATTTTAAAAGACATGGTTTTGCGTATACTGGAGCACTCCGGGTGATGGAAACTATCCTTCGGTATGAGTATTTGTGGAAAAAAGTGAGAGTCCTTGGTGGAGCATATGGAGCGTTTACCCAGTTTATGCGAAATGGTAATGCTGTTTTATGTTCTTACCGTGATCCTAATTTAGCGGAAACTTTAAAAGTTTATGAAGAATTGCCTGACTATTTAAGCGCACTCGTCTTATCTGAACGCGAGATGACCAAGTATGTTATTGGGACGATGGCTGCTGAAGAAATTCAATTGACACCATTTATGAAGGGAGAAAGAGCTTTAGCATACTACCTGACAGGGAATACACGAGAAAGCCGAATGAAAATAAGGGATGAAATTGTTAACTGTACAATTGACAATATCAGAAGTTTAGCACCGCTTGTCAGAAGTGTGATGGATGATCCTTATATTTGTGTAATGGGAAACGAAGAAAAAATAAGACAAAATAAAGCGCTATTCACATCTATTCTGTCTATGCCGAAGTGATGGGGATAAAAACAAGATTTGCACCAAGTCCAACAGGTTATTTGCATTTGGGAAATGTATGGGTGGCGTTTTTAAACTGGTTATGGACGAGGCAAAATAAAGGGCGAATTATTCTGCGAATAGAGGATATCGATCAAAGCCGGTGCAGGGCAGACTATATCTCAGCAATTAAAGAAGATTTATCTTGGCTGGGGTTAGATTGGGATGAAGAACCCGGGCATGCATATGGAGAGCCTATACAAAGTAAACGGTTCTCTATATATGAAGGTATTAAGAAGCGGTGGGAAGCTGAAGATTCCATATACCCTTGCTTTTGTTCGCGGGCAAGAATACATGATATATCGTCAGCTCCCCATTTAGGGGAAAACAAACCTGTATATGACGGGCATTGTCGAAACTTATCATGGTCAGAACGGGGACAAACCGACAAAGAGCCATCTTGGCGAATCCGCATGAAAAAGCAAGAAATTTCTTTTTGTGATATGTTCTGCGGGAATCAGATAAAGACTTTAGAAGAAGGGAAAGATGATTTTATTATTTTTCGGGCAGATGGTGCCGTATCATATCAATTGGCGGCTTCTGCGGATGATGGGATAATGCAGGTAACTCATGTTTTCAGAGGAAATGATCTATTGCCTTCAACGTTTTATCAAATTTATCTTTTGAGAAAGCTTGACTATCAAATTCCCTTATACGGACATTTACCTCTGCTGGTAGATAAGTATGGTATACGTTTGTCTAAGAGGCAAGGCGGAATTACCATTCGGGAACTGAGGGCAAACGGGAAGTCACCTGGCGAGATTATAGGTAGGATGTTATACTGGTCTGGCGCAGTGAAAACGCCACTGTCTGTAGATGCGAGGGCGGCTTTGATAAATATTCCGTTTAATACATGTACCAGGCTGGGTAGTGCGTATATCGTAGCAGAATAGGAAACGTGATGAAAGAGATTTTCATCACGTTTTTTTGTGTGAATTTTATTCTGTTTTACACAGTATAAAGACAAAGTGGGAGTTAAAATGTCTGGCATTATTAAAGCGAAGAAAGAGATGGTAGGAAATATTGGTGAATAATAGTTATATGAGAATAAATGTTCCGGATTGTATATAAGTGGGGGATTGTGGTAGAATGTGGCTAAAAGTGGAGGGAGGTGGAAGAATCATGTTTATGTCAGAATATTCGCACAGTATAGATTCGAAAGGGCGGATGATTCTTCCTGCCAAATTCCGCGAAGAATTGGGGGATCATTTCGTTTTAGCTCCAGGGTTGGATTCCTGTCTCTGCATCTATACGATGGAACATTGGAATAATCTTATTTCTAAGTTTGAGCAAATGTCGGCAACACATCAAAATGTAAGAAAGGTAAAAAGATATCTGATTGGAAAAGGAAGTGAAATGGAGTGCGATAAGCAGGGGCGGATATTGATTCCTGCACATTTAAGGAAACTTGCTGATTTAAAAAAAGATGCAAGAATTATCGGTGCGGGAAGCACGATTGAAATATGGGATCCTGAGCTTCTTGATCGGGATTTAAATGAAGAAGAATCTATTACCGATTTGGCGGAATCGTTAGAACTTCCTCTGAATTTCTGATATAAGAGGTATCTATGAAATTTAGCCACACTACTGTTTTGCGAAATGAGATGGTTAGTCATGTATTGACGAATACAAACGGTACTTATGTGGATTGCACATTGGGCGGTGGAGGCCATTCTTTGGCTCTTGCTGAAGGGCTTTCAAATCTTGGCTGCATAATTGGTGTAGATCAGGATGGGGAGGCTATTGAGGCGGCTAAAGAACGGCTCCGTGGAGCCCAGTGTAAATTTATATCAGTAAGAGACAATTTTTCTAATATCAATGGGATTTTAAAAGAGAATGGAATAGAAAAAGTTGATGGTTTTATTTTTGATTTAGGGGTATCATCGCATCAGTTGGATGATGGAGCCCGTGGATTCTCATATATGAATAATGGAAAACTTGATATGAGAATGGATCAAAGGAACTCGTTGACTGCGTATGATGTGATAAATACATATACGGAAGAGCATTTAAGAAATATTATTCGTGATTACGGGGAAGAACGTTGGGCGAGTCGTATTGTTGATTTTATAGATAGAGCCAGGATGCGCAGACCAATCTCTACTACAGAAGAACTTGTCCATGTCATTAAAGCGGCAATCCCTTCTGCGGCAAGAAGAGATGGACCGCATCCAGCGAAAAGGACTTTTCAGGCCATTCGCATTGAAGTAAATAATGAACTTGATATTTTGCGAAAAGCCATGGAGGATTGCATAAATCACCTGAATAAGGGAGGACGGTTAGGAGTCATCACTTTTCATTCATTGGAAGATCGTATTATCAAAAATACCTTTAGGGACATGTCTAAAGACTGTATTTGTCCGTCGGAAATTCCGATTTGTATATGTAATCACAGAAGACAGGTCAGAAGTGTGGGGAAAGCAATAAGGCCGTCCCCGCAAGAAGTTAAGGAGAATCCAAGAGCACGAAGCGCTGTGCTTCGTGTGGTGGAAAAAGTGTAATAAGGGATAGGGGAAGTTCAAATGACATCACAGAATGTGAATATGATGAATTATATATCTGAAAACGTAGCAGTAGCAGGACAAAGTGGCGTCATTGAACGCAGGAACTTTTATCAAGTATTTATAAGCCTTTCCTTATTATTTATTCCTGTGTTGGCATTGTATTTTTTTTCGGGAATGAATGCACAGCAAGAATATAAAATGCAAGTTCTTCGTTCTGAAGTAATTTCTATTGCAAAAGAAAATGCAACTTTACAGCTGGATGTTGCCAAGCTTGAAGCACCGGCAAGAATCCAAAATATTGCGGAAACACAACTTGGTATGCAAGTTGCTACAAGTGCTATTTATGGACGTATGGAGACAGAAGGCGGAAAGCAGAAAATAAGAGATTGAGTTAATAGCGGCCCTCATAGGACCGCTATTGTGCTTGTATATAAATTGTTATACTATATAAGGCAATGTACAGGATTATGATGACAAGTAGAAGGTATTGGTGTGAAGCAATTAATTGATTTATTAAAGGCAACTCCTATCGAGAGAATGGAAGGTAATTCCCAAGTTAGAATAATTGATGTAACTGCGGATTCCCGTGCGGTAGAAACAGGAAGTTTATTTTTCTGTTTGCGTGGAGAACACGTAGATGGACATAATTTTGCAAATATGGCGGCTGAAAATGGAGCGGCAGCTATTATTGCGGAAAAGAAAATCGATGTGGCCTCAGATGTTACAATTATCTATGTTGCCGATACACGGAAAGCGATGGAAGATATAGTTCCATATTTTTTTGACTATCCCTCTAAAAAAATGAGAATGATTGCTTTGACCGGAACAAATGGAAAAACTACAACAACCCATGTTATATCCCATATCCTGCATCATGTCGGATATAAAACCGGTGTCATTGGAACGGTGCATGCTTTGATTGGGGATAAAGAGATCCCGACACATAATACAACACCGGATGTTATAGATCTGCAGCGTATTTTGTATCAGATGCTGAAAGAAAATGTAACCCATGTTTGTATGGAAGTATCTTCTCATTCATTAGTTATGGGGCGTGTTATCGGATGTGAGTTTGATACAGCGGTTTTTACAAATCTGACAGAAGATCATTTGGATTATCATAAGACTATGGATAATTATGCCAAGGCAAAATCCATCCTTTTCAAAATGGTTTCTGACAAAGATCAGATTAAAGATGGGAAATCGGCGTGGATTAACAGTGATGATCCATATGCAGACGTAATGAGTAACGCAATTTCAGACCCGGATTTTTGCCAAGTATCAACTTATGGCTTTAATGGTAATCCCGATCTAAAAGCAAGTGATGTTCATTTTAGTGGAAAATCCTCATCGTTCAAAATTCAGCTTAGTGAAAAAAGATACGTTATAAAAACTAAGCTTATCGGCCGTTTCAACGTATATAATGTAATGGCAGCTATTGGTGCAGCTCTGTCAGAAGGTGTGGATATCAAAGACATACAAGCTGCTCTTTCTGATTTCGTATCAGTGGCAGGACGGTTTGAACTTATTGAAGAAGGGCAATCTTTTTCCGTCGTCGTAGATTATGCACATACACCGGATGGGTTGGAAAAAATATTAACAACTGCGAAAGAGATTGCGAAGGGGCGTCTTATAACCTGTTTTGGCTGTGGCGGAGACAGGGACAAATTGAAACGTCCTATTATGGGGCGCATCGCTGCCAATTATTCTGATGTTGTTGTTATTACTAGTGATAATCCAAGAACAGAAGACCCGGAAGAAATTATTAGGGAAATAGCTGCCGGGGTACAGGATATTTCCCAACATAAGAGTAATTTACTTTATAAAACGGTAACTGACAGGCGTGCTGCCATACAGTATGCTCTGTCGATAGCACACAATCAGGATATTGTATTGATTGCGGGTAAAGGGCATGAAGATTATCAGATTTTGAAAGATAAAACGGTTCATTTTGATGATCGTGAAGAAGTAAGGAAGGCATTAAGAGGTTAGGAAATGGCATCATTTACGCTGGGGGAAATTTTAAAGGCAGTTAGTGGTGTTTTACTGCAGCAGGGGAGCCATGAATATTGTACAGGGGTAAATACTGATACGCGCACTATTTCTCCCGGAGAACTTTTTATTGCTTTGCAAGGGAATACATTTGACGGACATCATTTTTTAAATGATGCATGTATTAACGGTGCATCAATGGTCATTATTTCCGAAAGATCTTCTTTTAAGGCTGTTCCTCGAACAGTTTCCGTTATCCTGGTAAAAAATACCCAAACAGCCCTGGAAGCATTAGCACATTTCTATCGGATGAAGTTTGATATTCCGGTGGTGGCGGTAACGGGATCTAATGGAAAAACGACGACAAAAAATATGATTGCGGCTTTAGTTGCTTCCAAATTGAATGTATGTGCAACGCAGAAAAATTTTAATAATGAAATTGGACTTTCGTTGACTCTTTTATCCATGACGCCGGAAACAGAAGCGTGCGTGGTGGAAATGGGAATGAGAGGTCTTGGGCAAATTGCAGGACTGTGTCGAATTGCAGCGCCTACTATCGGTGTTGTAACAAATGTAGGGACTTCGCATATAGGAATTTTAGGGAGTCAGGAGAATATCGCGAAGGCGAAGGGAGAGCTAATTGAATCACTACCTGATAAGGGGATTGCCATATTAAATGAAGATGATCCTTATGTAATTAAAATGGGAGATACTTTTAGCGGAAATATAATAGGGTATGGCGTAAATGGGAATTATACTGTCCATGGGAGTAGAATTCAATATGAAAATAATTGTACCAAATGTGTTTGTACCTGCTTTGATGAGGCATTTAAAGTTAAGCTGAATATGCTAGGTATTCATAATGTATATAATGCATTGGCGGCTACGGCAACAGCAAGAGTGCTTGGGATTGATGTAAATCGTATTCAAAAAGCACTTTCTGAGTTTTTACCTGGAGCGCAAAGACAGTTTTTCACAGAGATTAATGGCGTAACTGTGATTGATGACTCTTATAATGCTAATCCATTATCAATGGAGATGGCTTTTCATGCTATGCGTCAGGTCAATGGAAAGCATTATTTCCTTGTGTTAGGGGATATGGGAGAGTTGGGGGAAAAAGAGGAACAATTTCATTATGAACTGGGGAAAATAGCCGCAAATATAGGGTTTGACGGAATGATTACGGTGGGGAAGCTTAGCCGCCATATAGCTATGGGGGCTCGCGATGCGGGAAAAACGAACATCATGGAGTGCACAACTTGTGAGGATGCTTGGCAGAGATTACAAAAGATGATCCAGTCTGGAGATGTTGTTTTAGTCAAAGGATCCCGTTACATGCATATGGAAACGATACTGGAACTTTGGAGGAAATCTTTAAATTAAGATGGAATTTACTTATATACTTTACATGGGGGAAGCAATTGCATTAACAGTTATGCTTGGGGTAATTGCAATTCCCCTCGCACGAAAATATAAGGCGCAGCAGTCTATTCGAGAAGAAGGACCCAAATCGCATCGCTTAAAGGCGGGAACTCCCACAATGGGGGGGCTATTTGTGTGCTTGTCTGTAGTTCTTGTCGTTATTTGGAACAGATTGGCAGACCCATCGGTACTTTGGCTCCTGTTTCTGACTTTGGGACATGGCTTGCTTGGTTTTTTAGACGACTTGATAAAAGCGGAAAAGAAAAGGAATTTGGGGTTAACCGCTAAGCAGAAAATCGCGGGACAATTGATTTTAGCGGCCTTTTTTTGCTGGGGATGTGTAGAGACGCTTCATCTGCCATATTCAATCTCAATTCCATTCTCATCAATGGAGATCGAGATTGGAGCGCTGTATTATATTTTTGCAGTATTGGTTGTTGTAGGGGCTTCCAATGCAGTGAATCTGACTGATGGGCTGGATGGCTTGGCTTCAGGATGCAGTGTTGTAACATTTTTAGCTTATTCGGTTTATTGCTATGTAAACGGGATACATGACATTGGTTTGTTTTCTGCAATCTTAGCGGGGGGCTGTGTGGGATTTTTATTTTTCAATTATCATCCGGCCGAAATTTTCATGGGAGACACCGGCTCTTTGGCTTTAGGAGGGGCAGTTGCAGGAATTGCCATAGTGACAAAAACCGAATTGCTTCTCATTTTTTTAGGGATGGTTTTTGTGCTCGAAGCACTTTCTGTGATTTTACAGGTTGTATCTTTCCAATTAACAGGAAAACGAATATTTAAAATGAGTCCACTTCATCATCATTTTGAGCTTTCCGGCTGGAGTGAAGTTAGAGTGGTTTGGTCATTTTGGATTTTTGCTTGCATTATGGCATGTGTCACACTCATGATTTCATTTAAAGCATAGAAAAATATAGGCATATATTCATGCATTAAAGTGAAGCAATAAGTGTAGTAGTTGTTTTTATTTGAGGCGGTAAAAGTGAAAAATGTATTGGTGCTTGGCGCAGGGATTAGCGGCCTAGGGGCAGCGCATGTATTGCTCAGACATGAATGTAATGTTATTGTTTCAGATTTAAAAGACAATATAAAAGATAAGAAAGAAAAAGAAATACTTCAATCGTTTGGGGTCGTATTTGAATTTGGCATGCAATCTGTTGAGTTACTGGATGGAATCGATACAGTTGTGGTTTCACCAGTTATTTCTGCTGAGAATATAGTCGTGATGGAGGCTTTTAAGCGTAGAATTCCTGTAATTAGCGAAATTGAACTGGCATATAGAGTAACGAAGGCTCCTATATTGGCAGTTACCGGTACAAATGGGAAAACAACTACAACAACTTTACTCGGCAGCATGATAGGCCATTCATCAATACCTTTTGCAGTAGCAGGAAACCTAGGGATTTCACTTAGCCGTGAAGCAGAATTGGTAGCTGAAGATGGAGTGATTGCGGCAGAGGTATCCAGTTTCCAGCTGGAGTTTATTAAAGATTTTTGCCCTAGGGCAGCAGTGATCTTGAATATTACTCCAGATCATATAGAACGTCATCATACGATGGAAAGATATGTGGCAGCAAAAGCAAGAATTTTTGAGAATATGGGAAAGGATAATTGCTTGTTGTTAAATGCGGAAGATGAATATACTCCGATACTGATGAAAAAAGCTAAAAATACTACTGTATGTTTGTTCAGTATAAGCCGTGATGTAGAAGAAGGCGCCTGTCTTAACGGAGCAGACTTGGTGATTAAGCGAAGGGGGAAAGTTCTTAAGGTGGCAGGTATAGATGAATTGCAGCTGACAGGAAATCAGAATTACCAGAATGTCTTAGCAGCAGCATTTTTAGCATATGAAGGTGGAATCCCGCTTGAAGCCATTCATGATGGAATAATTGAATTCAAAGGCTTACCGCATCGTATCGAATTTGTTCGAGAGCTGGATGGAGTTTCATATTATAATGACTCAAAGGCAACAAATACAGATGCGGCGATTAAGGGAATGGAAACATTCGATCGTCCAATCATTCTTATTGCAGGCGGATATGACAAGCACACAAAACTTGATAAGTTTATGAAAACGGTGAAAGCGCGTGTCAAATGTTTGATTTTGTTAGGCAATGCAGCAGCAAGATTTAAAGATGAAGCAGAGAAAGCCGGGATAAAAACTATTGTTTTGGCTGATGATATGCGGGGCGCTGTTGAAAAAGGGAAATCCATTGCCTGCAGCGGGGATGTTGTATTGCTGTCTCCGGCATGTTCAAGTTTTGATATGTATGCTAATTATGAAGCGCGAGGCTTTGATTTTAAAAAGATTGTAAACAGGCTGAAGTGATGGGAGTATAGATGAAACGTATTATTTTATCCGGAGGCGGAACAGGTGGACATATTTATCCGGCAATTACGATTGCCCGCGAGATTCTAAAAATAGAAGAAGCAGAGATTTTATTTATCGGAACTCCGGATGGGATGGAGTCTAAAATTATTCCGGAAGAGGGATTTGCTTTTGCATCAATTCCGGTTTCGGGATTAAAAAGGAAAATCACATTTGATAATATAAAAATTTTAATGCAGGCAATACATAGTTTATTTAAAGCAAAAGCTGTTTTGAATAAGTTTAAACCTGATATTGTGATTGGAACGGGCGGATATGTGTGCGGACCTATTTTAATGGCTGCAGCATTGAGCCGTATTCCGACTCTTATCCAAGAGCAAAATGTGATTCCCGGTATTACAAATAAAATTTTAAATCGAGTGGTTGATAAGGTTGCCTTAGGCTACGAAGAAGCGAGAATACGCTTTCCCAAACCGGAAAAATGTATTTATACGGGGAATCCGATTAGGCCGGATGTAGTATCTGCACAACGGGCGGAATCCAGGAGAAAACTAGGGATATCACCTGAAGTGTTTATGGTAGTAATTACCGGCGGCAGCCGTGGTGCAAGAACGATTAATCGTGCAATGATTAGTGTACATGAACATTTTAAGAGAGATAAAGGAATCTGTCTTTATCATATAACAGGGAATCTTGAATACGATAAAATTGTTCGAGAGTTAGGACTTACAGACGGTAAGTCCTTTGGGAAGGGCAGTCGGATTATTAAGTATGAGTATGATATGCCGGCGGTATTAGCAGCTGCGGATCTAATTATCTGCAGGGCGGGGGCAGTGAGTCTTGCGGAACTTGCTGCACGGGAACTCCCTTCTATTCTGATACCATATCCCTACGCGTCAGGAGATCATCAGACATTCAATGCAAGAGTTTTTGTTAAAGCTGAGGCTGCAAAAATGATTGCGGATAAGTATGTGACTGAAAAGGAACTTATTCAGGATATTAATGATTTCAGACACCAGCCTGAAACCTTGGAACGGATGTCTGAAGCAACAAAAAAGATTAAAAAGATCTATGCAGGGGCAGATATTGCGCAATTGGCGCTTGAAATGACGGAGAATAAGAAATGATGGAATTGGAAAATTATCATGCGTTTCATTTTGTTGGGCTTGGCGGTGTGGGAATGTGTGCGCTTGCCAGAATCTTAATTGAAAAAGGTATTACTGTTTCTGGTTCTGATGTGTCGGATTCAGCTGTTTTACAGGAACTTAGGAATAAAGGAGCTGCCGTCTTTATTGGGCATAAGCGGGAAAATATAAACAATGCGGATGTACTGGTAGTTTCTTCAGCCATTGGCATGGATAATCCTGAGCTGCAGGAGGCCAAAAGTAGAGACCTGCCGATTTTCCATCGATCTGATGTATTGGCGGCCATTTTCAAATGGGGAAAAGGCATTGCAGTAGCCGGTGCACATGGAAAATCAACCACGTCAGCAATGATCGGGCAGATTTTTCATGTGGCAAAGATGGATCCTACAATTGTTTTAGGCGGATTCACGGATTATCTTAAAGGAAACTCATGTTTGGGACATGGTGAACATATCATCGCGGAAGCTGATGAAAGTGATGGCTCCTTTTTAAAATTCGCTACGTTTCTTTCTGTAGTAACTAATATAGAGGATGATCATTTAGACCACTATGGGACAGTAGAAAATATAAGAAAGGCCTTTGTTGAGTTTCTTAACCATGTTACTTATAAAGATGGAGGAGCAATTGTTTGTATCGATAGTGAAGGTGTACAGGCTATACTGCCGCAAATAAAGAAAAAGGTTATTTCTTTTGGCATAAATAATTCTGCTGAATATCGTGCGGTGAATAAAAGATATGAAAAGCAGAATATGCTGTTTGATGTGTATCACTATAAAGAAAAACTTGGAACGGTATCTTTGCAGATTCCAGGGATTCATAATGTCAGAGATGCTTTGGGAGCCATTGTGGTAGCATTATATTGTGGAATTTCTTTTGAAACAAGTGTAAAAGCGTTATCAGTGTTTTCCGGCGTTAAGCGTCGGTTTCAGACAAAAATGAAAGAGCATGGGGTTTGGATCGTAGATGATTATGCCCATCATCCGACTGAAATAGCAGCAACGTTAAAAGCGGCCAAAGAGATGGGAAGGCATCGAGTTATTTGTGCATTTCAGCCACATCGATACTCTCGGACAAAATTGCTGCAAGAAGAGTTTTCAGAAGCATTTATTGATGCTGATGTCTTGTTTTTTACTGATATTTATGCAGCCGGTGAATCCCCTATTCAGGGAATAGATGGAACATTGATTCCAAATCTTGTGAAAAGGCGGTTCCCGGATAAACCAATTAATTACGTGAAGAATGTAGAAGATTTGCCCAAAGAGCTTTATAAGGTCATCAAACCTGATGATATGCTGATTACTATGGGCGCAGGGAATATATATATGGCAGGCGAAATGCTTGCGAATCTTATGAAAGGAAAGGGTTTATCCAGTGATTACAAAAAATAATACAGTAGCTGTTTTAATGGGAGGCGTATCTCGTGAGGCGGATATATCCAGGAAAACAGGAACGGCTATTCTTCAGGCGCTGTTGTCTTTGGGGTACCATGCGGTAAAAGTTGAATATAATCCGTCTTGTGTCCTTAAACAGCTTAAAGCAGTCGGGGCGGAAGTTGTTTTTATTGCACTTCATGGGAAATATGGGGAAGATGGAACAATTCAAAGTATACTTGAGTTAAGCAAGATTCCGTATACAGGATCGGGAGTTTCCTCAAGTGCTATTACGATGGATAAGATTATCAGCAGTAGAGTTTTTAAAGATGCCGGTGTCCGGATGGCTTTTTCAAAACCGTATTATTTAAAAAACGGAATTGATACCGTGGCGGAATCCATTGAAAAGAATTTTAAGTTTCCAGTTGTGTTGAAACCGGCATGTGAGGGATCTACGATTGGGCTCGAAATTGTTTATGAAAAAGAGAAATTAAAAGAGGCATTAAAAAGAGTGTTTGCCATTGAATCCAGAATTTTGGCAGAAGCTTATTTAGATGGAAAGGAATTTACCATAGCGGTCCTGAATGGTAAAGCTTTGCCGATTATTCAGATATGCCCTCATTCAGGACAATATGATTTTCACTCTAAATATACGAGTGGTGCAACCGATTATATAGTACCTGCACCATTGCCGGGAGCCGCGGCTGATGAAATGACTCGTATGGCGATTTTAGGATATGAAGCTGCAGAGTGCAGCGGGGTGGTCAGATTTGATTTTCGCACCGATAAAAGAGGAACGCCTTTTCTGCTTGAAGCGAATTCTATTCCGGGAATGACGGAGACAAGTCTTGTACCTAAGGCTGCTGCGGCAATCGGTATGGATTTTCCGTCTTTGTGCGAAAATATTTTGCTGAAAGCTGGTGTTGGTAAAGTATAATACGTGTCAAGGTGGTCTAGAATCATGGGTGAAAAGAAAGCTTTTAAGAAGTTCCCAAAGAAGCAGCACATAAAAAATGACACCCCATCTGTTCAAGAGAGGGTTGAGGAAGTTTATGATGACGGCCGAGTGCTGTTAAAAGAGAAACCTCATAGAAACGGCAGGCATCCAGCATCCTTTTATGGAGCCGGAAAAATTAGAATGTATGCCATGTCAGTGTTTGCGTTATTTTTTATGATATTTTTAACACTGCTATTATTTCCGATACCCTTTGGGCAAATCCAGATCTCGGGAACACGGAGCATCACGTTGGAAGATGTCCTGTTTGAGGGAAATGTTTCCACACCGATTAATATATTGCAAATTAGCACAACTAATCTAGAGGAACGGCTTACCCATGATATTCGAATTCAAACCGTTAGGGTGAAGAGGAGCTCGCCTTTCACCATTTCTGTGGAGATTACGGATAGAAAAGTAGTGGCTGTCATGCAGGGGGAATATGCCTACATATTTCTGGATAAAGAAGGAACAGTCGTTCAAACAGAACCGTCTATTAAAGGAATGGTTTTTCCAATGATAACAGGAAAGAAATTGGGAAATGTCCTTCTTGGGGATAAACTCGATGATGCACAAATCCATACAGCATTAGAATTCATTAACGGGCTTACTGAAGACGGCATCAAAATATTTTCGGAAGTGAATGTGGGAAATACGGATAATCTGATGGCCTATACAAGAGGTGGGATATCCGTCCATTTAAAGAATGGAACGGATATGGAAAAAAAGGCGGCGCTTGCGGAAAGTATGGTGAACGATGTCAAGGCGAGAGGATTGTCTGTTGAGTATCTGGATGCCAATTTGGCAGCACCCTTTATTAAATTGAAAAGGTAGTGTAATATTTTGGGAACATATACAATATATATGGCGAATCTTTTCAAAGTATTGTAGAATATAAAATATATTATTATGAAACAAATTGAACATAATTGTAGTATATCGCAAGTACCAGAAGGAGGAGCGAAAATGGGAGATTCTGAAATCGCAAAAATTAAAGTCATCGGTGTAGGTGGCGGTGGAAATAATGCCGTTAACCGCATGATTGAGGCAAATATATCCGGTGTAGAATTTATTGCTGTAAATACGGAGCTTCAAGTGTTGAATCAGTCCAATGCACCGACAAAGATACAGATTGGCGAGAAGCTGACACGCGGTCTGGGGGCAGGCGCTAAACCTATTGTTGGTGAACAGGCCGCAGAAGAGTCGCGTGAAGATTTATCAAAAGCCCTTAGTGGTGCCGATATGGTATTCGTTACCGGAGGAATGGGGGGGGGCACAGGAACCGGTGCGGCTCCTGTAGCAGCTCTTTGTGCCAGGGAACTTGGCGCATTAACCATTGCCGTAGTTACAAAACCGTTTAGTTTTGAAGGTAAGGTTCGTATGAAAAATGCACTGGAGGGCATTGAGAAGTTAAAGGGAAATGTAGATGCCATTTTGGTTGTTTCTAATGATAAATTACTTCAGATTTTTGATAAAAAAACACCATTGAGAGATGCATTTAAAACGGCTGATGAAGTACTTCGTCAGGGGATTCAGGGGATTTCTGATCTGATTACTGTCCCTGGGGTTATTAATCTTGACTTTGCAGATGTCAGGACGATTATGAGTGATCAAGGTGAAGCACTGATGGGAATTGGCATGGGGACAGGTGATAATCGTGCAAGCGATGCGGCAACCATGGCTATTAACAGTCCGTTATTAGAACGTAGCATTGACGGTGCCAAAGGTATTATTATCAATATCACGGGAAATGAAGATCTCGGGCTTTTTGAAATCAATGAGGCGTCTCAGATTATAACGGAAGCCGCCGACCCTGATGCAAATATTATTTGGGGAACATCTGTCGATTCGACACTTGATAATGATACCGTTAAAATTACGGTTATTGCAACAGGATTTGAAGAAAGAGCAAAAACTGCGGCAGGAACCAGTACGTTTAGAGGCAGCATTCATACACCCGGTATTGCGGTTCCTGAATTTTTGAAAAAATGATAGTAAGCAGGGCCACACCGCAATCGCAGTGTGGCTTTTTTGTAAGGAGAATGTTATGAGATGTCCTTTTTGCAGCAGTCTTGATACAAAAGTGACTGATTCACGTGATACAGATGATGGTGCGTCTATTCGCAGAAGGAGGCAGTGTTTATCTTGTAATCGTCGGTTTACAACCTATGAAACTGTTGAACAAGCACCATTACGCGTAGTGAAGAAGAACGGATCCCGTGAAATGTTTGATAGGAATAAGTTGAGAAATGGCCTTGTCAGAGCTTGTGAAAAAAGAAATATTTCATCCCGTCAGATCGAAGAAATCGTTAATTCTGTAGAACGAACTGTCAGAAATGAATTGAAACAGGAGGTTCCTACTGAAGTTATCGGTAATCTTATCATGGAAGAACTGCGTAAATTGGATCAGGTTGCCTATGTCCGCTTTGCATCGGTATATAGGGAGTTTAAAGATTTAAGCAGTTTCATGAGCGAACTCGAAACGCTAATGAAAAATGGTAAAACAGAAGGAACCGATAGTAAAAATGATCAAAATTCTGTCTCTTATACACATCTGACGCTG